>WNGE01001476.1_pt1 | contig 50327 bp, 42 predicted proteins | sample 5400651 | NCBI WGS metagenome assembly WNGE01 (sample SAMN13153370, study PRJNA577476) | soil metagenome | isolation source: 60 cm soil or saprolite under grassland replicate 2 | place: USA:California | collected 2016-06-15 | reverse complement strand
GAACAACGAACCGCTAACTTCGGCTTGGCAAAAGCAGGGCTGACGGAAGAATTGAGCATTTGTACTTCTATCGGCATTTGCGCTTAATTCAGCTGACAGTTTTCAAATACCCCTGCCTTCGCCAAGCCGTAAACCGTTATGTGCAACCAATTCCAAGCTGTGACAGTTTCAATTTTGTAGTAGGACAAATTCTTTTAGCGTGACAATTTTTAATGAGCAGACAAATCGAAGTGACATTGAAGCGAATAAAAAAATTGGTTCGACAATTAATGCGAATGGATCTAAGCGAAGGGTTTAGGGTTGACAGGCTGACGGAATGCTATTTAACTTTTGAACATGCACAGCCACGCCCGACTTTTGTTCTTTGATTAAGAAAGTGCGAAGATGCGAGTATTACAAGCTGACGGAATACAATTAAGCTTTAGTGCATGCACAGCCACGCTCGACTTTTGTACTTTGATTGAGCAAGTGCGGAGATGCGAGTATTACAAACTGACGGAATACTATTAAGCTTTAGTACATGCACAGCCACGCCAAACTTTTGTTTTTCAATTGAACTGTGCGAACGTATTAAGCGAACGTATCGAAGCGAAGTTTGGCTGCACACAACATTAAGTGGAGTAGACGAAAAGCCCATAAATCAAAGCCCCGACGCTTTTACTGTATCGGGGCTTTTCGTTCTACTCCTTGTTGACCGAACCCGGGGGAATTGTAGGGTGCAAAGTAGCTCACTTGCATTGAGCCTTGTTGTTGTACCATTGGTACTCCTGCATTATGGCTCTGGTATTTTTTACGTTGTTTTGTATCCTCAATCTGTTATGTGATTCATGTTTTGCTTGTTTCATTTATTTTATCAGTTTTTTGCCCGCATTTTCTTTTAAGAGGGCATAGCTCTGCCTTTACGTTCATCAACGTTTTTTAAAAAATAACTGTTGGCATTTGTTTGAGTGTTTAAGCAAACCCTGTCTATTCTCTTTGCACCTCTTTTCTGCTGCCGTTAATATCAAGCACATAAAGCAGTTCAAGTCTTGCCTTTTTGCAACTACTGCATAGCATGCCATCCATGCCATACTTCTCTATCATCCTTATCGTGCTACTGATCATTACCTGCTGTGCATGTTGCGGCTTTTCCATCTGTTGCAATATTTCATTCATTCTTTGCTTTCCTTTGTAATTGCCCAGGTAGCCATAATGCCTGATCTTGCAAAAGCGTGGTGGCAGTATATGTTGCTCATACCTTCTTATAAATTCTTCTCCGGGTAAAGTCATCGGTTTCCTTTTATTGCCTTTTGCCAATTGATTTTTATGAACCAAACTAAAGAATATGAATTGACCATGTGTTCCGTACGTAGGCGACTCTTGTACTGTTGTAACAACAATATGAGCAAAATGAATTCACAACTTTAAAACTTCCCCATGTTCAAAAATTATTTCAAAACCGCATGGCGTATCCTTTTTCTTCGTTACTTTTTTGGATTCCAAATTTTTTTACGTCTGTTTGATAATGCTCATTAACTACTTCTATCAATTTTTCCAATGCATGCTGTGGTGTCTGCCAATGCAATTTTCAGCTTTTTGATTTCTGCTTCAAGTTCTTTTAAACGGTCTTTTTCTTCTTCACTTCTACTCGTACAATTTTGTTTAATAAATAATTTTTTCCGAATTGTTTAATCCATTGCTGTATCGTTGACCCCTCCTTTAATCCCGTAGCGCCTTGCTGCTTCCATAACTCCCAATCCTTCCTCTTCTATTTCCTTAACAAACTTTTTGCTTAAAGCTAATACTGTACCGAATAGTTACTTTCTGTTGTGTTGTCATTTTATTTCCTGATTTTTGATGACGAAATTCGTCTACCTATATCAGGACAAGACATTCAACACTCAATATTCAACACTCAATTCTCAATTTTCAACACTCGATTTTCAACACTCAATATTCAACACTCAATTTTCAATTTTCAACACTTGGCCTGCACCTTAATCATTGGAATATAAGATTTGATGCGTTTAAAATTGTTTTTACTAATTTCACGCCCTTAATTTTGTGGAAGAAAGGAATAGCATAATTAGTAGAATAAAGACAGCCCCAATGAAAGCCATCATCCCTGTTGCAGGTGCAGGCGCTAAATTAAGGCCGCATACTTATACGCAACCGAAAGCATTGATACCAATTGCGGGTAAAACTATTCTTAGTTTTATTGTTGATCAATTGCATGCTGCCGGCATTAATGAATTCATTTTTATAGTTGGTTATCTTGGTGAAAAAATACAGGAATATGTAAAGCAAACTTATCCCAATCTTACATGCCATTTTGTTTATCAGAATGAGCGACAGGGAACAGGGCACGCGGTAGAATTAACACAAAATATTGTTGGCACTGATGAAGTATTTGTTGTGCTTGGAGATACCATTTGCGAGTATGATGTAAGCGAAATAATTTCAAGTGAGTATAGCATGCTGGGTGTAAAGAAGGTAGATGATCCAAGAAGCTTTGGTGTGTCTGAAATCGGCGAAGATGGTTTTATTGCGCATGTAGTCGAAAAGCCATCTATTCCCAAAAGCAATATGGCGCTGGTAGGTTTGTATAAAATAAAAGAAACAGATTTTTTATTTGAATGCCTGCATCATCTTTTTAGAGAAGATATTAAAAGCTATGGTGAATATAATCTTACCGACGCATTGGATTGTATGATTAAGCGCGGTGCAAGGTTTAAACCATTTAAAGTTAAGAACTGGTTTGATTGCGGAAAAAAAGAAACCCTGCTTGAGAGTAATGCCACGCTGCTGAAAAAGTTTGGCGGGCAAATCCATGAAAGCGTTCTCTCACAAAATTCTATTATAGTTCCTCCTGTAAGTATAGGTCCTGGCGGCGTTTTGAAAAATGCAATCATTGGTCCGCATGTGGCTGTGGGTGCAAACACAACCATACGTTACTCCATTGTTCGTGACAGTATTATTGGTTCATACACCAATTTATTTGAAGTGGTGCTTGATAACTCGCTCATTGGAAGTGATGCAAGTGTAAAGGGTTTGAGCCGCAGTTTGAATATTGGTGATAATACAGAGATTGATTTTGGATAATTTGAAAATTTGAGTCCCACACATGCGGGATGAAAATTTTGAAAAATGGATAATTCAAAGATTATGGTTAATTGATTATTTATTTTTATGTAAACAGCTTCATTATTACTATCATCTTCCGTTGTTTTCAATCTTGCTGCTTCGTTACGCAAGATTGCTCACTTGCACATTCTGAAATTCTATTCAGCAATAAAACATGTCCGGTAATTTTATAAATAATTCAACAATCATTCACTTGTTATGTTTCTATGTGACCGTAAGGGAAAATTGTTTTTGAACACATAAACATTCTTATTTTATTTAATCAATTACACATTCATTTCTATACATTACACATTTGCTACTTTGCACATTTGCTAATTTTCAAATTTTCAAATTAATATGTTCTCTAACTGTATCACTCAACTTTTCAACATACAATATCCCATTATTCAGGCAGGTATGGTATGGGCTGCCGGATGGCGGCTTGCCAGTGCTGTTAGCAATGCAGGTGCTTTGGGTTTAATTGGCAGTGGCAGTATGTATCCTGATATTTTGCGTGAACATATACAAAAATGCAGGGCAGCGACTGATAAACCTTTTGGTGTAAATGTGCCTCTGTTGTATGCGCATACTGAAAAGAATATTGAGGTGATTCTTGAAGAGGGCGTGAAGATAGTTTTTACATCAGCAGGTAATCCCAAAACATTTACAAGTGCATTAAAAGAAAAAGGTATTACCGTAGTGCATGTTGTAAGCAGTAGCAAATTTGCTTTGAAAGCACAGGAAGCTGGTTGTGATGCAGTGGTAGCTGAAGGCTTTGAGGCGGGTGGCCATAACGGCAGGGAAGAAACAACTACATTGATTCTCGTGCCTGCGGCTCGCAATGCAGTAAATATTCCTGTTATAGCTGCAGGTGGCATTGTCACAGGTCGTCAAATGCTTGCAGCAATGGTGCTTGGCGCGGAAGGTGTACAGATGGGCAGCAGGTTTGTATGCACTCCCGAAGCTTCATCCCACATCAACTTTAAAGAAGCAGTGATGAAAGCGGAAGAAGGCGATACCATGTTAAGCCTGAAGAAAGTAATGCCTGTGCGCATATTAAAAAATCATTTTTTTGAAGAAGTACAACTTGCTGAAAAAACTGGTGCAACAGAAGAAGAGCTGAAAGAATTATTAGGAAAGGGCAGGGCGAGAAAAGGTATGTTTCTTGGTGAACTGGATGAAGGAGAATTAGAGATTGGTCAATCAAGCGTAATGATTAAAAATATGCTGCCGGCTGCTTTGATTGTGAAAAATACATGGAAAGATTTTCTGGAAGCATTACACCATCCATTATATAAAACCGCTGAGAGTCTGTAAATAATTCTTCTGTGCGGTGAAAATTTTCTTGCTGATAATAAATGAGAGTGATAATTATTAAAATCAATTTGCGCTAATGCTTTAAAGCACTCACCACTCACCATTACCAAATTTTAATTTTTTAACCAGTGCCTTTGTGTTATTTAAACACAATGGATTTTTTGAAAAATTCAAAATAGATTTTTTATTTTTAAGGGACATAATATCGCCATATGATAAAGTTTAAATCTGTTCAGGATTTTAGATTGCGTGGCGGAAAATACTTTATGCCCGGTATTTCAATCGACTGTGTGATATTTGGTTTCCACGATAATCAACTAAAAGTGTTGTTATTAAAAATTGCAAACTTAAACGGATGGGGATTACCTGCGGGCTTTGTTTATAAGGATGAACATATTGATGATTCTGCAAAGCGTATTCTTTGCGAAAGAACAGGTTTGCACGATATATTTCTTCAGCAGTTTTACGTGTTTGGTCATCCTAACCGGTGCGACAATAACATTACTAAAATTGCTTTTGAAAATGCAGGCATACAAGCGCCAAAAGATAACTGGCTTCTGCAACGTTTTTTAACTATTGGGTATTATGCGCTTGTTGATTTTAAAGCGGTAAATGCCACGCCTGATTTTTTTTCAGAAGATTTTGACTGGCATGATATTCATAATCTTCCCACCCTTGCAATGGATCATAGTGAAATAGTGCAGTGTGCATTACTAACATTGCGTACACACCTGCGTTATCAACCTGTAGGATATAATCTTCTTCCTGATAAATTTACTATGCCGGAATTACAAAAGCTGTATGAAACGATTCTTGATCAGGAACTTGACCGGCGAAATTTCCAGCGAAAAATGCTTTCTTATGGAATTCTCAGACGCTTAAAACAAAGACGTGAAGGTGTGGCGCATAAGGCACCATATTTGTATTCTTTTGATTTGCGCAAATATCATAAAGCCCTGGAGGAAGGTTTCCAAAGCGCATGGTAAGTTCCTGTGTTCTCAAAACTTTATCTTTAAAAAAATTAGTTTAAATGAATATATCGCAGCATATATGGCTGGCAGTTTGCTGGTTGGTCTTTAGCATTTCACACAGTGTTCTTGCTGCTGATAACATTAAAGCAGCAATAGAAACTTTGATGCAAAAGAATTTTAAATTTTATCGTCTTAGTTATTCTGTAATAGCAACTGTAATGATTACCTACATTCTGTTTTTAAATTTTTCTATCACAAGTGTTTTATTATGGCAACCAACTATTATTGAAAAAATAATTTCAGTAATTGGGGGAATAACAGGTTTGGGTGTGATGCTTATTTGCATTCGCAGATATTTTTTTAATTTAAGCGGCATTAATGTTTTTTTCAAAAAAGTATCAACGGACCATCTTCAGGTGAATGGTCTTAATAAATATGTCCGCCATCCGTTATACGCCGCCACTTTATTATTTGCATGGAGTTTCTTTTTTTGGCAACCCTTACTTTCAAATTTTATTTCGTGCATCAGCATTTTGCTATACACACTTATCGGTATTTTTTTTGAAGAACGAAAGCTTATAAAAGCTTTTGGTAATGATTATAAACAATATGCTGCCAAAGTACCTATGATTATTCCGGGGCTTTTGTAAGTGTTTATTTATGGAATCGATTGATGTATAAGAATGAGACTTTCATTGTGCATTTGAATGTTATTCAATATTATAAGCCTAAATTGTGAATCGCTATTCTGCAAAGTAATGTACTTCCGATTTACATTTTAAGAATATCGTTTGTCTATACTTACTGCCTGATTTTAATATTTACTCCAGTCTCTGAAATACTTTTGTTAAATTTTATTATGTATATTTATGACCATATGAATTTGATAATTTTATATTTCCAAAAACTGCAATATGAAAGCCCTCCTGCTATTATGTTTATTCGGAACTTTTAGTGCTGCATGTTTTGCTTCCGGCAATGATTGTTCGTTCACGGGAACTGTTGTTGATGCCACATCAGGAAAACCTATGGCAGATGTAGTTATTGTTGCAAAAGGAATTACTTTAAGCAATGAACAAAAAGTAATAACAGATGAGCAGGGCCAATTTACTATTCCCTCCTTACCTGCAGGAAAATATACTTTACGCTTCGAAAAAAATAATTACAAGCCGGTTGAAAAGAAGAATCTCATTGTAAAAAAGAATCCTGCAAAATTAAATGTTGAGCTCCTGTTAGAGGAAAACCTGGAAGATCATCATAACTGGTTGCTGAGAATTGATTTTCTTTAGCAGGTTCTAAAAATTTATTCACGCTTACAACATAACAATCATACTTTTTGTCTTTTCGTTTTACGCTCTTCTATATTAAATAACCATTAAAGTTTTATTTCAAAATATTTCCTGGCAAAGCGCCTAGTACTATTACTCACACTTACAAATAATTTTTCTCCTTTATAAGTTGTTGGATTTTATAAAAATAGATGCCTGGTATAAAGTAATGAGTTAATATTAACGGTAAGAGATCAGTATAAAAATTTTTAATGCAACTGCTGCTTTTAAATTATGTGCTTATATTAGAGGTTTGCTTGTTCATTATTTTATTAAAACCATTTATAAAAAAATAAACTGCTGTTTAAATTTTCTTTTTGGACTAAATTGACAGACAGTTACATTTGCATACCATTTCACATAATAACCAACAGTAAATCAATGAAAATTTTAAAATCCCCTTACAGCTCCCTGCTTATTCCGACTTTAGTAATTTTCATTCTTTCACTTTCAATCTCTTCCTGTCGTGTAGACAGAATTGCAATGCTTAAGGATATACCTGATACCGCTACTTTAAAATATGTGGCTTTGCCCAGTTATACTCCGCCTGTTATTCAATCTGATGATATTCTAAACATTGTCATTCAAACTCTTGATCCGCAAGCTAATGCCATATTAAATCAGGGCAATCTTCCTGTAAGTTCCGGTGCTCTTACAGGTAGTTCAACATCCTCACAGCAGGCTGTAATTTCCGGTTATCTTGTTACTAAAGATGGATATATACATATGCCCTATATCGGGAATGTTTACGTGAAGGGATTCACAACAGAGCAAATAAGAGATACTGTTATTTCAAAAATTTCGTTTTATTTTAAAGACCCTGTTGTAAATGTCAGATTCGCAAATTTCAAAGTGTCTGTTTTAGGTGAAGTAAGAAATCCTTCTACCTTTCTTATTCCAAATGAAAAACCTACATTAATTGATGCCTTAGGTTTAGCCGGTGATTTAACTATTTACGGACGCCGTGATAACGTAATGCTTATAAGGGATAGTGAAGGAAAGAAAGAAATTACAAGATTTAACCTCGATAGTTCAAGAACTATAAGTTCCCGTTATTTTTATTTGCGTCCCAATGATGTAATTTATGTAGAAGCGTCCGCTTCAAAAGTAATAAGTATTGATGCTTACAGAAACAGGAACGTTACAATTATAGGCGCTGCTTTAGGTTTTCTCACGGTATTGGCCGCAAGACTGTTATTCCAGTAACTGACCGTTATAAATAACCCTGCGTAAGAACTTGTAATAAATTTGATCAAATTACTTTTTATATGCAAAACAATAATGGTATCAGTGTAAATGACAATGCAGGTATAAGCAGTTATAATATTCAAAACGATGGTTTCGATTTAAAATATCTTATTGCCAAAGTAGTGGGGAACTGGCAATGGTATGCTCTTTCTCTTATATTATGTTTGGGTTTTGCAGTTCTTTACATTTTGTATGCAATTCCATCTTACACCATTACTGCAAGAGTATTGGTAAACGGTCAAAATTCCAATAGAATGCAGAGTGGCATTACTGAAACCGACATGCTGCATCAGTTAGGTTTGTTCTCACAGGAAACAGACGTAAATAATGAATTACAACAACTTCATTCCCGTTCTTTAATCGAGAAGGCAGAACGTGATCTTCAATATAATGTTTCCTACTGGGCCCAGGGCGACATACGTTTTGCTGAATCTTATAAAAGATCCCCTTTCTTTATAAAACTGCTCGATCTTAAAAGCAGTCTTGATAACCCGCTTGCATGGGATGTTCGTATTAAGAATGACAAAGTAAAATTCATGGATGATTTTACCGATACAACCTTTACAATGACATGGGGCGATACAGCAAAACTGCGCTTCTGTACATTTGTTTTATTAAAGAATCCTGATGTAACCATTCATGATCCCAATCTCCCCCTCGGATTAAAGATTGCTCCTTTTGGAACTACTTACTCCGGGCTTGCTTCCAATTTGCTTACATTTCTTTCGGCAGTTAATACCACTTCTATTGATATTACCCTCGATGCATCGGTGCCGCAAAAAGGAGAGGATTATGTTAATCACCTGATTGATCTCTATATACAATCGCATATAAATGCAAGTAATTCTGTTGCCGATAGTACGATAACTTTTATTAATGACAGAATTAGTCGTGTTGCCCATGAATTAAGCAGTGTGGAGGGCAATATCGAAACCTTTAAAAAAACGGGTAACCTTACTGATATTCAGGAACAATCACGGGCATTAATTGGTGAAAACAGTGATGTAGTTAGAACCTTAGCTAATCAGGAAGCACAAATAATAATGGTGGAAAGTATCGAGAAATATCTTTCTGATGAAAGCCATAATCAGAATGAAATTAATATGCCTACCACAGCGCAAATTTCAGATCAGGCATATATTTCCCAGGTAGAAAGATATAATAATTTGCAGCAGCAAAGACAGCAGTTGCTGCAAACTACAACCGAACAAAATCCGTCAATAAAATCTATTGATGGTCAGTTAAGCCTTATGCGCTCCAATTTGCTAAAGACACTTAAAAGCTATAAGGACAATTTAATTATTCAGGAGAATAATTTAAAAAATCAAACTACCAATGTACAAACTGCCATTCAAAAAATGCCTACCCAGCAAAGGCAATATCTCGAGGCTTCAAGAAGGCAGGATGTTTTACAACAGCTATATGTATATCTGCTTACGGTAAGGGAACAAACTGCTGTAGCTAAATCAAATAATATTGCTCCTATAAGAGTGATTGATCCTGCCAAAGCAGGGGTATTGCCTTATTGGCCTAATAGACTTATTGTTATTATTGCTGCTATATTCTTAGGAATTTTGATTCCCTCTATAGCGATACTGCTTAATGAATTAAGCAACAATAAAGTGACAAGTCCTTCAGATATTGTTTCATCAACAACTGCGCCGCTTATTGCTGAAATAAATAACACAAAATCTACTAATCCAATCATAGTAACTAAAGAATCACGCACCGCTGTTGCTGAACAGTTTAGAACATTACGTACAAATCTTTTATTCAGGCTTGCCGGAACAACCAATAAAGTAATTATGGTCACTTCTACAGTAAGCGGTGAAGGAAAATCTTTTGTAGCACTTAATCTGGCGTGTGCAATGGCTTTATCCGGCAAAAAAGTATTGCTTGTGGACATGGAATTGCGCAAAGGACAATTAAGTGCAGATCTCAACCTTGAAAACAAAATAGGCATAGCGGATTATCTGGAAAAAAATGCATCCTTAAATGATGTGATAATTCCTTCCAATATCAATGAAAATTTATGGGTGTTATCTTCAGGAGAATTAGCCTCTAATCCATCTGAAACATTATTGAATGACAAAATGGGAATTCTCTTTGAAGAGATGAGACGCAAATTCGATTATATTATTGCGGATACGCCGCCGGCAGCCATTGTTACAGATGCACAGGTTGTCGGTCTTTATACTGATATTACGCTTTATATTGTTCGTCAAAAATATACTTACAAAAAGCATATTGACGTTATAGAAGACCTGAAAATTAATAACAAGCTCAGAAATATTTATGTGATATTGAATGACGTGAAATTAGTTCCCGGTTATAATCTGGGGTACGGTTCTGGCTATAGATTTGATGAGGATTTAGGTTATTATCATAAAGATAAAAAGCAGGAGAAAAAGACTTTGTATAAACTGATTTTTCCGGAAGTATAATAAATCCCGCCCTTTCCTTAAAAAAAACGATGGAGAACTAAAACATGGAAAATATTTCAAGACCAATTATTTTTATTGGTTCGGGAAGATCTGGCACAACCATTATCTCTGAAATAATTTTCAGGCATGGAACCCTTGCCTGGCCATCTAATTATCAGGAAAGATTTCCATCTGTTCCCGAAGTAAATCTTCTTCGTAATTGTTTTGATAACAAGCTTTGGCATGTGCTTGGCCAAAAGCCACAGTTAAATAAAGTTTCTTCTTTTAATAAAGTTTTATTTAAACCAGCCGAAGCTTATAATTTCTGGGAATATATAACTCGCCCCCGTATTGATTTTTCACGAGGTTTTCTTATTCATGACAAGGCCACGCCGGAAGAGACTCAGAAAATGCGATCCGTTTTTAAGAAGATGGTGTCATATCAATTTAAAAGCAGACTTGCATTCAAAATAACCGGCCCTTCAAGAATAGGTTATTTGCTAAGTATTTTTCCGGATGCCATCTTTGTAAATATCGTGCGTGATGCATTGCCAACCATTAACTCATGGCTAAACGTAGATTTTTGGCAGAATAAGGGTAAAAACCGACTTTGGTGGACAGGAGCTTATTCATCGCAGGAAGAAGCATGGGCTAAAAAAAATTCTGATAAGCCAGAATTACTTGCCGCCTTTCAATACAGAAAATTGATGGAAGTGAGTGCCATGGAAATAGAACAGCACAAAGCAAAATGCTTAACGGTGCGTTATGAAGAATTTGTTATTCATCCTTCCCGGGTTATTAATAGGATCCTTGATTTTACCGAACTCACTCCATCACCTTTTATTGATAAATTTCTGCAGCGCAATAAAATTTATAACCAGAACACAGAAATTGGAAAAAATAATCACAGAAGTAAATATGATTCTTCTCATTTGGAAATGATATTGAATGGTAAATATGTTATGCAGAAATAGTGGAGGGACACATTTTCCTGTAGTCCAGCTATAACTATTGCTAAGTTTTTGATTGCCACCCCTGTTTCGTATGATGCACTATTGAAGATTCTTCTTTTGATTACACATTCACAGGAAGAATAATTTTTTAAAGGATTTTTGATATATTTTTCAAGCAGTATGACAATATTATTTATGAGTAATATGGAATATAAGAGCTCAATACCCGTGGACTGCAATTAAAAAAAATTTATCTTTCGGGGAAACAAAAAAAATAATAGGAGTAAAATAATCAGATACATAAACATAAAAATGTGATAGCGCATTAATAAAGGCTTTTAACCTGGTTAATTGTGATGAAGCAAGATGCAAAATGTATAAAAAAGAAAATAGTTTGCGAGAAGTGATGCGCTAAATAACTGAAGATTTTATGGCCATAAATAAACAAAAACTGGTAAAATCGGGTCTTTGGCAATTTTCAAATACAATAGTAATAGTTGTATCCCAAATTGTTTGTAATGCTATAATCGCGAGATACGTTACTAAAAAAGAATTTGGTGTTATGGCGATTACAAATGCATTTATAAATTTTGCCTGCTTTTTCTCTGAAGCAGGCATGGGTGATGCCTTAATGCAGCGTAAAATTGTAGAACCTCAACATAAAAATGCAGCTCTTTTTTTCAGTGTATTAATTTCGGCAGTATTGTATTTGATATTATACATAGTTGCTCCATGGATTTCATCCTTTTACGATGAAGGAACTATTCTTGTATCGTTATTGCGTGTGCTTGGGTTGAGTTTTATACTTTTATCTCTTGGCTCCTCATCTTTTAATTTATTACTGAAAAGTTTTAGATTCAAACATGTTTTCTTCAGTGATAGCCTCAGCCTTCTTGCTTCTAATATTTTGGGTGTTATTCTTGCCATGAATCATTGGGGTGCATGGTCGCTGGTGTATTCGATCCTCTTTTATTATGCTGCACGTCTTATCATGGTTTGGGTATTTGAACCAATTCCTGTAACGATGGGAGCCACTTTGCGGCATTGGAAAGATCTTTTCAGTTATGGCGTCGGTTTAACATTAATAAGAGTTTATAATTTTATCAGCGGCTTTGGAATAATGCTTGAAATAGGTAAACTCGTTCCTATTAAAACACTCGGTACTTTTGAAAGATCATATCGCATCACCAATATTCCTGTGAGATATTTAGGAGATATGATTCAGAAAGTAATGATGCCATTCATGGTCAAGATCAATGATAAAGATGATAAGCTATTTACTTTTTTTTACAGGGGATTATCTTTTACAAATGCACTTTTAGTACCCATTAGTGTTTTTGCATTCGTTTTTTGCAAACCTATTGTATTGATATTACTTGGCGGTAAATGGGAGGATGCAATTTTGCCAATGCAAATACTTTTTTTATCACTTCCTTTTAGAATTACAACAAAAGTTTCAGATGTATTAATGCGGGCCAAAAATCTTGTGTATAAAAATGCAAACAGAAAACTGCAGTATGTAATTGTTTTATGCATAAGTATATATTTCGCCACCCGCTGGGGTATTACCGGAATTGCAATTGCAGTCTCGGTTTCGGCAGTGTACAGTTACATTGCTATGCTGCTCACAATAAAGAGAAGAGTATTTCAGCATGGATGGCAAAAGTTAATCATTAATCCCTTTAAAGATGGAGCCGTGCTAAGCGTGCTGACAGTAGTTCCGTCTTACCTGGTTTATTATTTATTGATGCTTGCATTTAAAACTGAACTAATTGCATTTATCTTATTGTGTACATTTTTGGGTATTTTCTTTGCTTATGCATTTTTTAAGAAACCAAAATTACTCGGCAAAGATTTTGAGCAACTGCAAAAAGAGTTAACTAAAATGGTAAAGAATAAAGGAAATAAAAGTGGTGGAAAAAGAAGGAAGCGAGCTTTAGAAGAAGAGCAGGAACAGGAAACAGGCCTTGAACCAATAACTGAATAAATTTTTTGTAATGACAAAATTTGTCGTTTTTACCACACCACGCACAGGGTCTTCATTGCTGATAAAAACATTGGATTCACACCCGGAAATATTTTGCGCCGGTGAATTATTTTTTTTCAAAGGAGATATTTATCGTACTGAATGTCGCTACCCCTTCTGGCGATTTTCTTTTTTAAGTAATAAACTTAATTATGTCCTTAATTATCCAAAATTATTTATCACACTTAATGGCTTTCTTAATAAATTTTATGCGGATAAAAATAAACCTGCCATAAAGGCAAAGGGTTTTAAACTGATGCTTTTTCAAACATATTATACGCCGGGCATATTGAATTACCTGAAAAAGAATAATGTAAAAGTGATTCTGCTGATACGAAAAAATGTGCTGCGAAACACCTTATCTGATCTGAGGGCACGCTCTACAAAAGTCTATCACAACCAAAGCGATGCAGATACCTTAACTATGCCAATGTTTAAAGTAGACGTAGAGGAGCTGAAGAAAAAAATGCATCAAATTGAAAACTTTGATAAACAACTAGAAAATAGTACTGCTGACCTCGATAGGAAAATTATTTACTATGAAGATTTTGAAAATTGGGAAGCCACTATTTCGGGCACATTGAATTATTTAAACGTAGCAGATATGCCGCTGAAAGCCGCACAAAAAAAGCTTAATCCAAATAATTTGGAGAACATGATTGAGAACTATGATGAAGTTAGCAAGTGGTTAAACACGAACGGCTATGGTAAATATTTAGATTAAATGCGATAATATTTTTTTAAAGAATTTGTATGAATTTAAAATTGAAAGACCTCTGGTACTGGATGGCAAATTTTGCTTTGCTGGGGTCTGCTTTTCTTTCTATGTACATGAACAATGCCTATGCGATGCTTGCGGTTGCAATCCCGCTTATATTGTTTGACAGGGCTTATGTAATTCCTACCTTATTATTTATTGCAGCAATTGAAGGTTCATTTAAAGTTGAGGATGCCGCTTCCGAAGCAGAATCTACTGCAATCATGCTTATGGGACCATTTTTAATTTATGATTTTATAAGAAAAAATCACAAAATAATTCCCTTCAAACTGGTGCTACTGTATCTCATTTTTGGAGTATTTGTAGTGCTTGGTCTTTTTATATATAATATGCATCCGCAAATACAGCAATATGTTGTCGCCTATATGGGGAAAAAACCAAGCGCCATCGGCATTTATATAAAGGTTGCCATGAAAGTAATTAAGATTGCTTTCTTCTTTATTTATCTTAAAGTATTTATTAACGGCGATAAAGAATTGTTATATCGCGCCCTGACTTTATTAAAAGATATGACACCTTATTTAGTCATACTGGTGCTTTTAAACATGCTTATGTTTGGTGTAGTATCATCAAAATTTGAGACGCTTCACTTTGGTGAATCACATCATGGAGATTTTTCTGCTAATATGAATGCCCTTGGTGTTTATTTGTACATCGGACTTTTGGAAGAAAAAACATCCTGGTTTAAACGGCTTATAAGTCTTGCGGCGCTTGCAGCTTTACTATACATCATTATGGAACTTGCATCAAGAAACGGCTTATTAACGTTTGTGCTTTTAGGATGCCTCTCGGGTCTTCTTGTTTTATGGAACAGAAATTTAAGTTTTAAGGTAACTGTTGTAGCTGCAGCTTTTTTCATAGTTGTCGCTGCTGCATATATGTTTAAAGATTCGCCTACAGTAGAAAGATTCATTTATGAAACGGAGGAAGAAGGTGGAGGAGACAGGTGGGCATATTGGTCTGCAGGCTTATCTTCTCTTAACGAAGAACCCTTGTTTGGTTTGGGTGGTGATGAAAATTCTTCCATCTATGCAGTAGGAAAATATTCTCCGGGTGTTGAAGACCATGTAATGCATAATACGTTTCTTGAATTTGCAGTAGAATATGGAATATTAGGTTTAATATTTTACATGATTTTTGTTTGCATTATTCTTTATCACAGTGCAAAGAATTTTCTTTTTGCTGCAAAGTATAATGACGTTTTACTTGGCGCTCCCAGTATCAGTTATTTTATATCAATTTTTGCCGGATTATTTGTAAGCCGTGTGTGGGAATCAACGCTATGGTATAATATGTCGTTAGTCTTTGGCATTTATATTCTATGGCGTAAGCCAATTGAAGATGCTATTAAGAGCAGGAAATATTTTCTTTTGCGTGGTTTGCCCGATCCTTTAGACAATCCATCACTTGCATTACATCCTCATTAATTAAAAATTGAAAGTTTACAAATCTTATGAATAGTTTTCTTTCGAGGTATGAGCATCTGCTGGAAAAGCCCATTATTATTTTTGGTACAGGTCGTTCTGGCACTACTGTTATTTCGGATATTATTTTTCGTCATGAAGACTTAGCATGGCATTCTAATTACCAGGAATTGTTTCCAAAGTTTGCAGGCATTAATTATCTGCGCCGCATTTTTGATAATAGTTTATGGCATATGATCGGCATGAATACGCAGAACAATAAATCTCTCCTCAACCAGGTTTGTTTCAGGCCTATTGAACGATATGATTTCTGGAAAGCTGTTACAGGACCACGCATAGATTTCTCAAGAAATTTTTTACTGAACGAAAGAGCAACTAAAGAAGAATGTTTTCATATAAGAACTTTTTTTGCTAAAATGGTCAAATACCAGAATCGTAAAAGACTGGCGTTTAAAATAACCGGTCCTTCTCGCATGGAATATTTGAGCAGTATTTTTCCCGATGCTGTTTTTGTACAAATAATGAGAGACCCTGTAGCTACGGTTCATTCCTGGCTTGAGATTCACTGGAGCAGTCAAATAACTGACCAGCTCTGGTGGGAAGGGGCTTATTCAGAAGAAGAACTGGCAATAGCAAAAGAAATTTCGAAAGACCAGGCTTTGTTTGCAGCTTTTCAATACAGAAAATTAATACAGTCAACTGCTTATGAAATAAATAAACTGCAGACAAATGTGTATACTGCCAGCTATGAGGATTTTGTAAAAGACCCGAAAGGCTTTATTGCGAAAATGATGGAATATACGCGGTTAAAACCCTCCCGTTTTGTGGATGCATTTATGGAAAAAATTTCTGTGCAAAACAGAAATAACCGCGCTCCTGCTTCTGCAAAAACTGCTTTAAGTGATGAAACGAAAAAGAAGATTATGGAAATTGTAAATGCATAACAGAGTTTAAAAGTTTGCAAGTTCACAGGTTTCAGGGTTCATGAGTTTATAACTATTGAAATGTTTGAAGAACAAAGTTCAGAACGTAAAAGCGAGTGACACAACAGACGACGAATAAAGTATCAAAAGTTGAGAACATAAAAATCAATAATAACTAAAGTGCACAACCAACAATTATTATTTGTTTATGAGTGATACGCTGGTAAAATATGAAGAGCTGCTGGAAAAGCCCATCATTATTTTTGGCAGCGGCCGTTCGGGTACTACTATTATTTCTGAAATAATTTTTCAGCATGAACATCTTGCATGGCACTCTAATTATCAGGAGTTATTTACGCATTCAACACGTATTAATTATCTGCGCAGATTGTTTGAGAACAAATGGTGGCATTTGATAAAGTTTTGGAGTTTTGTTGGAGTAAGTAAAAATACAAGACAGAAATGGGGTTCGTACCTGAACCTGTTTATTTTTAACCCGATTGAACGCTACGCTTTTTGGGAATATATTACAGGTCCCCGCATTGATTTTTCAAGAGGATTTTTATTGGGAGAAAGAGCTACTGCTGAAGAAAAAAAACACATTCGGTCACATCTTGCAAAACAAGTGAAATACCAGGGAAGAAAAAGGTTGATTATGAAATTTACGGGACCTGCAAGAATGGAATATCTGACCAGCATTTTTCCTGACGCAATTTTTATAAGCATTACAAGAGAGGCTGTTGCAACTGTACGTTCATGGCTTGAAGTAGGCTTTTGGCAAACCCAAGGCATTAACAGGCTTTGGTGGATTGGTGCCTATACGCCTGACGAAGAAGCCGAAGCAGAAAAATTAAAAAATGATCCTGCACTTATCACAGCTTTTCAGTATAAAAAGCTGATGGAAACAACAGAGCGGGAATCAAAAAAACTTGGTGTGCCTTTGCTTGAAACCCGATACGAGGAGTTTGTAAAAGATCCGTACGTGTTTGTAAAAAAGATTATGGATTTTGTGCAGTTACCGTCATCGAAACATGTAGATAAATATATTGAAGAAATGGTGATAAGCAACAGAAATGTGAGAAGCCCGAAGAAGACTGTATTTAGCGACGAAACAAAACAACGCATACTTGAAATTGTTTCGCCGTATGTGAGTTAATGATAGTAATAGTGAGTGGTGAATAGCTAATAAGCAATAGGCAATAGACAAAAGGTAATAATAAAAAATAAGCAATAATAAAATAGTCGTGATAGACAATCATAAATAAACAATGGTTAGAAAGAAAAACTGATGCCTGAACAAATTGTAAAATCGTAAATTCTTAAATCGTAAATCAAACTATAAAATCGTAAATTAATTCATGGCAGATAAGATTAAAGTAGCACATGTAATACGGGTTTTTAGTTATGGCGGTGCTGAAGTTTTGTTACGTGAATTTTTTGAACAAAAAGAATTCAAAGAAAATATTATTTCGGATGTGTTTGTGCTCGATCATATAAAGCTTGGATTAAAAGATGATGTTACTCCCAATATTCGCAACTTTTATTATTACAAAATAACTACATGGCGTTTTCTTTTTGAATACATTAAATTTCTTGCACAAATTGCAAAAGGCAAATATGATGTTGTACATATACATCTGCCCGTTGCAGGCTGGATGGGTATTGCAGCAAAATTGTTTACACGAAAAATAAAATATATTTATTCTGAACACAACCTTGTTACTTTCTATTCAAAATACAATTATTATCTCAGTGGATTGACGTATGGCTTTTTTGATTGTATAATTTTTGTATCACATGAAGTAGGAGATACAATAAGAAAAGTACAGAAGGGATGGTTCTTTAAAACAAAAAATGCAGTTACCATTCTCAATGGTATTGACACAAATAAATTTTTGAATGTGTATCGCTCACAACTTAATCCTGCTGAAACATTGACCATTGGGTTGGTTGCAAGATTTCGCCCACAAAAGCGTGTTGACAGATGGGTGGAAGTGGCAGCCGCAATTCATAAAAAAAAACCAAACATAAAATTTATTATGGTTGGCGATGGACCTGATGATGAAATGCTGAGACAAAAAATTGCTGAATTAAATTTAACATGTATTATTCAACTAACAGGAAAATTAAGTGATACTTACCAGGCCTATAAAAAGATAGATATATTTTTATTAACGAGTGATTTTGAAGGTTTGCCTTTGGCGCTGCTGGAAGCAATGAGTTGTGGTTGTGTTCCGATTGTAAGTAATGTTGGGGGAATTAAACAACTTGATTTTGATGGTATTGGTCATAAGTTTGACGAATTTGATCCGGAGCAAATTGCTGATAAAGTTATTTGTTACACTATACATCCAGCGGTTTTCATTGAAGAAAGCAGGAAGGCAAGGGATTTTGTAATTCAACATTATTCATTAACAAAACAAGTGAATGACATTATTTCATTGTATAAGAAAACGATAAAAGAAAAATAAGGGTAATGCTTAAATTGGCCAGATCAATGGTATTTAAAAATGTACGGTATGAAGCACGTAGTTATTTGTTAACCTGTTTTGGCTGTATAAGTATCAGGTAACATACGATTTACGTGTTCAATTTACCTTAAAAAATATTTAATCATTAACTCTTATAAATTTTCCAACTCTTTATTATTTTTTAATGAAATCGAAGGAAAGTCAGCATAAAGCAGATAATATTTAAGCTTTTTGGAAGCTACTTTAATATCTTTATGCGATGTAAATAAATTAATCGTTTTAATTTACAGGAGATGATTGAAAATTGCGAACAAATAAAAAAGAAAGTTGATACTACAAACATAGACAGTCCTGTGAAGAATCCAAAAACCATTATGACCACTGTAAAAAAAATCGGCAGAAATCTTTATTTTGAATCCTTTAAGCTAATAAGTTCTTTCAGGAGGTTACCTGATTTTATAATCATTGGTACCCAAAAAGGTGGCACTTCCTCTTTATATAATTATTTGAGCCAGCACCCCGATACCCAACTTTTGCATCCTAAGGAAGTTCATTATTACGATATGAATTACAACAGGGGTTTATCATGGTATAAAAATCATTTCCCTGCTAAATGGAATAAAAAACTCACAGGTGAAGCCAGCCCTTATTATATTTTTAACCCTTATGTTGCAAAACGTGTTCACGCTGATTTGCCTCACGTGAAAATAATAATAATGTTAAGAGATCCTATTGCAAGAGCTTTTTCTCATTATAAAATGAATGTAAAAAACGGGATAGAATCTTTGTCTTTTGAAGAAGCAATTGATAAAGAGAATGAGCGGCTGCAGGAAGATTTATTAAATATGCAGGCAGATGAATTGTTTGTCGGCAAAAATCACCGGCGTTATTCTTACATTAAGCGGGGCTTTTATGATGAACAATTAGCAGTCTGGTTAAAGTATTTTCCTCTTGAACAAATGACGATCATAAAAAGTGAAGATTTTTTTGAGGACTCAGAAAAAGTGGTAAAACAAGTGTTTGATTTTTTGAAGCTTAAAAGCAATGCTAACAGTATTAATTACAGTAATAAAAACAAAGGAATACCAGGCGAGATGAATGAAACTACCAGAATTAAATTAAAATCTTTGTTTGAAGAGCAAACTGAAAAACTTCGTGAACTTACAGGTAAAACTTTTTTGTGGTAATTGTGATTAGTTATAAATGATATGAACCCTGCCACTATCCAACTCGCCTGAATATATTGCAAACTCTTCTCTTCTTTTCTTTTCCACACTTTTACAATAGGTATCTATTCAATCTTCTTTGCATCAATAAACTTCATTGTACTGCTTCCACCGTCGCCTCTGTGTAAATGAACAAGCATGAAATAACAAGAACTTCCTGATGATTTAACAAGGAATCATCCTTTTATTTAATAAAATTTGTAAAAAAAATTTTATGAGAAACTGGGGTGGCTGGTGGATCATTATCGCAATCATGCTGCTGATAGATCTGTATGTTTTTATGGCTGTGCGCACAGTATCACAGAACAGCGGTGAAAAAACAAAAATCGCATTATACAGTGCGTTCTGGCTTGTTTCTGTAATAGCGGTTGTAACTATAGCTTTGTTTCCCTACGTGAGGGCATTGCAGGAAAACCCTGTTTTTCGCAATTATCTTTTTGCGATAATCATAGGTTTGTTATAACACGTTCAGCATTTCTTAGCTGGACCGGTCTTGTATTAGGTGGTGGTTTCTTTACAACATTGATGTATGGTTTTACTAACAAATACAACTATCAGCTAAGGAAAATACGTTTATCATTTAATAATCTTCCTAAAGCTTTCAAGGGATTAAAAATTGTACAGATTAGTGATATACATAGCGGCAGCTTTAATGATAAAGCAGCAGTTGAACGTGGTGTTGATATGGTGCTCAAGGCAAATCCTGATCTTATTTTATTTACAGGTGATCTTATTAACGACAGAGCAACGGAAATGCATGACTATATGGATGTATTCAGTCGTATTAAAGCACCAATGGGTGTATACAGTATATTAGGCAATCATGATTACGGAGATTATGTAAGCTGGCCGAATTCTCAGGCGAAAAGGGAAAATCTTGAACATTTAAAACAGGTACATGCGCAGCTTGATTGGCGTCTTCTGCTGGATGAACATGTAGTGCTTGAAAAAAATAATGAGCAAATAGCATTGCTTGGAATACAGAACTGGAGTGCGTTTGGCCGTTTTCCAAAATACGGCAGCATGGAGAAAGCTTATCCCGGTACAGAAAAATATCCTTTCAAAATTTTGATGAGTCATGACCCCAGTCACTGGGATGCAGAAGTTCGTGTAAAATATCCTGATATTGATCTCATGTTAAGCGGTCACACACATGGTATGCAGTTTGGCGTAGAGAATCCTTATTTCAAATGGAGTCCTGTTCAATGGTTTTACAAAGAATGGGCGGGTTTATATGAAGCAGGCAAACAAAAACTGTATGTGAATCGTGGATATGGTTTTATCGGTTATCCAGGAAGAGTGGGCATACTGCCCGAGATAACTTTAATTGAGTTGGTGTAAAATATTTTTATGGGACAAGCTTTAATTTTTCAAGGCATCTTCGTCGTGTCACTCTCTTGTGCTTTCTGAAGTTTATGCAGCAGTAATTCTGTTATTGAAATAAAATTTGTTATAAAAAAAATATTGCAACAGGCCTGTTGCTATAATCATCAATAGTTTGTTTTTTGGGCAAAAGCAACTCTGTAAAATTCATATCCTTTTGAAATGTTTTTTCTTTCCGGCATATATCTTTCTCTGTAATCCCTGGCACCTGAATCTTCCAATAGTTTAAAATCAAATTGTTTTAAATAATCAGAAAGCTCTGCCGGATTAAATCCAAATGTCCAGCTTTCCTCTATCTTATTCAGGTTATTCAAAAGTTTTTCTGCTTCAAAAAATAATTCCGGCTTACTAAGTACAAGTTTATCAACATAAGTAAAAATGATATAAGAATCTTTTGTAAATTTTTTCAAAAGAGAAAATGTTTTATCAACAGCATCCTTTGTCAAATAATTTGTAACGCCTTCCCAAATAATTGTTGATGGTGTATTGAAATCAATATTGTGATTGTTTAATAAATCATTTAAGTTTTGTGTATTGAAATCAATTTGAAGGTAGCTTACATTGGGTGGCAAATAATCAAGCATTTTTTTGAGTATATTAACTTTGAGCGTTGCAGTATCAGGATGGTCGATTTCTATAACAGAAATATTCTTTAAAAAATCAAGACGTAACGCCCTTGTATCAAAACCGGCACCTAAAATAATTACCTGTCTTGTACCAATATCAATTGTATACTGTAATAAGTCATCAATATATTTTGTTCTCGCAACTCCTGAAGATAATGCTCCCGGTATTTTTCTTTGAATAATTTTTGAAATGATATTATACGCAAATGGCAATGAAGATATATTACATACCGTTTTAAAAGTCTTATCAAGAAAATTAATCGCATAAGGATCATTAAATAATTTTTTGTTTGAAGATCTTTTTGTTTCAAGTGCTCTGAACAATGCCATGTACTGTGCTGTTCTGCTTGCTGTGTTTGCTTTCATTGCGCAGCCTTTCTATAGTTTGTACAAATGCACATTAAATATACTCAGCTTTCTTTTTTTTCAAAGCAGAAAAACATTTACGACTGTTTCTGTTTTTTTTGTTTGCAATACTTTCTAAAATATTGAACTGCCGGTTTAAATCAACAGTACTAGAGTCGCGTATGTACGAAATGAAAGTTTAATAATGGTACCAAAGATTGGAACAAATTTTTTTTTGCGAATTATTATTCACACTTGTATTTTATTTGCTATGCGCAGCAAACACATTTATGAATTCTTTTAACAATACTTAATCAATTCTGTTCGTTTAAAGAACGCACATGGCATAACAATTGGCTTTATTATTTCAAAAAAATACAACTATGAAAAAAGTAATCTTATTGCTCGTAGGAGTTGTTTCATTTACTTCCGTAACCCTGGCACAAGGCTTTCATATAGGTGCAAAAGCCGGAGCTAACTTAGGCAAGATCAATGGACAGTCATTTAGTGATGGGTTTAAACTTGGTTACCAGTTAGGAGGATTTGCAGAAATTGATTTTACAAAGGGATTTGGTATACAACCCGAATTATTATGGAGTCAAACCAATACAAAAGTCACTGATGAACCTTTGAGCGGTCTAAAAGCCGGTGAAAAAATTAAACTTGATTATTTAAGTGTTCCTATTCTTTTAAGATTTAATGCAGGTAAAATTCTTACATTCAATCTTGGTCCACAGTTTAGCATACTTACAAATAATCACAAGACAACTTTAGAAAATGCGGAGGATGCATTTAAAGATGGTGACTTTGCAATGGTGGCTGGCGCCCAGGTAAATGTAGGAACGTTAAGAGTATATGGACGCTACGTTGCGGGTTTGAACAATGTAAACGCTATAACCGATGCGAACAGATGGAGACATCAACAAATTCAATTTGGTCTTGGCGTAAAAATCCTTTAACAGTAAAATCCTAAGTAAGAAAGCATCGCCGTCAGGTGGTGCTTTTTTTTTACGACAATTTGTTCGCCTTTCTGTATTTATTTTGCTTTGGCATTTAAATTGAACTTTTTACCTTTTGCTTTAAATGAGGTATGGAATAAAACTATAATGACAATTTGACTTTTAAGTAAGAATAATTATGAATTACAATAAACTATTATTTGGAACAGAAGAGGATACAGATTTTTTGCCGATAATACCTATAAATGAAGATAACGAGCAGGATAAAGGATTAACAATTCCCGATGTTTTGCCATTGCTCCCTTTAAAAAACACAGTATTGTTTCCTGGTGTTGTAATACCAATTACAGTAGGCAGGGATAAGAGTATAAAAGCGGTGAACGATGCATATAAAGGTGATAAACTTATTGGTGTGCTGGCTCAAAAAGATGCAAACACAGAAGACCCTGAATTAAAGGATTTATGTGCTATAGGCACTGTCGCGAAAATTGTAAAGCTTATCAAAATGCCCGATGGAGGAACCACCATTATTATCCAGGGCAAGAAACGATTTAAGATGCTTGCATTGGTTGAAGAAGAACCTTATTTCAAAGCAAGAATACATTCGTTGCCCGAGGATGAAAAATTATTTGACGAAGATTTTGACGCATGTATTGCATCTATAAAAGAACTGGCAAGCCAGATTATACAACTATCTCCCAATATGCCTACAGAGGCTTCCATCATTCTTAAAAATATCGAGAACCCGTCTTTCCTTATCAATTTTGTAAGCAGCAACATTAATAGCGAACTGAAGGAAAAACAAACCCTTCTTGAAATTGATGATGTAAAACTGCGGTCAGAGAAACTGATTGAATTACTGCAACGCGAATTGCAGTTTGCAGAACTAAAAAATAAAGTAACTTCTAAAACCCGTACAGAGATTGACAAACAGCAGCGTGAATATTTTTTGCAGCAACAATTAAAGAGCATCAAAGAAGAACTTGGCGGTGATACAAATGAACGTGAAATATTGCAAATGAAGAAAAAGGCTGAATTAAAAAAATGGACGGAAGCTGCAAAGAACTTATTTAAATCCGGTATAGAAAAACTGGAACGCATGCATCCCACCACTCCCGATTATTCTGTGGTGTATAATCATCTTGATCTAATGCTTGATTTGCCCTGGGAAGAATATAGCACAGATAATTATGATCTTAAACGTGCAAGGCAAATTCTCGATAATGATCACTATGGCATGAAGAAAATAAAAGAACGTATTCTTGAATACCTCGCTGTGCTGAAATTAAAAGGCGATATGAAGAGTCCTATTCTTTGTTTTGTTGGGCCTCCGGGTATTGGTAAAACTTCACTTGGAAAAAGTATTGCACACGCGGTAGCCAGAAAATATGTTCGCGTAAGTTTAGGTGGCTTGCACGATGAAAGCGAAATACGCGGTCATCGTAAAACATATATTGGTGCTATGCCTGGCCGTATTATACAAAATATACGAAAAGTAAAATCTTCTAATCCGGTGATGATACTGGACGAGGTTGATAAAATTGGTAACGATTTTCGCGGCGATCCTTCTTCCGCTTTACTGGAAGTATTAGATCCGGAACAAAACAATTCTTTCTACGATAATTATCTTGAGCTTGAATATGATTTAAGTAAAGTATTGTTTATAGCAACTGCAAATGATGTTCAAAATATTCAGCCGGCTCTTCGCGACAGGCTTGAAATAATTGATCTCAGTGGCTATGCGGTTGAAGAAAAAATTGAAATAGCAAAGCGGCATCTTATGCCCAAACAAAAGGATGCGCATGGATTGGCAAATGTGAATTTTAAAATCGCTGATAAAGTGCTTGAGAAAATTATTGAGCAATATACAAGAGAAAGCGGTGTAAGAGAATTGGATCGTCAGCTCGCAGGTATTATGCGTTACGAAGCAAAGGAGTATGCTATTAAAGGTCAGATAAAGCCTTTTTTGACACAGCCGGATCTGCAAAAAATTCTCGGTACTCAACGCTACAGTAATGAGATATATAAAACAGCAAATATGCCCGGTGTTACAGTTGGTCTTGCATGGACTTATGTTGGTGGCGATATACTTTTTATTGAGACTGTTTTAAGCGAGGGCAAAGGTGAATTAAAACTTACAGGCAATCTTGGCAATGTGATGAAAGAAAGTGCCACCACAGCTTTAACTTATTTACAGGCAAATGCAAAAAAATATAGCATTGACTCCGTGTTATTCACTAAAAGAAATGCACATATTCATGTGCCTGAAGGCGCCGTTCCAAAAGATGGTCCCAGCGCAGGTGTAACTATGCTTACTTCACTTGCATCTGCCTTCACTGGCAGAAAGGTTAAGCCTTATCTTGCTATGACCGGTGAAATTACTTTACGTGGACAAGTGTTGCCTGTTGGTGGTATAAAAGAAAAAGTACTTGCTGCAAGACGGGCAGGCTTAAAAGAAGTTATTCTCTGCTGGCAAAATGAGAAGGATGTAAAAGAAATTGACAGCAATTTTATCAGGGGTCTTAATTTTTATTATGTTAAAACTATGCAGCAGGTCCTCGATATTGCTTTGCAATAATTTCCCTAATGAACAAAAATGGTGTGTTGTTTGTAATATAATTAATAAGAATTTTTTCATGTTGGTTGTTTTAAGGGTTAAAATTCCTCCATGTCTATGGAGGAATTTTTTTAGCTGTATTTGATGCAGAAAAATTTTTATGATACCAATTATCTTACTGCTGTTTAACTTCTGTTGTGCACTCTTGTACCTTGGCTCTCCGTGCATCTTTACAACGTGCATTTATTAAATTTTGCAACTACAGTTGACTTCAAAAAGCATGCACACTAAAAAACAAAAAAGACTGTAATAAATTTAATGCCGGTGAGTTTAACGTGCTTTAATTGTAAAATATTTAATGCTCCAAATATTTATTAAAAAATAACGTTATGTGTTTATGAAACGAAGTTCCTCTTGATTTTTTCAGTATCATTGCTGCTTAAATTTAAGTTCCAAAACTCACTATGAATGGTTTTCAACTCATTGATCTTTGTTGCCTTCTTTATCGTTGTTACAACTCTTTTTTTTATACTACCACATAAGTTTAGATGGGCATTACTTCTGGCTGCAAGTTGCTACTTCTATATGTATTTTCTGCCAGTATATATTTTAATATTAGGCTTTACTATTGCTGTAGATTATTTCGCCGGCATTTATATTGCAAAAAGTGAGGGGCGAAGAAGAAAAATGTTTCTCATTTTTAGTTTGCTCGCAAACATTGGCGTCCTTGCCTGGTTTAAATACTATAATTTCTTAAATGGTAATATCACTGCCCTGCTTGGTGATTTTGGATATAAAAATCCTATTCCCTATTTAAATATACTATTGCCTGTAGGCTTATCTTTTCACACCTTCCAGGCAATGAGTTATACTATCGAAGTATATCGCGGTCACCAAAAACCTGAAAGACACTTTGGTATTTATGCTTTATATGTAATGTTTTATCCGCAATTGGTAGCGGGTCCTATTGAACGGCCACAAAATATTTTGCATCAACTTCATGAAGAAAAATATTTTGAATACAACAGGGTAGTGGATGGATTAAAACTGATGCTTTGGGGATTTATAAAAAAACTGGTCGTTGCTGATCGCCTTGCTATTTACACTGATGCCGTATATAACAATGTGCATCAGCATAGCGGTATAAGTATGCTGACTGCCACTATGTTTTTTGGATTTCAGATTTACTGCGATTTTTCCGGTTACTCTGATATCGCAATAGGTGCAGCCAAAATAATGGGATACGACCTGATGACGAACTTCAGAAGGCCCATGCTAAATTCAAAAAGCATTCAGGAATTATGGCAGCGCTGGCATATTTCTTTGATGACCTGGTTTAGAGATTATTTATATTTTCCTTTGGGAGGTAACAAAAAAGGGGCATTGATAACCGTTAGAAATGTAATTATTGTATTTGCATTAAGCGGATTATGGCATGGTACGAACTGGACTTTTGTAATTTGGGGTTTGATAAATGGAGCTTATATAACATTAGAAAGAGTATTAAATCCTTTTTTAAGAAAGATTCATAAAATATTAGGGTTTACTGCTAACTTTTTTCGTGGTGTAACTGTTTACCTTCTTATAACTGTTTCTGCAATTTTTTTCAGATCTCCAAATGTTGCAGAGGGATGGTATGTGATGAAATCAATATTCACAGTAAAGTCCGGCGGATTATTCAAAGGGGAACCACCTACTTCATTTGGCTATTCAGTATTTGCAGTTTTATTTTTAATTTCGGTTGAACATTTTCAGGAGCACTATCCCAATTTTAAAATATTTCGAAACGAGAACGTTGTTATCCGGTATACCGGCTATGTTTTGCTTTTAACGTTGCTGCTGTTAATTGGAGTTTTTAATGGAGGTCAATTTATTTATTTTCAGTTTTAAACAAATTGCATGAATAAAGGCTACCTTAAGTTGGCAAAAAAACTACTCATCCTGCTGGTGATAATGTTTGTTGTTGACAGGGTTGTAGGTTCAATTATTGAATATTATTTTACACATGAACCTATGGGAGATGCAGCAACTTTCTCTCATGCAATTAATGATCCCAAAGAAGATATACTTATCTATGGCAGTTCCCGTGCAGTGCATACTTATGACACAAAAGTATTTACCGATACTCTTGGCCTTTCCTGTTTTAATTGTGGCCGTGAAGCAACAAATGTAATCTATCATTCAGCCATTCTGCCTTCTGCTATAAGTGGAGAACATAAACCAAAAGTTATTATTCTCGATCTCACTACTAAGGAAATAGCGTGGCATTCGGGCGCATATGGGGCAGATATTTTGGCCGGTATGATTTTACCTTATGTAGTAACAAATGAACATTTTGCCCGGCTTGCTGAAGAAGCTTTTCCGGATGAACTGTATAAAGCAAAAATTTCAAAGCTCTATGCTTACAACTCACAAATATTGTCCGTAATTCGTAATTACTCCCGCAGGCATAATGATAATATAAATGGTTATCAGCCCTTGCATGGAAGCAAGCTAAACCACGACCCGGAAGAATCAACATCCAATAGGGATAAAATTGATGAGTATTCAAAAGAGAAATTGGAATATTTTGTAAAATCCATTACCGATAAAAAGATACCGCTTATCGTTATTATTTCACCAATGTATTCTCTTCCTTTTAAAGACAATGAATCTGTAAGAGTTTGCAAACAGATTCTCGCAAGGTATAACATACAGGTTTGGGACTATGCTTCAGATCCGAAATATGTAAAAAGAGAAAATTTTTACGATGCAGTTCACATGAATACAAAGGGAGCAGAAATGTTTTCCACAGAAATTGCTTCAAGAATAAAGCAGCTTGTGATTGTTAAGACCGGTGAAACAAGCGGCCCTCTCTCAGTAAAACAAAATATGCAGAACTAAATTTTTTTGTTGCCGGCAGCATTACTGTTGGCATCGTTCTTTGCGTCGCACACTTGTACATTACCATCTTTATTGATCAGTGCTTCTATTGATAAAATTATTGTAAAGAAGAAACCACGGATTGAAGATTATGATTGGTGCGTAAGCACCCGCTCCACATAATTTTATTCAGCAAAATATGCTTTATTCTTTCTTATCAGGATGTATGTCCAGGCAATATGAATGAGCAATATAGCACATAGAATCAACAAAACTGTAGCAACGTTAATGATTAAATTTTGCGGAGTAACATTTTGATAAGGCATATCTTTTAAAACATCATCAAATGCGTGTGGATGATAAAGAATATAAATGGACTCCTTTATGCCCAGCATAGAAAAAATAAAAGCAACTACGGCATTTACCTGTAACCAGTCCTTTTGTTTTTTACTCATTTTTTGTTTGCCTGAAATTACATAGACATAAAAACGATTGGCAAACCATCCGTATAACACAACACCTGCCATTAAAAAGCTTTGCAGTAAAGCAGAGGGGTTAGCAAGCGCAAATAATAATCCAAAGATTGTTGCCATTGCTACAAATGCGCAAAACGTATTTATTATAAAACTCAGTATCCTGTAAATGATCATGAAGCTGCAAATTTTTGAAGTTGCAAGATGCAAAGAAAATAGTTAACAGTTTGCTGTTTTCAGTTTCCGGTTTTTAGTCTTTAGTCTTCAGTCTTCAGTTAGCAGATATTATATAAGCAGATAATAGTTATTGCTTTTTATTAAACTGTACAAGAGTCCCGTACTTACGGAACGAAAGCTCAATAGTAGTTATAAAGATTGGTTCATAAAAAATCATAAATGTCAAATCGTAAATCGTAAATCGTAAATCTAAAATTATTACTGCTGTTGTTGTCCTGCAAAACTTTCATCAATCAATTCTTCTTTTTTATCTGGCTGCATTTGCATCTTCACATTATTCATTTCTTCAAATACATGACCATCTTCATAACCAACAGAAACATGTACTGATAATTTTTGTCTGGCGGGGCCTTTAAAAGTTCCCTTTATCGGGGTGCAATCAGCGAAGTATTTGCCCACAGCGAGTTTCACATGCTTGTTGGTAACCCATATGTTATTAGTAGGATCAATCCCTGCCCATCCATATTCCGGTATATATGTTTCTACCCATGCATGTGTAGCGCCTTCACCGCGCATACCGGTTTTGCTTGGGCATATATAACCGCTTACATATCTCGAAGGAATTTTTTAATGAACGCAACACCTGCAACATTAAATGAGCAAAATCCTGGCACACGCCTGCATGATGTTTCAGAATGTCATCAACAGTTGTTTCGATGTCAGTGATGCCTTTTATATAACTGAAATATTTAAAAATATATTCAGCACAACATTCGATAACTGCAGCAACACTTTTTTTGTTATTCGCAATTTTTCCGATAATCTCATTAATAGCCGGTTGATTTGCTATATTATCAGCATCTGATAATTCAATCAACTCAAGAGTGCTGTTTACTTCCTTATACAAAGCATCAAAATCTGCATTGAAGTTTATACGTAATTGTGAAGGCGTTGTAGTGCGGATCACCAGTTTACTTTCAATAACTAATTTGTTATGAAGCGGCAACACATTAAATACAGCAGTTTTATTGCTCCAGTAATCATTAAAAACATGCAGCTCCGGCATACCGGTTATCAGGATTTCATGAGACAACGTTTCCTGTTCTGCACAAATGAAAGGAAATATTTTTATTTCATTCACACTCTCTCTTACCGGTCTGTCGTACTCGTATTTTGTGATGTGGTGTATTTTAAAAACAGGCATGCTTAATGTTTATGAATAAGAGAAAAAATTCTGTGTAAGACGTTTGCTAAACTCCTTTAAATTATGGCGAACATCCGCAAGAAAATGCTGCAAATTAATGCCATTAAGCATATCAAGGGTCAGCATATTTTACAGAACTATATAACCTGCCAAAAAATCTTTGCAATGATTCGTTTTCGGCCGATTTGTTTTCTTTTACTGCTTCATCAAGATATCTTTCTATTCTTGTTAATGAATAAAAAACAGAACGTGTAAAATTTGGATTTATAAGCACCTGGTGCAATACGTCTTTATTGACATCTGATGAGTGATATGTTTTTAAATGCAATTCATAGCCAGACAGAGATAACAGCAGGTAGCGCCATTGCAGTATATCAACCGTTTTTGTAAGATCATAATCAATGCTGCGATATTGCTTATCAGTTATCTCAATAGTTTGTGTGCAGCGTTCCATGCAACGTCCCAAATTCATAAAACTCCAGCCAGGTCCACGTGGCATAGTGGTATCGGTAATACCTGAAAACAGCAAACAGTTCTTCAAAAAATTTTCTATTGTTTCCAATGATTCATAACCGGTAAGTTTCGAAACAAGATAAGATTGGTTTACCATATGATACATCTGGTTTACCTGTTCCCATACTTCTTTGGTAATATGATCCTGCACACCTCTTGCATTCTCTCTTGCCCTGGTAAGAATAACTTTGAGCGAATTCATATTATCGGTATCGGTAATCAGGAGTTTGAGTGTGGCATCCGTATCATTTTCCAATACTTTAATTTGTTGTTCATCAGCATATGTAAATATTTCAAGCATTGGCCGCCAGGTAAGATTGCTGTTCACACCCTTATCGAGTGAAAGAATATAATTTGTTTTCATCACACGCAACAAACTATCAGCCCTCTCCATGTAACGGTTCAACCAAAATAATGAGTCTGCAATTCTGCTAAGCATGTGTTAGTTGAATGATTTTAATTTTAATAAAGCTATGAATGACGAGCTACGCAGCTCTGAGCGATTTATACTTCTAACTTCATACTTTGTACTTCCTGCTTAATCAATCACCCACGTATCCTTACTTCCACCACCCTGCGATGAATTTACTACCAGTGAACCTTCTCTTAAAGCAACGCGTGTTAGGCCACCCGGTACAATCTGTATACCATCCGGTCCGCACAAAGCATAAGGCCGCAGGTCAACATGACGCGGCTGAAACTTACCATCTATAAAACATGGAACAGTTGAAATTTGAATGATCGGTTGTGCAATAAAACTTCTTGGTTCTTCTTCAATAACAACTTTTGCTTTCAGCCATTCTTCTTCTTTTATTTTATTGCCCATTATCATTCCATAACCACCGCTTTGATTGGTGCGTTTGATAACCATTTTATGAATATTGCTAAACACATACTCTCGCATATCTTCATCAACCAACTGGTATGTAGGCACGTTGGATAAAATGGGCTCTTCATTCAAATAATATTTTATCATAACAGGCACATATGCATAAACAGCTTTATCATCTGCAACGCCATTGCCCACTGCATTTACAATTGCAATGTTGCCTTTGCGGTATGCGCTTAACAAACCCGGCACACCTAATGCACTATCGGGTTTGAACATAAGCGGATCAAGAAACTCATCATCAATTCTGCGATAAATAACATGCACCTGCTCAAGACCACTTGTAGTTTTCATAAACACTTTATGATTATCCACCACAAGGTCTCTGCCTTCAACAAGTGAAATGCCCATGTGCCTTGCAAGAAATGTATGCTCATAATAAGCAGCATTATAAATGCCGGGAGTTAACAACACAACTGTTGGATTGGAAATTTGTGTTGGCGCAAGAGATAATAAAATTTTATGCAGCAGCAAAGGGTAATTATTTACCATGCGCACTTTGTTGGCCGAAAGCATTTCAGGAAAAATGCGCTTTGTTACTTCCCTGTTCTCAAGCATATAACTTACACCTGACGGTGTGCGCAGGTTATCTTCAAGTATGTAAAATTCACCGTTATCTCCCCGTATAAGATCAATGCCTGAAATATGTACATAAATATCATAAGGCACTTGTATGCTCTGCACTTCACGGGTGTAGTGAGGGCATGATGCAATAAGTGTGGCAGGAATAATTTTATCTTTAAGAATCTGTTGTTCGTGATAAATATCTTTTAAAAAAAGATTGAGTGCTTTTAGTCTTTGCTGTATCCCCTTTTCTACATGTTCCCATTCTTTGCCGGTAATGATACGCGGAATTATGTCGAATGGAAATATTCTCTCAATCCCTGCCTTATCGCTGTAAACCGTGAATGTAATTCCCTGGTTCATGAAAAGTTCACTTGCTAATACATCTTTTTGATGAAGATCGCTTACATCCAGTTGCTGCAATGTGTTGAACACTTTACGGTATTGTTCACGAATTTGGTTTCTGTCAAGCATTTCATCCCACACGCTTTCAGGACGCTTGTATTGATGCAAAAGACTTTCGATGCTCATAAGCCAAATTTAATATAAATAAAAAAGTTGCACTCCATTTATGGCGTGCAACCCGTAAAGGCTCAATATAAGCAAAAATGAAATGAGGGAAAAGTTTTGTAGATGATGATGAGTATTTTTATATGCCAAGTTGCAATGCAAGTGGCATCGTCTGTTGCGTCGCACACGTGTACTTTAACAAATCTATGAACGGTTAATCTTCTTCGAAATAATTAAGCATATTTTTTAAAATTAAAAAGCCTGTCAATATTTGGACAGGCCATGAAAATAGATAAAATTTTATTTTAAATGGCTTTCGAAAATTCAACAGGCAATAGCTTTTCAAGATTTACATGTTTAGATGCATCCATAATTTCAATACCAATAATTTTATCATCTTCTCCAATATCTAATACAATGTCCTCTGCTACTCTTTTGTTAATTACTTGTTGTGATTTAGTTTCCAGCCTTAAATAAAGAAGATCATGTTTGCTATCATAATGAATGGTCATAATTTAAAATTTTCCGTAAAATACATACACTGTTACAGTAACAATATCCTGATTTTCTATAACGTAAAATACTTCAATCTTTTTCTCTTCAAAATATTTTCCATCTCTAATAGAATTGAATTTAAAAACTTTTGCTTTTCCAATTCTACCTGATTTTGCAGCAATTTGTATTCCTGAATTTATTGTATCCACAATTTCATCTTCAGAAGCCCCTCGCTCTCTTGCTCTCACTTAAAGTATGAGGTTCTATCTGAATGCTCATAACGAAAGTAACGAATTATTCAAATCCAATTTTATCTGCAACTCCTCCAACTGTTTTTCATCAATCGTACCTGGCGCATCCAGCATTACATCTCTGCCGCTATTATTTTTTGGAAATGCAATAAAATCACGAATGCTTTCACTGCCGCCAAGAATAGCACATAAGCGATCAAAGCCAAATGCAATACCGCCGTGTGGTGGTGCACCGAATTCAAAAGCGCCAAGCAGAAATCCAAACTTGTGCATGAATTCTTCTCTGCTCATACCAAGTGCTTCAAACATTTTTTCCTGCAGTTCTCTTTGATAAATACGAATAGAACCTCCGCCAACCTCGTTTCCATTAAGCACCATATCATACGCATTTGCTTTTATGTTTGCATAGGGATGCTCCAAATATTTTTCAGGATTTTCAATTACAGGATTATTGTTGATCATCACTTCAATATCTTCCGGTTTTGGTGAAGTGAAAGGATGATGTCTTGCAACCCAGCGATTATCTTCTTCGCTATATTCAAACAAAGGGAAATCTAAAACCCATAATAATTTAAATTCATTTTCTTTTCTAAATCCAAGACGTTTGCCCATTTCCAAACGAAGTTCACTTATTGCTTTTCTTGTGCGTTCTTCTGCACCTGCCAATATCAAAATAAGATCACCGGCTTTTGCATTGCATGCTGTTGCAATTGCTTTTAATCTTTCTTCATTATAAAATTTATCTATGCTGCTTTTGAAAGTTCCGTCGGCATTACATTTAATGTACATCAGACCTTTCATGCCTATCTGCGGACGTTTTACCCATTCTGTTAATTCATCTGTTTGCTTACGTGTGTATTCACCGCAGTTTGGAACTGCAATTGCAACAACAGTTTCAGCACTATCAAATACCTGGAAGTTTGCACCATTAAGCCCCCCCGCCCCTAAAGGGGAGCTTTTAAAAGCATCTTGCTTGTTTGGAAAAGCGTAAGACGGAAATTTCAGATTTGCAACCCTCATTCCAAATCTTATATCAGGTTTGTCATTTCCATAATTCCACATAGCATCTTCCCAGCTCATACGTTCTACCTTTTCATTATAATCTATGCCTCTCACATCTTTAAAAATTCGTTTTACCAAACCTTCAAACATGTTGAGAATATCTTCCTGCTCCACAAAACTCATCTCGCAGTCTATCTGTGTAAACTCTGGCTGGCGATCCGCTCTTAAATCTTCATCGCGAAAACATTTTACAATTTGGTAGTAGCGATCATAACCGCTTATCATTAGCAATTGTTTAAATGTCTGCGGTGATTGTGGCAGCGCATAAAACTCCCCCGGATTCATTCTTGATGGCACCACAAAATCTCTTGCACCTTCGGGAGTTGATTTAATTAAGAAGGGCGTCTCAATATCCATGAATCTATTCTCATACAAATAATTTCTTGCGGAACGATTTACCGCATAACGCAACTCCAGATTTTTCTTCACAACGTTACGCCTAAGATCAAGATAGCGATACTTCATGCGGAGATCATCGCCGCCATCAGTTTCATCCATGATTGTAAAAGGCGGCACAGAAGATTTATTTAATATTTTAAATTGCTGAACAAGTATTTCAATCTCTCCTGTAAGTATGTTTAAATTTTTACTACTACGTTCCCTTACCAATCCTTCTGCCTGTATCACATATTCGCGACCCAAAGGATTTTCATCCAACGGCTGCTGCAGTTGTTCCCCAAATAATAATTGTGTAATGCCATAACGATCTCTCAGATCAACAAAAGTTATTGCACCAAATTTTCTTATTGTTTGCACCCAGCCGGCAAGCGTTACCACTTTATTTACATGTGTTATTCTAAGTTCACCACAAGTATGTGTACGATACATTTCTATTTACGATTTTTTGATTTACGATTTACGATTTTCGTAAAACGTGAAACGGAAGACAAGAAAATTCACGATTCACGATTTTCTTCAACGGGCTGCAAAGATAGCGGATTGAATAAAGTGAATAAAAGATGACATTTATATTTGCTGCATGTTAGTAAGCACCGTTAGTTCCCCACGTCCTGCACGCATAGCGGTAAGTGTATTCTTTTTTATTGCAGGGATTTGCTTTGCCAGCTGGACATCACGAATACCAGACATTCAGCAACACCTGCATTTAAATAAAGCAGGTTTAGGTACTGTGCTGTTTGCCTTGCCTGCAGGTTCTATGCTGAGCTTGCCTGTTGCAGGGATTTTGGTTACAAAATTTGGCAGCAGAAATATAATGCTGTTTGGCGTCATTGCTTATACAATGATGCTTTGTTTGTTAGGTGTTGCTGATGCTGTATGGCAGTTGGTTACTATTCTTTTTTTCTTTGGTATGAGCGGCAACCTGGTAAATATTTCTGTAAACACGCAGGCAGTTAGCGTGGAAGCATTGTATGGTCGTTCTATCATGGCATCCTTTCATGGATTGTGGAGTATGGCGGGTTTTATAGGTGCAGCTATCGGAACATTTTTGATTGCTCAGAATATACAACCATTTATCCATTTTTTACTCATCGCTTCTTTAATTGCCTTGCTCATCCTTCTTGTGTTTGAGCATTTATTACAGTGTGACATTGCCCATCATGATAGCCAAAGTAGATTTACATGGCCTGACAAATCATTACTGAAACTTGGTGTTATCACTTTTTGCTGCATGGCATGCGAGGGTTGTATGTTTGACTGGAGCGGGATCTATTTTCGCGAGGAAGTGCATGCACCAAAACAATTAATTACATTAGGCTTAACGGCTTTTATGGCGATGATGGCAACAGGAAGATTTGTTGGCGATTGGATTGCAACGAGGGTTGGCGTTAAACATGTTTTGCAGATGAGTGGTTGTGTTATTGCACTTGGTTTATTAATCTCAATATTATTTCCAAATTTATATGCAGCAACTGCAGGATTTTTGCTTACAGGATTTGGCTTGTCTTCTGTTGTGCCACTCACTTATGGTTTAGCAGGCAAGTCTGGCAGAATGTCCGCAGGAATGGCCATAGCAGCAGTTTCCACGGTGGGTTATCTTGGCTTTTTAGTTGGCCCACCAGTGATAGGATATATTGCACAGGCAGCAAATTTAAGATGGTCATTTATATTAATTGCTGTGTTGGGATTTTTTACAACAGTTGTGGCAAGCAAGATGAAAGTGGGGAATAAGTAAGAGAGTTTTTTTATTTATGTACCCGGCATTTGTATTTCTATGAGTCTTTCGTTGCGTCGCGCTCTTGCACGTTTTGAATGTAATGCAACAAGAAAAATGTAAAACGTAAAATAATAAAATATAAAACCCAGAACGTAGAACATAGAATTCAGAACACAGAACTTAGAACTTTAAAAGTGACTGATAAATATTATAATTCTCATCATCAAAACAAACGAAATAAACTTCCTTAATTGCATCAGTTGATTCCAAAAATTTTTTCGTTGTATCAATAGCAATTTCTGCTGCTCTTTGTTTTGGAAAACCATAAACACCTGTACTGATATTAGGAAATGCAACGCTCTTTATATTATTCTCTGTTGCCAATTGTAAACTATTACGGTAAGCATTGGCAAGTAATTGTTCTTCATTTTTATTTCCGCCATGCCAAACCGGACCAACAGTATGAATCACATATTTTGCGGGAAGATTACCACCTGTTGTTATCACGGCTTCACCTGTTTTACAGCCTCCTTGCTTCTCTTTTATTACCATGCATTCTTCTAAAATCTTTGGCCCGCCTGCATGGTGAATAGCGCCATCAACACCGCCGCCACCGAGCAAAGAACTATTGGCTGCATTTACGATTGCATCAACTTTCGTTTTAGTAATATCACCTTTTATGAGTTGGATGTTTGATGGTTTACTTGCCATGTCCATTCATTTTTATCAAAGTTATTTCCAAAGTATCTCAATAGATTTGCTTTAGTCTTATCTTTTTTTGCTGCTTTTTCTTTGCTCTTTCCAATTATCTGTTGCAATTTTCTTTGTCATTTTTCTTTTCCTTATATTTTTTGATTTCATAGAAAGATAATACGAAGTTACTTTCTTTCAGCACTTTCAAAAGTTTAAAGGCAAAACGTGTTTTATAAAATTTTTCACGCCCCGTTAAATATTTTCTAATTGAAACTATTCATTGTTAGTTTGAAATAAAGTGGCGAAGGAATTGCATTAGTGAGAGCAAAATTATTTAAGACATTCAACGACTAAAATTTTTATTTATGAAAACAATTGTACGATTAACCCCTGTTTTACTTGCTGCATTTTTTATTTCAAGCTGTGCAAAAAAAGATGTTGTAGTTCCGCAGAATCCAATTGTTGGAACATGGATTCTTACCAATGCGGATGAAAGCGATGGCTATAGCTGGCAACCTTTTTACACGGGTTTGGAAAATGGTATTTTTTATTTGTACGGAAACGGAACTGCCGAATATGATAACGGCGATGTAGTAATGCAAGGCACCTGGTATATGCCTGCCACAACCAGTTCTTATTATGATGAAAACGGTAATTATCAAAACAGTTATCACAATTCATTGCAACTGCATTTATCTGATTTGTACTCCCACGGTTCGGTTGACATGAATTTTGATTATGTTACATTCACAGGCAATCGCTTCGTTGCAACTTATGATAACGGCACTACTACGGAACGGTATTGGTTTGGCAGATATTAAAAAAGCTAAGAGCGTTGAGCTATGAGTTCCCAGTAATATAAGCTCATAGGTGTAATAAAGTACGAGAGTGCAACACAACAACACAGCGAAAGTTTGATAGAAGTAATGCAGTTAGGTTAATAATATTTTCCTTTCATTCTATACCTTCTTGTATCTTTTCGAATTATTTTTCAAAAGATATAACAAGCCCGTTACGTGTTTTCGTTTGTGCAACAGGTGTAAAAGATGGAATAGGAATTTCTTTTAGTTGCTTTTTGAAGCGGTATGCTTTTGCAATGGCTGTGATGCGTTTTAGTTTTTTCCCGGTTTTATAAAAATGTGTGAGATACAACATGTCGAGAACATATTTTTTGGTCAGCCATTTATCAAGATTAGATATGCCTGCTTTGTGCATGATCGAAAGTGCATAGCAGTTTGCCTGCCACTCGTAGGTCTGAAGTTTTTTCAACAATTTATTATCGGGATTAATATACAAATGCGAACCAAGTGTGCGGAGCAAATCATTAATATTCCATTGTATGCTATGCCCTGCAAGGTGCAGCAGGTTGAACAATTTTTCTTCTGTTGGTAAATGAGAGCCGATGAAGATGCGTTTACCATCGAGGTCTCCTTTAAAGAAAGGATCAAGATTGTGTGTATAAACAACATCAAGCCCCATTTCTTTTACGATCTCTTCACTTTTTCTTAGTGCTTTCGCAAAGCCATGTCTTTTCATTGTTAAAGGAATTTGAGTTACTTAAGGGAAAGAATTGAGCTATTGAATTGTTCCTTCCATTACGTCTTCTATGTAAGAAACAATTTCTACAAAGCGCGGTTGTTTGCGAATTGACTTATCTCTTTTATCAGGCAGGTCTGGTTTGATATGTTTTATAATGCGTCCCGGGTTTGCATCCATAATATAAATATCGTTACCCAATAACACCGCTTCTCTTGGATCGTGCGTAACAAGTATAACGGTAGGATTGAGGTTTGCAATTTCACTTTTCTGAAAAAGATCGAGCATAAAGAATTGCATTTTGGCTCTTGTAAAACCGTCTAATGCGCCATAAGGTTCGTCAAGCACCAGCATGTTTGGATTGGCAACAAGACTTCGTGCAATAGCAACACGCTGCAACTGACCGCCTGATAACTGTGGTATCTTTGCGAATTTATTTTCATGCCCTTCAAGCCCAACTACCTTTATCATTTCCATTGCATGTTCACGTGCTTGCTTTTTTGAAATGCCTTTTAGCGTGAGTGGAAGCGCTACGTTATCAAGCACAGAAAACCATTCTAATGAAGAATATTGCTGAAACACCATTGGTATGCTTTGATCGTCTGCCAGTGGTTGTCCATTTACAAACACTTCTCCTGAAGTTGGTTTTTGAAGCCCCGTCCAATAACGAAGAATAGTTGATTTGCCACAACCAGATCTTCCCATGATAACTACAAACTGACCGATGCCGGGATAATCTTCCACTGCAAGATTGAAATTATCAAAGACAACAAAATCTTTACGTGTTTTGGTATCGAAATATTCTTGTTGAACATTTCGTAACTCAAGAACATTGCCGCCATTATTGTGTTGATTATTGTTTGTTGATTGCGTTTTTGACATGTTACTGACGTTTGAATCTGAACAGAAGTTTATCTATTAATCTGAATAATGCATCTTGCAGAATACCTATTGCAACAATTATAAAAATAACTGCATACACTTTACCAACATTGCTTTGTCTTTCACCTAAAAATATAAGACTACCCAAACCACCCTGTATGCCTGCAAGTTCTGCAACTATAATGTATGTCCAACTAATTCCAACCAGGATGCGAATGTCATCAGAGAGTCTTGCAATTACGGATGGCCAAATAACATAGCGCACTGTTTGCCAGAAATTGGCGCCAAGTGTTTTCATCATTTGCAAATGCACTTCATTCACTTCATCTATGCGCTGAACAACAACAGGAACTAAGTAAACCCAAATGCCAAAAGCAAGAAAATTTATTTTGGTTATAATAGTTAAACCGCTGATGGCAATAAATATTCCCATGAGTGCAGTGATAGGAACAAAGCGCAGTGCATTGACCTGCTGACTAAACATTTTTCTTACATTAGGGAACAAGCCAATACCAAAACCTACTATCAACGCCGAGATAATGCATTTGAGATATCCAACAAGATTTATGCGAATTGAAAAAAGAATATTTCCAAAAAGGTTGTCGTCTTTTTGCATTTCAACAAATGAATCCCATGTTTTTTTTGGTGTAGGCATTACATGGTTATTGATTAAACCGAAATTGGTTACGGCGTACCAGATAATAAAGAGAATTATCCATCCGGCTAATTGCAGTGCCCAAAGATTTCTAATGTTGAATGTTGGTTTCATCTATTCAGATTTTGCATGTAAAAAGGGGCTGGTAAACCCCTTTGGTAAATAACATTTTAAATATAAGTTAAGGGACAATTATTTTGATACAAACTTTTAATTATAATGGCATCGCCTGTTGCATCGCAATCCCTGCCCGACTGCGTCAGTCAGGCGGGCTTTCATCAGTATAACTTTTATCATCAAATAAAGCATATCGTTTTTAGCAGCTCATTAGTTGCAAGTTTTTGAAACATCATTTGCAATGTTGAGAATAGAACAAAACGTTGAAGAGTGCGACGCAATTCCGCACGTGCGGGACTATGAAATACTGTTGCTGGTATAAAAAAAATTATTACAAATAATTAATTCAAATTTTTATCCCAGATAAACTGAAATTCTGTTCTCCTGTTTTTGGCTTTGCATGCTTCATCTGCATTATCCTCGCAGCCGGTCACCGGTTTTCTTGATCCATTGCCTACAACAATAAATTTATTTTGATCGAAATTGTATTCATTTACGAGATAATTTACTACAGTGGTAGCCCTGTTCAGAGATAGTTTATTATTATTCTCTGCGTTTCCGGTATTGTCTGTATTGCCTTCCACGCGAATGTAAGCACCTGCAAAAGCCTGTGCAAGCTCTTTAATTTCCCTATCAATGATTGCTTTGTCATCCTGATCGAGTTGTGCAGAGTTGGTAGCAAATTCAAGACTTATTATTTTACTGCTTTGTGATGTTTGTTTTTTTATTTCTTCTGTTGCGGGTTTAAAGGCTTCAACTTTACCTGCTGCCTGTGAGCTGCTTGAGGCAAAATCTTTATCGTTCATTAACTCCTGTATAACTGATGGATCAGAAACATTTCTCCAGGGTGCCGGTGATTTTGCCAAACCAATCTCCGTATATTTTACAGCCATTCTTCCATACATTCTATCGCCCGTCATCCCTGTATAAGTGCTGTTGAGTCCGAAGAAATTTATATTATCTCCCAAAGTGGAGAAATAAACTTTATCAGCAGATTTGGCAGCAATGTCTTCCGGAAATTTAAAGCCCTTTGCAAAAAGTGCGTTAGCTTCTTTCTTCGCATTAGCATCAGTGTTGATGCTTGCATTACCTTCTAACCATGCTTTTACCAGCTTCACAATCTTATCGTGCTTATCTTTAAGTACAGATTGTTTAACCAACAAACCATCCGCAATAATCTGGCTTGCAACAGCACTGCTTACTAATACTTTTGCGCCTGGCTGAGATGCAACGCAGTCTTCATCATCGGGCGCCCAAACAACTGCTGCATCACACTGATTGTTTTTAAAAGCATTCGCTGCTTCAACTCCATCTGCAACCTGGTATTCGTGTATGTCGCTCATTTTTAAATTTGATGACTCAAGTACATTTAGCAACAAAGTATGTGAAGCCGTACCAACAGCATAAGCAACTTTTTTGCCTTTTAAACTTTCCACATTATCTATGCCCTTGCGAACAACGATAGCATCAGCACCATGTGATTGGTTTACCTGCATTATTTCAACAACATTATCTGCAAGCAATTCACTGCCTGAACCCATTTCAACAGACAATGCATCTGTGGTGCAATACACAAGATCAAGATCGCCGGAGTGCAAACCGGCTCTGGTATCTTTCACTGCGTCCATTTGTTTAATCAATAATTTAATACCATATTTTTTATACAGTTCGCTGTTCTCATTTGGTTCCATACCGCCATTCATAAGCACAATACCTTCCACCCCTGTAAATGTGTTGTAAGCTAATGTAAGATCGGGCTTGCCTGATTTATTATCAACGGCGATTTTACCATTTGAAGATCCCCAATGTTTGTAAGCAAAATATCCACCAACGAGTATAACAATAAAAATAATTGCGTTGCGAATAGCTTTAACTGTTTTTTGTCCTTTCTCAGTTAGTTCCATAATATGTATTTGTTTGAGTTTGGTTGAATGATTATTTAAGTAAGTCTTTATTAGCAGTTAACCATGAAGTATCAGTAGCTGATTGAATGTCGTTACTACTTTGGTCTGAATCAGTTTTCATAAAAGCAAAAACATCAACCTTATTACTGTACTGCTCAAGCAATTTTTGACCTGCATCATCCATTATTCCATTTTCTGCTTCCATTTTCATAAGCAATGTTTCGTGATCATGAATCATTGCCATTACTTCAGATTCATTTTCTGCTATTCGGTTGCGTGTTTCTTCAAGCGTAATTGTTTCGAATTCTGAAACACCTAAAAGAGACGATGCACTATGTGCTGCTTCTTGCCATGTATTAGAAGTTTGTAATTGGTCCCGCAAACGACCTATTGTGTTTGCAAGAGACTCTGTACTGCTTTCAAGATTGCTATACAACCTATCAAAAAAATTATAACTCTTCAACATCTTCTGCTTATCTTCCTGCATGATCTTTAACAGCTTTTCATCTTCTGCTGCTTCGCGGCTGAAATGAGCGATTTGATCCTTAGCCTTATCTCTCAAATGCTGATCTAATTTCGGATCGTTTGCCTGTTTGGTAAACTGCGATGCATATGCAAGATTTTTTTCCATGGAATCTTTTCTTTCGGCCATTTTTGATGTATGCAGCGTGATAGCAGCCATCATTTTTTTGATACTTGCATTGAATTTTGAAAGCACCGCCCGCCTGTTGGCAACCACAACTTCAAGCAATCCCGGCAAATCGGTTTTTATTAAAAATCTTGTTATTTTTCTAACCGCACTTTTCCATCTTGCTATAAGCACATTACGCATAATGAAAAGGGTGCCTATAATTCCTATTATCAATAACAGCTTTCCTATCTCCACTCCAAAATCTATCCAGTTGCGGATTGTTTGTGTAATAACAGGAAGAAAAAAATAACTGATCAATAAAAACACAGCTACCAGCGCAGCCGTGATGCCAATTCGCATTTTACGTTCATCCGGAGTTTCCAACGTATAGACGGAAGAACTTTTTGTTATATTATCCATAAAGTTTGGTTTATTAATTAGTAATAAATTAGTAGAAAAAATTACATTGATTGTAATCTTTTTATGTCGGTATCTATGGTTGACTGAATATAATTGTGCGCCAAAGATATTAATCGTTCAGCTCTCTCAATCTTTTCAATTCCTTCTTTACCTAATGTTCTGTCAACATCCATTTGTGTTTTTTCTTTATTCAGAGATTCATCCAACTGCTGCTTTTGTAACTCAAGCTGCTGAATCTGCTGTTGTATTTTTTTTATATTTTCTTCGTGCAATTGCAGTGCTGCCTGCCGTTTTTGTAATTGATTGTTTTTTTCTGTTTGGGCGCCTTTTAAAAAATTATCATTCTTTTGTTTGAGTGCATCTTTGTAGTGCCTTGCGGCTTCCATAAGTTTAGCAGGCGAAATATCCTGCGCATCAAAGCTCATTATTACTGTTTGTAAAACCACTTCAGGAGCAACCACACCTTTCGAAGCCATTTTTCGTTGTGTTTTCATAAGCAGTTGCCTGAATTCAAAATAATCCGGACCGGGTAGATTTGCTTTTACAAGTTCATCTTCAAAGAACTTTACAAACGAAGGGTCTAATGCTTCCTGCTTTTGCTCATTTACGTTTTGCTGCAATGGCGCTACAAAAGATGGATCTGCTGTTGTTGAGCTATCGGAATTTGTTGTTGACAGGTTACTTGTAAATTCGGTTACAGGAAAGAATGAAGGAACATTGCTGGCAGGAGTTTGTTGGGTTTTGGCTGAACTATCAACAACGTTTTTTATTTTATCTTCATGTTCATCCAGAATAAACCCTTTGTCTGTTAAAAACTGTTTTAGTCCCATATTTTTGCTTTCGATTGTTTGATTGTTAACTGATTAATCGCAATGAAATACATAGAGCTCATTGCCATAAAGATATATTTTTTAAATAAATCCCAAATACTGCCTTTTAACCGGGAAAATTTTCAAAATGATGCATAATCAAATTTATTATTTCACCATATATCTTACCATGCTCAATATAGAATAAAACGTACAAGGAACTGTCTTAAAAATCAAAAAATATTTTAAACTTTGCATTAGCCAAAGAGGGCTTCGCCTCTCAATCTCCGGATATTATTTTTCCCTTTGTTGATTTTGATAGCCCGGATCAAATTTTTGATCTTTCTTCCATAGTGTAAACAACATAAGCAACAGATCTTTTTGCAAAGCTGTATATCCTTTCATTTTTATTCTGCTACGCTCAAAAATTCTTTCATACTTGTTCACAAATGGTTTTACATTGTATGTAGCCAGGTTAATAGCAGGAAAATACAATGCTCGTCTGATATGTGCATTACCTTTCTTTGAGATTTTAGTTTTTCCTTTTCTTTTTCCCGACTGATCTTCTACAACATCATATCCTGCATATTTTACAACCTGTCTGCGATTGGTAAACCAGCTAAACCCGTTTGTTTCTGCAAGTGCCACAGCTACTGTCATTACACCAACTCCTTTCATGTCTTCTATGATATTATCTATCTTCCTTTTTACTTCCTGTTCTGATACTATTTTCTCTTCTATTGCTTTTTCCAGCTCAGCCAATTGTTTTTCATACAATTTGATGTTAGCCTTTAGCTGTTTAACTACCAGCTTTGATATACGCATACCGGCTTGCATTGCATGCAACTGATTACATGCTAATGTTTGCATTTCCTGAACTGATTGATGATATCTGGTTAGCGTGCGCAGCTCATAATAAAACGAATTGATCGGTTCCCATTTGCGCAGATTTCTTTCCAAACCCATATATGCCAATGCTGATGCATCAATCTTGTCATTCTTGGAATGAAAACCCAATGACTTTTTATAACTCTTTACCCGGCTTGGTACTTCAACCGTTACATAGTAAGCTAATCCATTCAAAAAATAACAACACCTTTCATGATATACTCCCGTTGCTTCACAACTTACCCTGATCTCTATATCTTTACGCCTGCATTTTTCTTTTAACCAACCATCTAAATCTTTAAATCCTGTTTCCTTGTTCTCAAATCTTCTGGAAAATAAAATCTTTCTTACTCCATCTTCATATTGCGCCGCCAGCTTTGCATCCATTTGTTCACTTCCAAAATCAACACCCACGTTATAGCGGGTAATTGAAACGTCTCTCATAATCACTCTTTTTACCCCTATCAACTCAGAGACTCTTTTCAACCGCCTGCACTTATAAAATACTTGCTTGTGAAATATAACTCACAGCCTTTTGAACTGTTCAGGCTCTTAAAAGAGTGAGATGTCAGATCTTCCTTGTACTCTGGCTGGTCATTTACCGCCTTATGTGCGAAACGAGTTGCCGACATCTTTCTCTTTGTTGATTAGAGAATCAAAGATATAAGAGTGCGACGCGACGATGCTCAATGCATGTAATAGTGTATGGTGCATAAAAATTTATACATTTTTTATTGCAGGCGTTCAAGCCACATGCTTACATTATGCATAAGCATGTCGGAATCTTGTTTCTTCTCCTGCACTTTTACATGCAGCTTATGTTCCTTTGAACTTTGTGAGAGTTCATTTTTTTTATTATTCGTATTCCGGTGCATTGCAAGCATAAGCATAGCTCCGCTCACAATCACCAATATAATTGGTTTCATGCGCTGTTAATTCTTTGAGTTGTAAATGAATTGTTGTAAACCCTTTTAATTCAGGATTTACTTTTTACACGGTTTGAATCTTTACTGTTTGTGTGAGAAGATTACAGGCTGGAGATTTCCGGTGGATTTTCCCTAAGTCTGCAAAGGGTAAATAACTGTTCCAGAAATTTGTTGATCATTTTATGTTGGAGATATACTCCTGTTTGGTTTGACCATGTAAAGATATATAAGGTTTGAAATACCGTGTATGCTTATCCGGTATAAACGGGACTTGCGGTTTCACAAATGGTAAAGTATGTATTATGAATGGTAACTGAAGTTGTGTTGAATGGTTAATGAAGGGTAGGAGTGGTAATATAAGATTTTAAACGTTGTTGCAAACTTCATAAGAAAATTATAATAACTGATTATCTGAAAAGCAAAATGCGCTGTTTAACCTTTCATTTCTTGCATTGTGTACGCTGAATATAGAAGTACACAAGTAGTGTCAAGGAAACATAAAAATGTCGTATATACCTGACAGGTTTTTTTATTGTAATCAGGCAAGATTAGCGACAATCAAACTTGTAAGGTTTTAGTTGACATGACACTAGTGTTTTTAAATAAACGAGAAAAAAGTTTCTTTTTCTAAAACAAATTTTTATCTTGTCTTCTTTAAGGGTTTAGGGTTGAAAAAGCCCCGATAGTCTTACCGGGGGCTCTTATTTTACCCATGCTTCTTTACGAATTCAAAATTTCTATCTATTGCATAGATAATATTCCCGAAAATCTTTTTACATCAGCTAATGCATCAATTGCGATATTATTCAAAAGATATTGGGTAAACTGATATGCAAAATAAGGAGCGAGAGAACAACCTTTGGTGCCCACGCCATTGAAGATTCCAAGCTTTGTCAAATGCGGATGCAAACCAACGAATGGTCTTCGTTCAATGGTTGCTGGTCTAAGTGAAGCAAGATGATCTTTAATTGTAAATGGAATTTTTAAAAGGTTATTTAGCGTTGCCGTTGTGCTTTTATAAAAATCTTCTGTTGGCAGTGTTGTTTCAAAATCATTTTCGTAACTGCTGCCAATCCACCACAAATTATTATACCATGGTGCAAGGGTGACAGCACCAAACTTATAAATTTTGTCGGGTGATAAATCAGGAATGGCTGCTATTAAAGCCTGTCCTTTATTGAAAACATAAGGAAGTTTTTTCCAGTAAACATTTTGAAAAGTATTAACTCCATTGCAAAAAATAATTTTTTCTGCAACAATGTTTTTGTATTCAACACTGTTGCCGTAAATGATGAGTTGAGCATCATCAAAATGTTCTTCAAGCAAACAGTTTGCTTCAATTAATTTTTTTCGCCCGCCATTTAATAATGGATGCAGATTGATAAGATAAGTTGGATTGATTTCATAACAACCAAAAATGAAATTGAACCACTGTTGATATTCGTCATTATTTTTTGTGCATAGTTGAATATAGGTATTTGCTTCACCTGCTCTTTTCTGATATGTCTCTAACATTTGTTGAGAGGGAGGAAATGCAATTGTATTTTTTTGCTCAATGATTGTTTCACCGATATCATTTCCAAAAGCTGTATATGCATTCCATGCAAAAGGAAGAAGCTTTTCAATCATCCATGTAGTTACCACGCGTCTTCCTGTAACAGGATTAATAATGCCGCTTGCAACTCTTGTGGAAGAAAATGGCTGTAGTTCATCAATCACAAGAATTTTCTTTCCTGCTTTTAATAAATTCCAGCTTAAGAATGTTCCGCAAATGCCCTGACCGATGATGATGTAATCCACTTGCATTAATAAATATTGTGATTGCTAAAATTGAAAACGGAATTTGCTGATAGTTGGACAAGCGTTGAAGTGAGTGACACAAGAGATGATGCCACATGTGCAAAAGTTAGTAACAAAAAATAATTATCAGATAACTTCTAAACGTTGTAAACTTTCGATAATTCGTTTATAAATTTCTTCATCACTCAAATTCTGCGGAATAAATTTTTCACCGATAACTTTTTCATATAATTCAATGTAGCGTTTTGAAATGGTTTGCACCCATTCATCACTCATTTCCGGAACCACCTGTCCCTCCTTGCCCATAAAGTCATTTGCGATAAGCCACTCACGCACAAACTCTTTACTTAATTGTTTTTGACGCTCACCTTTTTTCTGTCTTTCCTCAAAACCATCTGCATAAAAATAACGTGATGAATCCGGTGTATGCACTTCATCCATTAAATAAATATCATTACCGATTTTTCCAAATTCATATTTTGTATCAACAAGAATCAATCCTCTTTTTGCCGCGATCTCTTTGCCTCTTTCAAAAAGCTGTAAAGTATAATTGCATAAAATCTCCCATTCTTTTTTTGTTGCCAAACCTCTCACTATTATTTGTTCTGCGGAAATATCTTCATCATGCCCCTGTTCTGCTTTTGTGGAAGGAGTAATAATAGGCGAAGCAAAAAAATCATTCTCTTTCATTCCATCAAGAAGCGGCACACCACATAATTCTCTTTTTCCTGCATTATAGATGCGCCATGCATGACCGGTGAGATTGCCACGAACAACCATTTCAATTTTAAAAGGCTCGCAACGTTTGCCGATTGCAACATTCGGTGCAGGTGTATCAATAAGCCAGTTGGTGCAAATGTCTTTTGTTGCATTAAGCATATATGCAGCGATTTGATTTAGTACCTGTCCTTTATAAGGTATTGGTCTCGGGAGAATTACATCAAATGCTGAAATGCGATCGCTTGCAACCATTACAAGCAATTTATTGTCTATAGTATAAACATCTCTTACCTTGCCCTTATAAAAAGCGGTTTGTTCAGGAAATTTAAAATTGGTCATGAATCAAAATTACCAGATAAAGGTTTACAAGTATTCAGTAAAAATGTGATTCAATTTATTATCATACGCACATTTGTGGACAATTAAAAGTACCTTAGAAAAATAAATTATTTATTTTGTTATTTGAATCCAAAATCTAAACTGCTATATGAAGACAATAACCCCTCCTCTTTTGTTTTCTATTGTTGCCGTTATAATTACTTCAACTGCATTTACCCAAAGTTTAACTACTGTTACAGGTAATGTAAAAAATAATAAGACAAAAGAATTTCTTCCTGCTGTTTCTGTTACCATTAAAGGTTCTTCAGCAGGAGCCTATACTGATGAAAAAGGGAATTTTAAATTTACAACAACACAAAAAACTCCTTTTACTTTGGTTATAAGTTCTATAGGATTTGCAACAAAAGAGATTGGATATACAGGTCAATCAGTAGATGTTGAATTAGAAACCACTTATGCATTGGGACAGGATATTGTGGTTGCTGCATCACGCTTGCCTGAAAGAATTCTGGAATCACCAGTTACTATCGAAAGAGTTAACTCCACTACCATTCGCAATGCACCCGGTTCAAGTTATTATGATGCATTGGGCAATTTGAAGGGCGTAGATGTAACCACATCGAGCTATACCTTTAAAACAGTGAGTACACGTGGTTTTAACGGCAGTGGCAATCTTCGTTGTAATCAATTGGTAGATGGCATGGATAACGCGGCCCCGGCACTAAATTTTTCTGTTGGTAATGTAATTGGCTTAACAGAACTCGATGTTGATAATATAGAATTATTATCTGGTGCATCTTCTGCTTTATATGGATCAGGCGGCATGAA
>WNGE01001412.1_pt1 | contig 50374 bp, 46 predicted proteins | sample 5400651 | NCBI WGS metagenome assembly WNGE01 (sample SAMN13153370, study PRJNA577476) | soil metagenome | isolation source: 60 cm soil or saprolite under grassland replicate 2 | place: USA:California | collected 2016-06-15 | reverse complement strand
TCGGGCCGGCCAGCTCGACGCAGCAACTGGTCGAACCAGGCGATCGGGAAGAGCCCGAGGATCGCCAGCGTCCACAGCGCCCAAGCTGGCGCACCCGTCCGCCGACGCGTGCCGGACACCTAGTCTCCGGGAGCCACTGTCGCGTTGGTCTGCACCTGCAAGCCCTCCGGCTGCGCTCCTCGGCCCCGAGTGTCATGGGTCGTGGTCACGCCTGCCAGTGTCACCGCGGCCCGTCTCGGAAACGTTACGAACAGCACATCAGTCTCCGGGCGTGGCCCGTCAGCAAGGCTGCATGGCGTCACCACGCCATCTGGACCCCACGGGAGCGTCTCCCCACCCGCCGCGTGACGGCTGCCGCTCTTGCTCGACTACGAGTCGGCCAGCACGCGCTGCACGAACGCCGCCTTGCCCTCGGTGTAGCCCTCGCGGTCGCCGGCGAACTCCCGCGCCAGCCGCCGCTTCAGCTCGGCGTACTCCGCGGCCAGCTCCGGACTGGCGCGGAGCCGGTCGCGGAACCGGAGCTGCTCGGCCCACCGCGGCAGGACGGACAAAGCACGCGGCAGCGCTCCACGATGCCGTCCCCTGGTCAACGTATGCACCTGCTCGCAAAAGCAGGTGGGGTCCGTCCCGATCGTTTCCGGTACCCGGTTGCCCAGGTGCCTACCACGATCGAAAGCCCGGTCCCCTACGTCGAAGTGTTGGCGCAAACGAAAAGCCAGGTCACGTACAACGTCGGGCGCTGCCGAAGTCCGTATTCAACACCCGACCGAAGGTTACCGGCAAGGCTAGTTCGTTTGGGCTATTCCGCGCCGCTGCCTGGCTTTGGCAGCGCCCGCAGGAGCACCTCGGCGAGCTGGGCGTCGGACACCCCGGCGGGTGCGCCGGTGAGGGGATCGGCGCCCGACTGGGTCTTCGGGAACGCGATCACCTCGCGGATGGAGTCGACGCCGGCGAGCAGCATCACCACCCGGTCGAGGCCGAAGGCGATGCCGCCGTGCGGCGGCGCGCCGAAGGACAGGCCGCGCAGCAGGAAGCCGAACTTCTCCTCGGCCTCGGCGGCGTCGATGCCGAGCACCTCGAAGACGCGCCGCTGCACCTCGGCGTTGTGCACACGGATGCTGCCACCGCCGAGCTCGACGCCGTTGAGCACCAGGTCGTAGGCGCGCGCGGTGGCCTCCCCCGGCGACTCGTGGAAGCGGTCCTCCCACTTCAGCGACGGCGAGGTGAAGGGGTGGTGCAGCGCGTCCCAGCGGCCGGCCTGCTGGTCCCGCTCGAACATGGGGAACTCGGTGATCCAGGCGAACGCCCAGCGGCCCTCGGGGACCAGGCCGCGCTCCCCCGCCAGCCGGGTGCGCAGCTCGCCGAGGACGGTGCGGGCGAGCTGGGTACGGTCGGCGACGAGCAGCAGCAGGTCGCCCGGACGGGCACCGCTGACCCGGCGCAGCTCGGCGCGCTCGGTGTCGGAGAAGAACTTGTCCAGCGGCGAGCGCAGCCCCTCCGGCTCGACTGCCACCCACGCCAGCCCCTTGGCGCCGCGCTCGCGCGCGAAGGCGGCGAGCGCGTCGAGCCGCTTGCGGGTCAGCTCGCCGCCGCCCTCGAGCACCAGGCCGAGCACCGAGCCGCCGGCTTGATCTATGGCGAGCACGCCGGCCCCGGTGCCGGCGAAGACCTCGCCGAGGTCGACCAGCTCCATGCCGTAGCGCAGGTCGGGCTTGTCGGAGCCGAAGCGGCGCATGGCCTCGGTGTAGGGCAGGCGTGGGAACGGCAGCGGCAGCTCGGCGTCGACTGTCTCGCGCCAGACCGCCGCCATCAGCTCCTCGCACAGGCTGAAGACGTCCTCCTCGTCCAGGAACGACAGCTCGATGTCGAGCTGGGTGAACTCGGGCTGGCGGTCGGCCCGCAGGGCCTCGTCCCTGAAGCAGCGCACGATCTGGTAGTAGCGCTCCACCCCGGCGACCATCAGCAGCTGCTTGAAGAGCTGGGGGGACTGCGGCAGGGCGTAGAACTCGCCCGGCTGCAGGTGGGTCGGGACCAGGAAGTCGCGCGCCCCCTCCGGGGTGGAGCGGGTGAGGTAGGGGGTCTCGACCTCGAGGAAGCCGTGCTCCTCGAGCACCCGGCGCAGCACCGCGTTGGCGCGGGCGCGCAGCTCCAGCCCGCGCCGCGTGGCGGCGCGGCGCAGGTCCAGGTAGCGGTGGCGCAGCCGCAGCACCTCGTCGACCTCGACCCGGTCGGCGATCGGGAACGGGGGCGTGGCGGAGGAGGCAAGCACCTCCAGGTCGGCGACGGCCACCTCGACCTCGCCGCTGGGCAGCTCGGGGTTCTCGTTGCCGGCCGGGCGGATGCCGACCGTGCCGGTGACGCGGATGCAGTCCTCGGCGCGCACCTCGTGGGCGGCGGCCGCCGCGGCGGCCGCCTCGACGGGGTGGACCACCAGCTGCACCACGCCGGAGGAGTCGCGCAGGTCGAGGAAGATCACGCCGCCGTGGTCGCGGCGGCGGGCGACCCAGCCGGCCAGGTGCACCTCGGTGCCGGCGTCGGCGGCGCGCAGCGTGCCGCAGGCGTGCGAGCGCATGGCTCCGAGCAGCGGTCGGGTCACTGACGGGCTCCTGGGTCGAGGGGCGGGGTGGCCAAGCTGATCTGCCGCAGCGAGTCGGCCCTGCGGCCACGGTACGGGCTGGCGCGCCGGCGGGCCAGCAGTTTGGGGCCGCCTCATGGTGGCTTCTCCACGCCGGGGCTCCGGGGCTCATGTGGCGAAGCGGTCGCCCCGGATGCATGAATTCCGACCAGGAAGGGGTTGGAGGCGCGCTCGCGGCCGACGGTGGTGCGTGGCCCGTGGCCGGGGAGGACCTCCATCTCGTCGGGCAGGGTCAGGAAACGGCCGGCCAGCGAGGCCAGCATCTCCTCGGTGGAGCCGCCAGGCAGGTCGGTGCGGCCGATCGAGCCGGCGAACACCAGGTCGCCGGCGAACAGCACCTCCTCGCTACGAAAGGTGACGTGGCCGCGGGTGTGGCCGGGCGTGTGGTCGACCACCAGGCGCACGCCGGCCAGCTCGACGACCTGGCCGTCGGCCAGCTCGCGCACGTCGTCCGGCTCGGCGAGCGACAGGCCGGGGAGCATCGCCCGCAGCTCGGGGCCGACCCCGGCCAGCGGGTCGCTGAGCAGGTGGCGGTCGTTCGGGTGGACCAAGGCGGGGATGCCGCGCGCGCCGGCCAGCGGGGCGACCGTCCAGATGTGGTCGAGGTGGCCGTGGGTGACCAGCACGGCGACGGGCCGCAGGTGGTGCCTGGCGCAGAGCTCGTCCACCCCCGACATGGCGTCCTGCCCGGGGTCGACGACCAGGGCCTCCGCGCCGGAGGAGGCGGCGACCAGGTAGCAGTTGGTCTGGAAGGTCCCGGCAGGAAACGAGGCGACGAGCATGTCAGCGAGAGTCTAGCGCCCTGCCACCTTGCGTCCGGTCGAGGGGTCCGGGGCTCGAGTAGCGAAGCGGTAGCCCCGGATGAATCAGGGCTCCGGGGCTCGAGTAGCGAGGCGGTAGCCCCGGATCGACATTAGACTGCAAACCGGACGCGGTGGGCGCCAGGCGCCGGGCCGCGTACAGTGCAGCGCGTCGCCCGTTGAGTGGAGAGGAAGCATGCCGAGCGCGAGCCAAACCCGCCGCCGTGAACTGGCCCGACTCAAGGCAAGGCGGGAGGCGGCGCGGCGTCGCGCGCGACGCCGCCGGGCGCTGCTGGTGTACGGCTCGCTCGGCGTGGTGGTCCTGGTGGCCGGGGTGGCCGGGGTGATGGTGCGCGACCATCAGAAGGCCAAGCCCGCCGCGCAGAGCGGCCAGGACGCCCGCGTCGACGTCCCCACCGCCCCGGCGACGGTGGCGTGCGGCGGCAAGGTCCCGCCCAGGGTGATCCACCCCAAGCTGGACCGCCTGCCCAAGACCAAGGCCAACCCCAGCCAGCACTACCAGGTGGTGCTGAAGACCTCCTGCGGCGACGTCACCGTGCAGCTCGACCCCAAGGCGGCCCCGGCCACCACCTACAACTTCGTCTTCCTTGCGCAGCGCCACTTCTACGACTCCACCTGGTTCCACCGCATCGTGCCCGGCGGCAAGAACAACATCGGGGTGATCCAGGGCGGCGACCCCAAGGGCACCGGCGAGGGCGGCCCTGGCTACAACATCCCCGACGAGCTGCCCAAGGGGAAGAACCCCTACAAGAAGTACACGATGGCGATGGCCAACTCCGGGCCGAACTCCGGCGGCAGCCAGTTCTTCATCTCCACCCAGGACAACAAGCTGCAGAGCACCTTCACCCTGTTCGGCAAGGTGGTGAAGGGCCAGGACGTGATCGACAGGATCGCGCAGACCCCCCTCGGCGGCCCGCGCGGCGACACCCCCACCGAGTCGGTCTGGATCGAGTCGGCGACCGTCTCGATCACGTAGCCGGCCGGCCGGCACCGTCGCCGGGCGGGTCACCGATGCGGGCGCCGGCGGCCAGGGCACGGTCGAGCCGCGTCCGCAGGGCGGCGGCGCGCTCGATGTCCCCGAGCCGCTCGTACACCGCCCGGCTGGCCTCGAAGGCGGTGGCGGCGCGGCCCAGCTCGCCTTGCTCGAGGTGGGCGAGGCCGAGCTGCTCGAGGACGTGCGCTTCCGCGTCGCGGTCGCCGAGCCCGCGGGCCAGGTCGACGGCCCGCCGCAGCGGCGCGACGGCCGCGCGGGCCTGGCGCCCGCCCAGCCTGAGCATGCCGAGCTGCAGCAGGGCCTTGCCCTCGGCGGCGCGGTCGCCGAGCTGGCGGGCGCCGTCGGCGCTCTGCTCGAAGGCAGCGGCCGCCTCCTCCTGCTGGCCCAGCTCGCCGTGGACCTCGCCGAGCTGGCACAGAAAGGCGACCTCGGCCGGGCGGTCGCCGAGGGAGCGGGCCAGCACCTGCCCCTGCCTGAAGGTCCTGACCGCGTCGGCGTGCTGCCCCAGCTCACGCTGGACCTCGCCGAGGTGGCCGAGGACCAGGGCGGCGCCCTGGTCGTCGCCGAGCTCGCCGTGGGCGCGCAGGCTGCGGGTGAGCTCCCGCAGGGCACGCCTGGCGTCGCCCTGCTGCTGGTAGGTGACGGCCAGCTCGGTGCGGACGCGCGCCTCGCTGGTGCGGTCGCCGCGGGCCTGGTAGAGGCGCAGGCTCTCGCGGTAGGCGTTGACCGCCTGGCCGTGGTTGCGCCACTCACGGTGGGCGCCGCCGAGGCGCTCGAGCGCCCAGGCGGTGGCGCGCACGTCGTCGAGGCCGCGGCGCAGCGCCAGGCTCTCGTCGTAGCAGGCGACGGCCTTGCCGAGCTGGCCGCGGCGCTCGTGGGCGGCGCCGAGGCCGGCCAGCGCGCGGGCCAGGCCGGCGGCCTCGCCGCGCTGGCGCCAATGGGCCACGCTGCGCTCGTAGCGGGCGACCGCCTCGTCGACGCGCCCGCGGCGCAGGTTGGCGTCGCCCAGGTTCTCGTAGGTGGCCGCCTCCGCGGCCGCGTTGCCGAGCGCCTCGGCGGCCGCCGCCCCGCGCTCGGCGGTGAGCAGCCAGGCGTCCCAGTAGTGGCGCGCGTCGAGGAAGCGGGCGCAGCGCACCGCCAGCCGCCAGGCGAGGTCGTTGAGCTGCTCCTCGGCCGCCCGGTCGACGGCCGCGACCAGGTTGGCGCGCTCACGCTCCAGCCAGTCGAGCCGCTCCTGCACGGCCACGGCGCCGCCGGCCCCGGCCAGGTCGGCCTGGTCGAGGTAGAAGGCCAGCATGCGCTCGCAGGCGGCACGGCGCAGGGCGGTCGGCTCCAGGCGGGCGGCCTTGTCGGCGGCGAAGCGCCACACCAGCTCGTGCACCCGCCAGCGGGCAGCGGTGCTGGGCTGGCCGGCACGCTGGCCGGCCTCCGGGCCGACGGGCTCGACCAGCGCCGCGTCGGCGAGCTCGGTGAGGGCCCGCAGGGTGGCCTCGGCGGTGGTGCCGGCGAGGGCGGCGACCACGCCGGTGTCCAGCTCGGCGGTTGGCAGCAGGCCGACGTGGCGCAGCACCCGCTTGCCCTCGCTGGACAGCGAGCGGTGGGCGATCTCCAGGCTGGCGCCGACGCGCTGGTCGTCGCCGGTGCCCGGTGAGCCGCGGTCGCGCAGGTCCTCGGCCATGCGGTCGAGTGGCAGGGCCTCGCCGACGTGCTGGCGCATCCAGGCGCCGAGGACGCGCACCGCCAGCGGGTGGCGGCCGCCCCAGCGCACGATGGCAAGGGCGGCGGCCGGGTCGTCGTCGACCCGGGCACGGCCGACCGTGCGGGCCAGCAGCTCGACCGCGTCCCGCTCCGGCAGCGGCGCGATGCGGCAGCGGGCCGCCGTCACCAGGCCGCCGAGCGGCGCCCTGGTGGTCACGATCATGGCGCAGCCGGGGCTGCTGGGCAGCAGCGCGCGCACCTGCTCGGCGTCGGCCGCCCGCTCGACCAGGACCAGGGCACGCCGGTCGGCCAGCAGGGAGCGGTAGCGCCTGGCCCGCTCGAGCAGCTCGTCGGGGACCTCCCTGGGGCGCGCGCCGAGGGCCTGCAGCAGCTCGCTGAGGGCGTCGCCCGGGCCCGCCGCCCCGCCGGGCTGGCCGAGGTCGACGGCGAGCTGCCCGTCGGGGAACAGCGGCCTCGCCCAGCGGGCGAGCTGCATGGCAAAGGCCGAGGTGCCGATCCCCGGCGGGCCGTGGACGACCACCACAGGGACCTCACCCGCCGCGCCGGCGTGCTGCAGCGGGTCGGCCCCGCGGCGGCCGCGCTCCAGCGCCGACTGGGCCTCGGCCAGTTCCACGGTGCGGCCGACCAGCTCCTCGGCCTGGTCGGAGAGGTGGAGCAGGAACGGCTGCGCCGGGCTCTCGGCGAGCACCTGGCCGAGGCTGGCAGCCCCCTCCCTGCCGCCCGCGGCGGGCAGCGACATGATCGCGTCGCGGGCGACCTGGGTGGCGGCCCGCCAGCGCCGCTGCAGCTCACGCGGCGGCGACCACCGCGGCCCGCCAGCCACCCCCGCCACCTCCTTCGGACCAGCACTGCTCCGGGACGATTCGACCATAGTTGCGAACCGCCGTTTGTCAACGTGAGCACTGGGATCCCGCCAAACCTATCCGAGGCCCAGTCCCTAAAACCCTTTGGCGCTGTCCAGAAGGATGGTGAAGGGGCCGTCACCGGCGGACTCCACCCGCATGACGGCGCCGAAGCGGCCGCGGGCGACGGTCAGCCCGCCGGCGGCGAGCGCGTCGGCGACCGCGTCCACCAGAGGGGCGGCCTGCTCGGGCCTGGCGGCGGCGATGTAGGAGGGGCGGCGGCCCCTGCGCGCGTCCCCGTACAGGGTGAACTGGCTGACCACCAGCGCGCCGCCGCCGGCCTCCGCCAGGTTGTGGTTGGGCACGCCCGCCTCGTCGTCGAAGACCCGCAGCCCGGCCAGCTTCTCCGCCAGCCAGGCCGCCTCGGCCGGGCCGTCGTCGCGCCCGACCCCGACGAGGACCAGCAGCCCGGGGCCGATCGCCCCGGTGACCTCCTCGGTATCGACCACCACCCGCGCCCAGGCGACCCGGGACACCACCGCGCGCAGGGTCAGCTCCCCGCCGGAGCGTGCTGCCCGTGCGGCACCACCCGGAAGGCGTCGAACACGCCCTCCACCTTCTTGACGCTCGACAGCACGTGGGCGAGGTGGGAGATCTCCGCCAGCTCGAAGGTGAAGCGAAGCGTCGCCACCCGGTCACGGCCGGTGGCGACGGTGGCGGAGACGATGTTGACGTGGTGGTCGGAGAGGACCTCGGTGATGTCGCGCAGCAGCTTGGTGCGGTCCAGCGCCTCCACCTGGATGGTGACCGCGAACGACGACGGCCCCGAGGTGTCCCACTCCACCTCGAGCAGCCGGTTGGCGTGGCGCTGCAGGTCGCCCGCGTTGGGACAGTCCTCGCGGTGGACGCTGACGCCGTGGCCCCTGGTGACGAAGCCGATGATCGGGTCGCGCGGCACCGGGGTGCAACATCGGGCCAGCTTCACCCAGACGTCGTCGACGCCCTTGACCACCACGCCGCGGCTGGCCGGCAGCGGCCGCGCGGGGCGCACCGCCCGCTCGAGGGCGAAGTCGTCGTCGTCCTCCTGCTCCTCGGCGCCGAGGTCGGCCTGCAGGCGCTTGACCACTGAGGCGGCCGAGGTCTGGCCGGAGCCGACCGCCGCGTAGAGGGCGTCGAGGCCGACGAAGCGCATCTCCGAGGCGACCGCCGCCAGGGTGCCGCCCTGGGTCAGCTTCTGCAGCGGCAGGCCGGCCTTGCGCATCGCCCGCACCAGCGCGTCCTTGCCCCCCTCGATGGCGTCCTCGCGGCGCTCCTTGGAGAACCACTGGCGGATCTTGTTGCGCGCCCGCGGGGTCTTCACGATCGACAGCCAGTCCCGCGACGGGCCGGCGTTCTTCGCCTTGGAGGTGAAGACCTCGACCGTGTCGCCGTTCTGCAGGGCGTACTCGAGCGGGACCAGGCGCTTGTTGACGCGGGCGCCGACGCAGCGGTGGCCGACCTCGGTGTGGACCGCGTAGGCGAAGTCGATCGGGGTCGCCCCGGCGGGCAGCTGCATCACGTCGCCCTTGGGGGTGAACACGAACACCTCGTCGACGTACAGGTCGGTCTTGAGGTTCTCGATGAAGTCCTTCGGGTCGGACAGCTCCCGCTGCCAGTCGATCAGCTGGCGCAGCCAGCCCATGTCGTCGGTGGCCGCGCGACCGTCCTTGCCCTTGTCCTTGTAGCGCCAGTGCGCCGCGATGCCGTACTCGGCCGTCTGGTGCATCGCCTTGGTGCGGATCTGCACCTCGAGCGGCTTGCCGCCCGGCCCCACCACGGTGGTGTGCAACGACTGGTAGAGGTTGAACTTGGGCATGGCGATGTAGTCCTTGAAGCGCCCCGGCACCGGCTTCCAGAGCGCGTGGACCTGCCCGAGCGCGGCGTAGCAGTCCTTGATCGAGTCGACCAGGACGCGGACGCCGACGAGGTCGAAGATGTCGGAGAACTCCTTGCCGCGCACCACCATCTTCTCGTAGATCGAGTAGTAGTGCTTCGGCCGCCCGGTCACCTCCGCCCGCAGCTTGACGGCCTTGAGCTGGGCGTTGATCTGGTCGATCGTGTCGGTCAGCCAGGTCTCGCGGGCCGGCTGGCGCTCGGCGGTCATGCGCACGATCTCCTCGTACCGCTTGGGGTAGAGGGTCGCGAAGGCCAGGTCCTCGAGCTCCCACTTGATCTGGTGGATGCCAAGGCGGTTGGCCAGCGGGGCGTAGATGTCGAGCGTCTCGCGGGCGGTGCGCTCGCGGCTCTCGCGCGGCTTGTAGCCGACGTCGCGCATGTTCGACAGGCGGTCGGCGAGCTTGATCACCAGCACGCGGATGTCGCGGGCCATGGCGATGACCATCTTGCGGATGGTCTCGGCCTGGGCCGCCTCGCGCGTCTCGAAGCCCATCCGCTCCAGCTTGGTGAGCCCGTCGGTGATGCGGGCGATCTCCTCGCCGAACAGCTCCTCGACCTCGTCGAGGGTCATGGAGGTGTCCTCCACCGTGTCGTGCAGCAGGGCAGCGACCACGCTGGTGGCATCCATGCCGAGGTCGGCGACGATGTTGGCGACGTTCAGCGGGTGGGCGATGAACGGCTCGCCGGAGCTGCGCAGCTGGCCGTCGTGCTTGGCGCGGGCCACCTCCCAGGCGCGGCGCACCGTCGCCAGGTCGCTCTTGGGGTTGCGGTGCTTGAGGCGGCGCAGCAGCGGCTCGATCTCGGGCTCGGGCGGCGGCGTGGTGTCGTAGGGGCGGGTGAGCGCGGCCGCGAGCCCGCCGTCTGCCCCGTCGGCGTTCTCGGCGTCGTCGGACTCGGCGGGCACGCCGGCGGACCCGGGTTGGCCGCGTTCGACCGCCAGCCCCCGGGGAAGCGCCGCTGAAGGCTCCTCTGCCATGGCCGCCCACCCGTGGTGCTAGTTCACGTTTCTTGCCGGAGCGGCCGGTAGGGCATTCCGGCTGGGGGCTGGCCGCGCATGGTGGATCTCGTCACGCCTGGCCCCGACCGGTGCCTAGCCGGCGCTCCAGGTAATCACGGTACGCCTCTCGTCGCCACTCAGCGAGGTCTGCGCCCCCGCCGCGTGGCGGTCACCATCCGCGCAGGTGGGCGCGCTAGTAGCTGAGCAGGCTGTAGAACTCGTAGCCCTCGATCGCCTTGCGGCCGTGGAGGAAGCTGAGCTCGATCAGGGTGGCGATGCCGACCACCTTGCCGCCGAGGCGCTCCACCAGCCTCGCGGTGGCCCTGGCGGTGCCGCCGGTGGCGAGCACGTCGTCGACGATCAGCACGCGCTCGCCCGGGGCGATCGCGTCGCCGTGCAGCTCGAGCGTTGCGGAGCCGTACTCCAGCTCGTACTCCTCGGTCTCCACCTTCCAGGGCAGCTTGCCGGCCTTGCGGACCGGCACGAAGCCGGCCCCGAAGTGGTAGGCGACCGGGGCGGCGAGGATGAAGCCGCGCGCCTCGATGCCGACCACCTTGTCGATGTTGCCGCGGCCGAAGTGGACCACGGTCTCGTCGATCACCGACGAGAAGGCGACCTCGTCGGCCAGCAGCGGGGTGATGTCCTTGAAGACGATGCCGGGCTTGGGGAAGTCGGGCACGTCCCTGACCAGGGCGCGCACGCGGTTCATGTCGTTGGGCACGGTGGCTTCCCTTCTCTGTGCGGCAACCTTGGTGCGCGGTCAGCGGCGGCGGCGCTTGGCGGGACGGGACTGCTGGCGGCCTGACGGCTTGCGCCGCGCCTGGGACGACCTCGGCTTCTGCTGCCCGGCGCGCGACTTGGAGCCGCCCTGGGACTTCGCCGGGACCCCGGCGGCCTCCGCCTCGTCCGGCTCGACCTCGGCCTCGACCGGGTCGGGCGGCACCGCCGGCATGGCCTCCTCGCCGTCCAGCTCGGGCTCGGCCCGCGGCCGGCGGCGCGCGCCGGCCTGGCGGGTCCTGGCGGGGCGCTCGTCCGCCGCCGCCGTCCGGGCCGCCGCCCGCCCGGTGCCCGCCGTGGCCGCCTGCCTGGCGACGCGCGCGGCGAGCTGCCGGTTGCGCGGCTCGGTCTCCTTCCACACGGTCAGGAACGGGGTGGCCACGAAGATCGACGAGTAGGTGCTGACGATCACGCCGATCAGCAGGGCGAGGGCGAGGTCCGAGAGGGTCTCGGCGCCGAGGGCGAAGGCGCCGACGATCAGCAGCGAGGCGATCGGCAGGAGGCTGGCCAGCGAGGTGTTGAGCGAGCGGATCAGGGTCTGGTTGACCGCCCGGTTGGCGGCGTCCGAGTAGGTGATGCGCGACATCGAGGTCAGCTCGCCGGTGTTCTCCCGCACCTTGTCGAACACCACCACGGTGTCGTACAGCGAGTAGCCGAGGATGGTGAGCAGGGCGATCACCGTGGCGGGGCTGACCTCGAAGCGGGCGAGGGCGTAGACGCCGGCGGTGATCACCAGGTCGTGGGCGAGCGCCACCAGGGCGGCGATGGCCATCTTGAACTCGAAGCGCAGCGACACGTACACGACCACCACGACGAGGAAGACGACCAGGGCGAACAGCGCCTTGCGGGAGACGGTGCCGCCCCACTTGGAGCCGACGGACTCGTTGGAGACCTGCTCGGCGCCGGTGACGCGGCCCAGCTTGGCGCGGACGTCCGCCACCTGGTCGGCGGAGAGCTCCTCGGTCTGGACGACCACCTGCACCGGGTGGTCCTGCAGCTGCACGACCTTGGCGACGCCGCCGAGGGCGTCGCGGACCTGGGCCTCGGTCACCGGCTTGGTCGCCTCTGCCCGGAACACCGACCCGCCCTTGAAGTCGATGCCGAACCTCAGGCCGGGCACGAACAGGGAGACCAGCGAGATGAGCATGACGACGCCTGACAGCACGGCCCAACGGCGCCACCGGCCGACGAAGTCGATCGAGACGTCGCCGTGGTAGAGGCGGCTGGCGATGGATGGCACGGAAACGGATCCTCCTTAGGGCGCCTAGATCGCTGCCCGGATGCCGGCGAGCCGCCCCTCCCGGAGCAGCCGCGTGCGGGCGAACAGGCTGACGGCCGGGCGCCCGAACATCCACGCGGTGAAGAAGTCGACGGCGGTGGCGAGCCCCAGGGTGAAGGCGAAGCCGCGCACCGGGCCGACGGCGAGCAGGTAGAGCACGAGGGCGGCCGCGAACGACACCGTGTTGGCCGATACCAGGGTGTGGAACGAGCGCGCCCAACCCCGGTCGACCGAGGCGCGCAGCGTCTTGCCCTCGCGGACCTCGTCTTTCAGGCGCTCGAAGAAGACCACGTAGGAGTCTGCCGAGATGCCGACGGCCACGATCAGGCCGGCGATCCCGGCCAGGGTCAGGGTGAAGCCGATCAGCTTGCCCATCAGGATGACGATGCCGAAGTTGAAGCCGGCCGCGATGGCCAGGCCGATCCAGGCCACCAGCCCGAGGCCGCGGTAGAAGAGCAGCACGTAGAGGAAGACCGCGCCCAGCCCGAGGGCGCCGGCGATCAGGCCGGAGTGGAGCGAGTCGGCCCCGAGGGTGGCGCTCACGGTGCTGCGGTTCTGCGGGTCGAGCGTGAGCGGCAGGGCGCCGGTGCTGATCAGCGGCGCCAGCGCCTTGGCCTCGGCCTCGGTCTGTCCGGTGATCTCCGCGCGCCCGCCGACGATGCCCTGGTGGCACTGGACGTCCTGGGCCATCGGCGGCGAGTTGATCACCACCGCGTCGAGGGTGATGCCGAGGCGCCGCTTGGGATCCCCCGCCTGGTTGCAGGCGAGCTGGCCGGTGATGTCGGCGAACCTCTTGGCGCCCTTGCCCGAGAGCCGCAGCTCGGTGGTCCACTGGCCGGTGGTGATGCCGTTCTGGCCGGACGTGGCGAGCTGGGCGTTGGCGCCGGTGATGTCGGTGCCGCCCAGCGCCACCGCGCCCATGCGCAGCTTGGGCGCGGTGGGATCGGGCCGGTCCTGGCCGGGCTCGCGGGCGCAGAGCACCACTTCCTTGTTGATCACGTCCGTCCAGGTCCCCGACTTGGCGCAGTCGACGGCCGCGAACGGTGCCTTCTTGTAGGCGGGGTCGTTGGAGGTGACCTCCTGCAGCACCGGGCGGAAGCGGAGCTGGGCGGTGGTCCCGACCGCCTTGAGCACCTCGTCGGGGTTCTTCACCGACGGGATCGACACCACGATGTTGCCGCCCTCGAGGTTGACCTCGGACTCGGCCACGCCCTTGGAGTTGACCCGGTTGCGGATGATGTCGACGGTCGTGTTGAGCTGCTCGTCGGTCGGGTTCTTGCCGTCGGGGCTGTGCGGCACGTAGATGACGCTGGTGCCCCCGGTGAGGTCGAGGCCGAGGCGGGGCTTGATGTGCTGGATGAGGATGAGCCCCCAGATCCCACCGATCAGCGCGAACACGACCAGCAGCGGGACGACCAGTCGACGGGTTCCTGTCATCGGGCGTGGCTCTCCTTTACGGCTTCACGGCCGGCTGGTCGCTGGTGCAACGGTATCCCAGACTCCTACAACAGGGAGCTGCCGTTGACGGTCATGCGGAACTTGCACTCGAGGCCCTCGGCGGCCCGGCGGCACATCATCATGCGGGTCAGGAAGATCTCGAAGTACTCGAGGATGTCGGAGACGGTGGTGTCGATGTCGAGCTCGAGGGTGACGGTGTGCTGCTCGGCGTCGACCCGGACGAAGGAGTGGCGCACGGCGAAGTTCACCCGGTCGTGGATGTCGAACTCCACCTGGCCGTCCTTGCGCACGCGGGAGCGGTGCACGTCGGACTTGTCGGCGATGTTGACCGCCGCCGAGACCGGCGAGACGGGCCGGCCGAGCTCCTCCTCGTGGTTGCCGATCGCGCCGACCACCAGGCCGATGTCCTCCACGGGCAGGCCCAGCTCGGTGAGAATGGGCATGGCGATCAGGGCGGAGGTCTGCGGGTGGTTCTGGCGGCTGACCACGTTGCCGACGTCGTGCAGGTAGCCGGCGACGGCGGCGAGCTCGGCCTGGTGCGGCTCGAAGCCGAGCCGCGACAGGATGTTGTAGGCGATGTGGCCGACCAGGTTGGCGTGGCGGAAGCCGTGCTCGGTGAAGCCGAGCTGACCGGTGAACTGGTCGGCCAGGGCGATGTAGGTCTGGATCACATGGTTGCCCGCGACCTGGTCGAGCAGCCGCAGCTCACCACCCTGGGGACGACGTTCGGCCACGCTCATTCCTGAGCCGGCTCCTGGTCGACCTCGGCCTCGGTCGTCTCCTCGACCGGCTCGGGCTCGATGCGGGCGGAGATGGCACGGCGGTTGACCCGTGCCTCGGTCCCCGGCGACAGCTCGATGGTGACGATCTCGCCGTCGAAGCGCTGGATGGTGCCGAGGATGCCGCCGACGGTGACCACCTCGTCGCCCAGCTCGAGCGAGCGCTGCAGCGACTGCAGGTCGCTCATGCGCCTGCGCTGCGGCCTGATGATCAGGAAGTAGAAGAAGGCGAACATCAACGCAATGAAGATGAACGACGCGCCTTGGTTCATAAGGACCTCCGAAGATCCCGGGCACGGACCCGGGTCGGCGCGCGGCGGCGTGGTCGGCCGCACCGCACGAGGGCAGGCCACGGCCCAGCCGCGGCGCAGCCGTCATCCTAGAAGCGGCCTTGGCCGAGCGCAACTGCGCCCATCCCCAGCCCCCGCATGGTTGAGCAGGGTTTTCGCCAGCTCCGGCAGGGGATACTTGCACCGCTGTGTACTAGTCCGATAGAACTACGCCACAATGATCCTCCAGCGCCCTGTCGGTGGCGATGCCGCTGCCGATCGGATCGGCGATGAACCCCGGTGGCACGGCGTACGTATCACCAGTGGACGGCGGCCAGTCGAGCACAGGAGGAGTCGCATGGTGGCGGTGCGGATCAGGCGCCAGGCCCGGCGCCGGCGCCGGGCAGGTCCCGACGGCACGGCCGCGGAGGCGGCGGCGGTCGACCGCAGCGGGCTGCTGGCCGAGAGCGAGGACGTGCTGGCCGCGATCGACGCCGTGCTGGAGTGACTCCCCCGCCGGCTCGCTATTGGAACAGCGAGCCGGATGGCGCGCCCGGCGTGCCGGCCGGGGGTGGCAGGTCGAGGTGGGCGAAGGCGGCGGCGGTCGCCACCCGGCCGCGCGGGGTGCGCTGCACGAAGCCGAGCTGCACCAGGAACGGCTCGGCCACGTCCTCGATCGTGTCCGGCTCCTCCCCGAGCGACACCGCCAGGGTGGTGAGCCCCACCGGCGTGCCGGCGAAGCGCCGGCACAGCACGGCGAGCAGCGCCAGGTCGAGCTTGTCGAGGCCGAGCGCGTCGACCTCGAACAGCTCGAGCGCCCGCACGGCGGTGGCGCCGTCGACGCGGCCGCTGCCCTTCACCTCGGCGTAGTCCCGCACCCGGCGCAGCAGGCGGTTGGCGATCCGCGGGGTGCCGCGGGAGCGGCGCGCCAGCACGGCCGCGCCCTCGGCGTCGACCTCGACCCCGAGGATGCCGGCCGAGCGGATCACGATTCGCTCCAGCTCGGCCGGCTCGTAGAGGTCGAGGCGGGCCGCGAAGCCGAAGCGGTCGCGCAGCGGCGAGGTGATCAGCCCGGTTCGGGTGGTCGCGCCGACCAGGGTGAAGCGCGGCAGGTCGAGGCGCAGGCTGCGCGCGCCCGGCCCCTTGCCGAGCACCACGTCGATCTGGAAGTCCTCCATCGCCGGGTAGAGGACCTCCTCGACCGCGCGGGGCAGGCGGTGGACCTCGTCGACGAACAGCACGTCACCCGGCTCCAGGCCGGTGAGGATGGCGGCGAGGTCCCCGGCCCGCTCCAGCGCCGGGCCGGAGGTGACCCGCAGGCCCGCCTCCAGCTCGTTGGCGACGATCGTGGCCAGGCTGGTCTTGCCGAGCCCGGGCGGTCCGGAGAACAGCAGGTGGTCGGGGGGCAGGCCGCGCCGCCGCGCCGACTCGAGCACCACGCCGAGCTGCTCGCGCACGCGCCCCTGGCCGACGAACTCGTCGAGCCGGCGCGGGCGCAGGCTGCCCTCGCCGGCGCGCTCGTCCGGCGCGGCCTGCGGCGCGAGGATGTCGGTCGCGCCGCTCACCCCCTCCCGCCGGCGAGGGCGCGCAGCGCCAGGCGCAGGAGCTGCTCGGTCGGCAGCTCGCCGGCCTCGGCCGGCAGCGCCTCAAGGGCCGTCTTGACCTCGGCGGGCCCGTAGCCGAGGCTGCCGAGCGCCTCGCGCACCTCGCCGTAGGCGGGATGACCGCCCATCGCGGCCTGTGGCTCGACGGGGCCGTCGCCGAGCTTGCCCTTGAGCTCGAGCACCAGGCGGGCGGCGCCCTTGCGGCCCACCCCGGGGACCAGGGTGAGGGCGTCGGCGTCGCCGGCGCCGATGGCGCGGCGCAGCGCGTCGGGCGAGTGCACCGAGAGGATCGCCAGGGCCAGCTTGGGGCCGACGCCGCTCGCGCCGAGCAGCTTCTCGAAGGCGAGCTGCTCGTCCTGGCTGCCGAACCCGTACAGGGCGAGGGTGTCCTCGCGCACGTAGGTGATCGTGTGGACCATCACCTCGCCGTCGCGGGGCAGCGTGGCGAGCGCCTTTGGGGTGAGGAAGACGCGGTAGCCGACGCCGCCGACCTCGATCACGGCCCCGTCGGGCAGCAGCGCGGCCAGGCGGCCGCGGAGGCTGGAGATCACCGCCGCCCGCCGTCGGGTTGGCCCGCCGGCCGCCGCAGGCCGGGCGAGGTGGGCGCGGCACGGGCCAGCCAGGCGGCCTCGGGCGCGGCGCCGATGGCGCCGGCAGCCCGCCCGCCCGCGCCGGTGGCGGCGTGCATGCCGAGGTGGTGCAGGTGGCAGAGGGCGACCGCGAGGGCGTCGGCGGTGTCGGCCGGGGTGGGTACGGCGGCCAGCCCGAGGGTGCTGCGGACCATGTAGCCGACCTGCTCCTTCGGGGCGCTGCCGACGCCCGCCATGGTGCGCTTGACCTGCGACGGGGTGTAGGCGGTGACGGGCAGGCCGTGCTCCGCCGCGATCAGCAGCACCACCCCGGAGGCCTGGCCGACGGCCATGGCCGTGCGCACGTTGGCGTTGACGAACAGCCGCTCGATCGCCAGGCAGTCCGGCCGCGTCTCGGCCACCACCGCCCGGAAGCGCTCGGCGAGCAGGGCCAGGCGTGGCGCGACCTCCTCGCCGCGGGTGGCGATGGTGCCGTAGGTGACCGCCTGTGGCCGGCCGGCGTCCTGGTCGACCACGGCGTAGCCGCAGCGGCCCAGCCCGGGGTCGACCCCGACGACGCGCATCCGGCCTCCCGCCTCGAACAGGTGTTTGGCGGCCAGCAGCCTATCGGTTCCATCCTCGCGACTCAACCACGGCACACGAGCACGAGGAGCCAGCCGCCCGCCGGACCGCCCGCCGCCTTGCCTGCGGGGCAGTCCTAGCTCACCTCAGCCATGACCGCGTCAGGAATATCGAAGTTGGCGTACACGTCCTGCACGTCGTCGAGCTCCTCGAGCGCGTCCACCAGGCGCAGGACCTTGAGGGCGTTGTCGCGGTCGAGCGGCACCGACGTGCTCGGCACCATGGTGACCTCGGCCGAGTCGTAGCCGAGGCCGGCCCGGTCGAAGGCGGCGCGCACGGCGCGCAGGTCACCCGCGGCGATGGTGACGGTGAAGCCGTCGTCGCCGAGATCCACGTCCTCGGCCCCCGCCTCGAGCGCGACCTCCATCACCCGGTCCTCGTCGGCCGCGCCGCCAGGCACCACCAGCTGGCCCTTGCGGCTGAACAGGTAGGCGACGCTGCCGGCGTCGGCCATGCTCCCGCCCGACCTGGAGAACGCCCGGCGCACGTCGGCGGCGGTGCGGTTGCGGTTGTCGGTCAGCGCCTCGACCAGCACGGCCACCCCGCCGGGGGCGTAGCCCTCGTAGGCCACCAGGTCGGGCGGGGGTCCCTTGAGCTCGCCGGCGCCGCGCTTGACGGCGCGGTCGATGGTGTCGTTGGGGACCGAGTTGTCCTTGGCCTTCTGGATGGCGTCGGCCAGGGTGGGGTTGCCGTCCACGTTGCTGCCGCCGGCCCGCGCGGCCACCTCGATGGCGCGGATCAGCTTGGCGAACAGCTTGCCGCGGCGGGCGTCGTTGCTGGCCTTCTGGTGCTTGATGGTGGCCCACTTCGAGTGGCCGGACATGCTCGCTCCCTTCGGTTCTCGTGCCCGGCGCGCGCCAGCGGCGCGCCAGGCCGGCGACGCTACCCGCCCGCCGCGGCGGCGACCAGCTCGACGAAGCGGCGGTGGAAGCGCTGCTCGCCGGCCAGCTCGGGATGGAAGGAGGTCCCCAGCAGGTTGTCCTGGCGCACCGCCACCACGCGGCCGTCCACCTCGGCGAGCACCTCCACGCCCGGGGCCAGCTCGGAAACCCAGGGGGCGCGGATGAACAGCGCCGTGACCGGGCCGCCGTCCAGCTCCTTGACGTCGAACTCCGCCTCGAACGAGGCCACCTGGCGCCCGAACGCGTTGCGGCGCACGCGCACGTCGAGCACGCCGAGCAGGTGCTGCGGCGGGCCCTCCACCTCGCGGGCCATGAAGATGAGGCCGGCGCAGGTGCCGAAGACCGGGAAGCCCGCCTTGGCGCGCTGCCGCAGCGGCTCGAGCAGCCCGTAGCGGCGCGCCAGCTTGCCGATCACGGTCGACTCCCCGCCTGGCACGATCAGCCCGTCAACCGTGTCGAGCTCGGCCAGGGTGCGCACCGCCCGGCCCTGCGCGCCGATCTCCGCCAGCACCGCCAGGTGCTCGCGGACGTCGCCCTGGAGGGCCAGGACGCCGATCACGGGTGCGCCGGCCATGCGCCTACCAGCCGCGCACGGACAAGCGCTCGCCCTCGGCCACGCGCGCGATGCCGACCATCGGCTGGCCAAGCCCGCGGGACACCTTGGCGACGATCGACGGGTCGTTGAAGAAGGTGGTCGCCTCCACGATCGCCCGGGCGCGGCGCGCCGGGTCGGCGGACTTGAAAATCCCCGAGCCGACGAACACGCCGTCCGCGCCGAGCTGCATCATCAGGGCGGCGTCGGCGGGAGTGGCGATGCCGCCGGCGGTGAACAGCACCACCGGCAGGCTGCCCTCGCGGGCGACCTCGGCGACCAGCTCGTAGGGAGCGCGCAGCTCCTTGGCGGCGGCGTACAGCTCGGTCTCGTCCAGCCCGGCGAGGCGCCGGACGTCGCCGGTGATGGCGCGCATGTGGCGCACCGCCTCGATCACGTTGCCGGTGCCCGCCTCGCCCTTGGAGCGGATCATCGCCGCGCCCTCGCCGATGCGGCGCAGCGCCTCGCCGAGGTTGGTGGCGCCGCAGACGAACGGCACGGTGAAGCGCCACTTGTCGACGTGGTGCTCCTCGTCGGCTGGCGAGAGCACCTCGGACTCGTCGACGTAGTCGACCCCGAGCGCCTCGAGCACCTGCGCCTCGACGAAGTGGCCGATGCGGGCCTTGGCCATCACCGGGATGCTGACCGCGTGCATGATCTGCTCGACCAGCGCCGGGTCGCTCATGCGCGCGACGCCGCCCTGGGCACGGATGTCGGCCGGGACGCGCTCGAGCGCCATCACCGCGACGGCCCCGGCGTCCTCGGCCATCTTGGCGTGCTCGGCGGTGACGACGTCCATGATGACGCCGCCCTTGAGCATCTCTGCCAGGCCGCGCTTGACCCTGCCCGTCCCGGTCGCGTGGTTCGTCGAGCTCATGCCAGGCGCTCCTCCGCCCCGCCACGCGTCTCGCTGCAGCGAGCCGGCAACGAACCGCCGGGCAGGGGCATCACATCAACGATTTCCGTGCTCAGGGGAGTGTTCTCCCGGCGTTTCAGGCTACGCCAAGCCGACCGGCGCCTTCAACGCACGGTATCCAACGGGCGGCCTGAGGATCCCGCCGCAGCGACCCGGGGCCCAAGCAGGGATCCCGCCAAGGAACCCGATGGGGGGGCCTCCGGGGGGGAGCTGTCTTCGGGCTCCCCCCGGGCTCCCCCCCGGACCGATCACCTCACAACACTGCGGCCAGGGCGTCGACCACGCCGAAGCCGTAGAAGCCGTTGCGCTCGATGGTGCCCTCGCAGAGGGCGTTGAACGACGCGTCACGGCCCTCGCTGGTGTAGGTCTGCAGCGGCGGGGTCGGGCAGGGGGTGTCCTCGGCGGTCGCCTCGAGGATGCGCTCGGTGGCGTCGGGGTTCAGGGTCAGTCCCCCGTCCTTGTCGCGGTGCCCGTGGGCGGCGACCACCAGCGCGGCCACGCCGGCGGCGTGGGGCGAGGCCATCGAGGTGCCCTGCAGGTACTGGTAGTAGGCGCAGACGTCGCCCTTGCAGTCACGCACCACGAGGGGGTCGATGGGGACGCCGTTGGGGTCGATCCTGCCCGCGGCCTCGAGCACGCTCTTCGGGGCGGTGGACAGGACCTCGTTCTCTGGCTGCCTGAACTGTGGGCTGCCGAAGAAGTCGCGGAAGTAGCCGCCCGGGGCGGAGACGTCAGCCCCCTCGATGCCGTAGGTGGAGTAGTCGGCCTTGCGGCCGCTCGGGCCCAGCGCGACCGTCGAGATGACGCCGTCGGCCTCGGTCGGCATGTCCAGGCAGGAGTTGTCGACCGTGCGGGTCTTGGCGGTGCCCGGCGGGAAGTCGGGGCTGGTGGTGTCGACCGTCGGCTTGCCGAGGTCGATGTGCTCGTTGCCGTAGGCGGCCACCAGGGTGACGCCGTGCTTGCGGGCGAAGTTCACCGCGAGCTGGGTGGCGGCGATGATGGTGCGCTGCTCGATCTGCTCCTGCGGCGAGTCGGCCGGGTTGGCGGCGCAGTTGAACAGCCACGGGTCGGTGAAGAAGCTCATGTTCACCACGTCGATGCCGACCTGGGCGGCGTAGACCATGGCGTTGACGGTGGCGTCGAGGAAGAAGAAGCCGGAGTCCTGGCCCGCACGGATGTTGACCAGGCTGACCCTTGGTGCCACGCCGGAGACGCCGAGGCCGTTGATGGCCGCGCCGACGATGCCGGCGACGTGGGTGCCGTGCCCTTGCTCGTCGACGTCGGCCGGGTCGTTGCAGGAGTGGTCGGGCTCGGCCTCGCAGGGGCCGTCGATCAGGGGGATGTCGGTGGTGAAGTTGCGGCTCAGCTTGCGGTTGAAGTTCGGCGTGAGGTCGGGGTGGCTGGTGTCGATGCCGGTGTCCATGATCCCCACCAGCACCTGGTGGCTGCCCTGGTTGACCCGGTAGGAGCCGCTCGGGGTCGCGTTGACCATGCGCATGCCCCACTGCTTGTCGGCGAGGGGCTCGGCGCCGTGCACGGCGGCGGCGTCCTTGGTGACCTTGGCCTTCACCTCGCCGCGGCCCTCGCTCTCGACGTCGTCGGCCTTGCGCGACAGGCGTGGCACCTCGCCGATGGCGCGGTTGCGGGCGGCGCCGGCCACGCCGGCCTTGCCGCTGACGGCGCTGATGAAGTCGGCCCGGCTGCTGCGTACGGTGGCCATGCCGATGGCGGTGTTCTCGCGCACCACCGTGCCGCCGGCGGCCTCGATGGCGGCCTTGGCGGTCTTGGCCGCCGCGGTGCTCTTGTAGAGGACCACGTACTCGCCGGTGGCCGACTGCATCGTGGCCTGCTGGGTGGAGGTGGTCTGGGCTCCGGCTCCGACCGGGACGGCAAGCGCGCCGGCCACGGTGGCGGCCAGCGCGCATAGCAGGAGTCTCCGCACGGGCGTCTCCCCCCTGAGGGTCTCGTCCCGGGCACGCCGCTGCGCCCGGGTTGCGGCGGAGCATATGAACCAGGCGATTCCGCGTCTAGTTGCACCGATCCGTTTCGCCGCACGGCAACTGACACGGGCGGCGCTAGCTCACCCCTCGATCACGCCAAACCAGCTCGAGGCCCGAACAGGGATCCCGCCGCAGTACCCAAGACCCAACAGGATCCCCCCGCACCGTCCCGAGGCCCGAACAGGGATCCCGCCGCAGTACCCGACAACTGCGGGGGGCTCCGCCCCCCGCACGCCCCCCGAAACCCAGGGGGAGCTGTCTCGGGCTCCCCCCGCACGCCCCCCGAAACCCGGGGGGGAGCTGTCTCGGGCTCCCCCCGCACGCCCCCCGAAACCGGGGGGGAGCTGTCTCGGGCTCCCCCCCGGATGAATCACAGCTCGCCCAAGGTGGCGACGCGCTCCTCGAGCGGGGGGTGGGTGGGGACCGCGCCGGGGATGGGCGGCTCGGGGGCGACCAGCCAGAGGTGGTCGAGGCCCGGGCGGCCGGGGAGCGGGCCGGCGGTCGCGCCGAGCTTGCGCAGGGCGCCGGCCAGGCCGGGCGGGTAGCGGGTGAGGTAGGCGGCGCTCTGGTCGGCCTCGAGCAGGCGCCTCGGCTGGGCGCCGAGCCGCAGCAGCGGCGGCGACAGCGGTGCGAGCAGCGCCGCCGCGGCGGCGCGGAGACCGCCGCCCCGCTCACGCAGCAGGCCGGGCAGCCCGCCGAGGACCACCGTGGCGCTGGCGAGGCGGGCACCACGGCTGCGGATGTGGGCCAGCTCGTGGGCGATGACGCCTTCCAGCTCGACCCGGTTGAGCACCTCGAGCAGGCCGCTGGTGACCACCACGGCGCTGTGGGCTGGGTCGCGGCCGACGGCGAAGGCGTTGGCGGTGGCGGTGTCGACCAGGTACAGCCTCGGGACGGGCAGCCCGGCCTTGTCGCACAGGCCGCTGGCGAGGTTGTGGAGGCGTGGCTGGCGCTCCGGGTCGGAGGGGCTGGCGGCCACCCGCTGCAGCGCGAGCTGCTCGCCGAGGCCGGGCAGCAGGTTGGTGAGCAGCACCGCGGCGGCCAGCCCCGCACCGAGGCCGATGCCCGGCGCGGCGGCGCCGCCACCGGCGAGCAGCGCCAGCACCACGCCGAGCAGCAGCCCGAGCAGCGCAAGGGCGGTCGTGACCAGCGCGACCTGGCGCAGCCAGGTGCGGCGGTTGCGCTGGATCTGCTCGGCCACCAGCAGGGCGGGCGGCGAGCTGGAGGCCATCGGCATGGCGGTGGTCGTGACCGGGATCATCAGGGCAGCAGGAAGGCGCCGACCCAGATGCCGAAGACCACGCACCCAGCCAGCAGGGCGAGCGGGGTGAGGCTGCCGTAGCGGCGTCCGGCGAAGCCCGGCTCGCCCTCGTCACCGGCGCGGACGTTGCGGTTCACCTTGCCGAGCAGGGGCAGCGCAAGGGCCAGGAGCACCCCGTGGGCGATGCCGATCAGCGCCCCCCAGCCGACGTAGGTCGCCGAGTGGATCTGCTCGAAGGCGTAGCGGTAGGCAAGGGCGAGCAGGGCGCCGAGCGCGACCTGGAAGACCGTGCCGTAGATGTAGACCATCGCGGAGCGGTCCCTCGCCAGCAGGCCGCCCTCGAAGCGGAGCAGGTCGAGCCTGGTCAGTCCCAGGCCGAGGAAGCCCGCGTACACGGTCGCCATCACGATCGCCCCGACGATCCCGCCCCAAAGGGCCGCTGCCACGTCCACTCCCGCGTCCTCCCTGCGACTGCGGGGGGCTCCGCCCCCCGCACACCCCCCCGAAACCTCTGTTGGAGCGCGAGTCTACCCGACGACCGACGTTCAGCGGCGCTGGCGCGCCGCTTCCTCGTAGACCGCGGCGACGTCCTTGGCGACCACTGGCCAGGCGTAGCGCTCGGCCGAGGCCTTTGCCACCTCGGCGAGGGCCGCCCGCCTGGCGGGGTTGTCCAGCAGCGAGCCCAGCGCCCGTGCCAGCGCCTCGGAGTCGCGCGGCGGCACCAGCAGCCCCTCGTGGTCGTCGCGCACCAGGTCGCGGTAGCCGCCGATGTCGGAGCAGACCACCGGCAGGCCCATGGCCATCGCCTCCACCAGCACGTAGCCGAAGGACTCGCCGCCGAGCGAGGGGGCGCAGAACAGGTCGGCCGAGGCGTAGTAGGAGGGCAGGTCGGCCTGGGGCACCGAGCCGACGAAGACCACGTCGGGCCGCAGCCGCGGCGGCACCATCGCCATCGTCTTCTCCTGCTGGCGCTTGTGGTCGCGGCCGACCACCAGCAGGCGCAGGCGCGGGTGCGTCGGCTTCAGCCGCAGGAACGCGCGCACCAGGTAGGCGAGGCCCTTGCGGGGCTCGAGGCGGCCGACGAACAGCACCGTCTCCTCGGCAGCGGCGAAACCGGGCAGCGGCTCGTGGTGGGCATAGAACTCGGCGCCGATGCCGTTGGGCACCACCGTCATGGCACCGGCGAAGTGCCGCTGCCAGGTGTCGCGCGCGGCCGCGGAGACGGCGATGCGGGCTGCCAGCCGCTCCCAGGCACGGCGCAGCAGCGGGCTGCCAGCGCGCAGGGCGAGCGAGCGGCCCAGGTTGGCGTGGAAGGTCCCGACCACCGGCATGCCGGCCTGCACCACGCCGAGCAGCCCGACGCTCGGCGACAGGGGCTCGTGCACGTGCAGCAGGTCGTAGTGGCCGGCGGCGAGGGCGTGGCGCACCCGCAGCGCCGCCCGCGGCCCGAAGGCGATGCGGGCGACCGAGCCGTTGTAGGGCACGGGCAGCGAGCCGCCGAGGCCGACGAAGTGCTCGTCGGCCACGGGCCGCTCGGCCGGCGCGAGCACGTCCACCTGGTGGCCGAGGACGCGCAGCTCGGCGGCGAGGCCGCGGACGTGGGCGCCGACCCCGCCAGGCACGGTCCACTCGTAGGGGCAGACGATCCCGATCCGCATGCCGGCCGTCAGGAGGTGCTCTGGCGGGCGGGACGCGGCCCGCCCGGCCCGGGCAGGGGGTCCGGGGGGCTCATGGAGCGAAGCGGTAGCCCCCCGGAGGAAAGGGGATCGGCCGGGGCGACGGCCTCGCCGCTGCGCCAGTAGCGGCTGAGCACGTGCCACTGCTCGGGGGCGCGGGCGATCAGCAGCTCGAACTCGGCCGCGAGGCGCCGGGTGAGGTCGATCGCGTCGGCGCGCGCGTCACCGCTCGGCCTGGCCTCCAGTGGCGGCCGGCACACCGCCAGCCAGCGTCCGCGGCGGCCCTGGTAGACGGCGCACGGCAGCACCAGCGCGCCGGTCTTGAGGGCGAGCGACGCCGGCCCGCCGGGCATGGTGGCCGGCGCGCCGAACATGGTCACGGGCAGGCCGCCGCCGGTCAGGTCGCGGTCGCAGACCAGCAGGGCGAGGCGACCGGCGCGCAGCACCCTGAGGATCGCCCTGAGCGTCTCGGAGCCGTCTTCGAGCGGCAGGATGTCGATGCCGAGGGCGCGCCGGTAGGCGGCGAAGCGCTCGAACAGCTCGGCGGGGCGCAGCCGCTCCACCACCGCCGAGGCGGGGTACCCGGAGGCGCCGAGCCAGGCGGCGCCGAAGTCCCAGTTGCCGATGTGCGGGGCCGCGAAGATCACGCCGCGGCCGGAGGCGAGGGCGCCGTCGAGGTGCTCGCGGCCCTCGAACTCCATGCGCCGCGTCACCTCGCCGGGCGGCAGGTCCTCCAGGCGGAAGGCCTCCACCCAGTAGCGCCCGTAGCTGGCGAAGCCGCGCCGCACCGCGCGCTCGACGGTCGCGGCAGGGGCGTCGCGGCCGAGCACGTGGCGCAGGTTGTCGCGCAGCGCCTCGCGGCGCCGCCGGTCGGCCCGGTACCAGGCGACCCCGCCGAGCCGGCCGAGCGCGAACGCCAGCGGCTCGGGCAGGCGGCGGCAGACCTGCCAGGCGCGCAGCCAGCGGCGGGCGGCGCGCTGGTCGCGCGTTGTCACCGACCGATGTCCGGTTCTACGTCGGGCTGCTGCCAGACGCGGGCGACGCGCTGGACCACGGTGATGGCGGCGGCGACGACCAGCACCCACAGGCCGGCGAGTACCTGGCCGAAGAGCAGGGCGACGCCGAGCACCACGACCCGCTCCGGCCGCTCGGCGATGCCGACGTTGCACTCGTAGCCGAGCGACTCGGCCCGTGCCTTGACGTACGAGACGATCAGCGACAGGGCCAGGACCAGCGCGGCCAGCATGGCCACGTTGGGCACGTGGCGGGCGAGGCCGAGCCAGACGATGCCGGCGAGCACCGAGGCGTCGGAGATGCGGTCGACCACCGAGTCGAAGAAGGCGCCACGGCGCGAGCTGCGTCCGGTGGCCTTGGCCACGGCGCCGTCGAGCATGTCCGGCAGACCGGACAGGAGGCTCAGCAGCCCACCGACGCGCTCGTGGCCGCTGGCGATCAGCGCGCCCGCTCCGACGCTGCCGGCGAGGCCGATCGCCGTCAAGCCGTTGGCGGTGAACCCGGCCTTGGCCAGTGCGTGGCCGGCGGGCTCGGTGACGTGTCGGAAGCTGTCACGCGCTTTGTTCGAGGAGAGCAACGGAAATCCTGTCGACAGGTGGGTCGCCCCCGCAAGCGACGGCCCAGCGTATGGACCGGACGACTGGCGAGGCTAGCATGTCCCTTCTACCACCTCAATTCTCCTCCAATAACGGTTTTGGCGCAGCCGGACGGCGCCGTCGCGGTGGTAGCATCGCGGACACGTCTCCCGGCTGGAACCTGCACGAACGGTGGGCGGCCGGGCGGTGAACGCGGCGCCACGAGTGGTCCGAGGTGAGCACGACCTCCCTCGGTGGCAGTTCCTCACAGCAGGGAGGTCAAGAACGTTGAAGAGCTATCCGACCGACCGTGTCCGCAACGTCCTGATCGTGGGTCATGGCGGAGCCGGCAAGACCTCCCTGGTCGAGGCGCTGCTGTTCGCCACCGGGGCCGTCAACCGGGTCGGGCGGGTGGAGGACGGCAGCACCACCACCGACTTCGAGCCCGAGGAGACGCGCAAGCAGATCTCGGTCTCGCTCGCCCTCGCCCCGGTCGAGCACGACGGCTTCAAGGTCAACCTGCTCGACGCGCCCGGGTACGCGGACTTCATCGGCGAGGTGCGGGCGGCCCTGCCGGCCGTCGACGCGGTGCTGTTCGTGGTCAGCGCCGTCGACGGCGTCGAGACCCAGACCGAGGTGGTCTGGACCATGGCCGACGAGCTGGGGCTGCCGCGCGCGTTCTTCATCAACAAGCTCGACCGCGACCGCGCCTCGTTCGCGCGCACGCTCGACGCCATCCAGGAGTCGTTCGGCAAGCAGTGCCCGCCGCTGTACCTGCCGATCGGTGAGGAGCACGAGTTCTCCGGGGTGGTGGGGCTGCTGTCGGGCCGCGCCTTCAGCTACGCCGACGGCGAGCGCAGCGAGGGCGAGGTGCCCGCGGCCCAGGCCGACGCGGCCGAGGCCATGCGCGCCCAGCTGATCGAGACGATCATCCAGGAGGCCGAGGACGAGGAGCTGATGGAGCGCTACCTCGGCGGCGACGAGATCGCCCCGGCCGACCTGATCCCCGACCTGGAGAAGGCGGTCGCGGGTGGGCGGCTGTTCCCGGTGCTGGCCGGCGCCGGCACCAAGGGCATCGGGCCGGTCGAGCTGCTCGAGGTGATGACCCAGGCGTTCCCCTCCCCCGCCGAGCGCCAGCCCTACCAGGGCACCGTGCCAGGCAGCGAGGAGACCGTCAGCCGCGCCGCCGACCCCGACGGGCCGCTCGCCGCCTACGTCTTCAAGACCATCTCCGACCCGTACGTCGGCCGGCTCAACCTGTTCCGGGTGGTCTCCGGGACCTTCCGCGGAGACCAGACGGTGCTGAACGCGACCAAGGGCAAGGACGAGCGCGTCGGCCACCTGCACACCCTGCGCGGCAAGAACCAGGAGCCGCTCGACGAGGTGGTCGCCGGCGACATCGGCGCGGTGGCCAAGCTGGCCGACACCTCCACCGGCGACACCCTGTGCGCCAAGGAGGCGCCGTTCGTGATCGCCGCCCCGGTGATGCCCGACCCGTTGCTGCCGGTGGCGATCGCGCCGCGCTCGCGCGGCGACGAGGAGAAGCTCTCCTCCGGCCTCGGCAGGGTCGAGGCCGAGGACCTGACCCTGCGGGTCGAGCGCAACCCCGAGACCAAGCAGACGGTGCTCTGGGGCATGGGCGAGAACCACATCGAGATCGTGCTGGAACGCCTCAAGCGCAAGTTCGGCGTCCAGGTCGACCAGATGCCGCTGCGCCTGCCCTACAAGGAGACCTTCAAGGGCGCGGCCAAGGGCCTCGGCCGCCACGTCAAGCAGAGCGGCGGGCACGGCCAGTACGGCATCTGCAACATCGAGGTCGAGCCGCAGCCACGCGGCGAGGGGTTCGAGTTCGTCGACAAGATCTACGGCGGCGCCATCCCCAACCAGTTCATCCCCTCGGTGGAGAAGGGCGTGCGCAAGGCGATGGAGGACGGGCTGGCGGCGGGCTACCCGGTGGTCGACATCCGGGTGACGCTGGTCGACGGCAAGTTCCACACGGTCGACTCCTCCGACATGGCCTTCCAGATCGCCGGCTCCCTCGCCCTCAGGGAGGCCGCCGCGGCGGCCGAGATCGCCCTGCTCGAGCCGGTGCTGGTGCTCGAGGTGCTGGTCCCCGACGAGTTCGTCGGCGACATCCTCGGCGACCTGTCGTCGCGCCGCGGCCGGGTGGTCGGCACCGACCCGGTCGGCACCGGCCGCACCCTGGTGCGCGCCAACGTCCCCGAGGCCGAGGTGGTCCGCTACGCCATCGACCTGCGCTCCATGACCAAGGGCAAGGGCTCGTTCGCGCGCCACTTCTCGCACTACGAGGAGCTTCCCCCCCACATGGCCGCCAAGGTCATCGAGGAGGCCAAGGCGGCCCGCGAGGCCTCCAGGTAGCGCACTGCCCGGCCAGCGGTGGGCCTCGCCTCAGTGGGACACCCAGGCGTCGGGGGCGTCGGTGAGCTCGCGGACGGAGCTTGGCAGGGTGCCGGCGACCAGGTCGGCCAGGGTGACCCGCTCGAGGACGCTGCGCAGGCTCACCCGCACGGCGATCCAGACGTCGAGCAGGTGGCTGGCGGGACCGGGGTACTGGACCGCCTCGGGGCGGGCGCCGCGGACGTTGGCCAGCGGGCCGTCGACCACCCGGATGATGTCGGCCACGGTGACCTGGGCGGCGGGGCGCGCCAGCCAGTAGCCGCCCTCGGCGCCCCGCTGGCTCTGCACGATGCCGGCGTGGCGCAGCTCGGCGAGGATGTTCTCCAGGAACTTGGGCGGGATGCCCTGCGCCTCGGCGATGCGGTCGCCCTTGACCGGCCCGGGGCCCGCGGCCGCCAGCTCGACCGCGGCGCGGACGGCGTAGTCCGCCTTCGCTGAGACGCGCATGCGCGCATTCTCCCCTGCTGGGAGCGCCCTTGCACGTTCCCCGTATCATTCTCCAGTAATAGAGTAGGCAAGGTGGAAATGGAGGGGACGATGCGGCGACGGGCACGGTTCAGCGCCGTCCTGCTGGCGGCGACGGCGCTGCTCGCGGCGGGCTGCGGCGGGTCGGGCGGCTCGGGGGGCGGCAAGCGGCTCACCCTGGTCGCCTACTCGACCCCGCGGGAGGCGTACGAGGCGCTGATCCCGGCGTTCCAGAAGACCGACGCCGGCAAGGGGATCACCTTCTCCCAGTCCTACGGTGCCTCCGGCGACCAGAGCCGGGCGGTCGCCAGCGGGCTCAAGGCGGACGTGGTGGCCCTGTCGCTGGAGCCGGACATGACCAAGCTGGTCGACAAGGGCCTGGTCGCCAAGGACTGGAACGCCGGCGAGGGCAAGGGCATGGTCACCGACTCGGTGGTGGTGCTGGTCACCCGCAAGGGCAACCCGAAGCACATCCGCACCTGGGACGACCTGGTCGAGCCGGGGATCCAGGTGATCACCCCGAACCCGTTCACCTCCGGCGGGGCGCGCTGGAACGTGATGGCCGCCTACGGCGCCCAGATCAAGCAGGGCAAGACGCCCGAGCAGGCCACCGACTACCTGCTGCGGCTGTTCAAGAACGTGCCGGTGCAGGACAAGTCGGCCCGTGAGGCGATCCAGACCTTCGTCGGCGGCAAGGGCGACGTGATGATCGCCTACGAGAACGAGGCCATCAACGCCCAGCAGAAGCAGCAGGACGTCGACTACGTGGTGCCCGACCAGACCATCCTGATCGAGAACCCGATCGCGGTGGTCTCGAACAGCAAGAACCCGGAGGCGGCCAAGGCGTTCGTCGACTTCGTGCGCTCGCCCGCGGGCCAGGAGATCTTCGCCAAGAAGGGCTACCGCCCGGTGAACGAGCAGGTCGCGGCGGGCTCTGACTTCCCCGAGCCGTCGGGGCTGTTCACCATCACCGACCTGGGCGGCTGGAGCGACGTGAGCAAGCAGTTCTTCGACAAGGACGGCGGCGTCCTCGCAGGCATCGAGAAGCAGGTCGGGGTCTCGGTTGGCAGCTAGCGGCGCCGCCGGGCCGATGCGGACGGGCACGAGGGGCGGTGCCGCGCTGCTGCGCGGCACCGTCACCCTGTACCTCAGCCTGATCGTGCTGCTGCCGCTCGCCGCGGTGGTGTGGCGTTCGTCACGGGACGGCGCCGCCTCGTTCTGGCACGCCGCCACCACCCCGCAGGCCATGGCGGCGCTGCGGCTCACCTTCGCCGTCGCCCTGGTGGTGGTCGCGGTCAACCTGGTCCTCGGCACGCTGATCGCCTGGGTGCTGGTGCGCGACGAGTTCCCCGGCAAGCGCCTCGTCAACGCCCTGATCGACCTGCCGTTCGCCCTGCCGACGATCGTGGCGGGCATCGTCCTGCTGGCCCTCTACGGCCAGTCCGGCCCGTTCGGCGTCAACCTCGCCTACACCCGGGCCGGGGTCTGCCTCGCGCTGCTGTTCGTCACCCTGCCGTTCGTGGTCAGGGCGGTGCAGCCGGTGCTGCTGACGATCGAGCCGGACATGGAGGAGGCGGCGCGCTCGCTCGGCGCGGGCGGGCTCACCACCTTCCGGCGGGTGCTGCTGCCGACCATCACCCCGGCCGTGCTGGCCGGCGGCGCGCTCGCGTTCGCCAGGGCGGTCGGCGAGTTCGGCTCGGTGGTGATCCTCAGCGGCAACATCCCCTACCGCACCGAGGTGGCCTCGGTGCACGTCTTCACCCTGGTCGAGAACGACGACGTCGGCGCCGCCGCGGCGGTCTCGGTGGTGCTGCTCGCCCTGTCGGTGGTCGTGCTCGCCGCGCTCAACCTGATCCAGCGCCGGAGCACCCGCCATGCCGACTGACACGGCGACGCCGACCGTGGCGGAGCGGCCCGCCGGCCCGCCGCCGCTCGCCGCGCCCACCTTGTCACCTCGGTCGACCCGGCTGCTGCTGCGCTCCGTGGCCCTCGGCTATTTGACCCTGGTGCTGATCCTGCCGGTCGGGGCGGTGGTGTGGCGGGCGTTCGCCGGCGGCGTGGCGCCGGTGTGGCAGGCCGTCACCACCCCGGACGCGCTGCACGCGTTCTGGCTGACCGTCCTGATCGCGGCCATCGCGGTGCCGCTGAACACGCTGTTCGGGGTGGCCTGCGCGGTGGTGCTGGTGCGCCACCGCTTCCCCGGCAAGCGGCTGCTCGACGCGCTGATCGACCTGCCGTTCGCGATCTCGCCGGTGGTCATCGGGCTGGCCCTGATCCTGGTCTACGGCGAGGCGGGCTGGCTCGGCGGCTGGCTCGCCGAGCACGGCGTGCAGGTGATCTTCTCGCTGCCCGGCATGGTGATCGCGACCGTGTTCGTCTCCCTGCCCTACGTGGTGCGCGAGGTCGCCCCGGTGCTGCGCGAGGTCGGCACCGAGCAGGAGGAGGCGGCCTGGACCCTCGGGGCCTCGCCGCTGCGGGCGTTCCTGCGGGTGACCCTGCCGTCGATCCGCTGGGGGGTGGCCTACGGGGTGGTGCTGACCACGGCGCGGGCGCTGGGCGAGTTCGGCGCGGTGACGATCGTCTCCGGCCGGCTCGCCGGCCAGACCGAGACCATGACCCTCTACGTGGAGGACCGCTTCGAAGGCTTCGACCTGGTCGGCGCGTACGCGGCCGCGCTGGTGCTCGCCGGCCTCGCGCTGCTGATCCTGCTCGCCATGACCGGGCTCGACCGGAGAGGGAGTACCTGATGTCGATCATCGCCAAGGGGGTGTCAAGGCGCTTCGGCGACTTCGTCGCCCTGGACGACGTCTCGCTGGAGATCCCGAGCGGCTCGCTCACCGCCCTGCTCGGCCCGAGCGGCAGCGGCAAGTCGACGCTGCTGCGGGTGGTCGCCGGGCTGGAGCGGCCCGACAGCGGCACGGTGGTGATCGACGGCCGCGACGCCACCGCCCTGCCGCCGCAGCGGCGCGGGGTCGGCTTCGTGTTCCAGCACTACGCGGCGTTCAAGCACATGACCGTGCGCGAGAACGTGGCCTTCGGGCTCAAGGTGCGGCGCCGGCCCAAGGCCGAGGTCCGCCGGCGGGTCGACGAGCTGCTGGAGCTGGTACAGCTGCCGGGGCTGGCCGACCGCTACCCGGCCCAGCTCTCCGGCGGCCAGCGCCAGCGCATGGCGCTGGCGCGGGCGCTCGCGGTCGAGCCGCAGGTGCTGCTGCTCGACGAGCCGTTCGGAGCGCTGGACGCGCGCGTGCGCAAGGAGCTGCGGGCCTGGCTGCGCCGGCTGCACGACGAGGTGCACGTGACCACCGTGTTCGTCACCCACGACCAGGAGGAGGCGATGGAGGTCGCCGACCGCATCGTGGTGATCAACCACGGCCGCGTCGAGCAGGTCGGCGACCCCCGCACGCTCTACGAGCACCCCGCCAACGCCTTCGTGATGAGCTTCGTCGGGCCGGTCACCCGGGTCGGGGACGGCCTGGTGCGGCCGCACGACGTCGAGCTGCGCGCCGAGCCGAACGGCACCACCTCGGAGGCGATGATCGAGCGCCTGGTCCACCTGGGCTTCGAGGTCCGCGTCGACCTGGTCCTCGAGGACGGCCAGCGCCTGCTCGCGCAGGTCTCCCGCGAGGACGCCGAGCAGCTCGAGCTGCGCTCCGGCCAGATCGTGTTCGTCCGCCCCAGCCACGTCCGGGTCTTCTCCAAGCAGTAGGCCGCAGGCGGCCGACCCTGCCGGCCCGGGCCCTGCTCGGGGCCGGGCCGGCAGGCAGCCACCGGGGCCTCAGGTCACCGGGCGCGCCACCAGGTCGATGCGGATGGCGAACTGGTCGTAGCCGGCGCGCTCGAAGGCGGCGGCCATCGGGGTGTTGGCGACGTCGGTGTCGGCGCGGATGCGGGCGGTGCCCTGCTCGGCCAGGAAGGCGGTGGCCTCGGCGAGCAGCTCGCCGGCGTAGCCGTGGCCGCGCTGCTCGGGGACCACCCCGAGGTAGGCGACGATGTGGCCGTTGTCGTTGCCGCCTGGCACCGCCACCCCGACCAGCCGCCCGTCGCGGTCGTCGGCCAGCCGCCACCACTCGCTCGGGCCCGGCAGCTGCCGCAGCAGGGCCAGGTCGTCGCGGGCGATCTGCTCGGGCGGGACGCCGCGGTCGAGCTCCTGGCGGGTGTGGGCGTCGAGCGAGCCGCTGTAGGTGCGGGCGAGCGCGTCGAGGAACGCCCCCTCCCCCACCTCGGCGAGCGGCCGCAGCCGCAGCCGGTTGCCGCGGGGCGGCAGCCCGGCGGCCGGGAACCACTGGTAGCGCAGCCGCTCGACCAGCACCGCCAGGCCGGCGCGGCGGGCGACCTCGAGGCGGCGCTCGGCGGGCTCGCGGGCGGCAGGGTCGCCGCGCCAGCCGGGCGGCAGGAACAGCTCGTACTCGAGGTCACGGGCACCGTCAGAGCCCGCCTCCCGCCAGCAGGCGCGCAGCAGCGCCTCGCCGACGGCGAGTCGGTCGGGCTCGGCGCCGAGGTCGAAGATGTCGAGGATGGCGGGGTGGGCGCTCTCGGATGGCGCCCACCAGGCGGCCCGGGCGACCGGCCGGCCGTGGCGCAGCGCCAGCCAGGTCCAGCCGGGCCGGCGGCTGCCGCGGCGCCACTCGGTGGTGAAGCTGTCCAGGGTGGTCGGGGCGCGCAGGGCGCCGTCGTCGTAGTCGAGCGGCAGGGCGAAGAACAGCTCCAGCTCCTGCTCGGTGATGGTCCGCACGGTCAGGCCGGCGGGGGCGGGCGAAGCGGTGGTCATCAGCTATCCTCCCAGGACGGGAGGCGCTGCCGCGCGAGGTCAGGCGCCGGCGACCGGGCGCCGGCGGCGGAGCAGCGCCGCGACATCGGTGCGAAGCATCGGCGCCACCTCCTCGTCCGCTCGGCCGTTCGGTCCGGGCGAGGCTAGCACCGCCGCCCCCGGCGCTGCGAGCGGTTATCCCCGCTCCGTGAGGGCACCGAGTCGGTCGTCTGAGCGCGCTACGTGCCCGAGATGCTGATCGGGTGGAGGCGTGCGCTGCTGCCGTGGCCGTCGACCGTGAACAGCTCGACCCGGTTCTGGCCCTGGCGGAAGAGCCGGTCGGGCACCAGCACGGCGAACCTGTTCGGGGCGGCGCGGTCGACGAAGGTGGGGCCGCCGCCGCCGATCACGCCGTTCACCGCGACCGCGACCACGGGATGGCCGAGTGAGCCGGCGAGCTGGCCCCAGACCAGGGCGGGCACCTTGCCCTGCTGGCGGTCGACGTGGCCGAAGAGGTCGAGGCCGTCGACCTGCGCGTGCACGGCGCCGGCGGCGACCCGCTGCATGCCGGCGACCTGCGTGCCGACCAGGTCGGCGACCGGGCCGAGCTCGAACAGCCCGTCCGCGCCGTGCTCCGGCCTGCCGAGCGCGCCGATGCCGTTGTGGACCACGCGGGCGAACTGCGCCGGCCCCTCGACCGTGATCGGCCGGCCGGGCACGTCGTAGAAGCGCTTCTGGGTCTGCCTGCGCCGGTCGGGTCCGAGGCCCGAGACGCCGTCGACCTGCCAGGGCACCTTGACGCCGAGCACGTCGGCAATCGTGGGCAGCAGGTCGACGTGCTGCCAGTTGCGGTCGTCGACGCGGCCCTGCCGCTGCCCGGGGAGCTTCACGAACAGCGGCACCCAGAGCAGCTCGGCGGCGTTGGGGCCGTCGAACTTGCGGGGCCGCTGGCCCGGCATGTAGCTGATGCCGTGGTCGGCGGTCAGCACGAACAGCACCTTGTCCCACAGCCCCTGCGCGCGCAGCCGCTCGATCACGCCGCCGACCAGGCGGTCGGTGTAGGCGAGCTGGAGCAGGTGGCGCTGGTGCGCGAGGGTCGACGGCCAGGGCTCGCGCGACCAGGGGCCGCCGTTGATGCCGAAGTTCCCGCTGGGGTAGCGGTACTGGGAGCCGGAGGGCAGGTAGCGCCACGGCGCGTGCGGCAGCAGCAGGTGCATGAAGTGCAGCGTCGGCCGGTCGCTCGCCTCGAGCGAGTCGATGAACGCCTGGAAGCGCGCCGGCTGGTTCAGCCCGAGCTGGCCGAAGCGGAACGTCGCCGGCAGCTTGGCGTCGTTGCTGGCGGCGCCGCCCTGCTCGGAGACGGTCTGGTCGCGGAAGGCGGCGGTCGGGTCCTGGGTGACGTCGTGCGGGGAGGCGATGCCCCGCAGGACGCGGGCCGAGTCGGTGAGCACCGCGCGCAGCGGGTTACGCGGCTTGCCTGCCGCCGTCGTGGCGGCGCCGCGGCACTGCTTCGGCGGGCACAGCAGGCTGATCGTCTCCTGCGCCCGCACGTCGTAGGTGCCGCCGAGCATGGTGAACAGGTTGTCGGGGTACTGCGTCCAGATGGGCGCACGGACCTTGGCCGGCCAGCGGCCGGTGAGCATCGCGGGCATCGCCCACGGCGTCCAGCCGCTCACCCCGGTGGCGTTGCGGTACCAGGTGGAGGCGCCGGCGAGCTTGGCGAAGTTGGGGTACAGCCGGGCGTCGACCTTGCCCTGGCGGTCGAGCAGGGAGGCGAGCGGGAACTCGTCGAACGAGATCAGCACGACCGGCACGGGGCTGCGCACCGCCGTGCCCTTGCCGGCGGACCGGTCCCGCCCTGGCAGCACCAGCGCGGAGGTCGGCGAGGCGAGCAGGAACACCAGCAGGAACACCAGCGGTGCCGGGCTGGCGTAGCGCAGCCACAGCCTCACCGGGCGCAGCCGCAGGTAGCCGGCGGTCGCCACCAGGGCGGCGGCGGCGGCCACGGCGAGCAGCGCCTTGCCCCGCAGCGGGGAGGTCTTCTTGCCGACCTCGACCGCGATCAGCGCCAGCAGCCCGGCCACCGTGGCGAGGTGCACGGCACGGCCGGCGCCCGCGTGCAGCAGCCGCACGACCGCGCCGCCCGCCCACAGCCCCAGCGCCGGCAGGAAGGTCACCAGCGCCGCCAGCAGCAGCACCACCCCGCGGCCGGCGCCGTTGAACAGGAAGAAGTCCGGGCTGCGCCCGGTCACGTCGAGCAGTGGCTGGGCGAACGCGAAGCCGCACAGCGCGAACAGCTCCAGGAACGCGCCCAGCTCCCGCCGCGACCACGGGACAGCATCGGGAGCCTCGGCGACCGCCTCGGCGGTCGCAGCCGGCTCGTCAGCCACGCGGCACCGCGGCGTACAGCGTGCGGGTGCCCGAGGGCAGCTCCAGCCTGCGCTCGACGTTGAAGCGCTCGCCGAGCAGGCGCTCGAACGCCTCCCGCTGGTAGGCGTCGTGGAGCCCCGGCTTGAGGTTGCCGAGCAGGCGCTCGGCCATGGGGTCGGCGGGGTCGACGAACTCGACCACCACGCGCGCGTCGAGCGCGCGCAGCCAGTCGACCACCTCGGGCAGCGGCACGTTGGCCGCCAGCGCCAGGTGGTGGACCAGGGCGAGGGCGAGCACCGCGTCGGGGCGGGCGCGCTCGAAGAACGGCGCGCGCTCCCTGCCGCGCCAGCCGATCCCGGGCGACGGGTCGGTCAGGTTCATCACCAGCGGCAGGATGCGACCCTCGCCCTCGTCGCGCAGGCGCCGGTAGAGGCCGTCGATGACGGAGTCGTCGACGTCGACCGCGACCACGCTGTCGGCGTGCCCGGCGGCGATGCGGGCGTAGGTGCCGTCGTTGCAGCCGAGGTCCCAGACGAGCCCGAGGTGCCCGCCGGCCAGCGCCTGCTCGACGAAGGCGGCCTTGGCCGCGCGCTCCTCTTCGGTGTAGGTGCTGGTCTGCTGGTAGTCGGCCCAGTGGGAGGCGTCGGGCCGCCAGGAGAGGCTGGTGACCAGCTTGCGCAGGGCGCGGACGGTGGCGCGGTTCAGCTCGCCGGAGAAGCCGGCCGCCTCGAGCTCCTCGCGGGTGTTCTGGGTGCCGGACTTCGACATGCGCGACTCCATCGCGCTGTGCAGGGTCACGTGCTTCAGCACGCCACGGCGCAGCGTGTCCCTGCCCGACAGGAGCTGGCGCATCTGGCTCGGCGGGATGCCGTCGACCTGGCCGCGCAGCAGGGGCTGGAAGGCGACGCCCTTGTAGGCCTGCAGCAGCAGCGGGTACAGGAAGGTCTGGCAGAACTGCCGGTAGCCGGCCCACGGCTCGCCGCCGCGCAGCCGCTCGAACGAGACCACGTCGATGAACACCGGCTTGGTGCCGCGCCACTGGACGTTGTAGGCGTAGCCGTCCTTCATGGTGACGCCCTCGTCGAGCGCGTCGAGCAGGATGTCGAGGTGCAGCAGGGCGGCGTCCCGCAGCATCGAGAAGGTCCACTCGTAGGGGTAGGAGACGAACGGGATGCGCTCGTGCTCGAGCACCAGCGCCCAGTCGCCGCCGCCCGACAGGCCCGCCGCCGGCTCGGTGCGGCAGACCTTGCCTTCCCGGAGCAGGCGCGGGAAGAAGCGGCTGGCCTCGAGGGCGCGCCACTCCGCCGCAGCCTGCTCGTCGAGGCCGCGGAGCACGCGGCCGTCGAGGTAGAAGACGGTGCTGGCGGGGTCGCGGAAGGAACCTGGCTCGCGCCTGATGGCACCCCCCGCCGTCCCCGCCGCGTCGCGGGGTGGGCTGCTGGCGCTCACGGCTGGCTCAGGGGCGGGTGCGACGGGAGCGGAACGGCGCGGTGATGCGGCGCCACCCGAACTTCATGAACACTCCGATGCCGGCGACACCGGCGACGATCGCCTGGATCAGCAGGCTGCCCGAGTTCGCGTCGAGATAGGCAAGGTGCATACGTGCTCCTTTCTGGCCTGGGAGACGTGAGCGGCCACCCTCGAGGTCACGTGCCGGGCCAAGCTCTGCGCACAGCACCGGTGAACGGCTCATGTCCAGCAAATGAAGTCGAGAAAACCTACGCTGGCCACCAGCATGCAGTCAAACGAGTCTGATACGACGCAAGCGCAGAATTGACCTGATTTGAAACTGTTGCGACTGAGCTGGCGCTATCCCGTTACCACCACCCGTTCGCGCACGTCACGGCGTTTTTACAGGGGACACGCACGGCACCGGCAAAGGTTGCGCCCGCGTGACCGGTTGGTGGCCGCGCGATGTCGCCACGGGTCAGGCTGCCCCGGCTGGGTCGCCACCGACCTCAACCGCCACAGCGGCCCGCTCGGCGTCGAGCAGGGCGCCGCAGATCCACGCCGCCATCAGCGGCCCCCCGGCTGCGCGGGCCCCTGCAGGCGCTCCCTGGCCACCAGCGCCGGCCAGACAGCCTTGACGCTCCCGACACCGGCGGGAAGCCGATCCCGGCGAGGAAGGCGCAGCCGGCCAGCAACCCGGTGGGCTCCCCGTGTGCGGTCGCGCCCACCAGGCCGGCCAGCGCCAGCGCGTACATCGCCGCGGAGGGCAGCAGCACGCGGCCGCGGCCGAACCGGTCGACCAACCACCCCTGCAGCGGCGTTGCGGCGGCGTCGCCGGCCCCGAGGGCGGCCAGGACCACGCCCGCCGCCAGGTAGGTCCCCTTCGCCTGCCCGACATCGAGGACGATCGCCAGCGGGACCATGCCCTTGGGCAGCCGGGCGACCAGCGACGTCAGCGCGACGGCGAGCGACCGTGGCTGCGCCAGCACGCTCCAGCTCGAGCGGCCGGACAGCGCCACCTTGCCGGGAAGGGAGACGAGGGGACGGAGGAACGGCCGGGCACGGTGCGGCATGGGCTACCTCGAAGGCTGGGCGCGGGCACGATGGCAACGTGCCGACGTAACCCCCCAGGCTTTTGTCCTTCGAGGTGGCCGCCGTCTCACGGCGGTCGTGGCGCTCGGACCAGACCCGGACGAGCGTCCGGCGGAACCCTAGCCACACATCGGTCGACCACCCCGATCATAGCCGCCACGGCCGGCCGCGGGGTGCTACAGGTAGACGCGGTAGGCGATCACCGAGATCGTCTCGGTGAGGTCGGTCGGGTAGAGGTCCCTGGGGTCGAAGTCGTACTCCGGCGCGCGCTCGAAGCCCATCCCCTCGTACATGGTGACCGCCGCGGTCATGAACGCCGCGGTGTGCAGGCAAAGGACGGGCACGCCGCGGGCGCGGGCCAGGTCGAAGCACTCCTGCGTGAGGCGCCGGCCGACGCCGAGCCCGCGCAGCGCCGGGTCGACGCCCAGGGCGCGGAAGCCGGCCCAGCCGGACGGCCAGCCGAGACCTTCGACGGCGGCGTCGGGGAAGAAGGTCACCGTCCCCGCGAGGCGGCCGCGCCGCTCGGCGACCAGCAGGCGGCTGCCCTCGGCGCGGCCTTCGAGGTCGAGCAGGTCGCTCAGGTAGTACTCCAGGCCGCCGGGTGGCAGGTCCGACTCGTACTCCTGGTAGGCCGCGACCAGCAGGTCGCGGATGGCGGGGTGGTCGGCCTCGTCCGCCTCACGGACCGAGGTCGCGGCACCGCGGCCGGCACCCCGGATGGCTGCCATCGCTCGCCCCCCTGTTCCCACCGCGAACGACGCTACAGCACCAGCTTGCGGGCGTGGAAGGCCTCGGCGTAGGTGGACGGCGAGTTCGACTCGAGGCCGCGCAGGCGCAGGATCGACCAGAAGGTGTCCTCGGTGAACCAGCGCCGGTCGCGCTGGGAGCTGAAGTGCTCCAACAGCAGCTCGACCTTGCGCTCGCAGCGGGACCGGTCGAGGGTGACGAACACGTTGGGCTGGCCAAGGTCCCCGTCGTACTTGGGGATCTCGTACTCGAGCACCAGGTGGTCGCGGAAGGTGTTCCAGGTCAGCTCCCCCACCAGGCGGTGGTCCTGGTGGGCGTCGTCGCGCCGGTGGGTGAGGACCAGGTCGGGGTCGAAGCGCTTCAGCTCCTCGAAGAACGACTTCACCTCCCAGCCCTGGTAGGGCAGGAAGCCGTCGCGGAACTCGCCCACCACGACCTCGTGCTCCGGCGCCTTGGCACAGAACGCCGCGGCGCTGGCCCGCGCCTCCTCGGCGCGCTCGCCGGCAGCCGAGAGGACCACCCAGCCGACGCTCGCCACCAGGCCGTCCTCCACCAGCCGCAGCACGGTGCCGCCGCAGCCGATCTCGATGTCGTCGGAGTGCGCCCCGACCACCAGCAGCCGCAGGCCGGCGCCGGTCGTGCCTGACGGTAGTGGCAGCCCGATCATGCTCTGCTCGGCTCGCCCTGCCACACCGCCCAGGGCGGGCGGCCGGACGCGACCATCGTCTCGAGCGCCTGGCGCTCCTTGACCGTGTCCATCGGCGCCCAGAAGCCCTCGTGCGGGTAGGAGATCAGCTTGTTCTCCTGGATGAGCCGCTGGAACGGCTCCTCCACCAGCTCCTCGCCCTCGTACAGGTAGTCGAAGATGTCCTGGCGGAAGATGAAGTAGCCGCCGTTGAGCCACAGCCCGGTGGTCTTCACGTCCTCGATGTGGGAGACGTGGTGCTCGTCCTTCATGCCGACCACGTGGAAGCTGTAGCTCGGCGGCACCCGCACGAACGCCGCCACCGCGTCGCGCCGCTTGAAGTCCTCGACCAGCTCGGCCAGCGGCGCGTCGGTGAGCACGTCGCCGTAGTTGGCCAGGAAGTACTCCTCGCCGGCGAGCTGCGGCTGGGCCGCCTTGAGGCGCATGCCGATGTTGGCCTGCAGGCCGGTGTCGAGGAAGGTGATGCGCCAGTCGTCGATGTCGGTGCCGAGCAGGTCGACCTTGCGCCCGCCGCCGGACAGCACGAAGTCGTTGGAGAGGGTCTCGTCGTAGTCGAGGAAGTAGCGCTTCACCACGTCGGCCTTGTAGCCGAGGCAGAGGACGAAGTCCTTGTGCCCGAAGTGGGCGTAGTAGCGCATCACGTGCCACAGGACCGGCCGGTAGCCGATGTTCACCATCGGCTTGGGAATGTGCTCGGAGTACTCGCGCAACCGCAGGCCTAGGCCTCCGCAGAACAGCACGACCTTCATCTATAGAACCTCCACCTGCGGGATCGGCACCACGAACTGCGCCCCCCAGTTGCGGGCGTAGGCGAGCTGCCTGGTGATCTCGTCCCTCAGGTTCCAGGGAAGGATCAGGATGTAGTCAGGTCGGGTCTGGGCCAGCCGCTCCGGCGCGAAGATCGGGACGTGGGTCCCTGGCAGGAAGCGTCCGTGCTTGTAGGGGTTGCGGTCGACGGTGTAGTCGAGGAAGTCGCCCCGGATCCCGCAGTAGTTCAGCAGGGTGTTGCCCTTGCCGGGGGCGCCGTAGCCGGCCACCGAGCGGCCCTCGCGCTTGACCCGGACGAGGAAGTCGAGCAGGGCGCGCTTGGTCTCGGCGACCTGCTCGGCGAAGGAGCGGTAGGCGTCGAGGCCGTCGAGGCCGTCGGCGCGCTCGCGGGCGAGCAGCGCGCCCACCCTGTCGCTCACCGGCTTGGCCTGGTCGTCGTCGTGGCGCGCCCAGACGCGCAGGGAGCCGCCGTGGGTGGGCAGCTCCTCGACGTCGAACAGCGTCAGCCCGTGGGCGGCCAGGATGCGCTCGGTGGTGAGCAGCGAGAAGTAGGAGAAGTGCTCGTGGTAGATGGTGTCGAACTGGTTGCCGGCCATCAGCCGGGCCAGGTGCGGGAACTCGAGGGTGACCACGCCGCCCGGGGCGAGCAGCAGCTTGATGCCGGCGACGAAGTCGTTGAGGTCGGGCACCTGGGCGAGCACGTTGTTGCCGACCACCAGGTCGGCCTGGCGCCCCTCGGCGGCCAGCCTGCCGGCGAGCTCGCGGCCGAAGAACTCGGTCATGGTGGGCACGCCCGCCTCGACGGCGACCGCGGCGACGTTCTTGGCCGGCTCGATGCCGAGCACCGGCACGCCCTTGGCGACGAAGTGCCGCAGCAGGTAGCCGTCGTTGGAGGCGAGCTCGACCACGAAGCTGTCGGCGCCGAGGCCGAGCCGCTCGCTGACCTGCTCGACGTAGGAGCCCGCGTGCGCCACCCAGGAGTCCGAGTACGACGAGAAGTAGGCGTACTCGGTGAAGATCTCCTCAGGCGCCACGTACTGCTCGAGCTGCACCAGGAAGCAGCGCTCGCAGACGAGCGCGTGCAGCGGGTAGAAGGGCTCCATGCGGTTGAGCTCGTCGGCGGTGAGGAAGCTCTCGCACAGCGGGGAGGAGCCGAGGTCGACGAAGGTGTGGCGCAGCGGCGCGGCGCAGAAGCGGCAGGGCCGCCCGCTGGCGGCGGCGTCGGCCGCGGCGCCCGGCGCATGACTCGTCAACGTCATCGTCCACCCGCCAGGGCATGCAAAGAACGGTCCGATACCACCACCGAAGGCCCCCCCTTCGTTTGCAGGCGCCATCCGCCTGCGTACTACCCCGATGCTCGACCCAATGGGGGACCACCACCATCGATGGTTCTACGTGCTTCGCCTACATCACCTGCATGATCGTGGCCGGCGAGCTGACGTGGGGGTGAACCGCTGGTGGCCGCTCCCTGTCCCACCCGGCCAGGGCGGCAAAATCGCTCGCTCGTCGTAGCCCGATCTACTGCGTGAGCGTATGCGCAGTCTCTACCGTGATGCCCAGGCTTGGTATCGCCGAACGCCTCGCCCGGCCACTGGGCGGGGCGGCCTGTCGGGCTGCTGGACGGAGGATGCGGATGGCTCGGGTGTTGCTCGCGGACAGTCAGCCCCTCTTCAACGAAGCACTGCGAGCGCTGCTCGCCAAGCAGAGCGACCACCTGGTGGTGGGGCAGACCTCCTCGGCCGAGGAGCTGCTCGACCTGCTCGGGCGGCTGCGCCCCGAGCTGGTGCTGGTCGACGCGAGCCTCGCGCTCGACCGCCGCCCGACGCTGGTCGAGAAGCTGCTGGCCAAGGCGCCCGGCACCAAGGTGGTGGTCCTGGCGCAGGAGGCCGACATCGAGGTGGTGGTCGCGGCGGTGCGCGCGGGCGCGCCGGCGGTGGTGACCAAGACCAGCGGCGCGCGCACGGTGCTGCGCACCATCCAGGCCGCCCTCCAAGGCGAGGGCGTGGTGCCGCGCTCGATGCTGCCGAGCCTGTTCAGGCGCCTGGTGGAGCTGCAGAAGAGCGCGGCGAACTCGCCGCTGGCGCGGCTGTCCCCGCGCGAGCGCCAGGTCCTATTGCTGTTGCGTCGCGGGTGGGACAATGCACAGATCGGGCACGAGCTGTTCATCAGCCCGCACACCGTCCGCACGCACATCCAGAACATCCTGGAGAAGCTGGACATGCACTCGAAGCTGGAGGCCGCCACCTTCGCCATGCAGTACGTGCCCGAGCTGACCGCGAACCCCTGACCTGTCCGACCTGACGCACGACCCGGCACCGACTGGCCGGCGACTGGAGCGCACATGCCCCTTGACCGAGACCGCTCGCGTCGTTCCACCCCGACCCTGGCCGACTACGGCCGCTCGATCTGGCGACGGAAGCTGATCGTACTGGTCGCGCTCGGTGGCGGACTCGCCCTCGGCATGACGCTGCTGCCCACCGCGCTGGCCAACCGCGGCACCCAGAAGGCCACCGTGCCCCTGCGGGTCGGCCAGACCGCCTCGGACGCCATCGCCGAGCAGAACCCGGCCGCGGACGCGGGCAAGGCCAAGGACGACACCGCCCGCGACCAGCTCCGCGACGTCGCGATCGCGCAGAAGGTGCTCGACGGGCTGGGCCCCCTGCGCGGCGACCTCGACGCCGACAAGCTGCTCAAGGGCCTGAGCCACACCCCGGTGGCAGGCACCGACGAGGTCGACCTCGAGTACGTCGACCGCAGCGGGGCGCGGGCGACGGCGGTGGCGCGCAACTACGCCAAGCTCTGGGTGACGCAGCGCAACACCGAGGACCAGCGCCGCGTGGCCGCGATCGTGCAGAACTTCGAGGCCCAGCTGCAGAAGCTCCAGGTTCGCATCCAGCAGCTCTCCGACCAGGCCGACGCCGAGAGCCACGCCGTCGTCGGCGGCAAGCCCAAGACGGCCACCACCACGCTGCTGAGCCTCGCCCACGACCAGTACGAGGCACTGGCGGGCAAGCTCAACGACGTGCGCCAGAAGCAGCTGGTCCACGGCCCCTCCACCGCGATCCTCGGCGACCCCTTTCTGAGCACCGCGGTGCCGCCGATCGGCCGCGTCGCCTCGCTGATCATCGGGCTGCTGCTGGGCCTGCTGGTCGGCATCGCGGTCGCCCTGATGGTCGAGTCGGCCGTGCCCAAGGTGGTCACCCCCGAGGACGTCGAGGCGGCCACCGAGCTGCCCGTGCTTGCCACGGTGGCGCGGGCGGGCATGCGCAAGGGCCGCGTCCCGGTGGCCAACGCGCCGTTCAGCCTCGCCGCCGAGGGCTACCGGCGGGTGGCGGCCGCGCTGCTGCGCCACGGCCTCTGCGACGACGTCCGCGTCCTGGCGATCACCTCGTCCGACCCGGCCGAGGGCAAGTCGACCCTCGCGGTCAACCTGGGGCTCGCCCTGGCGCGCCAGGGCCGCCAGGTGCTGCTGGTCTCCAGCGACCTGCGCCGCCCGGGGATCGACAAGCTGCTCGGCATCCAGGGCCAGCCGGGCCTGGCCGAGCTGCTGCAGGGCGAGCGCCACGACGTGCTGTCGATGTTCATCTCGGTGGCCGACAACCTGCTGGTCCTGCCGGCGGGCAACCCCAACCGCAACCCCGGCGAGCTGCTGGTCACCGACAAGCTGCGGCAGATGCTGATCACCCTGCGCACCACCGACATCACCGTGCTGCTCGACACGCCGCCGGCCCACTTCTCGGCCGACGCGCTCACCCTCGCCGGCGTGGCCGACGCCACCGTGCTGGTGGTGCGCTCCGGCATCAGCCGCTGGACCGGCATCCAGCAGGCGGCCGAGGGCTTCCGCCGCGACGACGTCCGCGAGGTCGGCGCCGTCCTGGTCGGGACGCGCAGCCTGCGACCGCTCGGCTCCCTGCGCTACGGCTACGGCTACGGCGACAAGGGCATCATCGAGGCCGCCCAGGCGGGCCACCGCGCGACCCTTCCCGACGGCGCCAACGGGGCCAACGGCTCCAAGCCGAGGGAGCGCGCCGGCGAACGCAGGTAGTCTGGACGGCCCGGCGACGGTGCCGGCCGGACCAGGCGACGGGCGCGTCCCGGGTGCCTGCCAGCCTGCGTTCGAGGGTGTACAGCCCGCGTCGTAGCGGCACTACGCCGATCGCCCCTCGGCTTGCAGTAGTGCGCTTCTTAAGCTCGGGCAGGTCCACCCAAACCCGACCACGCAGCAGCGGATGGGAAGGAATGGAAGCCACGTGACGACCACCTTGGAGACGGCGACGAACGGCGGGGCTGGCGCGCTTCAGCCAACCAGCCCGGCACGACCGCACGGCGGACGGCTGGTGGAGCGCTGGCTGGACCCTGACGAGCAGGCGGCGGCCGAGCGGCTGCCGGCGCTGCGGCTCACCCCGGCGGAGGCCGCGGACCTGCGCGCGATCGCGACCGGCGCCTACAGCCCGCTCGAAGGGTTCATGGGCCGGGCGGCCCACGAGGCCGTGGTGGAGGGCCTGCACAGCGACGACGGCACCCTGTGGCCGATCCCTGTCTGCCTCGGCCTGCCCGACGACGCCGAGCTCGGCGCCCGCCTCGCGCTGCGCGGCCAGGACGGCGAGCTGCTCGGCGTGCTCGAGGTCGGCGAGGTCTTCCAGCGCGACCGCGGCCGCGAGGCCAAGCTCGTCTACGGCACCGGCGACGAGGCCCACCCGGGCGTCGCCCGGGTGCTCGACAGCCCGGCACGGGCGGTCGCCGGGCCGGTGCGCGCCGCCCCCGGGCCGGCCGCCGGGCCCGCCGGCTCCTACGCGCTGACCCCGGCGGCGACCCGCGCCGCCTTCGCCGGGCGGGGCTGGGGCCGGATCGCCGCCTTCCAGACCCGCAACCCCGTCCACCGCGCCCACGAGTACCTGCTCAAGTGCGCCCTCGAGGTGTGCGACGGGCTGCTGCTGCACCCCCTGGTCGGCCCGACCAAGGACGGCGACGTGCCGGTCGAGGTGCGGCTGCGCGCCTACGAGGCGGTGCTCGACTACTTCCCCGCCGAGCGGGTGGTGCTGGCGGCGCTGGTCGCGCCGATGCGCTACGCCGGGCCGCGCGAGGCGGTGCTGCACGCGCTGGTGCGCAAGAACCACGGCTGCACCCACTTCATCGTCGGCCGCGACCACGCCGGCGTCGGCGCCTACTACGGCACCTACGAGGCACAGGAGCTGATCGCCTCGCTGCCGCCGGAGGAGCTGGGCATCACCCCGCTGCTGTTCGACAACGCCTTCTGGTGCCGCGCCTGCGGCGCCATGGCCACCGCCAAGACCTGCCCGCACCCGCGCGACGCCCACGTGAGCCTCTCGGGCACGCAGGTGCGGGCCATGCTGGCGGCCGGGGAGCTGCCGCCGCCGGAGTTCTCCCGTCCCGAGGTGGCCGCGGTGCTGCGCGAGGCCTACCAGGCGGGCGCGGCGTGAGGCCCGGCCACTCCATCCTCCCCGACGGCGGAAAGGTCAGCAGATGACGACGCGGTACTGGTCCGACTCCCCCGGCTTCGTGCTGTGGCTCACCGGCCTGTCGGGCGCCGGCAAGTCCACCCTGGCGCGCACGGTCACCGCCGACCTCGACGCCCGCGGCCACCGGGTCGAGCTGCTCGACGGCGACGAGGTCCGCACCAACCTGACCCAGGGCCTCGGCTTCAGCCGCGCCGACCGCGACACCAACATCGCCCGCATCGGCTACGTCGCGGGCAAGCTCGCCAAGCACGGCGTCGCGGTGGTGGTGGCGGCCATCTCGCCCTACCGCGAGGCGCGCGACAAGGTCCGCGCGAACGTGCCCAACTTCGTCGAGGTGTTCGTCGACGCGCCGCTCGAGACCTGCGTCCAGCGCGACCCCAAGGGCCTGTACGCCAAGGCGATCGCCGGCGAGATCAGCAACTTCACCGGCGTCTCCGACCCCTACGAGCCGCCGCTCGACGCGGAGCTGGTGGTGCACACCGAGGCCGAGCCGGTGGCCCGCTCGGCCGGGCGGATCCTCGCCGGCCTGGAGGCCAGGGGCCTGACCAAGCGGCGCGAGGACGCCGACAGCGGCGAGCCCAACGAGGAGGAACAGGGTGAGGGACGCGGCGTCGAAGGCGACCTGGGCTGAGCCGCCGGCGCCGGCCGGCGGCCCTTCCCCGCGCCGGCGGGTCGGCGGAGCCCCGCTGGTGGACCTGCACAGCCACAGCCGCGCCTCGGACGGCAGCGACACGCCACAGGCGCTGGTGGCCGCGGCCGCCGGCGCCGGGGTCGGCGTGCTCGCCGTCACCGACCACGACACCCTCGCGGCGGTCGCGGCGGCCAGGACGCTCGGGCGGCGCCTCGGCGTCGAGGTGCTGACCGGCTGCGAGCTCACCACCGAGGCGGAGAGCGAGGTGGTGCACCTGCTCGCCTACGGCGACGGGCTGGCCGCCGCCGACCTCGGCGCCCGCTGCGCCGCCGTGCGCGGCGGTCGCGAGGCGCGCAACCGGGCGATCGGCCGGCGCCTGCAGGTCCTCACCGGCGTCGGCTACGCCGACGCGCTCGCCTGCGCCGGCGGCGCCGTCCTGTCCCGCGCCCACTTCGCCCGTGCCCTGATCGCCCGCGGCGTTGCCAGCGACGTGGCCGAGGCCTTCGAACGCTGGCTAGGACCTGGCCGGCCGGCGTACGTGGCCGCCCCGGCGCTGCCGCTGGCCGAGGCGGTCGCCATCGTCCACGCGGCCGGCGGGGTGGCGGTGGTGGCGCACCCGGGCCGCCTGCCGGCGACCACCCGCGACCGGGTGCTCGCCGCCTGCGTCGAGGCGGGCGCCGACGGCCTGGAGGCATGGCACCCGCAGCACGACCGCGACGAACAGCGCCACTGGGCCGGACGGGCGGAGCGCGACGGCCTGCTGGTGACCGGCGGCTCCGACTACCACGGCAGCCACAAGCCCGGCATCGCGCTCGGGACCGGGAACGGCGGCCTGGCAGTCCCGGCCGACGCCGTGGCCGAGCTGCGCGCACGACTCTCCACCCCGGAGCGGACGGTGAGCGCAGGGTGAGCGGGCACGTGGTGGTGACCGGCGCGGCCGGGTTCATCGGCTCGTACCTGGCCGAGGGCCTGGTCGCGGCCGGTCACGAGGTGGTCGGGATCGACGCGTTCACGCCCTACTACCCGCCGCGGGAGAAGCGCGCCAACCTCGCCGAGCTGCTCGACCACCCGGCCTTCGAGCTGGTCGAGGGCGACCTCGGCGAGCTGCCGCTCGACCGCTACCTGGCCGGCGCCGCGGTGGTGTTCCACCAGGCCGCCCAGCCGGGCGTGCGCCGCTCCTGGGGAGCGGACTTCAGCCTCTACGTGAGGCACAACATCATCGCCACGCAGCGGCTGCTCGAGGCGTGCGCGCGCGCCGGCGTGCCCCGCCTGGTGGCCGCGTCCTCGTCGAGCGTGTACGGCGACGCGCCCAGCTACCCGACCACCGAGAGCTCGGCCACCAGGCCGGTCTCCCCCTACGGCGTGACCAAGCTGGCCAGCGAGCACCTCTGCCTCGCCTACGCGCAGCCGGCGGTCAGCGACATGGCCGTGACCACGCTGCGCTACTTCACCGTGTACGGCCCCAGGCAGCGGCCGGACATGGGCTTCCGCCGCTTCATCGAGGCCGCCTACCGGGGCGAGCCCATCACCGTCTACGGCGACGGCCGGCAGACCCGCGACTTCACCCACGTCAGCGACGTGGTCAGGGCCAACCTGCTGGCGATGACCGCGCCGACGGGCGGCGAGGCGATCAACGTCGGCGGCGGCCGCCGGGTCACCGTCGCGGAGGTCCTCGACCTGGTCGGGCGCACCACCGGCCGGCGCCTGCGGATCCTCAACCAGCCGGCCCAGCCCGGCGACGCGCGCCACACCGGCGCGGACGGCACCCGCGCCGAGGCCCTGCTCGGCTACCGCCCGCAGGTCGACCTTGCCGAGGGGCTCGCCAGCCAGGCAGCATGGATCGCCCGGCGGCGGTCGCAGACCAGGACGGGAGTCCGATGAGTGCCAGCAGCAGCTCGCCGCGGCTCGGCGTGAGCCTGCCGAGCGGCGGACGGGTGCGCTCGCTGTTCCGCTTCCGCGCCGGCCACCTGCACCTGTTCATGCTGGGGCTGGCCGTGGTGGCGCTGCCGGTGCTGCTGCCCAAGGGGCCGGGCAACACCGCCCCGGTCGACGCCCTCGCCGTCGTCTACCTGCTGGTCGCCCTCGTCGGCGTGACCCGGAGGGGCCGCACCCTGGCGCGACCGGCGGGCGGCGCCCTGCTGCTGATGCTCGCCGCCGCGGTGGTCGCCATGCTGGCCTCCGAGGACGTCGGCCTCGGCCTGATCACCGTGATGATCGAGGCGTACCTGATCCTGCTGCTGTTCGGCGTGGCCAACGACCTGGTCGACGACCCGCGGGCGCTGCGCGTGGTGATGGTCGTGTGGCTGCTGGCCGCGGTGGCCTGGACCTTCCTGCCCGTCGGCGTGGCGCTGCACCTGCTGCCGCAGGAGCTGCCGGTGGTCGGGGTCCAGGGGGCCCGGCCGGCCGGCACCACCGGCAACCCCAACCTGCTCGGCAGCTACCTGGTCACCTCGTTCTTCGTGCTGCTGGCCTCGCCCTGGCCGCGTGCCAGGCTGCTGCGCCTGCTGTTCGGCGGCTGGCTGCTCTGGGGCGTGTGGCTGACCGGCTCCAACGGCGGCATCTCCGGCCTGCTGGTCGGCTTCGCCGTGCTCGGCATCGGCGCGCTGTTCCGCCGCAGCCGCACCCGCGAGCAGGTCTTCGGCCTGGTCGGCGCGCTGCTGCTGCTCGGCGTGGCGCTGCTGGTCGGCAGCGCGACGCTGATCCAGTGGCAGGCGGGCCGCAACCCGATCGAGATGATCAGCCAGGAGACCGCCGGCGGCCCCCTCGGCAGCACCGTCGGCCGTGCCGACCGTGGCCTTCAGGACCGCCTGCAGATCTGGCAGCAGACCTGGGACGAGGCCTCACCGCACCTGGTGCTCGGCATCGGGCCCGGCCAGCTCGCCAGCCTCGACGTGGAGAGCCGCACCGGCGTGACCCGCACCAGCGTGCACAACGACTACCTCAGCGCGCTGATCGAGCGCGGCCTCCTCGGCCTGGTCGCCTACCTGGCCCTCTGCGCGGCGCTGGCGCGCTGGTGCGGCCGCCTGCTGGTGGCCGAGGGGAGCGGCCGCGCCACCCACCGCGCCCTGGCCGCCGCCGTCTGGGCCAACCTGCTGTTCGGCGTGTTCCACGAGACCTACCACTTCCGCCACATCTGGATGCTGTTCGCGTTGGTGTGGGTCGCCGCCCACCAGCTGGGGGCGGCCGACCGCCCGGACGGCGAGGACGGCGAGCCCGACGAGGCCGGGAACGCGGTGGCGCCGGCG
>WNGE01000525.1_pt1 | contig 50502 bp, 45 predicted proteins | sample 5400651 | NCBI WGS metagenome assembly WNGE01 (sample SAMN13153370, study PRJNA577476) | soil metagenome | isolation source: 60 cm soil or saprolite under grassland replicate 2 | place: USA:California | collected 2016-06-15 | reverse complement strand
AAGCAGTACGACGCGCGCGACCTACTGGCCACAGTCGTGGACGAAAACTCTGTGGATGAATACAAGGGGGACTATGGTAAGACGATCGTAACCGCATACGCGCGCATTAACGGACGCCCGGTGGGAATTGTTGCTAACCAACGTTTGCAGGTCAGGACCAAAAAGGAGGGAATTCAGATGGGTGGCGTTATTTACTCCGACAGCGCAGATAAGGCAGCGCGCTTTATCATGGACTGCAATCAAACAAGCTTGCCCATCATCTTTTTCCAGGATGTCACCGGATTCATGGTAGGTCGCGACGCGGAACAGAGCGGAATCATTCGCAGCGGTGCGAAGCTGGTAAACGCGGTCAGCAATTCCATTGTGCCCAAGATCACGGTCGTTGTGGGCGGCTCATTTGGGGCGGGCAATTACGCGATGTGCGGCAAGGCATATGACCCGCGTTTTATTGTCGCCTGGCCAACTGCGCGCTACGCCGTGATGGGCGCGGCCCAGGCATCGGACACTGTTTTTGCGATTCTCGCCCGCGCACGGGAGCGAGGTGACAAAAAGGCCACACACGAAGAACTGGAAGAGCTCCGCATAAAAGTGAAGCAGAGTTACGAAGAACAAACCGACATCCGGTACGGCGCGGCGCGCGGCTGGGTGGATGCGATTATTCAGCCGCACGAGACGCGCGATGTTCTGATTCGTTTGTTGCAATACGTCACCCGACCCACGCCACAGGGGCATTTCCACACTGGCGTCATCCAGGTGTAGAGGAACAATTGTAGGGCGTCTGTGTCAGACGCCACCCGCAAAATGGCGTTTCACAGAATGGAGCCGGCGGGCGCCGAGCGACATGGACGGGAAGCCCGAAGGGTGAGTTCGCTGGCGCGAACGAATCAAACGTCCTACAATTCTGCGAAAATCTCCTACAATTCTGCGAAAATCTGCGTAATCTGCGGTTACCAAATGCCCACTGTCCTTATCGAAAAGCAAACGCCGCAAATCACTGTTCTTACTCTCAATCGACCCGAGCGCCGTAACGCGCTAACGATTGAGTTACTCACTGAACTAAACGCCGCCATCAAGATGACTTCCGATCAGCCGCAGGAGCGCGTGATCATTTTGCGCGGAGCAGGCGCGGCATTTTGCACGGGGTTGGATTTGAAGGAAGCGGCCGACCAGACGAAGGCGCATGCGACGGCCGAAATGGTCGCAAATACTTTGATAGCCATCAGCCAAACACGTCTTATCACAATCGCTGCCGTGCATGGCGCAGCAGTTGCAGGCGGCGCGGGGATTATGTCGGCGTGCGATTTTGTTGTCGCAGCGCAAGGCACGAAAATCGGTTATCCCGAGGTGCGTCGTGGACTGGTCGCCGGTCTGGTGATGACTTTCCTGCGCCGGCAGATCGGTGAGCGAAGCATGCGTGACCTGTTGTTAGGTTCAGAGTTGATTGATGTGGATCGTGCAAAGGAAATCGGTCTCGTGAATCGGGTTGTCGCGCAAGCTGATTTGATGAATGAAGCGCAAAAATTTGCCCAATCGGTCCTGCAAGGCGCCCCTGGCGCGCTGGGGCAAACGAAACGATTGATCGAAGAACTTTGGTCCAGTTCGGTGAAAGAAGATGTCGATCTTGCGCTAAGGTATCACATGCAAGCGCGCGAGTCGCAGGAAGCGCGCGAAGGCATAGCCGCGTTCAACGAAAAGCGGAAGCCTAGTTGGACAGAGTTGTAGCAAACAGAAGGCGCAGAAGGTGGAACCGATTGTCCCTAATCGGTTAGCAGCAGAGGCCCGGTCAACGTGTTGGAAGCAACACGTTCACCTTGTGCAGTGTGGACGGAGGACTAGAAGCCGCCGCCCCTTAATTCTTCGCTCCAGGCGGCCTAAGCAGGCTGCGGCGGTGGAGAAACAGCCATCCCTGACGACGCGGACGGCCCCTGGTACTGAGCGCTGCCGAAGCCAAGAATCAGAAAGAAAATAAACGGAAGCAAAAGGAGGCCAATCCCAAAACCCACACCTTTGCCGAAGCTCTTCGCGAGATCGATGATAAGAATGATCAGGATAATGAAGTTCACGAAAGGAATTAGCAACAAAAGAATCCACCACCACGGCCGCCCGACGATCTTGCACCAAACGATCCAGTTATAAATCGGGATAATAGCGGCCCAGCCAGGCTGGCCTGCCTTGCTGAAGATTTTCCACCAAGCCGCGATCATCAAAAGCACGAACGCGAACCAGCAGATCCAGAAGACTGGGCCAGGGGGTTTGCCCTGTGATGAGGATGAGTATGAATACTCGACTTGTGCGAGTAGTGACAGGGTATTGATAACGAGATTTTGCATAAGTGATATCATATGGGTTAAGGGGTTGAAGGCTCTGGTCTAACGGGCTGCATCTTAGTGGGCAAGCAAAATCTTTGAACCTTTTGTATACGGTTTTCGCCCGGCAAGCGGCAAGCGCTTTAAGCTAACGAATGCGTCTGGTCGCCATCATCGTCTCCTTGACCGGCATAAAGTGTTAATGCCCCTGATCAGTAGTTCGGACTTGCCTTTACGAATTGGAGCCAACACGCGATGATCGAGCGGACAAAGATGAAAAGCGCGTCGCCAAAATTCAAGTGGCAGCCGAAAGCCGGATGGGGTGTGCCAGTGGCATGGTTGACGCTTTGCGTTGTCTGGAGCTCGACGTGGCTCGTTATCAAGATCGGGTTGCGCGATCTACCGCCAATCTCTTATGCGGGCATTCGTTTTCTCGTGGCGATCATCGTCCTTTTTGCCGTATCCGCCGGACGAGTGGGCTTGTTACCGCAGCGCGGATCCGACTATCTGCTGCTGGCTTTTACTGGCGTGCTGATGTTTGCGCTAAATTACGGCCTGCTTTTCTGGGGCGAACTGCACGTTTCATCTGGTCTGGCAGCTGTATTGCAGGCGACCATTCCGATCTTCGGCATGGTTTTCGCGCATCTAATGCTTCCCGACGAACCACTGCAACTGCCCAAACTTCTGGGCGCACTGCTCGCGGTCGGCGGTGTTGCAATAATTTGCGAGCGCCTTCTCGGTTTCAACGGCTTGATGGCGTTCTGGGGCGGGCTCGGCATCATACTCGGAGCGGCCGGCGCGGCGTTTTCGAACGTCTTGCTCAAAGCGCGCGCGGTCCAACTGGCGCCAGCGATGATTGCTGCCTGGCAAATGATTTTCGGCGCAGCGCCGTTGCTCTTATTCGGATTTGTGGTCGAAGGAAATCCCTTGAAGTTTCATTGGAGCGTCGTGTCGATTTTTTGTCTGCTTTACCTTGCGGTAATCGGCTCGGCGTTGACCTTTTTGCTTCTTTACTGGCTATTGCCGCGAATGACTGTAGCGCGGCTACAAGCGATCTCGCTGATCACGCCACCTGGCGCAGTCGCGTTAGGTTGGGCGGTAGGCGGCGAGACATTTTCCCTGTGGTCGCTGCTTGGCGCCTGCCTGGTGCTCGCTGGTATATGGATGATTTTCCGAAAAGGAGACGAGCCGGAGCCAGTAATTCAGGAAGGCTAGATGGTTATCCAGCTGTTAAGGCGAGGAAATGCTCAGTTTTTACGTCGATAACAAGCCTTACTTAGGGTTGTTAGCTTATTGAGGGAAAATATCTGCGGGAGCCGCCGGGTATTTGGCTTTCAGGTTTTTGAAGTACTTCGTGTAATCGGTTCCTTCCTCGGCGGGCATCCATTCCAACAGCGTCCATTTGTTTGTTGTCTTCTCTTGCAGAAGTCCAGATTGCGATTCGTAGTGTTGTGTCCCGTCTGCCGATTGCGGATTGACCTGTATCCACGCCCATCCGTTATGGACCTTCAAGTACGGCACAACCAGCACAACGTTCTTTCGTCCTTGGCGTGCCAGCGCGTGTTTAGTTGCCTGGATGATTGCGTTCCTCTCCGCACTGCCCTCAGGCGGTGTGTGCGCGGTGTTTACCGAAGCACAGCCAGATAGAAGCAGTGAAGTAGCCAAAATTGTCGTTCCGACGTGATTCTTCATAGCGGAATTTGTTAATGCCAGATTTCGACTGGGCAGTCAATCGTTTTGGAGTCTCGTGTTCAGTCGGTAAGCAACACTGGATCGATCGATCGTTGCACGGAGAGGTTCAGCTGACCAACAGTAGGAACTCCGGATTGTCTGCAAGACTCTCGATGAATGGCTTGCTGGATGGTCGGCCATCTTCGCTGTCGTAACGCAGGATCTCCTTTGTATTACGACTGGCAACGTAGAGGAAACCGTCGTCGCCGAATGCCATACCCGCGGGGCCATTAAGACCACCGGATTTTGACGTGACAAAAACGCTCGTGGAGTTGCTGCCGAGATCATGTCGCAAAATTGAATCGGTCCCGCCGCTTCCAATAAATAGATAACGGCCATCTGCGCTATGCAGCAGATGGATTGGTTTGTCGAGCTTATCGGTTCGCGAAACAAGATTTCGCAGATAGCGACCCGTGCGTGCCTCATAAATGCGTACGCAGTCGGCAGCACGATCCGCGACATATAAAAACTCGTTATTTAGCGCAAAGATCGCTGCTCTAACGTCGAGGAGACCGTTTGACGCAAGCTTTGCTGAAGGAATGAAGGTTCCAGGCGGCGCGTCCCTTGCCAGATCAAGGTCATCAGGAATGGGCATCGGCGTCCCTGGCTGGCCTGTTTTGCTGGAGGGGCCGTGATATCTAGCGACGAGATTCGTATTTTGGCTCGAAACATAGAGGTCGCCGTTGAAATCAAACGCTACGTTAAAGGGATGATCGATGCCGGGATTCAAGTTCGCGTGGCGCTTCACGAAAACACTGGCAAAGTCGTGCTGCCCATCTTTATTGAGCGCGCCTTTAAACTTTAGAACCTCGCTATATTCGAAATAGGAGTTGACCACGTACAGATTCTTGTCTGGCCCGAATACGAATCCTCGAAGCTCACGAAGCCTGATACCGCTAGGGAGACTCTTCTTGTTTAACGCCTTTCGTAATTCCTTCCCTTCAGTGGAGTAGACATGAATATTGTTTAGCGAGGCCTTCTCTTCGCCGCCGTGAAAGCTAATGTACCATTCCTTCGGCATGGCTTTGTTCGTTGCCTACCTGATTGTTGAAGATGCCGTAACTCCCTGAAATCTGCAGTCTCGGTTTCAGAGAGTAAAATCGATTCTTACTCGCATTCTACGCCCGTGTCATCCAACGCTGTTCTTTATGCCGGCCGGCCCGAGAATCGCGCGAACGGATTGCCGTATTGATATTTCGCCTTTTCATCAGCCATTTTTTCGTCAACAGTAGATTAGTGCGCGTGGATAAGCGCTGGAAAGCTGGAACATGAACTCTGTTTCCGATGGATCGCTTCCCCTTGGAGATCCGCCAGTGGTAGAACATCCGACGCCTAACGGTGTCACCGAAATCGCCCAGCGACTTAGCCGGTTTCCGTTCACTCCTCCTGATGTGAAACTCAAAGAGGAGGATGCTCTCTCGGCTTCGAAGGACTGGTTTACGAAGCATGACAAGAATGAAATTGATCAGCTTGATAGTCTCGATTTCTATGCCGCGAGCGGACCGCAAAGCGTCGGCGTTGTCCCAAAACTTCATAACACTTCAGCGGGAATAGAAATCTATGAGCTGCCTTCGACGCTAAGCAAAGAAGCGTTCGAGAAAACGGAAGGGCCATATCGTCCGGACGTTACAAAGAAGTACAGCAATAAGAGATCCGGGAAAAAAGTAGCCAAGTTTAAGGTAGGTGCGATGGCACAGTCAGGGGTCGCGTGTTTTTACGTATCCAGGCTGCTCGGCCATCTTGTTGAGGTGCCACCAGCCACTTATCGGACGATGGATATTCAGGAGTTCGAGAGGGTGGGGGAGCAAGCCCGAAGGACTGGCCATCCGAGTTGTACCGAAGCTTGGGGAGTTCTGCGATCGATGGTAAAGTCGGGGAGTCCGAAAGTGGTTCTTCCAGATGGCAAGCTCGTTTTTGGATCTCTGGCGCAGAATCCGCGAGGAGAAAACAGCAGTCCTGAAGATTATTGGACAAGGGATGCGATTAGGGGGCACAGCTTCTACAAGGTCCTTTCATCAAAGGCGCCGGTGGCGAACATTTTGAACCTGAACGACGCGAAGTGTCTTCAAGACCTGGCACTCGCGCAGGACATGACCCGCGGCGTGATCCTGGATTCAATCTTTCGCCAGGTCGATCGCCTCGGTAATATCAGCATCGCCGAGTTGCAGCACTATGTGACAAATGAAGGTAAGGTAAGATGGGATGACAAAGTGAGCGACAAGGACAAGACCGAAGCAGTGAGTCCACTTCTGCCGCTGAAGCGAATCATGTACAAGGACAATGACGATGGCATGAACTGGGGAATGAATTCGATCTCGGTCACTCCTATTCTCGATGAGACGCATCATATCGATCAAACGATCTATAATCGGTTACAATGGCTGGCAGGGTTGATGCGGGATAGCGAACCAGGTTCGGACGCCAAGATAAAGGATTACTTTGTGAACATCGTTCATGTCTCGAGCGATAACTACGATAAGTTGAAAGCAAGCGTCGTTAAGCAGGCGGAATCGCTGAAGAATCGAGTGGATACTAAAAATATTCTGGTCGACCTGGATTTTGCGGGAACGATGAAGAAGCTTTATGCCACAGAGCTTGAAGCCGCCCAGGCTGCAAATAATGCTGCGCCGGCCTCGGCGACTCCGATTGACGAAACGTCGACTCCGGCTACCTGAGAGGTGTTAGACCAGGCAGATCAGAAATTTGGCGAGGGTTTTTGAGGTGAACACACCACGTGGACAGGAAACAGTCAACCATGTGGCTCCCAATGGCACAGTTGAGTCCGCCATCCGCTCCCTACCTTTTCCGGGACACCCTGAGATTTATAGCAAGAAGGACGTCGAGAAAGAAAACGAACTGGCTGAAATCGACTTCTACAATGGAAAAACAAGAGAAGGATTGGACGTCGTTCTTATACCCAAAACGTACAGCACGTCGCCTGGGATCAACCTTCACGCAGTCAACTTGCCGGTAGGGATGAGCCATTTAAGTTATGCCGAAGGCCATACGGCAAAGTCCCATTCAAGTAACGACAAGATCATAGCGAAATACAAACAAACAATCCCCACGCATTTCACTTATAGTCCTTCGATACTGGGTTATTATCATTTGTCGCGATTCCTTGACACCGGACACGTTGAACCTGCCATCGTTCGTACGATGGACGTCACCGCACACAAACCGTTGGCTGATCTGGGCAAGGCAAAGGCGATGGGATCGAACAATCGAAAACAATGGACGGAGCTAAGAGCACTCGATGAGGCGCATAATAATCCGACCCTGTATATCGAGGACGGGAAGCAACTTTACGGCGCGTTGCAGGCGAACCCCACAGGAGAAGAGAGTTATCCTCATCTGAGCGACCTCGGAGGCGCCGGTGCTTTTGCGGCATCGGCCGAGTTTTGCAAAGTAACAAGCTCAAACCCGCTGAAGTTAGAGTGCATAGACGCGAGCGGTAAGCTCAATCAGGTCGCTGTGCAGCAAATTGTGCAAATCAAGGACCTGTCCGATATGGTTCTCATGGATTTCATTATGAGCCAGGCAGATCGTTTCAGCGGCAATATGCACTGTCAAAAGATCTACATGTGGATTGATAACGGTGTTCTAAAGCACAAGGCCCGGAAGAGCGATCCAGCAAAAGCGGCCGAACCGGCGAAGCAAATTCCTCCCGAAGCCGTTTTAATCAATCGCATGATCCTGAAGGACAATGACGCTGGCCTCATCAGTGGTAATTCAGCCAAAAGTTACCATCTTCTGGAAAAGATTAGCCATATCGATCCCAAGACCTATAACCGGCTTCTTGATCTGCAAGGGGAGCTTCAAAAACCAGAAGTTGCGCAGTGGTATCAGACCGAACTTCTCTTTACAGCGACTGACTTCAACACGGTGAAGAATAACGTGGATCAAGCTGTCGGCATCCTAAGTGACCGCAAAGACAAGGGTTTGTTTTTGGACGCCAGCTTGGGTGTGGCTCTGGGACTGGATGAAGAGAAGGAATAAGGCTGTCAAAAGCTCGAGGGTCTTGATTCGGCGAGACTCAGGACCATTGCTTCGGCGGCTTTGTCCAGGTTCCATTAACCACCACCTGCGTCTGGTCTACTCGTGAATTATCCTGGATGAGTCGGGCTACATGTTCCGACTCGAGCCGCACGCAGCCGTGGGAGGCTGCGTAATCAGGCACAGTCGGGAAATAATGCAGTGCGATGCCCCGGCGTTGCATGAACCACGTAACGTACGTAGCGCGCGAGTCGCTGTTAAGTCTTCGTTGGAAGCCTTGCACGGGATACGTTCCTTTGGGTGTGCACTTTGAGCCCGAACGCCGACTCGTTGCCTCGTCATCACAATTGAGGCCTCTCAAACCTGCGCCGGGTGACGTTCTAAATGGCCCCGTTTCCTGACTATCAGCATTCGGTCCCGTCCAGGTAAGAGTGAGCCAATGATCAGGATCGTCCAGGCTTACCGAAATTTCCCGTATGTAGGTCTGAGAAAAATCATCGTTTCGTAAAGGACCAGCGGCTTGCAGGAGTGCCTGCCACGTCTGCCCGGCTGGTTCAATTAGTCCATCAATCGAAATATTGGAACGGTTCTGAAAAGCTTCGATTGCAGCGACGGTATTCGACTTCGCAGACTGCCGCGCAATCTTTCCATCAACACCCTTCGGATCAAGGTCAGGAGCTTGTAACTTTTGTGCCGCCGTTTCCAAGAGGCGTTGCACGGTTTCCACGTCCGCTTGAAGATTGCTTGCGCCTTTTTCCCAACGACCGACGGAGCCGGTAATCACTGGTGGCGGAGCAGTGGGGACATTGTCAGGCGCTACTGTCAAAGCTCGCGGCAGGACTTGGAAGGTAGGCTTTCCTGCGTCCAACGCCTCAAGCTTCTTTGCACGGGCCAGGCGCTCCTTCAGAGTCAGCTTTACACGACGTGGCTTCTTTGGCTTTGTTTTTCGGGAAACCCTTGAGCGCGTTTTCTTACCACGTTTCACGGGGCGTTTTTTCTTTGGCATAGTCTATTAGATGGTTGTTTCGTCCGAGTGACTTTGAAATTTACTAATGCAGCGTGCTCAGGCGCCGCTTGACTGAGTGTCCGGTGTTGATATCGCCGGGATCACTAGCGGTGCCTTGCACCTGGACCTCAATCCAATCCGGAGCAGTCAATTTGAATTTTCGTTTGATGACAGGACCTGTGAAGTCGTCCACTTCTTTGAATGTTTTTCGTTTGCGATCGTAAAAGTAAGTCTGCCAATGCCAGGGGGAGTGGCCACCGCTACTTGCCGTACTGAAAACGAAGAACTGTGAATCTGGCGACCACTCCATCTTCTGAACGTTTCGGCCGTGTTCGCCATCCGGCGACTTAAAGTCCTTGGTTGCCAGCACCGTGCCTTTCATGTCGCGGATCTCGACTCGAGATTCATTGAACGGAGGGTTGGGATGTCTTCCAACGGATAATACGCAGGCCCGAAGCTGCTGATCGGGCGACGTCAAGCCGGGGCATTTGACTGGTTGGGGAGGTGTAGGCCCTTGAGTCGTCGGCTGTTGAGCACAACCAACGACAAAGAAACTAATCGCAACACAGATTGAAAAACGCATAGGCGATTCCTTTTCGTTTCGACTGGTGAACGCCGATTTTAGGAACTTGCTGAAAGGAAAGCAACCACCTTCTCAAATCCAAAGAACGGCCTGATGCCAGGCCGTCTCCATTTGTCTTTGTCGCTTAATTTCGATGGGGCCCGGCCGCCCTCGGCCCGTGGCAGTCGGATCAAACTATTTATGAGACGATTTCTTGGGAGGCGGCAGCTCCGGGAGTCCCACCATTCATACGTTCGCCTCTACCCAGGCAGCGACAGTTGCCTGCGAGTGTACGGGGCCAAAGAGGCGGTCGGGGCAGCTGGTCCCACCGGGGCGGCTGTAGCCTGGGGCGAAATCGTGGCCAAAAATATTTGTGCGCGGAATATCATACTGCTGAAGTAACCAGCGAATCAGCGCCACGGAAGCGGCGGCCTGCGGGGCTGTCAGTGAATCCGTTTCACTGCCGACATGCTCGATGCCAATGGAGTTTTGGTTCGCGCCCATGCAATGATTCGAGCGGTCGCTATCGCTTACCATCTGGTAAATGTCGCCGTTTCGATCGATGACATAGTGCGCAGAAACCTGCCGGCCATCTGCTTTTTGAAATTCCGCCAGGGCGCTGGCAAGCGAACCTTCGGTACAGTGCAAAACAATTTTGTCGATGCTTGCGCCGTTGCGGCACGAACAATTTGGACTCTTGATGAACTGTTTGATTACTGGTTTTGCGTGCGGGTTACTACTTCCATGGCCGGCGCGGCTCATCCGCAGCGGGGCTTTTACTGGTATGGCTCTGCGCGCTGAAATTGTTATCCGAACGATGTCGTCAGTGTCCAACCCGAGAGCAGCTGCCAGTCCTGGCGATAAGTCCGCGACACGTCCAGTCGAAGGATGCGGACCCCAATCAACCGGACGCGCATCGACCGCCCGGCCATTCGCGGGATTTTCCACACGCGCAAGCGCGCGCCGCAAAAATTCCTTCGGTGTCTCGGCATAATTCCAACGACAAGCGAAATAATATCGATCGGGGTTGAGCCTGCGCCCAAGTCCGCTTGTTCCGGGGGGCGGGGCTGGCAGAAACAAGTATGCGTATTTCGGATTCTGAAGATCGGCCTTGGTAAAGAGAGCGAGGTCTTCGTCCGCAGCCATCCCGAGATCCTGCGGCCCGCCAAAGGTGGACATTTTGCCTTCTACACGAAAAAGAATTTCCTCCGGCTGCGCTGGTAATGGCCGCACTACGCCGACCTTTGTCCCTAACTTTGGAGGTTTCCGACGCGCGGATTTTCTTGTCTGACGCCCAGGAAATTTTCGCTGTGAGCGCGGCCGGCTTACTCGGCCTGATCCCAAGCTGCGTTTGTGCGCTGATTTTCGAGCTGAAGATTTTCCCGTCCGCCGAGTGCCAGTTTTTTTCAGCGCACGCCGAGAACTTGGTCTGCGCGCTTGTAAGCTGCGTTTGTGTGCGGATTTTCGATGCGAAGACTTCGTCGTCTTCGGAGCGCGAGGTTTTTGCGGCGACCGCCGCGTAGCTCGTTTGCTCGACTTTGGTTTACGTCTGCTCGGAGGCATTCGCCTTTAGTTATTGGGGCTCACGGCCAGGCGGTGCCTTTGGTATAACCAAGGGTGTCAAGCACGCCGCGGTCGAGGCCACGCAAAATGTGTCGCATTAGATTCAGTGTACCGTCGGTGAGGAAATATGCGCCGTGAATATCTCCGACGCCCTGCTGGAAGAAGCTCGAGCAATCCACGTCCCAAACGTTATCTGTTGGCGAAGACGCATCCGCCACCGGCGGGCGATGGGGAAGACCGCTTCGACCCAGGCGCCGCATGCCGAAATGCTTCAGACCCGCAGACGCTCCGAGGACAGTGTCGCGTCCAGTATAAAGCGCAGTGATTCGATAAGTGAGATTAGCCACAGCGTTGCCATCGTTGTTATCAGGCGCGCCCTCGTCGAACAAATCGCTGTCCACGTCGGCCGCGACCATTAGCAGTTGATTAATGAGACTAACGAGTAGTGGCTGATTCTTGCGAGTCCAGGCAGCGGCCATCGCTTTTTGCACGACATAGTTGCCCATACTGTGAGCGATCAACGACACCTTCGCTTTACAAGCTTTTGCAGGATTGTTTATGGTTTGCTGTTGTTTCTCGGTCAGCCAATCGAATAGCGCGCTCAACACGTCTGTTAAATCCTGAGCGCACAGGCGCGCATGCGAACGATCGGGCTCGTAGCCCAGGAGGCTGCCGCGCGAAGGCCAGTCGTACAGAATGCACAGCCCGAGACTGTCGGGACCGTCAAAAAGGCTGCTGCAAAGCTTCTCATAAAATGCCGCGGCTTTTACAAACGTTTGGTTATAACCATGAACAAGAATCGTGACATGGCTTTGTTTCTCGTTCTCTGCCTGGTCATACTTCGGAAACTTATCCGACGCCCCGACGAGCAGCTTCTGAAAGTTGGCGGCCGTAACTTTCCGCCAGTTCTTGATGTCGGTGAGCGACTGTTTGTCGCTGACCCAGTAAGTCATGCCATCGGCGCTGACGTCAGGTCCAACGCCGCCCTGGCTCCGGCTATTTATCATCCAATACTTTGGCATTTTGTTAAAAGGGTTGGCCGGTTAATGCACTAGGCGAATCGTCCAAAAATCATCCGAAAGGTTGTCAGTGAGCAAATAGGAGTAGGGCATGGTGAAATAGCCTCTTTTGCCCCAGCTGGCGCCCCATGAATTGCGCACCGTGAACCGCTCGTTTTTATCGTCGTAGCCGACAGCAAGAACGGCATGACCGCCTACAACTCCTTCCCTTGGCTTAGGCATTTGCAGCACGCCTGTCCTCGCGACTTCCGCGCTCTCGAAGCTGTCGTAAACAGTGAAGCCGAAAACGAACGGGAAACCGTCTGCGAGACAGCCTTTCATCTGCGAAAGCGTCCGATCAACCCGCTGATAACTCACCGCGCGGTATTTTTTTGCGTGCTTGTAGCATGACGGTAGCGGTTTCTGCCGTGGCTTGGCGCCTGGAGGCCAGAGGTTGGTGTTCGGATCGGCTGGAGTATCGTCGTAAGTCCACTCGGTTTCCGGGCAAGCGCCTTGTTTGGCAACACTTTTTATTCCGTCGCGAATCTGGGCGCCGTTATCTAGCGGTATGCTGTGTTCGATGCTTCGCTCGTTGTAATAAATGAAGAGACGCGATGGAATGAAGTCGCGCAATTTCTGCTTCTTGCGATCGAACTCGAGGGCCGCGGCAATTGCGTTTGCAGTGCAGGAGCCGATTTGGCCCTGGTTATAAACTTTCGGACAACGTCTGCGCAGATCGGCTTTGCTGGGAAGCACACGCAGCTTTGCCAGCGGTGCCGAGTAAAGATGATCGCGATTATCGGGAAGGTCTGGCGTCCAGCCGAAGCCGAAACGCCTGTTATTTTTGGTTGTTCTTTTCATTGTTCACGACTTGAGAGTTGAGTTGCAAGGCGTTGGAGTGCGCAACTGAAGGATTGTCATTTGATTTCTGTAACAGCCGGTTGTCGCCGGCCGCGTTTGAGCCTTTTACAAATTTAGGAACTAGAGTTCAAGCCTTCTTTCCGAGCGCTCCAAGCAAATGTGCCGGCTTTGCTAAGGAGCAATTCGTCGGCGCCATCGCATTGCAAGGGGTGCGAATGCCAGCTAACTAATCGCTGCAGTTAAGCACTGCGCATCCCATCCTCAAATACGAAGTCCGTCCGCGCAAAGATAAACGCGGCATCGATCTGATTTCCAATGCGCTGCCATTCGATCGTCTGTGGTACGGCGAACAGAACGCTGTCACGAACGCAATCGACCACGCAAAGGTCATGGCCCATAGGACCATGCTTTGATCTGCGCTTCTACTGCAGGAAAATCTGCATGTTCTTAAAGTCGAAGGTCACCGCGTAAGGCTTGAAGAAGTCGTGGCCGACCATGCCTGCGAGGTGAAACCCAAACATGTTTTCCCACGGGAACGGTCCATCATACAGACCCGGAACATTTTCTTCTTTTATGTCTCCAAAGGAAAGTTGATGCACAGTGTATGGAACGATTTTCAGCTTCCCGCCGCCGCTGGCGCCTTCGAAAGCTTTGTTTTCCTCCAGCTTGATCCCCGCTTCTTTGATAACCGACTCCGCCAGTTTAACACCCGCGCCCACCAGCCCTGTGTCAACGAAAAGGAGTGAGGGTGGAAGCGTCTCCACGCGACCCCATCCCACCATGAAGTGGTCGCTCGCCATCCAGATAGGAACTACAACTCTCTTACCAGCTGATTTTGTAAATTCTTCCAGGCTTTTGGCGTCCTTCCGGCGCAGCACAAGCTCGCCGCGCGGATAATCCATGGTCGTCAGGAAATGGTAGAACAGAGTGGTCCCAATGATTCCGTTGATTTGTTTCACACCTAATCCTTCCGAAAGTTGGCGCAACGGAAGCATTGCCGTGGGCACGTTTTTGACGGTCCAGTCGCTGACGGTGAGTGACTCAATCCGCCCAAGCTGCACGTTAGTGTGCTGCCCGCCGGAAAAGGTGCCTTGCACGGCGCCAAATTGCGGGACGCCAAGCTCCCTGGCGAAGTCCGTGTCGAGCGTGACCTCCGAACCCCCAGTATCGATGAAGAAGGTGACTTCTTTGCCGCCGTTTACGCGCACGTTGACCACTGGCAGCGGATCCGTTTTTACAAACTTCACGCGCGTACTTGTCCCGTCGCCATGCAATTCATAGGGCGTCTGGCCCTTGAAGCTCTTCAACATCGCAACGTTGAGTGTCGGGTACTGCTCAATAATCAGCTTGTTGCTCCTCACATCTACGCCACTTAGCGAAGCCGCTGCCTTTTGGAAATCGTCGCGGCGATAAAACGCCTCGGCCAGCATGACTTTGGCGTCGGTGTCATTTGACCGTACGCTCATCGCCTTTTCGAACCATTTCTGCGCATCGTCCAGCCGGTTGGAAAGCAATGCGACGCGACCCAACTGGAGGGTTGCTGAATAGTCGTTGGGATCTCGAGCGGCGATTCGCGAGTAGAGTTCGCCAGCCTCAGCAAACTTCCCGAGCTGAAAAAGTCGATCAGCCGAATCAACTCCTGGTTCCTTGGGCGGGGATGCCGCTTGTGCCAACAAACTAGAGGACGCGATAATTACGGTGGGAATCCAGGTAATATGTCCGTTCATGAGTATGAGAATTGACAATGCATGTGGGCATTTCGCCTGCCTTGAAGTTTTGGATGAGCTAATCCCGTTACTTCACGCGCTGGATCATGGCCTTTTTACTTGCCACACCGCAATGACAAAATCGTACTACAGGCGGCAAAGCCGAAATAACTAAACAACAAATTGAGAGAATCAGAAAATCCGCGCGCAAATACTGCGACTGCGCTGCCAGGCGTGATTATTTTTCTACGAGTTGCCATATGCCATTCCAATTTTTGCCGGGAGGATTTCGGCGTAACACTTGAATGCGTTCAACGAAGACGCGGGACGGGCCGTCATTCGGGCGAATTTGGAGGCATTCGCGGAAAAACACTTCAGCTGAATCCCATTGCTGGGCGAGGTACGTTCGCCGAGCTTGTTCATAGCGTTCGCGCAAGCGCGCCAATTCTTCCGATAATTGCCCGGCCGCAGACATCAATTCAAGGACTCGCGTGGTTTCTGTCTTGCCTTTGACGGCAATGGTATCAATCTCGCGCATTTCGAACTGCGAGCCGGTCATCTGAGCGGTCGTTTCGCCAACCAGAATTTGCGTGCCATAAACACGGTTGGCCCGTTCGAGTCGCGCGGCGAGGTTCGCGGTATCGCCGATCACAGTGTAGCTGCGCGTGTTGTCCGAACCGATGTTGCCCACTACGACTTCGCCGGTGCAAATGCCAATGCACAGGTCAATGGCGGGTAAGTCCCGGCGTAATCCGGTGATGTCCGGCAGTTCGCGACGCAGCGCGTCGAGCGCGCCCAACTGCGCCTGTGCGGCGCGACACGCCAGCACCGCGTGTTCTTCCGGCTTTACGAAGGGCGGTCCCCAGAATGCCATAACCGAATCGCCGACGAATTTGTCCACAACGCCGTGGTGCTCCTGGACCGCGATGGCTTGCAACCCAAAGTGCCGGTTGAGGAGCGTCACCATGAGCAAGGGAGTCAGCCGTTCCGACAAGCTTGTGAATCCGACCAGGTCAGCGAACGACACGGTCATATCGCGCCGCCCGCCAGCTACTGCCTCAGCACCGGGCTGTGCAAGCACGTGCTCCAATATTCTTGGGTCTATGTACTTGCCAAAGGTTTGCTTCATGCGCTCCTTCGACCGCAGCTCTTTCACGAAAAAATTAAACGAATCCGTCAGTCGGCCCACTTCATCAGTAGAACTAACCGGCAATTGTATATCGAGGTTGCCTTGCTGGACATCGCGCATAGCGGTGGCTAACGACCGTACAGGTCTGCTAAGCCGGTTTGTGATGAGCGCTGCCACCGTAATGCCTAGCAACACCGTGGACGTCGTGGCAGCAATCGTTAACCAGAACACAGTACGTTCGCGTTGCTCGGTTGCCTTCGTAGTAGAGGCACTCCATGCTGCCATTTTCGAATTGACCGACTCGCGTTGATTTTGGACGGTGCGTTGAATGTCATTAAGCAGATTTAACTGCTGATTAGCCCTGTCATGTTCACCGGCGAGCTGCATGTCGAGCACCTCGCGCTGGCGATTGTTGATAATCTGATAGGCAGGTTCGATTTGATCCAGGAGCGTTGCTACCTCGGCCAGCGTCTGACTGCCCGGTGCGTTCTTAGGATAAGCGCCGATGATGCGCCGGGCAGTGGAAAATTCTTCTGTAAGTTTGCGAGTAAACAGCGCGTAATTCCCGGTTGCCTCGGCAACAATTTCGGGATTTGGCTCGGTAGCGTTCAAGGCGCCGAACCAACGTTCAAACGCAAGACGTCTCCGAAGCCCGAACTCATGCAGCCGCGCCACGGACTGTGTGAGTGGCACATCGAAATTCGCTACGACCGTGAGATCCTGCGTCGTGTGCGTTACCTCAAACAGCAAAAAACAGGCTAGCCCAACAGTGAGTAACAGCAAGATTATGGCGAGCCCGAAAATCTTTGCTGCGATAGTTTGCCGGAACGGCATAAGAATTTCACACGTATCTCATCACCGCCGAATATGATTTGTGCATAGTGTTGGCGTTTTCATAAACGAGTCGTACGAAATTCCGCTCGATTTTGCGAGATGAAACCGTAACTCTCTAGTCGATTTACTGATCGACACGCAGCGCCACTACCGCGCTTTCAGACCGCGAAATTCATTTTCGTCGGCTGCAATACAAGATTAAACTCGGGACGCGCAGCGCCGATGTGGCGAAATGGCAGACGCAACGGACTTAAAATCCGTTGGGCCGTAAAAGGCCCGTGCCGGTTCGAGTCCGGCCATCGGCAAATCTGAAAGGCAATTTTCTAATGGAGATTCGTTAGCCTCGGCGCTCATGTAGCGTAATCGGCTATTTCGTTTCCAGAGAGCTGCCCCTTTTCGAAATCGGTGATGTTTTTGATCGTTGTCGCTGCGATATTTTCTAAAGCGTCACGGGTAAAAAATGCCTGGTGACCGGTAACGATGACGTTTGGAAACGTGAGAAGCCGGGCGAATACGTCATCGCTGAGGATTAGCCCGGAACGATCCTCAAAAAAGATTTGCTCTTCCTCCTCGTAAACATCGAGACCGAGATAGCCGATCTTGCCGCTTTTCAGTGCCTCGATTACCGCGACCGTATCGAGCAGTGCGCCGCGACTGGTGTTAATTAACATCACGCCGTTCTCCATTTTGGCGATGGCAGCAGCATCAATGATGTGTCTATTCTCCGGCGTCAGCGGACAGTGCAACGTGATGACGCGCGATTGTGTTAGTAAATCGTTCAGTTTCACATAACGAACGCCGAGGGCGCGGCACTGTTCGCTTTCGACCGGATCAAACGCAAGCGCGTCGCAGCCAAATCCAATCAAGATTTCCGCGACTACTGATCCGATTTTCCCGGTGCCGACGATGCCGACGGTTTTGCCGTGAAGATCAAAGCCGAGTAGCCCGTCGAGCACGAGGTTGCCTTCTCGCACGCGGTTGTACGCGCGATGCAGTTTGCGGTTCAACGCGAGCATCAGACCGATTGTGTGTTCCGCCACCGCATAAGGGGAATAACTTGGAACGCGAACGACGGTCAGACCGTGTCTTGCCGTGGCGGCAAGATCGACATTGTTATATCCCGCGCAGCGTAAGGCAATCAACCGAACGCCTAGCGAAGCGAGCTTGCCACTAACGATTGCATCCACATTATCGTTTACGAAGAGACAAACGGCATGAAAGCCTTCTAAGAGCTTCGCGGTGTGCTCGCTCAAATGTGGCTCAAAGAAATGCAGCTCATGCCGTGATGCATTCGCTGCGCCAAGAAATTCACGGTCGTAATTTTTTGCGCTGAATACGGCAACTTTCACAGGTTCATCCTAGCCAGCAATGCGTTGACGGAGCCGTTGAAATGCAGATGAAATCCGACTCCTTCGCTGATGTGCCTTCATCATGGTGTTCTCAGCGACACTAAGGCCGATGAAACCGCCCAGCCCCACCGCGAACGTCCCCGTTGCATTGAGAAGATCAAGAAATTTTTCGCTTTCGGTACAGTCGAAAACCGCCGGTCAGTAAATCGATCGGGAGTTCATCTCATTCATACGCATGAGATAAAAAGTCACCTAAATGTTTCGATTGGAATTCTGGACAATCTGTTACAAGTGTCTCATGAACCGCGGGCGACCTACCGTTCGCGAGATACTGAAACAGCTTCGTGCATTGCGTACCGATGTCGCGGACGTGGGAGAAATGCTGGGCAACCGATGGCACCCACTCGTGGCTGATACCTCTTTCAAGCAAAGCGCTCTCAACCTGGCTCATTACCTAGCCTTGCGCCGGCACGACCTGCGGCCTTTGCAACAGGCGCTTGTGCCACTTGGCCTGTCCTCGCTTGGGCGCTGTGAAGCGCACGTGTTGCCGACGCTCGATGCCGTGCTAGCGACGCTCGCCGCCATCGCAGGTAACAACGCAGAATTTGTTCCCAAACGCCCCACGCGTCGGACGTTTGAAGCCACTTCTGAAAATCTCAGTCGTCAAGCGACGGCGGTCCTCGGTCCGATTGCGGGACCACGTTCCGTGCGGATCATGGTGACCTTACCAATCGAAGCTTCTGCGGAACGATCGTGGGCTCGTAAACTTGTCGCAGCTGGAGCGGATTGCGTGCGCATCAACTGCGCGCATGATGACGCCGACGTCTGGCAAAAGATGGTCTCCAACGTTCGCGCAGCTACAAGTGCGTGCGGTCGGCAATGTCGAATCTTAATGGATCTTACCGGCCCGCGCGCCCGGACCGAGGAGGTAAAAATCCCTAAGGAAGGAAGTCGCATTCATTTGCACGAGCGGCTACTTCTTACGCGCGACGGATTGGTGCCTCAGCGACGATTTCGTTTCCAAGCTCGCTGTTCGCTGAGCACGGTGTTTCCGGAGTTAAAGCCCGGCAGCCTCGTTTCGTTCAACGAAGGCCGCATCGGCGCAAGAGTAGAGCGTGTCACTGTCGAGCGCGCAGAGCTGCAAGTGATTCGGGCAAGACCCCACGGAGAAAAATTTCGCGCTGGCATGGCACTCAACTTTCCTAATAGCAGCCTTCATATTCCGCCGCTGACCGAAAAGGACCTCGCGGATCTGGACATCATTGTTCGGCTGGCTGACTTAGTGGGATACTCTTTCGTCCAGCGACCCGAGGACGTTAGTGTGCTATTGGGCGAATTGGATGCGCGCCGCGCCCGTTTCAAACGCAAAGAGAAACTCGGCATCGTTGCAAAGATCGAGACCGCGCGAGCTGTGTGCAATCTTCCGGAAATCATCGTGCGCGCGGCGGGTCGAGGGCCATTCGGTGTGATGATCGCCCGTGGCGATCTTGCTGTCGAGGTCGGTTACCTTCGCGTGGCGGAGCTGCAGGAGGAGATTCTCTGGCTGTGCGAGGCGGCACACGTTCCAGTCATTTGGGCTACCCAGGTCTTGGAAACGCTCGCAAAGAAAGGCTTTCCCACGCGTGCGGAGATTAGCGACGCGGCGATGGCGGAGCAGGCTGAGGGCGTAATGCTCAACAAAGGGCCGTTTGTCCTTGAAGCCGTTAAAGTCCTCGATTCTGTGCTCACGCGCATGGCAGCGCACCATCACAAGAAAACAGCGACGCTGCGCGCTCTTCACTCTTGGGATCATATTACCGCTTAAAAGTCATCGCTGGTAATTTCCCAATCTACACGGCGACGATTTCATATTCCGCTCTGCGCACGACACTCTTGTAGCAATGGCCGACCTGGCAATTCCGTTGAGCCGTAAAAGGCCCCGTGCCGGTTCGAGTCCGGCCATCGGGCCAATCTTTTCCGGCAAGCCTGAATCGTTAAATCGTTGAACCGTTACATCGGAAAACGATTCACGAATTACGAATTACCGATTACGATTCGGAAATGGATCGACCGCTTTTTATTCCGGTGATTCTCGGGACCTCCCGCCAGGGAAGGAGAACGGAGTTCGCTGCGCGCTTTGTTTTTGAGCAAACAAAGAAACGTGCGGATGTCGAGACGGAGCTGATCGACGTGTGCAAGCTTCCTTTGAAACTCGATGACGCAGGCGAGCAAATGAAGGATCCGAAATTCTCAGCCACTGTCGAGCGCAGCGACGGACTCATTATTGTAACTCCCGAATACAATCATGGTTATCCCGGCCTTCTGAAGCACGCCCTCGATATGAACCTGGAGGAGTACATTCACAAGGCCGTCGGGATTTGCGGTGTCTCGGCGGGACCGTTTGGCGGCGCACGAGTGATCGAGGCGCTGCTGCCAGTCATGCGCGAGCTAGGCTTGGTAACGATCTTTTGGGACGTGAATTTTGGAAACGTGCAAAAGCTTTTCGATGACCAGGGAAATTTGCTCGATCAAAGTTATGTGCGACGCCTCGACAAATTCCTGAATGAATTGATCTGGATGGCGCGCGTTCTTCGCTACGGACGCGAAAACATTCCTGAAGTTAAGACGGAGTAAGTGGCGAGAGCCATGTCCAAAGACGTGCTAGCGGAGCGAATGCAGCGCCTTGGCATTCGCGATGTCGACCTTGAAGAAATCTTTACGCGATCCAGTGGACCTGGCGGTCAAAACGTAAACAAAGTTGCGACCGCTGTAACGCTGCGTCACAGGCCGAGCGGCGTCAGTGTGACTGTGCAGGATTCGCGCTCTCAAGCGGTGAACCGCAGGTTGGCGCGGGAACGAGTGCTGGATGCGATCGAGAGCGATCGAGAAGAACAGCGTGTGGCCGAGATCGCGAAACGCGAAAAAGAGCGGCGAAGAAAATCGCCGCGACCGCCTGCGCTGAAGCGAAGAATTCTGGAATCAAAACGCAAGCGCGGTGAACTAAAGAAACAGCGTACAAAGGTCGAAATTTAAGAAGAATTCTTCGCCCTAAATACGTCTGGCGATGCGACCTGCAACGAATCGTCTTGTGAAGAAACAATTCATGCTATGAAAAGAGCAATCATACTTGGTTCCATGTTTTCCGTTCTCGCCTTGATCCTGGTCTCTTGTTCCAGCGAGCCTGAGACGACTAGCACCACAACGCGCCAGACTACCGTCACAACGGCGCCACCGCCGCCCACATCGCAAACAACGACAACAACCACGCACCGCATGGGCGGCGGCTACTAGGCCGTTTGTCGAGGACGCTCACCCCCCCTTAGGCGGGATGGCGAAGCGGGCCGAGGGACCTCTCGCGCACAAGCGCTGATCGCACACAAGACTAAAGCGTGATCCACAACCCTGTGAGAGTCCCTCGCCGTCTCCGCGGACTCGGGATGACCCACAGCTTGTTAGATCCGCGCTCGTAAGGGCCTATGATTTTTCTGCTGGCGCTTCGGCGGTTTGCGCTTCTTCCTCTGCTGCCTGGCTGACAACGGGCGCAATCGCCTGAAGCTTTTCGCCGTTGCGGAGATCCATCAATTTTACGCCCATCGTGTTTCGACCGGTTTCGCGAATCTCTTTGACGCGCGTGCGCACCATCTGGCCTTTGTTGGTGATGAGCATGATTTCATCAGTCTCACGGACGGTAAGCGCGCCAACCACATCGCCGGTTTTCTCGCCGGTTTTCATGGTGATAATGCCTTTCCCGCCGCGTGATTGGCGCCGATAATCATCGAACGGCGTGCGTTTGCCGATTCCGTTTTCGCCGGCCACCAGCAGCATCGCGTTTGGATCGACAATGGCGATGGCGACCACGTGATCGCCTTTCTCGGGGCGAATTCCCCAGACGCCGACAGTGTTGCGACCCTGGTCGCGCAGTTGTTCTTCGTGAAATCGCAAGCTCATTCCGTCTTTGGTGATGAGCACGATTTCGTCATTGCCATTCGTTAGTTTCGCATCAATCAATCGGTCGCCTTCCTCGATTTGGATGGCGATGATGCCTCCTTTGCGAACGTTACGGTAATCGGAAAGGTTCGATTTTTTAACAATGCCGGACTGGGTGACGAACACGACGTGCAGATTTTCATCCCACGTTTGATCGACAGCGTTCGGTCCCATGCCGGATTTTTTGGATTGGATACGGATCGTCGCCGCGATTTTTTCATCGGGCTTCAGCTCGAGAATATTTGCGATTGACCGTCCCTTGGCTGCGCGGCCCATCTCGGGAATTTCATAAACTTTTTCCACGTAAGCACGTCCCGCCGCGGTGAAGAACATCAAGTAATCGTGCGTGGTCGCGGTGAAAAGGTGCTCTACGAAATCGCCTTCCTCTGCTTCTGTAGCGCCTTCGCGCGTTTGCATCCCGATCACGCCTTTGCCGCCGCGCCGCTGCGCACGAAATGCGCTCACCGCCGTACGTTTGATGAAACCGCCATAGGTGATGCTGATGATGCAACCCTCGTTGGCGATGAGGTCTTCCATGTTAATCTCGGCTTGATCAGGCACGATTTCCGTCAGGCGCGGCGAGCCGTATTTGTCGCGAATCTCGCGGAGCTCTTTTTTGATTATCGTGAAGACGCGTTGCTCCTTGGCCAGAACGTCGCGGAGATCTTTGATCGATTCGAGCAGTTCCTTGTATTCCTTATTGATCTTCTCGCGTTCAAGCCCGGTGAGCTGATACAGGCGAAGATTAAGGATTTCGTCAGCCTGCTGTTCGCTGAAGGAGTAACGTCCATTTGTCAGGCGGGCCTCGCTGCGAATCAAGATGCCGATCTGTTCGACCTGTCGCCTGGTGAATTCGAAGGCCAGCAATTTTACTCGCGCTTCATCGCGACTGGCCGAACCGCGAACGATTCGAATGAATTCGTCCAGATTGGCTAGCGCGATTAGGTAACCTTCGAGCGTTTCCGCGCGCTCCTCCGCTTTGCGCAATTCGAAGCGCGTGCGGCGCAGGACGACTTCGCGTCGGTGCTCGATGTAACAAGCATTTGCGTCCTTGAGCGAAAGCAGTTTGGGGCGCCCATGATCAATCGCGAGCATGATAACCGCGAAGGAGCTTTCCATCGCAGTGTGCTTGTAGAGATTATTGATGACGACCTTCGGATTGGCGTCTCGCTTCAGCTCGATGACAACCCGCGTATTTTCATCGGACTCGTCACGAACGGCGCTGATGTCTGTCAGAATTTTTTCGTTCACCAGCGAGGCGATGCGTTCGACGAGGGTGGCGCGATTGACGTTGTATGGAATCTCATTGATGACGATTTGTTCCCTGCCTCCTTTGAGCTCTTCGATGCCGACTTTGCCGCGCACTTTCATGCTGCCACGGCCGGTCTCGAGATATTGTTTGATTCCTGCTATGCCGCAGATCGCACAGCCGGTTGGAAAATCCGGCCCTTTTACGTGCTTCATCAGCTCGTCGAGCGTGATGTCCGGATCGTCGATCTGCGCGCAGATTCCGTCGATCACTTCGATGAGATTGTGCGGCGGAATATTGGTGGCCATACCCACCGCGATGCCGGTTCCACCGTTAACAAGCAGATTTGGAAACGCAGCTGGAAAAACCGTGGGCTCGGTGCGGGTCTCGTCGTAGTTTGGGACGAAATCGACCGTGTCCTTATCCATGTAGGTCATGAGCGCGGCGCCGAGATGCGTCATGCGCGCTTCGGTGTAACGCATCGCTGCGGGGGGATCGCCTTCGACCGAGCCGAAGTTGCCCTGGCCATTGACGAGCGTTTCACGCATCGCCCACGGCTGCGCCATATGGACGAGCGTCGGATAAATCACCGCTTCGCCGTGCGGATGATAGTTTCCGCTGGTATCACCGCAAATTTTCGCGCATTTGCGATGCTGTCGCCCCGGAAAGAGCGAAAGATCATGCATCGCGAAAAGAATTCTACGCTGCGATGGTTTGAGCCCGTCGCGCGCATCTGGCAACGCGCGCGAAATGATAACCGACATCGAGTAATCGAGGAAGGACCTCGATACTTCCTCCGCTACATTTATCGGTTCAACTTTCTCGTTTGGGTTTAGCATGGTTATGTGGTTTTACCCAGTCGCGGGCGAGTATGTGGAAGGACGCTCGGTAAGGAAGCGTTCTTCCCAGATCCGCGAAGTTTCATCGGCCTGTCTGACTGTCACAGGAGGCCCGATCCGAGCACGGCGCGGCAGCGAAATTTTCAAGAAATCCAGTACGCCGCGGATGGTTGCCTCGTAATCGCGGCATAGTTCCTCGTACTCAACCTGGAAGGGATCAATGCCGATTCGCTGAAAAAATGTGTACCAGATCTTTTCCTGTCGCTCGGCTTCGCGAAGAGATTGTTCGATCAACTCCGCGTCGAATTGCGGTTCACGTAACGCGGCTTTTCCCTCCTGCACTTTCCAAAGACCGGTCTGAAGCGCGCGCGCCGTGGAGAGCGCTTGCCGCAGTTTATGGCGCCGGACAATGTGCACAAAGCGAAGGCGTGGGAAGGCGTTTCTCAACATGGCGAGATCATCCGTCGCTACGCCGCCAAAAGCACCGGTATCTCGCAGGCGGGCGAGGAAATCGTCGAAATACCAACTCATTAGCTTAAAGCCGAACACCTCATTGCGGGTTTTCTTGGTGTTGACGATGCCCCGCACGTAACCGGGATAATCAGTATTTGGATCCACCCCGAGCTCGGCTCCGTAGCGGCCCTCGGACTTTGGGAGGAAGAATTGTTTCGGCATCCCGGCCTGGCGGATGGCGCGCAAGCCATCCGTTAACAAATTGCTACCCGAACGCGGAATTGTGCAGACAACGTAACAGCGTCGCGGATGGCGTAGTTTGTGAAACAGGCCTCCCATCTTGGAACTTACACGTCGAGATTGCGCACATTTAGCGCGTTGTCTTCGATGAATTGCCGGCGTGGCTCGACGACGTCACCCATCAGAATCGTGAACATTTTATCAGCATCGACAGCGTTATCGTCGTTTAGGTCCACCTTCAGGAGTTTGCGTTTCTCCGGATTCATCGTGGTCTCAAACAATTCCTTGGCGTTCATTTCGCCGAGACCTTTGAAACGCTTGATCTGCACTCCGCGGCGGCCAATCTCCAAAATCTTCTCCAGGATTTCCGGGATTGAAAACAGCGCATGCGAAACCGCCTTTTCGCCTTCGCCTTCGATCAACTCAAAGATTGGCTGGTCGCTGGTCGCGTAGTGGGCGACTTTCAGACCCTTACGGGCAAGTTCGGCAATGATTTTTTCGATCGCAGCCGATTCATGCAGCTCGACCAGTCTGCCGCGTCTGCGGCTCCCGTCTGTCCGGGCTGGCGCTTCGCTCAGTGGCAACAATTCCTGACCAAGCTCAGCATCGAACAAATTCAGGTCCAGATTTTCCTGGTGAAATTTGCGGACCGCTTTTTCGTCGTCAAAATAATGCACGCTTTCCTCGTTTCCCTCCCGCACCTTCACCAGATAGGTCGGAAGCTTGCCCGACTTCGAGTTTCGTTGGGCGAGATAAGTTTCAAAATCACCGCCATGGCGGCGCACGGCTTCGCTTAACTTCGCAAGTTTCTCAAGCGATTCGAGAATATCCTTCAATTGTGTCGCCGGGATTTCTTTATCATCGGCCAAATTTTTCAATCGCACGTCTTCTGCGCCCAGCGAAATGAGTATTTTGTTTAGCCTGGCATCGTCATCGACATATTCTTCGCGTTTCTTCCGCTTGATTTGGTAAAGCGGCGGTTGCGCGATGTAAATCCTGCCTGCGCGCACCAGCTCGGTCATCTGCCGGAAGAAGAAAGTGAGCAACAGAGTGCGAATGTGCGATCCATCGACGTCAGCATCTGTCATGATAATAATCCGGCCATAGCGCAGCTTGCTGATATCGAAACGACCTTCGTCTTTGCCGTTGCCATCCTCTCTCGATTTGCCGATCCCGGTGCCGATAGCCGTAATCATCGACTGGATCTCATTGTTCTTTAGAAACTGATCCTCGCGCGCTTTTTCAACGTTTATCAATTTCCCGCGGATAGGAAGAATGGCTTGATAACGTCGATCACGTCCTTGTTTGGCGGAGCCGCCCGCTGAATCACCTTCGACGATGTAAAGCTCAGTCAATTCCGGATCGCGCTCGGAGCAATCAGCCAGTTTCCCAGGCAAACCGCCACCGGTGAGAGCGCCCTTGCGAATCGTTTCTCTGGCTTTTCGAGCCGCTTCCCTCGCTCGCGCTGCGGTGAGCACTTTGTCGAAAATCCGTTTCGCGACCGGCGGATTCTTATCAAAAAAAGTCATCAACCCGTCGTAGACGACTGAGTTTACGATCCCGTCGATCTCAGTGTTGACGAGCTTCACTTTGGTCTGCGATTCGAAGCGCGGATTGGGCAACTTAACGCTGAGCACGCAAATCAATCCTTCGCGCACGTCGTCTCCGGAAATCGACGGGTCCTTCTCTTTGAGGAAATTGCTTGATTTCGCGTACTGATTGACGGCCTTCGTGAGCGCTGTGCGGAAGCCAGTCAGATGCGTGCCGCCATCCGGATTGGGGATTGAATTGGCAAACGGTAAAATCTGATCGTTGTAGCTATCGTTGTATTGCAGAACCACGTCGAGAAAGACTTCATCGCGCTGTCGCGAGATGACGATCGGCTTCGGATGCAGGACCTGTTTGTTCTCGCCGAGCTGCTTTACAAATTCTTCGATGCCATGTTTGTAGAAAAACTTTTCTATCTTGGCCGGGTCGGTACGCTCATCGGTCAGAGTGATTTCGAGACCCGGATTAAGAAATGCCAGTTCGCGCAAACGCGTTGCGAGACGCTCGAACTTAAACTCGGTCGTAATTGTGAAGATTGCCGGATCGGGAAGGAACGTGATGAGCGTCCCCGTAGTCTTTTTGTTTTTGACTTCGCCGATGACGGTGAGTTTGTCCGTCGTTTTGCCCTTGGCGAAAGCCATGTGATAGACCTTGCCGTCGCGCGATACTTCCACCTTGAACCATTCCGAAAGAGCATTCGTGCATTTCGCGCCTACGCCGTGTAAGCCGCCGGAATATTTGTATGCACCCTGTCCGAATTTTCCGCCGGCGTGCAGATTTGTAAGCACCAGCTCAATTGCCGGCATTTTCCATTTGGGATGAATATCCACCGGAATTCCGCGGCCGTTATCGCGTACCGACAGCGATCCATCGACGTGAACGGTCACTTCTATTTTCGTGCAAAAGCCCGCGAGATGTTCATCGATCGAATTATCCAGTACCTCGAAAACCAAATGGTGCAGACCGCGCTCATCAGGATCACCAATAAACATCCCAGGCCGCTTCCGAACCGCTTCGAGGCCTTCCAATTTGTCGATTTGCGCGGCGTCATATTTCTGCGCTGCAGCGATTCCAGTCGATCTCCGGCCAGATGATTTTTCGACCGGAATCTCTTCTTGAGTTTTTACCATAGATTAAGGCCGGAAAGACCGTCGTAAGACGATACCGAAAATGTCCCGATAAACAACTAATATCTCTTGGGTAATTCTGGATTCACTGCGCTAGGGGTTGCGTTAGGGAGCCATTCCGAACTCAAGATATTGTGTCCAACGGCAGGAGCAAGAACCACTGCTTGCAAAGGCTTTCTTATCGCTGCTTGACCATGCGATTTTGAACCCGGAAGATGCGATCCCTGATGCGCTCGCAAACCCTTTTGGAAGCACGTTGGATTCTTCTAATTCTGGCATCCGTCGGGGTGGGGATCTGGTTTGTTTCGGCATGGTTGTCGCTCATTTTTCTGTCGCTTTTTCTTTTCACGATCGCTTTCTTCCGAGACCCGAATCGCCCTACACCCGCCGATCCTAATCTGATTGTTGCTCCGGCTGATGGCAGGGTCAGAGACATTGTTGAATTAGATGAGAAGGAGGTTCTCAAAACAAAAACGCGGCGTGTCGGGATTTTCCTGTCGATCTTTGATGTTCACACGAATCGAGCGCCAATTGACGGGCGCATCATTTATCGTCAGCATCACGAAGGTCTCTGCCTCGATGCTCGCGATCCAGATTGCCCCGAGAAAAATGAAGCGATGACATGGGCGTTCGAAAATCCGCGCCGCACGATTGTCGTTAGGCAGCTCACTGGCGCGATTGCCAGGCGCATCGTGGCCTGGGCGAATGTTGGAGATGAATTGAAAAAGGGAGAACGCTTCGGGATGATTCGCTTCGGTTCACGGACGGAATTATATTTACCACTCGAAGCTGAAGTTCTTGTGAAAACAGGCGACCACGTTTCTGGAGGATCCACAGTCATTGCACGCCTGCCCGACTGATGAACGAACAACCATCTAAAATTTATCTCCTGCCCAATTTGATGACGGCGGGAAATCTGTTTTGCGGATTCACAGCGACGCTGAAAATTCTTGAGGGTGCTCTGCTACAGGCATCTAATCCCGATGCAGCGAGTAATCTTTTTCACACTGCGATCTGGTTTATTCTCGGTGCTTTTGTCTTTGATTTTTTGGATGGACGCCTTGCACGTTTGGGTGGGCACGAGAGTCCATTCGGTCGCGAGTTCGATTCGCTCGCTGATATCGTGTCATTCGGGCTTGCTCCCGCGTTGATGGTTTACCGCGTCGTGTTGCAGGAGTTCCCACGCGCGTGCTGGATCATTGCGTTTGTTTACCTGACCTGCGGAGCGCTGCGCCTGGCACGTTTCAATTCAGCGGCGGCAAAGCATAACGGAGCCAATCACCCAAACACGTTCACTGGTTTTCCCATTCCCGCCGCGGCGGGTCTGATTGCGTCCATCACGTTATTTCTCCTTTGGCTTGCTGAAGGCGAACATCGCCTCGGTAACTGGCGCTTCGTTCTGCCGCCATTGTTGCTTTTCCTTTCCTTCATGATGTTTAGTCGGTTTCAATATCCGAGTTTCAAAGCGCTTAATTGGAAAACGAAGAAATCGATCCCGCGTTTTCTTATCATTATTCTCGTTCTCATTTTCACGGTGCTGAATTACGAGTGGATGCCAGCAGTAATTTTCCTGGCATATCTGCTTTATGGTGTGCTGCGCACGTGGCTTTCGCGCGACTGGCGCCGCGAAATCGAAGAAGAAATCGGCGAAGAGTCTTCCGAAGAGGCAGCCGAACAGTCACGGTAAGTCGACAATTTGATTGTAGGGCGACCGCTGCGGTTGCCAGGCGCGCGTGTGGCAGGCGGGGCGCGTGCCCTACAACGGCTGATTCAGTTTCGCCAGAATTTCAGGATCGCGGACATCCGCCCATTCACCGGTTAACTCGAGCACTTTTACCTTCCTCTCTGAACGCGCGAGATCGCGGATTGCGTCTGTGAGTTCGTACTCGCCGCGCGGTGATGGCTTCAACCGTGCGATGCATTCGAAAATACTTGGCCGAAACGCGTAGAGACCGGCGTTATACCATGGGCTCGTTGGTTCGCCTGGCTTTGGTTTTTCGCGAAGATCGACCAGCTCCATTTGCTTGTTCACAAAAACCGCGCCGCCTTTGCTGACGTCTTCGCCGCGCGTAACTGTGATAATCCCTTCGCAATCATCAGGAAGATCGACGACACGTTTGTAATTTACCGGACTGATCAAAATATCGCCGTAGCTCAAAATAAATGGCGAGCCGCCGGTGAAGTTGCGGGCAAGATTGACAACGCGGCCCGTACCGTCCTGCACAGTTTGCTTCGCGTATTCGATGTCGACATTATGATGCCTGCCATCACCGAAAAAGTTCCGCACCATTTCGGCACGATAGCCAACAATAATTAGAAATCTGTGTGCGCCGGCATCGCGCAGTCCTTCTACAATGTGCTGCAAAACCGGTTTGCCGCGGACTTCGATCATCGGTTTCGGAAAATCGGCAGTGAGTTCACGCATGCGCGTACCGCGCCCAGCTGCCAGCACCACTGCCTTGTCGATCTTAGTCATGGCTTTCCACAGTATCTCAAGTGCATAGGTTGCCAGGCCGATAACGCAAGCCAGACACCCCGGGCTACTTTTTCTCGGTAACGGTAAGAGCGGGCAGGTTAGCTTGCTTGATCAATTCACTTACCTTCGGCACATCTTCAGCCTTTAATTGCGCCCATTTCTTTAACTGCTCTCCCAACTGACTGTTCAACATTTGGAAAACGTTGAGTTGTCCCTGGGTCGGCTCCGTGTCGCCAGACTCAATTGTGTGGCTGAATGTGTCTAAGCGTTCATTCAGCATACTTGGGAAAGCAAGATTTCCTTCCGAGCTCTTCATATTCACTTGAAAGAGCTTCCGTTCGATCTCGGACATTTTGTGGTCGAGATCTTCTGCTGCCGCGAATGCCGCTTTCAACTTGGAATCGTCGCCGAAACGTTTGTGCAAGGTTTGAATCTGTGATCTGAGATCTCGGATTTCGTTGACGGCCTGATGCAATCGCGACATGGCCTCATTCACCTGCGTTGCCAAAGTAAATTGCTTTTGCATGGCGGCCTCTGCGCCTTTGGTGCGGGGGTCAATCGCCAGATACAGCGGTGCAGTCTGTGATTTGCCACCGACAGTAAGTTTGATCTGGTAATTGCCGGGCAAAGCCAATGGCCCCTTAGGGCCAGTCCCAAAGTAAAACGCGCCGGGTATCTGTATGGGATCATCGTAACGCAGGTCCCATGCAAAGCGGTTCATTCCTTCGTTTGCTGGGATTGTCTTTACGCGCTCGACGCGATCGGGCCATTCAGGTGGTTGTTCGGCTTCTTTTTTCTCTTTGCTGGAAAGATGCCTGACGACTTGGCCGGAAGAGTCCAGAATATTGAGTGAGACTTCGTCTTTTGGCGCAGCCTTGAAATAATAATTAATGATCGCGCCCGACGGGGGGTTATCGCCGACTGGCTGACGTTTGTCGAATTCCTGGGGATAATGCAAACGCACTGCGGTCTGCGGTTGATAAAGAATCACATCTCCGTCGGCAGATTGCGCGCTGACCTGACGCAATGGTGTGATGTCGTCCAATACCCAGAACGAACGGCCATGAGTCGCCACGACCAGATCGTCATCCTTTACGACGAGATCATGAATCGGTGAGACCGGAAGGTTCAACTGGAGCGGTTGCCAATGGGCGCCGTCATTAAATGAAACGAAAACGCCGAGCTCCGTGCCCGCGTAGAGAAGTCCGCGTTTCTTAGGATCTTCGCGCACAGCATGGACATACGCGCCTTCGGGAATACTGGTGACAATCGCGCTCCAGGTTTTTCCGAGATCCGTCGTTTTGAAAATGTACGGTTTGAAGTCGTCGAGTTTATGCCGATCCACGGCGACATAAGCGGTGTTGGCATCGTGCGGAGACGGATCGATGAGGCTGACCGTGCTCCACTCAGGCATTTTTGGTGTGACACTCGACCAATGCTGGCCGTCATCGGTTGTAACATGGACCAGTCCATCGTCTGTGCCGGCCCAAAGCGTTCCTTTTTTTACCGGTGATTCCGCAAGCGCGAACACAGTGTCGTAATATTCGACTGAAGTGATGTCGTTAGTCAGCGGGCCGCCGCTGGGCTGTTGTTTGGATTTATCGTTACGCGTCAGATCGCCGCTGATCTGCGTCCAGCTCTGTCCATGGTCGGTCGATTTGAAAACGGACTCTGCTCCCGTGTATAGAACCTCGGGATTATGCGGAGAAAGGGTGAGTGGCGTTACCCACTGAAAACGATGAACGACATCGGCCGCGCCGTGCCCGTTATTATCTACAGGGAAGACGCTAACATCCTGCGTTTCTTCTTTTGTCTTGTTGTAGCGGTCGATGGAGTTTTCGTAGTTTGAATAAATGATGTGCCAATCCCGGGGGTCGGCCAGAACGAAGCCGCACTCGCCGCCGCCGACTACGAACCAATCTGCCGGCCCGATTGCGCCCCAATCTGTCCGACTCGCAATGCCAACGCTTGTATTGTCCTGTTGCGCGCCATAAATGTGATAAGGGAACGCGTTATCCACGGAAACGTGATAAAACTGCGCGGTTGGCTGGTTATTTTGGGTGGTCCACGTTTTTCCGCCGTCGATTGAGATACTCGCGCCTCCGTCATTGGCGTTCGCGATCCGATTAGGGTTTTGTGAATCAATCCAGAGCCCGTGATGATCGCCACCCCGCGCGGGCAGTAGATTGAAAGTTTTTCCGCCATCAACCGAACGAAACAAACCTGTGTTTAGAAGGTAAACCGTGTCCGCGGATTTCGGGTCAGCATAGACTTTGCCGAAATACCAGGCGCGCTGGCGAAATCGGCCGTCATCGTTTACACGGGTCCAATGTTGTCCGGCGTCATCGGAGCGGTAAAGGCCGCCTTCCTTGGCCTCGATGATCGCATAAACGCGGTTGGAATCGGCACCGGAAACCGCGATACCGATCTTTCCGAGGATTCCTTCGGGGAGGCCATTCCCCTCGAGACGTTTCCAGGTCACGCCATTATCTTCAGATCGATAGAGCCCACTCCCTGGACCGCCGCTTGAGAAAAACCACGGTTGCCGTCGCGCCTGCCACAGTGAAGCGAAAACAATGTTCGGATTGTGCGGATCGAAAACGACCTCGATCCCGCCGGTGTTTTCGTCTTTAGACAAAACTTTCGTCCAGGTCTTCCCACCGTCGGCGGTCCGAAATATTCCGCGCTCTGCGTTTGGGCCAAATGCATGACCCAGCGCCGCCACCAGGACGACATTTTCATTTCTTGGATCGACAATTAGCGCACCGATTTGGCGGCTGTCTTTTAACCCAACATTTTCCCATGTCTTGCCGCCATCGATGGATTTGAAAACTCCGGTACCATAGGTGGTATTACCGCGTATCGCTGCTTCTCCCGTCCCCGCATAGATCACGTTTTGATCTGATGGCGCGACAGCGATCGCTCCGATTGACGAAATAGGTTGTTTGTCGAAGAGGGGAGTCCAGTTCGCCCCGCCATCAATGGTTTTCCAAACTCCGCCCGCAACCGCGCCAAAATAATAAGTATCCGGCTCGCCCGGTACGCCTTCAATTGTTAAAGCTCGCCCGCCGCGGAACGGTCCAATCTGTCGCCACTGTATTCCCTTGAACAATTTTTCATCAATGGCTCCAGCCGGAACCGGAGTAGGGGACGCAGCTGATTGAAGAGAAGGTGAAAAGAGGAATGCAGAGATGCCGAAAATGAATTGAACCAGCCAAAGAGAACGGCAACCAGGCGTAATCATCCGCCTAAGGTGAAAAGCCTGCGACTTCCTTCAACTGGAATCGCACGCGCGAACGCACCGAACCTGCTAACGTCAACTTTTTGCAACGCTCTGCGGAATCTTTGTTAAGCGTTGATCGCAGCCATTCTGGCTGCAGGAGTCTCCAACGCTGTTCCACCCGGTTCGCCGCCGCCAAAACGCCGCGCTGCGAAATATGAGCCAATTACCAAAACGGCCGCAATCAACTGGGCCACGAGCGTTTCAACTGTAGGGAAAACCGCAAACCACAGTCCCATCCAGGGCGGCATATAGTTTTTAAGCGAGGTAATTTCAGTTGTGGAAATCCAATGTGCCAGCTGCATTTCCTGCGCTTGCTCGCCGACCATCACCAGCAACACGACTCCGAGCAGAATCCCGGTAGTGATCAGCATTTTCCGATACGGGAGGCGCTGCTGAAGGACAAAGGTCAATACTGCGACCATCGCGGTCAGGACAAATCCCAGCAGCGCGCCTTTTAGAACCACGGCGCTGCCCAGTCGCAGGTGATAGCTTTGCAAAAAAAGCACGACTTCAAATCCTTCGCGATACAGCGACGTGAATCCAAGCAGGACCAATCCGAGCCAGAGGCGCGACCGGGAGATCTCGGCGGCGCGCGCATTTTCGAGCAATGCCTTGCGGCGGCGATTGTGAGCGCGAATCCAGCCGCCCCAATAGATCTTGTGAAAGAACCAGTTCATGATGATCAGCAACACGATGACAGCCAGCAAGCCGGTAGCGGCTTGCAAATCAAGTGCCGACATGTTGTCGCTGAGTGAGCCGACGATGCGCACTGCGATGAACCACGTGATCAAACTGGCGATGAACGCAACGGCCGCGCCGAGCGCAACTGGCCGGCGATGGGCGCGTTTAGCGCCTGTCATGCTCGCAGTGATCGCTGCCAGAACCAGAATGCATTCCAGCCCCTCGCGAAAGACGAGAATCCCAATGTCCAGAAATGCCACGGTAGGGCTGGTGTTGGGGCGTGTCGGATCGGGCGCGCCGTGAGCGGTAATCCCCTGCCACACAAGCATCGCCACCACGCAAAGTGCAGCTACAACGATGCCGATGCGCAAAGCAGGCTTCATTTCCGCTCAAAGTTTATCACATGCCGGCTCCGCTGCTGCCGTTTGATTGCTTTTTTTTAGCGGCTGATTGCGGCGCGTAATCGGTTTTGGTCAACCATTTGCCGTTAATATCTCGGCGACTTACGGTGACCCCCGCATGCCGGAATATGTTTTGGGTCACCATCTTAAGGGCGAAGGCAAGCGACTCGCGTTGATGTCGGAATTACTCGATCCCATGCATCGCCGATATCTTCAATCGCTCGGCGTCGTCAAATCAGGCGCACGAACACTGGAAGTTGGCTGCGGCAACGGCTCGATTTCGGCCTGGCTGGCACGGCAGGTCGCTCCAGATGGACGAGCCATAGCCGTCGACCTCGATCTTTCGCTGGTCGATGTGCATTTGCCGAATTTGGAGTTTTGCAAGGCTGATATCATGGCCGCGCCAGTCGAGCCTGGCAGCTTCGATCTCGTAACGGCTCGTGCAGTGCTTCACCATGTTGTAGACGCCGAAAAGGCGATGGTGAATCTCGTTGCAAGCTTGCGGCCTGGAGGCGCCATCTTATTGATTGAGCCGGATTTCCTTCCCGTCACGATCGCCGAGCCGCCGGAGGTGCGTGCGTTCTGGAGTGGTTGGCTTGAATGGTCACGTGACCGTGGAATTGATTATCAAATCGGTCGTACTCTGGCGCCGAGACTGGCGGCCCTGGGTTTCAAGCACATCAGCGGCACTGCAGAAACCGCAATCTACAACGGGACCAGTTTGTGGGCAGATTATTGGACACTGACAGTCAAAGAACTTCGCGAGGACCTGATGAACTCTGGCAATCTTAGCGACGCGCTGGTAGACGCATTTCTGGGCTATTGCGCTGATCCCGCCTGGTGGACGCGAACGATCGCCTTTACCGCGGTTCACGGTTACGCCCCTGGCCACTGAGTAAATAGTTCTCCTCCGCCTACTGTGTCGCTGACGTATAAGGGGCGAAAAGACCGAAATGCCCAGCGGGCACTGTTGTGATTTGCGGTGAAACGAGTAATTTCCCGCGGTGGAACGAGCCCGGGGTTTTACGTTAATCGAGATTGCTCTCGCTATCTTCATCCTGTTGTTAATACTGGTATTGGCAGTGCCCAGCTTTAGCGGCGTGATAGCAAACAGGCGGCTGAAGCAATCGCTGGATGAGTTCAACAACCTTGTGCGTCAGGCGCAGACGCTAAGCGTCACCGAGCGTCGTCCTTACTTGATCGTTTGGGGTAAGAACAATGTCATGGTGCGGCCGGAAGCTTTTGCAGAAGATGAGGAAGCCAAAGCAAAGGCTGAATTCCGTCCCAGCAGGGGAAGCGCGCTAAAACTCTCGCTTCCGGTGGCGTTGGCGGAAAAATACCCGGCCGAATGGATTTTCTGGCCATCGGGTACATGCGAACCGGCAATCGTCCGCTTTCAAGGTCCCGCCGGTTCATGGACGGCAAATTACTCGCCGCTAACGGGACGTCCGGAGATTACGAGTTATGCAGTCCGATGATGTTTCGTTAAAGCGTTTAAGCGTTACACCGTTAAAGCGGGCGAAGTCGAACCGCTTCAACGCTTCAACACTTCAACGCCTCAACGCGTTTGCCCTGTACGAGGTTCTTCTTGGCATCACGATTTTCGCGCTCGGCGTCATCGCGCTCGGACACGCGGTCGAGAATTGCCTCAATGCGAGCACGATCAACGCCGAAGAAGGCGTGGTGCGACAGATTTTGTCGAATCGCATGGCAGAAATTCAGGCCACGAAAAGTGTTCCTGATGATTCCAAGGAATTCAAGGTCGACACCAATTACGGAGGCATAAAGGTTGTCCAAAAAGCCACGGCAGCGGAACTGACAGAACCGGATAATACGCTGCTCAACGGAATCTACCTTGTCACATTGACGGCTCAGTGGCAGCAGGGCGGTGTTCCCCAGTCAAAACAGGTTCAGTTTTATGTTTACCGTCAAGGATAAGAGAGGATCTGTTCGCATCGTTGGTTTCACGTTGCTCGAAATCATGCTTGCGGTGGGAATCCTCGGGCTGATGTCGGTGGCGATTTTTCGTTTTGTGCAAGCGAACATGACGGCACTGCGCCTGTCATCGGATACCGCCGCCAGCGATTCGCAGTATGACGGACTGCGCGATCTTCTGACATCCGATTGGCAAAGCCTTACTTCCGTCACGTCGAAAATGTACGGGGAACCGTTCAAGCTTAATGAACGGGAACGTGATTGGGTACGTTGGAATTCCAGTGCGGGTCCTGGACTCCTGACTCGCTACGCGCCGGGCGACTTTACAGTTACGCTGCGGTTACAACCGGAAAACGACAAGAGCGACCGGCTCGACCTCGGCTTCTTGCGAAAACCGAAGAAGAATCCCGATGTTGGAGAAGGGCACGAGACGTGGGTGCCGCTAATTAAGAATGTGAGCAGTCTCCAGATCAGTTACTTCAATTCAAACTTGAACACGTGGATCGATCGGTGGCCAAACACGTCCCAGATGCCATGGCTGGTGAAGGTGACCGTGGGGCGCAGTGATTCACCAGTGCCTTGGGAAGCGATTATTCCGTTGAAGCGGACGCCGTTTTGAGAATGAAGGCTCCAAATTCGAAATTGCGCGGTGGCGCGGCGCTAATGCTTGCGCTTTGGGCCTTGTTCTTACTCAGCGCAATGGTCATTTCCTGGGCGCTGGACATTAATTCGCGGCTCACTGTTTCCGGTAATGCAAGCCGCGTCTTGGACGCCGAAGCGATGGCCTCTTCGGGCGCAGAGGTCGCGCTTGCGCTGCCTCCGGACAAGGCAGCTAGCTCGCCAAACTTGCACAGACAAATAGCGAATCGGGAAGGTTACGACGTCCAAAAAGTTGGTGAGTGTGGTCGATTGAATTTGAACTTGCTCGCGCCTGGAGGAGCAGAGAACAGACCGCTTGTGGAGATTTTGCGGCAATATCTCGGTCTTAAAGGGATAGAGCCGAATGACGCTGACAGAATGGTCGATTCTTTGCTCGACTGGATGTCGCCGCCGGGCCTTCACCGTCTGAACGCGTGCCCGGAAAGCGATGATTATCAACCGCCGCATACGGCACTGACTTCAGTGGACGACTTAAAGAAGATCTGTGGGTGGGCTGAATTTACTTCCAAGCCGGGTTGGGACGAGGATTTCACCCTGAGTAATTGTGCGGGAAAGCTCGACCTTGGGTGGGCGTCGAGGGATATGTTGCGCGCTTTGGTGCAGTCCTTAGGGATCGGGGGAGACAATAGGGTTGATCAATTTTTGCAATTGCGGCGCGGATCGGACGGAATCGATGGAACAGCCGATGATGGCCTTGACCAGCAGACTCTCTTCGCTACGCTGGGCTTCCCTAACGGGCAAGCTCCGCAGGGTAACCTCGGTTTCAAAACCACGCTGGTCTTTCGCGTCACGAGCGTAGGAAGATCTGGCGATGTTACACGTACCGTTCAGATGATAGTATCACAAGGAGGCGCCGCAGGAGGGCGTCCTCAGGTGATGAGTTGGAAGGAGCTTTGATATCGAGACAGGGATGCCATCCATTTTTATAATTCCCACCGCCCATGGATGGAATTTTCTGCGTTCATCCGCGGCCGCATCACCGCGCGAAGCGGCTGCAGGCAGTGCTGGCCAGAACGGCTCGTGGAACGTGCGCAAGTTACAGACGCTGGGCGAAGCTGTGCCGTTGCTTTCAGCGACCGACGATTTTGTCCTCGGCCTGCCTGTTGCTGCCGTGCTCGCGCAACGATTTCGCCTGCCGAGCGTGGATCCGGCGGAGTTTCCGGAAATGATTCGGATCCAAATCGAGAAGGTGTTGCCGTTCTCGGCCGAAGAGGTAACTACTGATTTCGAAGTAATCGAGCAAGATGAGAACGAAAGCGTAGTCTCGGCTGTGGCCATCAGGAACGAACAGCTTGCCGAGATTGCTGCGCCGCTACTCGACCGCGGTTTTATTCCGCGGCAGGTCACCGTTTATGCAGCGCAGCGCGCCAGCACATACGCTCCCAAGGGAAATGCTCTCCTTATTTACCCTGAAGGCGAGATGCTGGTTTACGCCATGACGGAAAACGGCAAATTGAGCCTTGCGCGCGTGTTTGAAGATGGGAACGGAGAACAACTGCAACTGGAGTTGCCGCAGTTGCGAATGAGTGCCGAGCTGCAAGGCATCAATGCTTCCTTTCCAAATGTCTTATTGGATGAAAGCTGCTACCAGATGCGCGACACTGTGGAGGGAATCCTCTCCAGCCCTACTGAGATAGTTGGGGTCGAACTGCCACCCGCCTCCGTTAAACTGAATCTGCTGCCAGAAAGCTGGCGCCGCCGTCGCTCACAATCGATTAGGCAGGCAGAATGGCGAAAGCGGCTCGTCTGGATCGGTGGCGCTTACCTTGCGCTTCTGTTTCTCTTGTTTGCGTACCTGGGCTTGCTCCGATTTCAAATAGGGCGGCTTGACGCGCGCATTGCACATGACGCTCCCGGTACGCAGTTCGTCCGCGCGACGGAAGCGAACTGGAAGGCACTGGCTCCGGCGCTCGATGCGCGTTATTACCCGGTCGAAATTCTGCTGCACGTTTTCGAAAGTCTGCCATCTCCCGAGGTGCGGGTTACGGCGTACAACCAGTCGGCGCGGCAAATCTCCGTCGATGGCGAGGCGAATACAGCTGCTCTGGCTTATCAGTTCATCGAAAAGATAAAGAAGAATCCGGATTTGCGAACCTTTCAATTTGACATGGCCGCGCCTCGGATTTTGCCAAACGACCATGCGCAGTTCCGACTGGAGGGGAAGCCACGATGATGCCGGCATGGTACCAGCGAATGAATCCGCGCGAGCGTGTGCTCGCGTGGGTAGCGGCCGGCACGGTGCTTGTGTTACTCAACCTTTTTATTTTGGACTGGATTTTCGGCGCGCTGGCGAGCGCACAAAAGCAGATGGCGTCGCGCAGGGCTACCTTAGCCGAACAAGCTCTTTATGTGAAAGAACGAGACCTCTGGACCAAACGCGACGAATGGATCCGCCAAAATCAACCAACTCTCAAAGATCCGGCAGAAGCCTCTGCACTGCTTGATCAGTTAAAGGAAATAGCCGGCAAATATAATGTCTTGGTTGAGAATCCCGCGATCGGTTCCGGGGAAGCAACGCCATATCATCAGACGGTTTATGCTTCCATCGAAACAAAGAGTCCCTGGCCGCCCCTCGTTCATTTTCTTTATGATGTGCAGCGACCTGATGCTTTCATCGTGTTTGAAAATGTGAATCTGGCAATTGATGGCAGCGATCCCACGATGATGCGCGGCAAATTTAAAATCGCCCGCTGGTTTGCTCCGGCACAACGAACGAAGTAATATACCCAGTCCACTTATGAAATATTCATTTACGCTGCTGTTCGCCACCGCTCTGCTTGGAGTGATTTGTGCGCAAGCGGAGGAGGTCCTTCCGCCGCGATTCACTTACGATCGTTACTCGAAGATGGTGGACAATTCGCCGTTTGCGATCGCAACGGCCGTGGCAGCGCCCGCGGCCACGCCCGATTTTGCAAAGGATCTTTATGTGGCCAACGCCGCCCGTTCACCCGACGGCGATTTGGTAACGATCGCTTCGACTTCGGATCACAATTTCAAGAAATACCTTAACACCAAAGCACCTGTGGACGGCTACAGTATCGCCAATATTGAATGGTCGGAGCGCGTCGGTGCGACGAAGGTGACAATTAGTAAAGACGGAAATTTTGCGACAATCACATTTAACGAGGCGCTCCTGCAGCAGTCCGCGCCAAACACGGCCCTAGCCGCAAGAACGCTCGCGCCACCCGCGCCTAACATCCCTACTCCTAACGCAGTCTCACCGAAATTACCTGCCAACGTGTTTCCGGAGGGGCAACAGTTGGTTCCACCTACGCCAGCGGTTCGAACCCCTCATACACGGGGCACGATTCAACGAAATCCAAGAGGCGCCTCGAAGTCGCCTGGCATGGCACCCGGCGCCAAGAATTAGGATTGAAACTTCGGGCCGGTTTTAACCACCGCCCCAATCGTCGTCTGCAGTGTCAGCCTGCCGATCCGGTCCGGCAGAGTACAGGTCATAACCGCTTGGGCTTTTGAGACCAGGGCAGCGATAGATGTAATCGTTTCCCCACGGATCTTTTGGCATTTCCTTGAATAACTGATACCAGCGAGCGGGTCTTGGATCCTTGTCCGGCTGGGTGACGAGCGCCTGCAGGCCCTGCTCGGTTGTTGGATAAAAGCCGTTCATGCTCTCATACAGCTGCAGTTGCGTTTTGATTGCCTGGACGTCCGCTTGAACGCGCATGGTTTTTGCGATGGCAGTCGTGTTACCCAGTTTTGAAATCGCCACTCCCAATATGATCACAATAATGCTCACTACGAGCATGATCTCCAGCAGCGTGAAGCCCCGTTGTTTTCTTTTGATTCTCATTTAGATAAAAGGAGTTACGCACTCCCATTCCGTGCGCGGATACACTACCCTGCTCTTCAAGAATTTCTAGTGCCCGGTGCGCAAGAGATAATCCGCCTTGTCCCAGATATATTTTAACTGAATCTGCGTGGCGCGAATTGCCGCAGCTTCGGTGCCAGCGCCGTTGACAACCATCAAATCGTTCGCGCCCACTATTAAGCTTGCGGCCGGGACAATTTTCTGGGCGCGCAGCCACCCGGTGTAGTTGAAGTGCATCTGCGTGGAGAGCGGTTCTACTTCGCCCCGGTACCCCGGATCAGCAAGGTCTGGCAGCGTCAGGGAAGCAGGCCCAATGTTCTGGCCGTTGAGATAGACTTCCGGTGGAGTGTCAACGCGCGGATTGGCGATTTCAAAGGTCAACAAAGCTGTCAACGGTTGTGCTTCGATTGGAAATTGAAATGCGGCGCTCTCTTGAGTTTGTCCGTTAATACGGATTGTCTCTGACGACAGGGTTGCCGTAACGGTCCCAAAATTCTCCATGTCGTTAGGCGGCGCGTGCAGTGTTGGCACCGATGAGAAGGGTTCGGGAATCACATCGCGATGTTCTGCATTCACAGGATGTACGACTTCACTGCTAGTCATCCAATCCAGATACGCTGCTCGCACCGTTTTGCCGTCGCCGGGCACTTCAATATCGATGGAGGACGCGCCGGTCATGGGTATGAGGACTGAATCCGAGCTCGGCAGATTCATTCCCGCCCCAAGCGTGCCAGAGCGCAAAACGTGTGTGCCAGACTCGTCCCAGGCGATTACCTCGGGCTGCTGATCTGCCTTGTCATCGAAGAACAGGCGAAAAAAAAGAACCTGATAGTCGGGGCTCGGTTGCGTGACGCGAATGCGAAAGACGCTTTTGGACATGGGCGCGCCTTCCGTCGTCTCAGCCGGCAAAAGGGTGAGCGCTTCAACCCAGGCAGGGGCCTTCTGTATTTTTGAATTTTGAGTCGCGCTTTGGCGCAGATCCAGCCACGCGCTCTCGGGGACTGGCTGCTCCGCCGTTGTCGCGTCCGCCGCCGCGCGCGGGAGAGCATCGGTGAACGCTTCCTGTGCGCCGACGCGGCAAATCGCGGCGAACAATATCGCAAAGACAGCGCGAACTAACATTAGGCGGGCGAGATTATTTGAGCACAGGTTCGATTGCAAGCTTTCAGTTTCAATGCGGCCTGATTTGCAAGCTGTGCGTCATCTCGAATACGGCCGACAGAATGCTGAAAACAACCAGACCAACCAGGGCGGCGATCACAACGATGATAACCGGCGGAATCAGCTGCGAGATTAAGCCGACGGTCTTGTCCAACTCGCGCTCATAAACATCGGCAATGGCCTGCATGGTTTCAGCGAAATGTCCTGTTTGTTCTCCCACCGACATCATGTCCGTGAACAAATCAGGGAAAAGTTTTTGCGCTTGCAGAGCGGCGGAGAGCGTCGCGCCATCGATGACCGCCTTGCGCACCTCGCCCAGTTTTTGTTCGAGGAATCGGTTCCCTGCAATTTCAGTTACCAGATCGAGCGCACGGAGCAGAGGTATCCCATTTTCGATCAAGGTTCCCAGCGTACGCGAAAATTGCGCGTAGTAACGGTGTCGAATGACTCGCCCGTATCCGGGAATCATCAGCTGGAAACGATCCCAACCGGTGCGCCCTTCGTCGGTGCGAACCAATGCGCGGAAACCGACGACTGCGCTAATCCCCGCCAGCACGCCAACCCACCAGTACCCCGTAATCGCGCGATGAATGTGCAGCAGAATCCGCGTGGGCAATGGAAGCGCGCCGCCAGTTTGTGCCATGAATCCTGTTAACTGTGGCACCATGAACGTGATAAAAATCGTAATAAGAACGGCGCCAGCCAGCGCGAGAAATGCCGGATAAATTAGTGCCTGCTGTACGCGGTCTCGCAGCTCCTTGGCTTGCATCAAACTCTTGACTACACGGAGCAGAATCTGAGGCAGCGCTCCGCTCGCCTCGCCGGCAGCCACCAGGTTTACATAGAGCGGCGGGAAAATCCGCGGCAGCTCACTTAATGCTTGCGAAAAACTGCGGCCATCGACCAGCGCCTGATGCAGCGTGTGGGTCATTTGCTGGACGCGCGGCTGCTTCAGACGTTTTTCCAATACCGCTAGCCCCTCGTCGAGCGTCATCCCCGCTTGCAGCAAATGGGCCAGCTGCTCGGTGAAAACGAGCAACTGACCGTGCGGAATTTTCAGATTTCGCGTGGGAGCGGCCGGCGCGGCGCCGTCTCGTTGTGCCGTCTTGGCTTCCGGTCCAACCAGGTCGATCCGGACCGGAATACATTTTTGCAATTCGATTTGTCGAATTGCGACTGCTCGATCTGGGCAATCGAGCACGCCCTCAACCAAGCTCCCCTGCGCGTCGCGGGCACGGTATGCAAACTGTGGCATCGGCGTGGAAAATTAGTCGGAAACCGGAGATCGCAAACTAGAATCTGGCTCCGCGAGGTTAAATCGTTAAAAGTTACAATGTGAAAAAGCTCTTTCGAAGGATGTAACGTTTTGGCGAATCATGAGTCACATTGCTTGTTCCCTAATTACCGTGATTGCAAAAAAATTTTACTTGCCATGCCGTTTGATCTTGCTAAGAGCGGCGGACATGAAGTGTGCAGTAGTGTTCATCCTCGTCTCCATTGCGTTTGTATCGCAAACATTCGCGGTCTTGCGACCGCTCTTTCCGGCAAAACCGGCGCCACCCTTTAGTGGCGAAGTGATTACCACTGGCGACGATTCGAGTCGATATTCTGCGGGAAAACCTCCCGCTACAGTGCCGAGGTAGGACTGCATCCAGTCGCGACCAACGGGCTTTGTAATTTGCGAGGACCGAAATGCGCACTTACAAAGTTGCGCTGCGACGATGAGAGCGCTACCCGAATGTCGCCTTTACGGAATCATTGATCTCGGTTACGTCCCGCAACTGGGAGATTGCGATCGTGTGGCCGAACAAATGGTCGCCGGTGGCGTGGATCTCATTCAACTTCGTGGAAAAGGAAAATCGATCGACGAGCTGGTCGACCTGGCGTCTGAGATCCATGAAATCACTGCCCGATCGGGAACGCCGCTGATTGTGAATGATCACGCCGAGATCGCGGCGCGAGTTCCGGTCGACGGCGTGCACGTTGGGCAGGACGACGATTCAATTCTTGTTGCGCGCCAAAAGGCCGGGAGAGATTTGATCGTTGGTAAATCGACACACAGTCTGGCCCAGGCGCACGAGGCGCAGGGCGAGGGCGCTGATTACATCGGATTTGGTCCGATCTTCGCCACGCCAACCAAACCGGATTACAAACCAATCGGATTGGGCAATATCAGGCGAGTTCATCTGGATCTGAGCATCCCGATCTTCTGCATAGGCGGAATCAACATCGACAATCTTCAGCAGGTGGTCGATGCCGGGGCGAAGCGCGTTGTCATGGTTTCGGCCTTGCTCAAGGCGCGCAGCATTGTTGATTACGCGCGCTGCGCCACGGATATGCTAGCATAAATGACGAATGACCAATGACGAAGGAATGATCCAAATGACGAAATATTCGAAACCAGCTTCACTTCATCACCTGTCCTTCGTGCTTTATTCGTCATTCGTCATTTGGGCTTCGTCATTCTAATCATGTCCGTTCTCGTTGTTGGCTCGATTGCAATTGACGCAGTTAAGACCCCGGTAGAGGAACATTCCAACTTGTTAGGCGGATCCGCGTCCTACGCTTCTCTGGGCGCCAGTTTCTTTTCACCGGTTCGATTGGTCGGAATCGTAGGCAACGACTTTCCGGAATCCGAATTTCAGTTTTGGAAATCGCGCAAGATCGACAGCGAAGGCGTGCAGCGCGCGAATGGAAAAACATTCCGCTGGTCCGGCGAATACTCGTGGGACTTGAATACGCGCGAGACACGCTCCATTGCACTGAACGTCTTCGAAGAGTTCAAACCGGTGTTGCCGGAGTCGTATCGTGAAACCGATTTCGTTTTGCTCGCCAACATCGCGCCCTCGTTGCAAGCGCATGTGCTCGACCAGATGAAGCGGCCCCGTTTCGTTGTGGCCGATACGATGGATCTCTGGATCGAGACAGCGCGGCCAGACCTCGCTGCGCTGCTTCGGCGCGTGAATCTCCTGATCTTAAACGACAGTGAAGCGCGCGAAATCACCAGGGAGACGAGCCTTATCAAGGCGGGGCGTAACATTCGAAAAATGGGTCCCGATTACGTCGCGATAAAAAAAGGCGAGCACGGCGCGCTGCTTTTCGGTGAAGGCGACCAATTTTTCAGCTGCGGCGCCTATCCGCTGGAAGACATTCATGATCCGACCGGGGCAGGGGACACATTTGCCGGCGGAATGGCGGGCTATCTCGCTGGCACCGTGAAAAAAGTGCACTTTAACGACTTACGGAAAGCGATGATTTACGGCAGCGTGCTGGCCAGTTTTTGCGTGGAAGCATTCAGTCTGGAGCGTCTGCGTACACTCTCAACGGAAGAAATCGCAAAGCGCTACGAGACTTTCAAACTGATGAGCCAGTTCGAGGTGCCAGCGTGAGAACGAGGCCCGAACTGGAATACCGCGCATTACTGCTTCGTACGTTGATCACTGCGGCCGTCTGCGTCGTCGCCGTGTTGATCTGTTACTTTTGGGTTGATCGCCCGGTGGCGTTCTTTGTCTATCACCGTCACATCAACACGATTCAGGTTTTTCGATGGCTCACGTACCCACCCCCAGAAGTGCAGAATTGGTCGGCTCTTGTTTTGACGGTCTTAATGGTCCGGCGGGCGTGGGGATCATTTCTGCGCTGGCAGAAAACACTGTTTGTCGCGTGTCTCAGCCTGATTGTTGCCGATGATTTCCGCATCTCGTTAGGCGACGTTTTCGGCCGCTATTGGCCGGAAACCTGGACTCACGATAATCCATCCCTCATCGGCACCGGAACGTATGGTTTCCATCCATTTCAGCGCGGCGATGACATCGGCAGTTTTCCGTCCGGCCACGCTGCAAGAATTCTCGCCTTTGCTACCGTTTGGCTAATTGCAATGCCCCGCGGTCGAACTGTAGTCATTGTTCTCAGTGCTTCGATGCTCGTGAGTCTTGTAGCGATGAATTATCATTTCGTCAGCGACGTGATTGCCGGCGGTGTTTTGGGCGGAATCGTCGCGGTGTACGCGGCGCACCTGGCGCGGTTGCCGACGCCCTAATTGAATTGTGATGTCGATATGATTTCCGCGTGCAGGTTCGCGACTGGGCAATTTACCAAATTGCGCTACAAGATTGGGCTCTTTGCCCTCGCAATTGTTTGCGCGGCGGCGCTCGATGTTGGCGCACGCGAGTCCAAAGATTGGATCGTCCTGGAGAATTGTAGGCTGATTTCAAATCCTGCGAATGATGGTGACAGTTTTCACGCCAGCTCGGGTGCGAGGGAATACATTTTCCGCCTCTACATGGTTGACGCGCCTGAAACGGACGCAATGAATCCGGCGCGTCTGGTTGAACAGGCAAAATACCTTGCGATCACTGTGCCCCAGGCCATCGAAGTAGGCCAGGCAGCCAAAGAGTTTACCCGGGAGAAATTGTCCGAGCCGTTTACGGTGTTTACGCGCATGTCGGATGCGATGGGTCATAGCAAGCTCGAGCGGTTTTACGCATTTGTGCAGACTAAAGACGGGGATCTCGGCGAGCAGTTGGTTCGCAATGGGCTTGCGCGAAACTATGGCTTCAAAGCGATACCGCCGGGGTTGAGAAATTCGCGACTAGAAGTAGAAAAACTTCAACAATTCGAGGACGAAGCAAAGCAGGAGAGAATTGGAGGCTGGGGCGTTAGCGCCGGGCGATTAAATGTCCACGCTCAAAAGCCAGTGCCTTTTAGTGTTTTCGTAGCCGAAAAGAACGCTCGAGCCCCGACATTGCCTCTGGCGAATACGTTCCACCGGATTGCCGCGCCACTGCCCAGTTCGTCGACCGCTCCAGTTGGCTCAGTTGAACCTCAAAGGTCGCATGTAAAAGAAACAATCGAGCCGGGACAGATCGACATCAACAAGGCAACAGAGAAGGAATTGAAAATGATTCCCGGCATCGGACCGGTCATGGCTGGTCGAATTATTGCCGCGCGACCGTTTCGCAGCGCCGACGATTTGAAGAAAGTAAACGGAATCGGCGACAAAAAGTACGTCAAGATTCGGCCGTATTTTCAGTAGCTCGCGCTGCCGACCTTTGATCGTTTAATCTCATTTCCTGCGGCAGCGAGCTTACCGCCAGGACTACGCCATCGTCCAAACTCTGAATCGTGGCGTCGCGCCGAGGTTCCATGCATTTGGCCGGCGTGGGAGGCGTAACGCGGAAGCGTCACGAAAGTTTTACAAGAACGCCTTCAAATCGCCACACGTCTCGGGTTTCTTGGCGGCGCATTCACCAATCACTAAACAAACCAACAACACGTAAATATGAAGAACTTTGTTTCATTTCGGATCGTAACTTTGGCGCTCGTCGCAGGCTACCTGCTCAAAACCACGAGCGCCGATGCCGACGTCGCGTTCCTCGGAGTTGCTGCCGGCGACGCAACAACTAACGACGTGATCGTCTGGACACGCGCTAAAGACGAAGCGAATCCCCAACCGACCGCAATCAACGTTCAAATCAGCCAGGACCCGACGTTCATTACGGGAGTTACTACCTTACCCGGGGGAACTGCTGGTTCGCCGACTGATTACACCGTGAGGAGCAATGTCGGCGGCTTGGAGCCAGGAACCGTTTATTATTACCGGTTCCAAACCACGAATGCCTCGGTCACAAGCAACGTTGGCAAGTTCAAGACCGCTCCTAACCCGACAGCCAGTGCTTCAGTCCATTTTGGGGTCAGCGGTGACTGCGATGGATTGATCCGTCCTTATGCCCTCGCAAGCCAGGTGCCGGCAAAGAACCTGGATTTCTTTATGTTTGACGGAGACACCGAATACGAAACCTCCGCGAGTATCGGATCGCCGGCCGTACACAGCACCGGGAACATTCCAGATCCCATGGTAACTGTTCCAACGGCGACTCAGTTGCAGTTGTTCGACGACTTCTCGCGCAAATATCGCGAGCAATTTGCGCCTGTGAACATCGGTGGTCAGAACTGCCTGCAACCATTTTTCGCCGGCCAGGGCAATTACACCGCGTATGACAACCACGAGCTTGGCAACAAACAATACATTAACGGCGGCGCTCCGGCAGGCGGAGGCGTCGGCAGCACCACCGGGGGCCCGCCCTTCGATTTTCCCACCGGTGCAGGCGTCGATGCACGTAACCCTGTCAATGATGTGACTCCAAACGACGGGAGCGTTCCCTTCATGAACAAGGGCGGAGGTTTTCAAATGTTGCAGCAGGTTTTCGAGAACTACCAGCCGATGAAAGAGCGTGGCCTGATCAATGCGCCCTCTGACCCACGCACGAACGGCACACGCCAGCTTTACTTCGCTCAACAATGGGGCAGGAACGCAATCTTCATCAACACGGATTGTCGCTCCTATCGCGACATCCGGATGAAGACTGCCACAAACGCTGATGAGACCGGCACGCGTGCCGACAATCCGAACCGCACAATGCTGGGCGCGACGCAGCTTGCGTGGTTGGAACAAACGCTTCTCGATGCGGAACAGGCGGGGACGACTTGGAAATTCATCAACATTTCCGATCCGATCGACCAGATCGGGCCAATTGGCGGGAGTCTGACGCTCGTCGATCCGCCTGCAACTGCGGAATACGGCACGCTCGGCTCAATTGCTTCGATCGTCACTACCGGCTCTACGAACAACACGAGGACGGTTACGGTTGGCAGCACGGTCGGCCTTGTTGTGGGTCAGGGCGTTTCCGGCACGGGCGTCCCGGCGAACACAACGATCAGCGGCATCAACACCGATGGCACGACATTCTCGGTCAACAACAACGCCACAATCGCTACTGGCACCACATTGACGCTGACGCCAGCTCCCAGCACCTACGCGCCTGTTAACAGTGATGGAGGCAAGTCGTGGATGGGTGGCTATCGCGCGGAGCGTAATGAGCTATTGAAATTCATCGCTGATCATCGGGTCCACAACGTGGTTTTCCTCGCAACAGACGACCATCAGAACCGAATCAACGAATTGTTTTACTCGCCGACTGGCCAGACTGGTGTTCAAGCGAGCTACGTCAAGGTACCGTACTGCTTCGAAATCGTTTGCGGCCCGCTCGGCGCAACTGGCCCGGACCTTATTTCAAACCATAGCTTTGCGCTGGTAAAGAAGCTCGCGGATAGCATTGCCAACGCCCAGATAGCCGAGAACCTCGAACCCATCGGCCTTGCAGGTTATCATGGGTTGCAGAATGTCAGGCGCTTCGGTGATGCGCACGCAGACAGGTTGCGCCAACCAGCTGACTTTTACAGTCCGGACACATTCAACTACAACGTGCTGGATGTAAGTGCCGATGGAAAAACTCTCACTGTCACGAGCTACGGCATCAACTCGACTGTGCAGAACGGGTTTGTGGAATACGATCCGGTCAACAATCCGGAACGAGAATTGTTCAGGTTCCAGATCAAAAGGCATCCTTGACAGGTAACGTATCTGTCTGATTTGCCGGGATTGGTAAAACAGGCCTTGCCCAAAAAATTTGGGCAAGGTTCTGAAGGCCAGGCTTTGGGTGACAAGAATACGGCAAAAGAATGTGGCGCGCCCGTGGGGATTCGAACCTCAAACCTTCTGATCCGTAGTCAGATGCTCTATCCAGTTGAGCTACGGGCGCCCGAGAAGAACAGCTAATTTGCGAAGGAAGAGCACAGCGGTCAAATAATGCCAAAAACCGCAAAAATTTCCGGCCGCTTTCGAGATCAGAAACGATTTGCTGTCGCAGGGTTATGGCGTTGATCGCGCAAAATCATCCACCCTACGATCCACCCGCCCGCATCGCTATGCCAAGCATTGCGGGCAGGAATCGACCGGAGCGGAATCTTCCGCCCGTGCATCACCAACCAATAAACTCACGTCTGTTCAGTCGCGGAACAGCGCACCCGGAGAATAATTATGAATAAGCAAAACTCGAATCGTCTTGACCTCGACCCCACTATCACGCGCCGAAAATTTCTCGGCACGACGGCGCTCGGCAGCGCGGCATTGCTAAGCGGAGGCCTTACTTCGCTCGTTCAACGCTCTGCTTTAGCCGCGGGCGGCTCTGACTTTATTGAAAAGAGTATTCCCGAGCTTCAGGATGCCATGGCTGCGGGCCAACTGACAAGCCGGCAACTCACGCAGGGTTACATCAGACGCATCCAATCGCTTAATCCGCTGCTGCACTCAGTAATCGAAGTAAATCCCAATGCAATTGCGATCGCCGCTCAGCTCGATAACGAACGCCGCCGAGGACAAGTTCGTGGTCCGCTCCATGGCATTCCGCTTCTCGTCAAGGACAACATCGCAACTGATGACCAAATGCAAACGACGGCGGGATCGCTCGCGATTTACGGCAACCACGTGCCTGGGGATGCTGTGATTATTCATCAATTGCGCGCAGCCGGCGCCATCATTCTTGGCAAATCGAACCTGGGCGAATGGGCAAATTTCCGGGACGATGAGGCCGAGACCTATCCTCTAGCAGTCGGTTGGAGCGCGCGCGGTGGGAGTACAATTAATGCCTACGACTTGAGTTACACATCGTGGGGCTCAAGCTCTGGTTCCGCTAATGGTGCTGCGGCGAATCTCTGCGCGGCGGCGATTGGCACGGAGACCGATGGATCAATCACAGGACCGTCGGCCGTTGA
>WNGE01001128.1_pt1 | contig 50546 bp, 48 predicted proteins | sample 5400651 | NCBI WGS metagenome assembly WNGE01 (sample SAMN13153370, study PRJNA577476) | soil metagenome | isolation source: 60 cm soil or saprolite under grassland replicate 2 | place: USA:California | collected 2016-06-15 | reverse complement strand
CAGGATTTTTTATTCGAAGCTCATAAAAAATAAAACCTATAAGACCTATTGCAGCAATAACTGAACATACTTGTATCGCATGACTGCTAAACCAATCTTCTGCTTCACCACGTTCTAACACGAATTGTAAACATCCAATGCCGGCAGCCAGCAATGCAATACCTGTATAATCAATATGTATTTGCTTTTTATTTTTTCCTTCGTTTGGTTTTGTCTTTATAAATGAGTAAGAAAGCAATGTTGCGATAATGCCGATTGGTATATTGATCATAAATATCAAAGGCCAGTTGAAGTGTTCAATAATAAAGCCACCAACTGTTGGTCCCAATGTTGGCCCAAGCACCAATCCCATACCAAATAAACCAGAGGCAATTGGCCTGTCCTGTGGTTCAAACGCATCAAATAAAATAGCCTGTGAAGTAGAGAGTAATGCACCACCTCCGACACCTTGTATAAATCGCCACGCAACTATTTCAACAAGACCTGTTGACTGCGCACACATATATGATGCGAACGTGAAGATGATCATCGAAGCGATGTAGTAATTTTTTCTTCCAAAATATTCAGCTAAAAATCCCGTAAGAGGAATAATGATCACATTCGCAATAGCGTAAGAAGTAATTACCCAGCTAATATCTTCAATGCTTACACCAAGACTGCCGGACATATCATTCAAAGCAACATTTACAATGGAAGTATCTATCAATTCCATTACTGCTGCTGATACCGTTGTTATTACGATAACAAATTTTGCAATTCCTTTCGCTGACATAACAAATTATTCTTTTGTTTCTTACAAATTATTTCGTTGGCACACTGATATAAGCGCTAAGACCTGCTCTTAAATAGTTCCTGTATTTATTTATATCGCTGATAGCGATTTTTACAGGCACACGCTGCGTTACTAAATTTTGCTCCTGTTGCCTCACTGAGGCTTTCGATAGTGCCGGTAAGTTTTACATCAGGATAAGCATCAAGCTCAATATTAACAGGCATTCCCGGGCGAAACTTTTTTATCTGTGTTTCTTTAAAGTTGGCAACGATCCAGTAAGTGCTGTCATTTACAATTGAAAATAAAGGAGTACCTGCCTGTACATATTGTCCAACAGTAATATTCTTTTTACCAAGCTTACCTTCCTGTGGTGCATAAATTTTTGTGTAAGAAATTTTTAATTTCTGTTGCTTTATTGCTGCCTTCTTCATGCTGAGTGCTGCTTCTGCTTTTTGAATGGTAGCCTGTGATATAGCAATTTTGCTGTTTGCTGCGGTATAATCACTGCCGCTGTTATTTACTTGTTGCTTAGCAGCTTCAAATGCAAAATGACTGTCATCAAGTTGTTTTTTTGTAATTGCCTGGTCGGTAAATAACTTTTGATTGCGCTCATAATCTTCCTCTGCCTGCTGCAGCTTAACTTCATTAAGAGTAATTGTCCCCTTGTTTACTTTGGTTGATACAACGGCATTATTAAAAGATGCTTTTGCATTAAGAATATCAGCTTCTGCAGCCTGGTAATCTGCTTCCATCTGTGCAAGCTGTGTTTGCAATTCATCATCATCCAGTTCCACTACAAGCTGACTTGTTTTTACTGAATCATAATCGCTTACTGCAATGGATTTCACATAGCCTGAAACCCTGGGCAATACAGGAATGATCTGCGTTTCAATTTGAGCGTTATCCGTTGTTTCATGACGTAGCGCAAAAGATATTTTGTTGTAGGCAAAAATTCCACCCACAATAAGAATTATACCAAGAATAATAAAACGCAATGGCGACTTTTTCTTCTTCTTTTCTTCTGTTCCGTTCTGCTCCATAAGTTTTCTGTTTGATTCCTTTTGCTCATCAAAAACTTTTCCATTTGGTGTTTTGGGTGTTTTCAAAATTTTTTCAGTTGCTGTTGCTTGCTCTTCCATAACTTGAGATTTGGTTATTTTTTCAATAAATAAGAATGCATTAAATCTTTTAAGTAATCACTTACTCTTTTGCTAAATTTTGGGTCGTCATAAGGCACATAACCATCTTCTTTATTTAGCATTTTGTTACAAAATTTTTTTGAAAGCAGTACCTGGTTAATTGTGCCAATAATAGATGCTATTACAAGAAGGCTATCAACTTTTTTAAAGCTTCCATTTTTTATGCCCGCCTCTATAACACTTCTTATAAGAATACTATTTGGAGAAATCATATTTACAATTGCTTCCTGCAAAGCTTCACGCTGACTCAGCATCATTTCCTGGTGAATAACACGATGAAATTTGCGATTCGTAAAAAGCCTCGTAACATAACCATCAATGATTCTATCTAATTTTTCAATTTCAGAAAGCTCTTTGTTCTTGATTATTTCCTCAAGAAAATCTCTTGTATAGGCAGCTTTTTGCTCTAACATAGATTCAAAAAGTTTTTCTTTTGAACCAAAATAATAATTGATCATTGCAACATTCACATCAGCTTTTGTAGCAATGTCACGAATTGATGTTCCCTCAAAACCCTTTTCTGCAAAGAGTTCCACAGCTATATTAATTATATGTGTTTTTTTATCTGTCATATTTTTCGCAATCGTTTTATAAGGCAAAATTAAACAAATGTTTGAATTAAACAAACGTTTAATTAACTTTTTTTGAAAAAGAATAATAATTTTTTGGATGGGCTTATGTGCGGGTAGCATTGCCGCTTGCTTCGTCAAGCAAATTGCTCAACTTGTGCGTTCGGAAACTAGAAGCAACTAGGAGCTGCGGGTGAACAAAAAACTTGTAGCCGAAGCTAATGGCTCAAAGTGTTAATAAGTAGTGTAAACAATGAGGATACCTACTATCATCATAATTAGCATCCCCATGAAGAAAAGAATATCAGCAATGGTTTCAATTGTTTTATATTGATTCTTGCGTAATGCCATATAAGCGAGAATAGCTGAAGCAAGAAATATACATGTATTGGCGGCAAGTATTTCATCAGCGTACGTGCCAATGCCGACCTTCATTACACGGAAAAGTGCGATAATGGTAACACTTACACCGGCCAGTGTGATAGAGCCATTAAAGACATGCTCTGCAATAGTTTTCCTTTGATTATCGTTGTTGTGCATTATAACTGAGTCAACGCAAAATTTATTAATGATAATTATATTCTATGCGACCAACGGGTTGTTTTTGTTTGTTTAAGCATAATTCTTTTTGTTTTAGCCCGTTCGGCAAATAAATATATTGCCATACAAGATAGTTATCAGAGCCCTGAGGTATTTGCGTTAATTGCACAAGTGTTCCGTTGCTGTCATATTCAAATAAAAAATCCGGCAGCAGGCGCTGCGCTTTTGCATTAAACCGCACAATGTCTGTAAGGAGACGTTGATCATTGTAATAATAAAAATATTTTTCAATCAACCGGCCTTTCTTTCTCCAATGTTCTTCTGCTATATTTCCCTGCTCATCTTTTACAAATTCAATTACAGTTGTATCTTCATTGTCTTTTATCAACAGCATTTTTACCGGCTGGTTATTTTCATATTGCCATTGATGCACTTCCTGAGAGGAACCATGCATAAAAGTATCCTGGGTTTGAGTGGTTATTGATTGCAGATTATTGTTATCATAAGTATATAGAGTAGTGCTTTGTATATTTCCTGCATTGTTGATTGTTTTGCTGATCTTATCATTAGTATAAAAAGCAGTGGATACAGATTTTCCTGTAGAAGGATATTCTGTGGTAGTTGTGATAACATTATTGTCAGCAGATATTTTTTGTTCAAGCATGAAGTGATCAGTCAGTTCGCCACTCGCTTCATAACTTGCTGCTGATACCTGGTGAGCATGATTATTTTTTAATAAAAGATATTGCTTATTTGTTTGCTGGGTTGTAATTAAATCATTGTAATAATATTGACCAAAAGAAATATTAAGAGATAAAAGGGACACTGCAACTAAGAGCACTGGTTTCATTTATGTGATTAATTTGTTTCAAAAGTAATTGGTGCGTTTATTAACGGCAAAACATCTTGAAAAGTATGTATTGCAGCATTGAGCGAGTTGTGTATTTTTAGTCAAATTTTAACAGGGTGTCGCATTTAAAAGAAAGAAAGGAAAAGAACTGTCTTAATTGCAACGCTGAAGTGTTGGGCAGATATTGCCATATATGCGGACAGGAAAATATAGAAATAGAAGAAAGTTTTTGGTCATTGGCAACGCATCTTATTTATGATATTATGCATTTTGACAGCAAGTTTTTTGATACTTTAAAATTTCTGCTGTTAAAGCCCGGGTTTTTATCAAAAGAATATTTGCGTGGCAGAAGAGCCACCTACCTGCATCCTATAAGAATGTATGTATTTACCTCCGCTATATTCTTCCTTATTTTCTTTTCGTTCATTTCTAAACCGGGGGATTTTGAAAAAGGAATTAGGACTGACGAGGGGAAAACAGAAATAAATAAACAGATCCGGGAATTACAGGATTCGATAAAAAAAGTAAAAGATACACTTAAGCGCAGGCAAATTGAAAAGAAAATCAGGGGATTAAATGTTGCTTTATCATACATGCCCTCAGAAGCCGGGGATTCAGTTGAGCATAATAATAACAGAAGCAGCAATGTTTTGAACTTAAGAGACAGCATGCCTTCTTCAATAAAAGAATATGATTCGTTGCAAAATAAACTTCCGAAAAATGAAAGAGATGCCTGGCTAATGCGTTTGATGATGTACCGTGTTATTACGATCAATCAAAAATACAAGGGAGATAATGAAAGATTTAAAGAAGATTTTGCAGAAAAGTTTAAACACTCCGTACCTCAAATGATGTTTATTTCACTTCCGCTCATAGCACTGGCGATGCAATTACTTTATATAAGAAGAAGAAAACAATTTTTCTATGTGGATCATGTAATACTTCTTATACATATTGGTATTGCTAACTTTATTTCGTTACTTATTTATTATGGTTTCTCAGCTTTATATGATGTAACGCATTTTGGATTATTCAGTTGGATTGCGACTCTTATAGGAATTTATATTTTTCTTTACTGCTTCCTGGCCATGTATAATTTTTATAAACAGAGAATTTTTAAAACTTTTGTTAAGTATTTTATTTTATTATTTGTTGCCTCTATATTGACGGGTATATTGCTGGTAATATTTGTGATTACTTCATTTTTTCAAATATGAGACATGGAAAATAATGGATCTGCTTTTGAAAGGTTAGTAAATATTATGGATGAATTGCGGCAAAAATGTCCCTGGGACAGAAAGCAAACTATTCATACGCTTCGTTCCATGACTATAGAAGAAACCTATGAACTTGCTGATGGCATAATAGAAGAAGACTGGCAAAATATTAAAGAAGAGCTTGGAGATTTATTGCTTCATATTGTTTTTTATGCAAGAATCGCTAAGGAAGAATCAAAATTTACGCTAAAAGAGGTAATTGAAACACTTTGCAATAAATTGATTGTTCGTCATCCGCATATTTATGGTAATGTGAAAGTGCAGAATGAAGAAGACGTTAAAAAGAACTGGGAAGCTATAAAGATAAGTGAAGGTAAAAAATCGGTTATGGATGGAGTACCGGTTTCATTACCTGCAGTTGTAAAAGCAACACGCATACAGGAAAAAGCAAAACAGGTTGGTTTTGAATGGCACAATAAAGAAGATGTTTGGAAAAAGGTGGAAGAGGAAATAGATGAATTGAAAGAAGTAGTAACCAAAGAAGATCAGAAAAGGATGGAAGAAGAATTTGGCGATGTGCTGTTCAGCATGATAAACTATGCACGATTTTTGCATATTGATGCAGAAGCGGCTTTAGAAAAAGTAAATAAAAAATTTATAAAGCGATTTACAGGAATGGAAGAAGCTGCTTTAGAAGAATCCAAAAACCTGGCGGATATGTCTCTTGATGAAATGGATATTTTGTGGAACCGTATTAAAAAACAAAAACACACTTCTTGATTAAGATCCTCAAAACTTCGGCTTTCAGGTATGGTTATCTTTTTATTACAGCCGCCTGGCTGTATACGGTTTCTTTTTTGTTTACCAATTATTTTTCTTTTGATTCAAGTCCGGATAAAGTAGCTAAAGTTTTAAGAAAGTATATAACCAGGAGTGAAAAGCATTTTAATGATTTACTGAAGGATAACTCGTTAATACAAAGCATTATTACAGATAAACCTTCCACAGCTAAAACGCATCTTTGGAAAGATGACATCGGTATTTTCTCTTATGTTATTAATGAAAGTGGTAGCCCGGTCCAATTATATTGGAATACCAATGTTATGGCCATAAATAATGAAGATTTAAAAAAGGCTGATGGAAATTACCCGGTATTTTATCAAAAGAGTTTTTTTGAATTATTAAAAAAAACCATTCAGAAAAACAATCATAAATATGTTATTGTTGGATTGATACCTGTACACTGGGATTATTCTATTGAAGATGAAAAAGTGCAAAGCCGTTTTGCAGCTTATCCGCAGCTTGAAAAAAGTTATACAATATCATTAACCGATATTGGTACACCGGTATTAAATGGCGCAGGGAAAACACTTTTCTACATTCAGCCAAAGGCCAATACTTTTCTTGATGATCAGCCTGGCGCTATTTCGATTCTGTTGCGTGTAATTGCGATTATTATTTTGATGATCTTTATTAATTCGCTGGCAACAGAACTGGTTCAGCAAACCGGCTTTTTCAGCGGGTTTTTATTTTTGCTGATTATAGTAGTGTTTTTCCGATCACTCACCTATTTTTTTAATTTTCCATTCGATTATAGCAGGCTTGATCTGTTCGATCCAAGAGTCTATGCTTCAAGCGTTCTGCATCCATCACTGGGAGACCTTTTGATTAATGCTATTCTCTTGTATTGGCTTGTAAATTTTATTAAAAATAATATCAATGAGCTTAATGTTGATTTTGGAATGTCTGATGTTGCAAAAAAGACAATCGGGATTGTCTCTTTAAGCAGTATACCGTTATTTACAATAAAGATGGCCGGCTTCTTAAGCAGCCTGGTAAAAGATTCAGCAGAATCAAAGCTGTCTTTTAATGTAACTAACTTTTTTTCAATGAATATTTACACCGTTGTAAGTTTCATTATCATTTGTTTTATAATTCTCAGCTTTTTTTATATCTCTCAATTCCTGGTTAAACTTTCTTTACTCGCCCAGTTAACCATGTATTGGAGAATAATAATCCTATTGTCTTTCGCTTTTTTATTCTTAAGTTTTAAAATGGGCGGCGCTAGTGATACTGTTCTCAACTTTGCATTAGTTGCATGGCTGCTTATATTTTATATTTCCCTCAATTTCAGGCTTGAGGATATTTCGCTTTCTTTTTTTCATTCGTCGTCTTTTATGCCATGGAGTATTTTTCTTATGGCATCAGTAACTGCACTTTTAATATACCAGAATAAATCGCTGGAGCAGGATAAAAGAATAACAATAGCCGAAAAAATAACCACAGAATCAGATCAGGCAAACGAAACAATTCTAAGAATTGCACTTACAAGGTTTTCCAGTTTTATCTTCCTGAATAATTTTACAGGCTTTTATGATGAGAGTGAAAATAAATCGCTGAAGAATAATATTATTAATGACAATTTCCAGGGGTACCTTAGAAATTATTATACACGCATCTACACTTTTGATCAGGCCTATCAGCCATTATATAATGATGATTCGGCATCTTACAATGTCATCAAGTCTATAATCATGAACCAGGCAAGATTTACTACAGTGCCTGATCTATATTACTATGAAAATGCCGCAGATAAGTTTAGTTACATTTATGAAAAAAATGTATACGATGCTGACTCCACACCTCTTGGTTATATATTTTTAATAATAAGACCCAAAGGATACAAAGAAGAAGAGCTGACACCGCAATTATTTAAACAACTTGTAAACGACGTGTCAAATTTAGGGCAGGATTATGCCTTAGCTATTTATCAAAATAACCGGCTTATAAAAAGTACAAGTAACTATAGTTTCAGAGATGCTATTTATGCTAAAGACTTACCCAAATTTGAACATGAATTCCGGGAGAACAAAGATTACAGTGAACTTTGGTACAAGGCAGGTGGTAATAAAGTAATTGTGCTGGTTAGAAAAAATAATTGGTTTCCTGAATCCATTACTTTTTTTGCTTACTTATTTGGTTTACTGATTGTTCTTATTCTTCTTCAGCATTTTGGTCAGCTTATTCTTCAAACTCATTTTAAATGGAATAAAATAAAGCGTGTATTCCGTTTCAATATCCGTACACAAATACAGGTAATAATTGTTACTGTCAGCGTAATCTCATTTATTGTAATAGGAATTGCCACTATATCTTTTTTCATTATAAGATTTAACAGAAACAATGATGAGAAACTAAGAACTACCGGGCAGATTTTAGTAAATGAAATAGAAAGGCTAAACAGGGATCGGAGTATAACCAACAATATGTTTATTAACTATGAGATGAATGATCTTGAAAAAAGAATTCTTGAAATAGCTGAGATACATAATATTGATGTCAACCTTTTTGATCCGTTCGGAAACCTTAAGATTACTTCACAGCGATATGTTTACGATAACCAGATCCTCAGCAATAAAATGAATTCCGCTGCTTATTATGAGATGCATTATAATCACAGCATTCAATTCATTCAAAAGGAAGATGTGGTTGATTATTCTTATCTCAGTATTTATATACCTGTTAAAAACGATGCTGGGCGTTTGCTTGCCTATCTTAATGTGCCATATATAAGATCGCAAAGTGAACTTAATCTGGAAATTTCAAATTTCCTCATCACGCTTATAAATCTTAATGCACTTATTTTTATACTTGCCGGTGCAATTGCACTCTGGATAACGAGGCGCATCACTTCTTCATTTACACTAATTGGAAATAAAATGAAGGCCATCAACTTTGGCACTGCAAATGAAGAAATTGAATGGAAGAAAGATGATGAACTCGGTGAGCTTGTAAGCGAATACAATAAAATGGTAAAGAAACTTGCTGAAAGTGCAAAGGCGCTTGCACGAAGTGAACGTGAGGGAGCGTGGCGTGAAATGGCAAGACAGGTGGCACATGAAATAAAGAATCCGCTTACACCCATGAAGCTTAGCATTCAATATCTGCAGCGGGCAATACATAATAATGCACCCAATGTAAAAGATCTTTCAAGCCAGGTTGCCAACACATTGGTTGAGCAAATTGATCAGTTGTCAAAGATCGCCGGAGATTTTTCTCAGTTCGCCAATATAACCAATGTACGTAAAGAGGTATTCAATTTATCGGATGTACTGGGAATGATCATTCAATTATTCCGCACAGACGAAAGAATAAATATAGTATGGCGAAAGGAAGAAGGCACCTATATGATTGAAGCTGATAGAACACAGATACATCGTTTGTTCACTAATCTTATTAAGAATGCAATAGAGGCTTATGAAAACAATGAAAGAGTAAGGATCGTGATTCACCAGTTTAAGACAGAGGATGAAGTGATCGTCTCTGTTGAAGATAAAGGAACCGGTATACCTGAAGTTATGCAACCAAAAATTTTCGCTCCCAACTTTACCACCAAATCCTCAGGTACAGGACTTGGTCTTGCTATTTGCAAAGGCATAATAGAAAAAGCCAATGGCAATATCTGGTTTGAAACAAAAGAAGATGTGGGAAGTAAATTTTTTGTTTCGTTTCCGCTTGTATAGCAATGCAGATTATTATAAATCGTTATTATTTTTTTGTACTTAGCTGCAGAATTACTATTAAACTTTTGTTGTGTCACTCACTCGTGCTTTCAGTTTTCATGGCAGCAATTGCATGCTCACTTAATTGCGAAGCTGATTTTATATATTGAACACTCACTATTTATCATTATCGAAAAAGCTCGATAAAGTTTAGAACCTTAGTGACCCAACCTGCATGTTCGGTGATGAGCAAAGTTCAAAAGCTTATCAAAAAATTTCTAAACAACTATTGCCATATTATTTTCTTTTCAAATACTGCACTTTTAAAAATTCTTCAAACTGCTCCAAAGAAAAACTGCTCAGATTATTTGCAATTGTAACACCTGCTTTCTGCGCTGCAAGCACGCCATAGCGTGTGTGATTAAAACCTTCTATGCTATGTGCATCGGGGTCAATGGAGATGAGTACATTTTGTTCAAGACAATAATCAATCCAACGCCAGTCAATATCCAAACGTTTGGGATGCGCATTTAATTCTATCACCACATTATTGGCGGCACAAGCATCAATTATTTTTTTGTGATCAACAGGATAACCATTGCGACTTAATAATAATCTGCCTGTTGGATGGCCGAGAATATTTGTGAAAGGATTTTCAATTGCTTTTATCAGCCGCATCATTGCTTTCTCTTCTTTCATTTTTAAATTAGAATGAACAGAAGCAATTACCAAATCAAAACTGTTAAGCACATTAGCGCTGTAATCAAGATTACCATCATTGAGTATATCTGATTCAATGCTCTTGAAAATTTTAAATGGCTTAAGCTTTGCATTCAGTTCATCTATTTCGGCATGTTGCGCAAGAATTCTTTCTTCTGTTAAGCCATTTGCATAAAAAGCAGATTTGGAATGATCACTTAACACAATATATTGCAAATCTTTTTGCATAGCAGCCAAAGCCATTTCTTCTATTGTATTAATACCATCGCTCCACTTACTGTGGCTGTGAATAATTGCAGAAATTTCATTTGGCTGTATTATGGCAGGCATCTGATGTTGCTGCGCTTTATCAATTACGTTCGCCGCTTCTCTTAAATAAGGGGGAATAAAATCTGTTCCTGCATTTATGAAAATTTCATCTTCGGAAGTATAATTATTATTAATAGGAAATTTTGTTTTCCATGATTGTAAAAATTCTTCAGAGCAACTTTTTTCAAATAAGGTTTGATAAAAATTTTTGGGCTCACTATGATAAAATATCAGCAATACATTTTCTTTGCTTTTAAATTGTGTTGCTTCATTATTTGCTTCAATAACGTCATACACTTGTTTTGCAAAATATTCGGTTAACTCAGTCGATGAAGCAGTTGTGATCCATTCCAGTTTGTCAATTATCTCTAACTGTCTTCTATAATCACCTGCAAGTGCAAATCTTCGTTGGGACAATGCATCCTTAATTGTTGAATCTATTTCATGTGCATAACTTTCAATCTGTGCATACAAATATCTTCCCTGGTGATTTAAATAAAATTCAATTGCTTCTTTTATATTTTGCTGTGTTTTTTCTCCAAATCCTTTACACAATGAAAGTCTGTTTTCGTTGCAGGCATATAATAATTCTCCGGCATTTTCTATTTCCAATTCTTTCCATATCACACTAATTTTTTTTGGGCCGATACCTTTTATATGAAGCATTTCCAAAATGCCTTGTGGTGTTTTTGAAACATATTCCTTCAGCAATTGAAATTCACCTGTCTTAAGTTGCTCTACTATTTTTTTCCCAATTGTTTCGCCTATTCCCTTTATCGAAAAAATTTTTTCTTCGGGTAATGAAATAAGTTGAGTTGGTAATTTCTCAATAGTAAAAGCAGCAATAGAATATGATTTTGCTTTAAAGCTGTTCTCTCCATGAATGTCCATTAATTTTGATAGAAGAGAAAAATTATCTGCAATTATATAGTTGTCCATAGAGTAAAATTCTGTAAAATAAAAAAGTCCCGGAACAAAACCGGGACTTAAATCTATTCGCTGTCTAAAAGCATGAAGACTATTTCTTCTTTGCGGCTTTTTTAGGAGCAGCTTTCTTTGCAGCCTTCTTAGGAGCAGCTTTTTTAGGAGCAGCTTTTTTAGCGGCTTTTTTTGCAGTTGCCATGTTTTTAAAATTTAATGGTTAGTAAATATGTGTTAAAAATAAAAAAACTTTATGATAACTGCCAAAAAAATATAATCAAGCTGCTGCTTTAAATGTTAATAACTGATACTGTTGTTCTGTTACTGCGACCTTTTCTGAATTCAACGACACCATCAGTTAATGCAAACAAAGTAAAATCTTTACCCACCCCCACATTTTTTCCCGGATGATATACAGTGCCTCTTTGACGCAAAATAATATTACCTGCAATTGCAGGCTGACCACCAAATATTTTTACCCCCAGACGTTTGCTTTGTGAGTCGCGTCCATTCTTTACGCTGCCTTCACCTTTTTTATGCGCCATAATTATTTATTTTAAAAATTCAAAATTCAAGTTCCAAATTTCAAACCTGTAATTTGTTATTGAGATTTGAGATTTATTTGGAATTTGTTTCTTGTGATTTGAGATTTACCTATGCGATGCTTTCAATTTTTATTTGTGTGTACTGAGTTCTATGTCCGTGTTTTTTACGAAAGCCTTTTCTTCTTTTCATTTTAAAAGCAATAAGCTTATCACCTTTTACAAGGTCATTTACTATCTCTGCTTTTACAATAGCTGTCACATCACTTCCAACAGAAAGTTTGCCGTCATTATCAACCAGCAATACTTCATTGAATTCGACTTTATCTCCGGTTTTGCCCTGCAGGTGAGGAACGTATAGATTTTGTCCTTCCTGAACCTTAAATTGCTGGCCTGCTATTTTTACAACTGCTAACATAACTTTCAAAAATTAGGACGGCAAAGGTAGGAGATTTCATTTAAAAATTTACAACTCATAAGTAAAATTTCTTTTATTGATTTCTCATCTCACTCGTAATGTTTTTGCAAATTTACCCGGCTTTTGAATAACTACTGATGAAGGTATACTACTTTTGATACCCGATTTATTGTCATACCATGAATTTAAAATCGTTATTAGCCCGGCCATTTGCAACTTATATTTATAATAAAATCTCCAAAGGAATGGAAACCGCTGTAACAGATCAGCAGAACATTTTTAAGAGTTTAATCAAATCGGCAAAGGATACTCAATTTGGAAAAGAGCATAGTTTTGAAACCATACAATCTTACGATGATTTTAAAAAGCAGGTGCCCATTCGCGATTATGAACAAATAAAATTATATATAGAAAAAATAAAAGAAGGAAAACAAAATGTATTATGGAAAGGCAAGCCCATATATTTTGCTAAAACCAGCGGCACTACAAGTGGCATAAAATATATTCCCATCACAAAAGATTCTATTCCTAATCATATTAATTCTGCGCGGGATGCATTGTTATGTTATATCGCGCAAACGGGAAATACAGATTTCACCAAGGGAAAAATGATCTTTCTAAGCGGTTCACCGGAACTAGACAGAGTGGGAGGCATACCTACGGGTAGATTAAGCGGTATTGTAAATCATCATGTGCCCGGATATTTACGCAGCAACCAGCTTCCCACATATGAAACAAATTGTATAGAAGACTGGGAAACAAAACTTGATAAAATTGTCGAAGAAACGATTCATCAAAATATGACGCTCATTAGTGGCATACCGCCATGGATGCAAATGTATTTTGATAGGCTGATTGAAAAAAGCGGCAAAAAAGTAGGTGAGCTTTTTCCTCAATTTAGTGTTATGGTGCAGGGTGGTGTAAACTTTGAACCTTACAAAGCAAAACTCTTTGAAAGCATCGGAAGAAAAATAGATTGCATTGAACTGTTTCCTGCAAGTGAAGGATTTTTTGCATTTCAGGATAGCCAAACAGAGCCTGAGCTTTTATTAAATACCAATTCAGGTATCTTCTATGAATTTGTTCCTGCAGCAGAAATTTTTAATGAGCATCCAACACGTTTAGGTTTATCTGAGATAAAAGCCGGCGAAAATTATGTACTCATTGTTAGTAATAATGCAGGCTTATGGGCTTATAATGTTGGCGATACAGTAAAATTTGTTTCAACGAAGCCATACAGGTTGGTTGTAAGCGGTCGTATCAAACATTATATTTCTGCTTTTGGTGAACATGTAATAGGTGAAGAAGTGGAATATGCATTAATGAAAGCAACTAATGAAGAAGGAGCAAAAATTATTGAATTTACTGTAGCGCCAATGATTGAACAGGGACATGGAAAAAGTTATCATGAATGGTTTATTGAATTTGAAAAAGTTCCGCAAAATATAAATGCTTTTGCAGAAAAAATTGACACTAATCTCCGAAAGAAAAATGTTTACTATGATGACTTAATAAGTGGAAATATTTTAGAGCGCTTAAAAATTACACAAGTGCGCAAAAACGGATTTATTGATTATATGAAATCAATTGGCAAACTCGGTGGTCAAAATAAATTGCCGAGATTAAGTAATGACAGGAAGATTGCGAATGGGCTGAAATTATACCTGCAATAATTTGTAACTTTATTTTATGGAATTAACTATAAACGTACCTGATAAGTTTGCCACTAAAAATAAAATCACAGAGCAGGATGCGAAACTTGCTTTGGCAATAAAGCTATATATAGATGATGTTCTTACATTGAAACAAGCCGCTGAGGTAGCAGATATAAATTGGTTTGACTTTCAAAAAGAACTGCTCAAAGGCAAATACCTACCATAAAAATTACGCCGGAAGAATTATTAGAACAAGTTGAAACAGCAAAACAAATATTCCGTGATCGTAATAAGTAATACTTCCCCTATAAGTAATTTACTCTTGGTTGGAAAATTAAATTTATTGCAGCAGTTGCATGATTACATAATAATACCCTTTACGGTATTTAAAGAGTTAGAGGGATTAGAAGAGAAAGATATTAGTATAAATAAAATTAAAAAAAGTGAATGGATTCACATATTGGAACCTTCAAATAGGGAACCACTAAATGAGCTTTTAGCGATATTAGATACAGGAGAAGCTCATGCTATTGCATTAGCAATAGAATTAAACGCCGATTTAATTTTGCTTGATGAACGAAAAGCAACTAAGATTGCACATGACAGAAATCTTAAACAATAGGATTGTTACGCGAATTATTAAAAGCAAAACGACAAGGTATTATAACATCTGTAAAAGAAATTGTTGATAAAATGATTAATCAGGCAAACTTTTGGATTTCTGCTGATGTTTACCAAACTACTCTTCAACAAGCAAACGAATTATAAAACGATCATGACGCAAACAAAACGCATAGCAATATTTGGTTCAACAGGTTCTATCGGCACACAGGCACTTGAAGTTATTGCTGCACATACTGATAAATTTTCTGTTGAAATTCTCACTGCCCATACAAATGATGAGTTAATAATTAAGCAAGCTTTACAGTTTAAGCCAAACATAGTAGTGATTGGGGATGAAAGAAAATATCAGAAAGTAAAAGAAGCACTTGCACAAACAAATGTAAAAGTATTCACAGGGGAAAATGCTTTGGATGATGTAGCTGCGATGGATTCTTATGATATTATGATTGCCGCTATTGTTGGTTTTGCAGGCCTTACTCCAACTTTAAGCGCATTGGAAAATGGAAAAACAGTTGCACTGGCCAATAAAGAAACACTGGTGATTGCGGGTGATATTGTAATGCGAAAAGCATCAGAAAAAAAGGCGCCGGTCATTCCTGTTGACAGTGAACATTCAGCCATTTTTCAATGTCTTGTTGGCGAAGGAAGAAATAAAATTGATAAAATAATCCTCACTGCCAGCGGTGGTCCTTTTCTTGGTAAAAAACCAAATTACCTCGTGAATGTGAAACGGGATCATGCTTTGCAACATCCTAACTGGTCAATGGGTGCGAAAATTACCATTGACTCTGCAACCCTTATGAATAAAGGTCTTGAAATGATTGAAGCCAAATGGCTGTTCAATTTAAAGCCGGAGCAAATACAGGTAGTTATCCATCCGCAAAGTATTATTCATAGCATTGTGCAGTTTGAAGATGGAAGCCTAAAAGCGCAAATGGGTTTGCCGGATATGAAATTACCTATTCAATATGCCCTCGCATTTCCACAACGCCTTGCCAGTAAATTTCCGCGATATGATTTCAAAAAACCCAACACACTCACTTTCGAAGAACCAGATGTGAAAACATTTCGTAATCTTATCCTTGCTACAGAGGCTTTAAGTAAGGGTGGTAATATGCCCTGCATTTTAAATGCTGCCAACGAAATAGCTGTGTTTGCTTTTCTTCGCAATCGTATTGGTTTTCTTGATATTACTGAAATGGTTGAGCGCACCATGAACAAAATTTCATTTATAGCAAATCCTTCGCTTGAAGAATACTTTGAAAGCGATGGTGAGGCACGTAACTTCGCGGCTTCGCTTATACAGATGTAAGGCTATTAAATTTGATGAACGATGTTTTTTATGAGCCCAACATTTGTAACATTGCACAACTTTACTTGCGTCACACTCTTTTACTGTTGTATAATAATGAGCAAATACGAAGACAAAATTCAAAAGTTGAATCAGAACGTAAAAGTGAGTGACCAGCGAAGTTTCGGGGTAGGCACAACAAAGCCGATAAGAAGTTCTTGTTTGGACAATAAATATTAATTAATTCATTTTTTAAAAACTTCCTAGTGTTGGCATTAAAACATTACAATTTATTCTCTCCTTTTCGATAATTGTTACGCTGCATGAATTCGGGCATTTTATTACTGCGCGCTGGTTTAAATGTCGTGTTGAGAAATTCTATCTTTTTTTTAATCCCTGGTTTAGCTTATGGAAGAAAAAAATTGGTGAAACAGAATATGGTTTAGGTTGGATACCTTTCGGAGGTTATGTAAAAATTGCCGGTATGGTTGATGAAAGCATGGATAAAGAACAATTGAAACAACCGCCAAAACCTTATGAATTTCGCAGCAAACCCGCATGGCAGCGGCTCATTATTATGGTGGCAGGTGTAGTGGTAAATCTATTACTTGGTTTTTTAATTTATTCAATGATGCTGTGGCATTGGGGCGAGGAATATCTTCCTACAAATAAAATGACTTATGGTATCGCTGCAGATTCACTGGCACAGAGTATTGGTTTACGCAGCGGTGATAAGATTGTTAGCGTAGATGGAAAATATATTGAAAAGTTTAGAAGCATTCCCTTAATAGTGATATTACACAATGCCAAAACATTTGAAGTAAACAGGAATGGTGAAAATGTTGTAATAACTATTCCCCATGATTTTGTGGGAAAATTAATCAGCAATAAAGACGTAAATTTTATTACTGAAAGAGTTCCCGTTCCAAAAATTGATGAAGTAACAGATACTTCAGTGGCAAAAAGAGCAGGGTTGAGAAAAGGCGATAAAATTTTATCTGTTAATGGCTCTCCTGTAATGTACTATGATGAATTTAGAAAACAGGTTTTATCAAACAAACAGAAAAACATTCAAATCGGTTATCTCCGTAATAACGATACACTAAATACAAGTTTACAGGTGCCTCAAACAGGTATAATTGGCGTCATTTATACTTCTACCAATCTTACAAAACTGTTACCCTACAAAGAAATCAAATATAATTTTCTTGAATCTTTTCCGGCAGGATTAAGGAAAGGTTTTGAAACACTGGAATCATATTGGTTACAATTAAAACTTATTTTTAGTGGAAGGGTAAAAACCAGTGAATCGTTGGGAAGTGTAATAAGTATCGGCAATATGTTTGGAGCAGAATGGGATTGGATAAATTTCTGGACTTTAACAGCATTTTTTTCCCTGGTACTTGCACTCATGAATATATTACCCATTCCTGCATTGGATGGCGGCCATGCCTTGTTTACAATAGTAGAAATGGTTTCCGGCAGAAAGCCCAGCGATAAATTTATGGAGTATGCACAAATGGCGGGTATGGTACTGTTGCTTGGTCTGATGGCTTATGCACTTGGGCTGGATTTCATGCGGATATTTAAAGGGTTTTAAGGAGTCAGGATATGTTGATGCCGATCCTTTTCATTAAGATAGAAGCGTTTAAACTTTTGCAAATCCCACTCTTTAGTTTGTAATCAAAAAACAATTCATCATTTGTAACCTGAACATCAAAATGATAATTGGTGATAGCGACTGGAAAATCATTTTGAAGGCTCGCTAATTCAACATCATGTGTAGCTATTATTGCTACTGCTTCCTGTTGTAGCAATTGTTTGATTAAAGCCTTGGAACCTGTGTGCCTGTCAAAAGAATTTGTGCCGCGTAAAATTTCATCCAATAGCATAAATATTCTTTCTTTCCTGTTTACTGCTTCAATAATTGTTTGCAGTTTTTTTAGCTCTGCATAAAATGTGGAAGTATTTTCAGCAAGGTTATCTTCAATACGCATGCTGCTTATGAGTTGCACACATGAAACGGTAAATGCTTCCGCACACACAGGAGCACCCATTAATGCAAGCACTGTATTTACACCAAGCGTACGAAGAAAGGTACTTTTGCCAGCCATATTAGAACCAGTAATTAAAGCTATTCTTCCTTTTCCGTTCATAACAAAAGAATTATCCATTCTTTTATTTGCTGCAATTAAAGGGTGACCAATATTCTTTGCGTTTAAAGTAAAAAACTCATCTGATATAACGGGAAAACACCAGTGCGGTTGGTTGAATGCAAGAGACGCAAAACTTGATACAACTTCAATTTCTGCGACAACGTTGAACCAGTTTAAAGTTGATTCTCTGTTTTTTGTTTTCCATTTATTCAACGCAAGTGTCAGCCATAAATCCCATAACAGGAAGGTATTTAAAAAATAAAAGACTAAAACGTTAAGGCGAACATCAAAGCGATCAAGAATATGTTTCAGAAGTAATATTTCTTTTGATGCAGTTACTCCAATCTTGTTTTGTAACTCTTTTTTTAAAGTTGAAATGAATTCATTATTGAAGGTTTCTTTTTCCAAATGATTAAGTTGATAATACAATGTGTTAACCTGCGGTACAATGCGGGACAATAAAAGCCATGTAGCACTTATTTTTTTGCTTAATGAAAAAGCAAAAACGAAAAAGATAAAAACAAGTGAATAAAAAAAGGTTGCATCAAGTATGTCGGTTAAATATAAAACAACGGTGCTCAATGAAATAAACGGAAATAAAAAGGCAACCCATTGCCACCAGGTTTGTGTAAAAATTTGTGATTGTTTAAGCCATTCTTTAATTCTTTCCTCAGTTGATGATGATAAAGGGTTAGCCATGCCATAAGCATATAATTGTTGCCTCCAGTAAATTTTTGATGTTAGTTCTTTTACTGCAGCTTGTTTCAAAAGAATATTTTCTTTTGACGAAGGCTTCAACAAATTATTTACTAAAAGCTGTTTACTTTTTTCTGCTGTACACCGGCTGATATATTGAAATAGAGAGGTTTTTCCAACAATATCCAAGTCATCAGCATAAAAATGATGAGAAGGTGCAAAAGCGTTACCATGCTCTCTATATAAATAATTATGCTGAAGAATGTTGATTTCTTCGATATTGATCTGAATTAATTTTTCCAGGTTGAAAATTTTTTCTTTCGAGTCAGCATCAATAGAAACTACATATAAAAAGCCTGAAATGCCTGCTACCGCAATAACAATTATTACCCAGAGAGCATTGTGCCATGTTTCTGTAACAGCTAAAATTGTAATGATAAAAATTAAAAAACGTAACCATGCAATGCGTGTTCTTTTTGTTTTTAATAAAGTCAGTTGTTGTTTAAATGAGTCAATATTTTGCGTATAAATTGTAAATGCTAAAGATTTATTCATAAATGATGGATACAAACATTGTGAAGTGAATATATTGGAATAATATGACAATGTGATAAAAGCAGAAGTGCATTTAACATGTCAGATTTGAATACTGTTTTTATAAATAAATTCTTAAAATATTGGGCTTAATGAAATTAGTGGATTGAGAGTAGAATTAGTGCCCGATTATTCGTAAATTTGCTGTTCTCTTAAAAGTTCTTTGAGTAAAACAAATCGTAAATCAAAAAAACCATAAATCGTAAATCATTTATGGGGCTGTACAGGTTTTGACAGCACAGATTACGGTAAGTGTAAGCATGCAGTGCGTTGGATAATTAGCACTTAAATCTGAATATTCAACAATCAAATGGCGAAACATCTTTCGCTATGGCTGCCTAATCAGAGATTAGTGTAGTCATTTGGGCCGCGTGAGCAGGTCGTTCTGTTACCACGCTCCGCCGCCGACTCAAAACAAAAATAGAATGCTGCAATGGAAGGCTGTGACCATTGCAAAAGATTATGCAGCTAAGCGCGTAATTGGTTTGTTCATTTCCCGTTACATGCCGACAAGTAATAATGAAATAAGCATGTAGAAAACTTATGATAATTGTGTTTGGACAGGGGTTCGATTCCCCTCAGCTCCACATAGGGGGAATTCAACGAGTTCCCCCTTTTTATTATCAATTATTAGTAACTTTTTCTCTTAAGATCATATACATGCTCTTTGTAATAAAGGGAGCTATCGAACACCAATCGAATCAATTGCTGTAAAGTGGTTATATATAAGATTAACGGATAAAGAACATCAAAATCTCCAAAGTAAATTTTTCAAATCCACCTGGAAAGCTGAACATTAACTGCCAATATTAAGCTACACTGCAACTCAAGCTGACTGACAAGAAATGACCAGTAAATAAAAATTGTTTGAAAATTCGTAAACAAAGAAGGCCTTTACTTTTCAAACAATTTTAAATTAATTGTATGGATTCATCATTGAAAGAAATATTGTGGAAATAATTTGGAGCAGCAATTGACTTGCTTGAAAATGCCCTGATAGCTTGCCCGAATGAGTTGTGGGATACCGCTTCAAAATTTTGGTATATTGCTTATCATATGTTGTTCTATTTAGATTACTACTTGACTGATGAACCAGAAAGTTTTTTACCGCCATCGCCATTTACACTTTCAGAATTTGATCCTGGAGGGATTATGCCTGTGCGTGTCTATAGCAAGAAGGAATTACTTGTGTATCTCAGGTTCTGTAGGAACAAGTGCCATGATTTGATTGCAGGCTTAACGGATGAAGGCGCAAAGAAGCGTTGGGTTAATGAGTATAGAAATTATAGTATTCTTGAAATATTGCTTTATAATATGCGGCATGTGCAGCATCATGTAGCACAATTGAATTTGTTATTGCGCCAAGGAATAGATAACGTACCGAAGTGGGTATCTCAAACAAAATTTAATTTATAGCTTTTGCAAACAGTGTGATGAAACCTGAAACAACAGACCTTCGTGCAATCCGGGTGATTGAGAAAATAAAACCTGCAACAAAATAAATTATATCGGAATTGATGGAGTAGTTAGTCTATAATTACTGCAGATGTTTTAAAAAATCTTTTTCTTCCCAGCTATCATTATATTTTTCACCATTAATAAAAAATGAAGGAGTACCATTTACACCGCTGCGAATGCCGCTGTCAAAATCTGATTCTACCTTTTCAAGGTACTTTGGTCTTTCAAAATCAGCCTCAAACTGCTCAATGTTTAAACCAAGACTTGCCGCATATTCTATTAGATCAACATCACCTAAGCGCCCCTGGTTTTCAAAAATGATATCATGCATTTCCCAAAACTTATCCTGTGCTGATGCCGCCTCTGCAGCAACAGCAGCATTGATAGCATTTGGATGTATTTCTGACAAAGGAAAATTTCTAAAAATGAATTTTATTTTATCGCCTAATTTTTTCTGAATGTTTTTAATAATAGGATACGCACGTCCGCAATGTGGACATTGATAATCTCCATATTCTACTAATTCTATCACAGCATTTTTATTGCCCTGAATATGATCAGTGCTGTTTACTGCAGGTTTTAATTTTGACATAATAATTATTTCTTGGTATTGTTCATTTCATCCAACGCGTCCAATATTCCATCGGCCCCCGGGTTAAGTCCAACGGGTGACAAATAGGCCCAGCAAATTATACCATCTTCATCAATCACATATAATGCTCTGTTACATTCACCCTCCGTCTCATCATATACATCATACAATTTTGCAACAGCGCCTTTTGGTTCAAAATCAGACAGCAAAGGGAAGTGAAGTTTTCTATCCAGCGAAAATGCCAGGTGGCACCATTTACTATCCACAGAGATACCGATTAATTCGGCATTGTGTTTATGAAACAATCTAAGTGTCTCATTATATAATGCCATCTGGTCGCCACATACGGGACTCCAGTCAGCAGGATAAAATGCCAGGATCACTTTCTTGCCTCTTAGGTCACTCAATTTTATTTTTTGATCAGGTGTTGTGTATAAAGAGAAGTCCGGAGCTTGTGTGCCAACTGGTAACATGTTTTATATTTTTTAGATTAATAAACACTTCATTCTACCTGTCATGCATTCTTTTATTTCAATAACTTCTAATTCTGTTTACGAATTGATATAGCCACTTTTTACCTCTATAGTTAACGAAGCTACAAAATAGGTAATGTTGTTTCGTGATGCAATTAAATTGAGTAACCTTTTTGACTGGGGGATACTGAAAGCGCGGTTGTGAACACCGTAAAAAACTGCCTGTTTTTCCTGATGTTGAGGTAATACAATCAATATTGATGTCAATAAAAATTTTTCACCAACTTACAAGATGGATTCAAAACTTTAACGCTTCTAATTTTTTGGATCATCTATTGGATTTACCATTCAAGGGACAACAGGAATAAAAATATTTTATTTGATATTTACGAAATACTCGTAGATTTACGAAAAATTCGTAGTGATGGAAAAGCTTACTACCCAGGAAGAAGAATTAATGCAGGTAATCTGGCAATTTGGTGAAGGTTCAATCAAAACATTTCTGCAGGAAATGCCCAAGCCAAAACCTCCTTATACAACTGTTGCTTCAACAATAAAAAATTTGGAGAAGAAAGGTTTTGTCAGCAGCCGCCTTTTAGGCAATACGTACATTTATGCGCCGCTTATAACTGCGGAAGCCTACAAACACAAATTTATGCAGGGATTCATTCAAAACTATTTTAATAATTCGTACAAGGAAATGGTAAATTTTTTTGTGAAGCAAAAAAAACTCAAGCCAAAAGACCTGCAGGAAATTATTGAAATGATCGAAGGTCAAAACAAGAAAAAATAAATCTTATGCACATCCTTTTTGAATACACGCTGAAGATATCTCTCTGTTACGGAGTGATCTATCTTTTTTATTTTGCGTTGTTAAGGCCTCTTACAAATTATGTGAGCAACAGGTTTTTCCTGCTAATATCTTCTGTAATTGCTTTTTTAATTCCGATACTTGGAATTGATTTTTTTATTGCTCCTCAAACAATAAATGCTTCATCATTCATCAATAATATGCCTTCTGTAAATATAAATGCAGCAGGCAAAATTTTTATTCCTGAAGATAGTTCAGTAAACATTGCATATATGCTGTTCGCACTATTTATTGCAGGTGTTATTATATGCTTATCTCATTTTTTTATACAGCTTCATTCCTTTAAAAAGATAAGGTCTGCAGCTGAACTTATAGATGAGACGAATGGAATAAAATTATATCACCTCAACATGGATATAATTCCGTTTTCATTTTCCAATGCTATTTATGTAAACAAACTGCGGCACTCAGAAGATGAATTGATTGAGATCACAAGACATGAATCAGTTCATGTGCATCAAAAGCATACGATTGATGTGCTTATGGCTGAATTCATCTGCATCTTTAACTGGTATAACCCTTTTGCATGGCTTATAAAACATGCAATAAAACAAAACCTCGAATTTCTTGCAGATGATGTTGTTATAAAAAAAGGCGCAGACAAAAAAAACTATCAATATCTCCTGCTGAAAGTAATGGGTCATTCTCCTTTAACTATTGCAAGCAGTTTGAATTTCTCTTCGCTTAAAAAACGTATTTACATGATGAACAAAACAAAAACTTCAAAAAAACATTTATTAAAATTTCTTTTTGTGCTTCCTGTAATTGGTTTGATGATGCTAGCATTTAGAGACACTGACTCAAAAACAGTAAATGCAAATGAAAAGCGTGCTTCCACAAACGAAGAAACATTTAAGCTAAGTGAACTTACTTATTCTATTGCCAACCCTGATGTTGCAATGATCGTAAAAAAAGAACAGGCTAAAAGTTTGTTACAGGTTGGCCATCAATTCACAATAACGCTTATTAAGAATGAAAGAGACCGGCTGAAATCGCTTCTTGAAAAAAATGGATATAACAACATCACCAATCATTCAATTAGTTTTCTCATTGATTCTTCGTTGACCAATAACAGTTTTTCTGTACAGGTGAATATTGATTTGCAAACAAAAACTTCATTAGTAAACAAGAACAATGACGCGTTAAATAAAAAATCAACCGGAGTCACGAGCTATAATAATAACCAGTTACATGATTTTATCAGTTCGATGAGCAATGATTTTGATCATGGAATAAAAACTTTTGCATCAAACCTTCAATCGTTAAATATGGAAAACGTAAGCCTAGAAAATTATTCTCTTATTTAAACTCAGTTTTTTCCATTTCTCATTTTCCCCTTTTTCTTCCTTTTAAAAAAAAGTACAAGAAAGGAATGGGACAACTATTGCCTGTTGCGAAATGACTTATGAACTGAAGTGTAAATAGATATTAATAATTGTAAAAAGATCAGCAATGAGTAAACCGTAAAAAGAGTGCGACGCAACAAAAGCCTCGTACAATTCAATGGTCGGGCTCATAAAAAATTTCTTACGAATAATTATGCCTCTTCAAATAAATAATTTTTAAAATGAAATTTCGGCATATCAATACTATTGCAGGATGGGTTATATGTTTATTCGCCTGCACTGTTTATATAATGACAAGCGAAGCCGGCGGAAGTTTCTGGGATTGCGGTGAATTCGTGAGCAGTTGTTTTAAAGTGCAGATACCGCACCCGCCCGGCGCACCTCTGTTTGTTTTGCTTGGCAGAATCTTTATTGTTCTATTTGGTGATGATCCATTGACAGCTGCGAAAGCTGTGAACATAATGAGCGCATTGGCAAGTGGTTTCACCATCCTGTTTTTGTTTTGGACGATCACACATTTCGCAAGAAAAATTGTTCAGCCTGATACATCAAAAGAACTTACCAATACACAGATGTGGAGCATCATTGCTGCAGGTATCGTAGGTGCTCTTGCGGGAACATTTACCGACTCATTCTGGTACAGTGCAGTTGAAGGTGAAGTGTATGCAATGAGTTCTTTTTTTACAGCAATTGTATTTTGGTCTGTTCTTAAATGGCAACATGTTGCGGATGAACCTGGTGCCGATAAATGGCTCATTTTTACTTTCTTTATGATCGGTTTGTCCATTGGCGTGCACCTGCTTTGTTTGCTTTGTATTCCTGCAATTGTAATGGTTTATTATTTCAGAAAAAGAAATTCTTTTAATTATGTTTTGATCCGAAAATATTTTATACGCACTATTTTGATTGGTGGCACAGCTGCTGTTATACTCGCTTTTATTGGTGCGCAATCAGAAGCAGAACCCGATAGAAATATTCCGATGGATGGCACTGTAGCGGGGTTGATGTTACTGTCAACAATTCTTGCTGTTGTAATTTTGTTTGTGATAGAACGATTAAAAAAAGATAAGAAAGAATATTACGGTGGCCTCTACATATTTTTAATTTTTGGTGTGCTGATATTTGGTATTATACTTAAAGGTGTGATACAATATTCCATTAAAGCCGCAGGTGCATTTGATATTTTTTTCGTGAACAGTCTTGGCATGCCTTTCTTTTATGGTTTTGCTTTCTTCTTCATTCTTGTATCAGTTGGGATATGGTTTGGTTTGAGGTTTTGTGTAAAGAAAAATTTGCCTCATCTGCGAGTTGCATTATGGTGCATCGCATTTACATTGATCGGTTATAGTACATACATTACTACTTTAATACGCAGTAGTGCAGATCCGGTAATAGATATGTTTAATGTAGATAATCCTGAAAGTCTTGAAGGTTATCTTGGAAGAGATCAATATGGAGGTTTCCCGATCTTATATGGACAAACTTTTAATGCGCAGCCGGCAAATTATAAATATGGCTCCATGAAATATGAGAAAGGGAAAAACAAATATGTTGAGATTGGAAAAGATTTGCAATATGTTTTTCTGCCACAGGATAAAATGATTTTTCCGCGCATGTGGGATATGACCAATGACCAGGGACATGCAGATTATTATGGTTTCTTTATGGGCATTGGAAAAAATCAGGATGGTACTTATGAACGCAGCCCAACCTTTATGGATAACATAAAATTCTTTCTCAGCTACCAAACATACTTTATGTATATCCGTTATTTCTTTTGGAATTTTAGTGGCAAACAAAACGATCTGCAAGGCGTTTTTACAGGTAATGTAAGAGATGGCAATTGGATAACAGGAATTCCTGTTATTGATAATGCATTATACGGTGATCAAAGTATGATGCCCGATAGTTTAAAAAACAGCAAAGGACACAACACTATGTATATGCTGCCTTTTGTTCTTGGAATGATCGGTATGTTTTATCATTTCAAAAAAAGAGGCAGTGATGCATTGGTTAATCTTCTTCTTTTTATCTCAACAGGTTTTGCAATTGTTATTTATATAAATCAGCCCGGTTATCAACCACGTGAACGTGATTATGCTTATGCAGGTTCTTTCTATGCTTTCGCTGTTTGGATTGGTCTCGCCGTTCTTTATTTCACTGAGCTTGCCATTGCATGGAATAAAAAGTTATTGCTTGATATTCTTGTGAATGCAGGCATTGTAAGTTTCATTCTTATGCTCTTCATATTTATTGCAGGATATGGCGGCGCTGCAGGCATTACTGTTGGCATTGCAACGTTTGCATTGATTGCATTTATTGCTGCAGGTTTTCCTTACGCTTTAAAATTTTTGAAGAACAAACAGGTGATCACTGTCGCTGCATTTGTCATCTCTCTTCTCGTACCTATATTAATGGGTGCGCAGGAATGGGATGATCATGATCGCAGCAAAAAACAATTGTCACGTGACATGGCAAAAGATTATCTTGAAAGTTGCGCTCCCAATGCTATTCTTTTTACACTTGGTGATAATGATACTTATCCCTTGTGGTATGCACAGGAAGTAGAAGGCATTCGCCCCGATGTGCGCATTATTATTACAACGTTGTTGGGCACAGACTGGCTCATTAATGAATTGCGCCATAAAGTAAACAGCAGTGATCCCGTTGATGTTATCTGGTCACCAGAACAAGTAGAAGGTCATAAAAGAGATTACATTGTTTATCAACCACAGCCACAGTTTCCTGATAACAGGTATTATGATTTGTATGACATGATGAAGAACTGGGCAGGCAGTGATGATCCCGCAAAGATGATAGATCGCGGTGGGGATGAGAAGGTCAATACATTTCCTGTGCATAAAGTTTCAGTGCCGGTTGATATAAACCTTGTTCGTGCAAACGGAACAGTGAATGCAGATGACAGTGTTGTAAACGAACTGCGCTTTGAATTAAACAAAAATGCGCTCATGAAAAATGATCTTGCCATACTCAATATTATTGCAGCAAACAAATGGAAAAGACCGATTTATTTTACGATGCCATATAATGATCTCGGCTTTGGAAATTACCTGCGTAAAGATGGACTCGCATACAGACTTGTACCTATAGAAAACCCACAGCTGAATACAAATAAAATTTATGGTCTTATCATGGATCCGAAGAAGTGGGGTGATGGCAATGCAAACCTTCCCAATGTTTATTATGATGAAGTGAACCGTACAGAATTGCTGGGTATAAGAAAGGCAGATCTTGAGCTTGCATTTGATCTTATTTTTAAAACCAGAAAAGAAGATGCAAAAAAAGTTTTGGAGCATGATGATAAAATGATATCAGAGGAGAACCTGCCTTATGGAATGACGTCGCGTAACAACGATCACAATAAAATATCGCTTGGGTTTCTTGAAGCATGTTATCGTTCAGATGACAAGCAACTTGCAGCGAAGGTGCTTGTTTCGGTAAAGAAAGACCTGCAGCAACAACAGAAATATTATGCATCTCTTGATGAGGATAACCAGGCAAGCCTTCAATATGAAAGCTCAACAGTGCAAAACTTGCTGAATGTTTTGGGTGAAATGGAAAAGAAATTTGATACCAAATCAACCAATCAAATTCATCAAAGATGACGGGAGGAAAATATAATTCTTAGTAGCATTTTGAAGACCCGCTGCAAGCCTAATCATACCCGTCGCTTGCATGTTTTATCATTTGATCTCGGGATGATTCGAAAGAATGATACTGGCTCTATCCCGCTACCAATGAATATGCGAAAGTGAAATGAAATTGTATGACTAAATGCTGCAAACACTGCTTTAATTAATTGCAGTTGGCTCATCACCAACTGCAAATTGATAAAATTTTTTTGATTAGCTTCTTAATTTCAATCTGTTACTTATTTACTGTTGTATCTTTTTGGTAGTAACCACAATTATTTCTGCTATTTCTGCCGTCATAATGCCATGGCGCAAAACGAAAAGACAAAACATTTGCAGAAATAAATAATACAATAGCCAGTATGGATGCTACTTTGGTAATTGTTGCCAGTGCTGCATTTCTTGAAAAGTTACCAAATACATAGCCGATAATAAATACCATACATGCTGCAAATAAGATTCTAATTAAAATGATTATTCCGAAAGGCATAGTTTTAAATTTTAAGTGTGATTTAAATTTTGTTTGTTCGATAGATCCCTCCTACCGTTGGGATGACAAGCTGAAGAAGATGAAAGGCACAAAATCGTATATCCGGCTTAATCAAAAATCTGTGCTTGTCATGCCGAAGAATGAGAAATCTATTTTATTTTCTTATTTTAATTGCTTAAGAATATCTTCCACTTCATTTTTGCCCCAGTGTGGTTCAATGCCGGAAGATGGATTGCTTTCGAGTTTTTGTTTTGCGGCCGTTAATAATTCTTTTGCTTTTGTTTTATCACCACCCCACATTTTTGGCGTAGCAAATTTTTGCCATCCTTCGAGATAGAGCACTCTTGGATTATCAGGATTTGCTTTTTCTGCGAGATGCATATAATTGTTTGCCGCAGGACCATATCGGGGTCCATAAGTTTGAGGATTTATAAACACTCTTGCCTGGTTTAACATGCTTTGCACACAATACACTTCAGATAATTCTTTTTTCTGTTTAGTTGTATCTAATAATGATTGTGCTTTCTTTATTTGTTCCTCCGCTTTATCTGCATAAGGTTCAATTTTATCACCATCATCCTGGTATATCCATCCAATTCTTGCATTACAAAATGCTGAATAGTAATAAGGCAACCATTCTGTTTTCTGCGCATCTGCCATCCTGCTGAAATCATTTGCAAGCTGTTCATAATCCTTTGCTGTAGCTGCCTTATCCAGTTTTGCAACCTGCTGCTGCATTTGCTGGGTGTATGCTTCCTGTGCTTGCGAAACTGCACACATGATTGTTGTTGCTGCGATTAAAAAAATTGTCTTTTTCATTTTTGTTTTTTTTTATTTAAAATTTTTTGTTGATAAGAATCAGATTCCTCCTCGGAATAACAAACAGTAGTAGTACTGCTATTAATTTTTATTTACAGTCCCAACAAAGACCTAAAAGCTTGTCATGCCGGGAAGGAGACATCTGTTTTGACCACTCACCGCTACAATTTTTCATTTATAAAATCATCTCTTCTGTCAATGCCGAAACTCATAAAGATTCCTATGTAATAGCTGCGGGTTGCAGGCGGCGTTACCGGCACTTTATACGTACCATCATAACTATAGTTATATCCAAAAATTTGTTTGTTACCAAATACGTTATTGATGCCGAAACCGATACCTGAAAAATCTTTCTTCTTCCATTTTTTAAACATGGAGAAGAGATAAGCGAAACTTAGGTTCATCGCATTGTACCAGTTTGTTGTCCCTTCATCGTAAAGAGTATTTTTGCCGCTTTCATTAGTTCTTATATCATAATAAGGTCTTCCTGTTGCCAATGAGTAAGACATGTTTGCACTAAGATTAATGTCCTGGAAAAATCTTTTAAGCGCAATAGAAGCTGTATGTGGCGTAGCAAAAGTTGGTTCGATTGAATATGGATAATTTAAAAACTTTCTCTTTGTATCGAGATAAGTGTAGGTAACCCAGTAATCAAAATTTTTGAATGTCTTTTTATCGCGCCAAAACAGTTCAATACCTTTTGCATAACCATCTCCATTATTTTCAACAGAAGGTTCTGTTGTTATTAAATTTTTGTACTTTTTGTAATAAGCCTCAATTTTGAATAAACGATTACCTGCTTTTTTCTGGTAATTGATGATGTAATGGGTTGCCTGTATAAAATCTAAATTTTTATTCTGCGTCAAATAAATTATTTCAGGCTTTTGATAAAAGATACCATAAGCCATATTGATTTGTCCACCATCATTAAACCTGTATGCAAGGCTGATGCGTGGCACAACAGTTGATTGTTGTAAAAGACTCGAATGCTCAGCACGCACACCAATTTTTGCAGCTATATTTTTGCTGACGCGAATATCTCCTTCTGCAAAAGCAGCAACAAGATTATCATTGAGTTTTGTAGGCGTATCATTGTATGTATAATCATCCTTGTTATAAAAATATTCTGCACCAAAACGCAAAGCATGATTGCGATTAAACGTTTTTGTTAACACTGTTCTTGCTTGTGCAAAATTTGAATTGATATTTGTAACATTATTTTTTTCGTTGTATGGATAGTATGAAATGAATAGCTGCTTATGATCGCTGTCTTCCAATTTGTTTGTTATATCCTGCTTGTTATAATTGTATGCAAGTCCTGCATCAATCTTCCATTGGTGTGCGAATAATTCCCTGTAAGAAAGATTAGCGTACACATTTGATCCTTTGGTTTGAAATGATGATAATAAATTACTGCTGTCAATATCAGGATTGAGCATGCTTGTATTATTGTAACCATAATTGGTATAGAATTTCAGCATGCCTGTTTTGCTTGTCCTGATGCGAAAGTTAGCGTCTGTCTCTGCGTATTCAGGGGCATGAAAGAAATCCGGTTTTTGCTCAACCACTTTGTTGTATAATGCATAACTGCCATAGTTCAAGTTGATGCCGTAACTGCTTTTATTTGCAATGAGTTTTTGAAAACCTGTACCGACTGACATTGGAAAAATATGCAAGCTGGCAGAAGATTCATCAGGCAGGTCAACACTTTCAAGTATGAGTGCACTGCTTAATGCGTCTCCATATAATGCTGAATAACCACCTGTATTAAATAAAATTCCCTTGAACAAAAACGGATTCACTCTTGCTGGTTGCAGAATACCGGGTACGCTTGCATAGTTTGGATTCTTCAATAAAGTACCGTCAATAAATTGTTTTGCTTCTTCACCCGTGCCGCCTCTTACAAACAAGCCTTCTTTCTCACCGATCTGTTGTGTGCCTGGCAATGAACGTAATGAATTAGCAATATCGCCACCGCTTCCCGCAACGGTCATTGCGTCCATTGGTGTTAACGATGCGCCTTTTGCTTTATCACTCGCTTCAAAACTTCCCGCACTCACCACGACATCAGCAAGCGCCTTTGCTTCATCTTTTAAAACAATTTCAAAATGAAGAGCAGAATCGCCAAGATTAATTTGTATTTCTTTTGCCTTGTACCCTACACTTGATACTTCCAATGTTCTCATTCCTTTTTCTGCTGTACTCAGAGAGAAATTGCCCAGTGAATCTGCATTCACTCCAATGTTTGATTCTTTTATTCTAATGCTTGCGGAAGCTATTGCTTGCTTTTTGCTGTTCATTATTTTTCCTGAAACAATAGTTTGCGCATGCAAGTGACATATGCTTATTATAGTTAGCACTCCACTTAAAAAATATTTTGTGTTTGCTGGTTTCATAGCAAGTGTTTTTAATAATCAGAATTTTTGTTTTGAGCCAGAAGCAAGAGCTGCTATTTAGCTTTACTTGCGTCGCACTCTTCAACATTTTGTAATTCTGTTGAACTCATTTGCAACACAAAACTATTTTGCAGCAAAATGCACCTTGAGCAAGAATATACTATGTAGCAAACTGAATAGACATGTAAGAGAAATGAGAAGATTTCAAAAAAAATAAAACTTGTGAGTTATAAGTAAACAGTAATATGCTATTTGTGATGGTACAAATAATGCGGTATGAATGTCAGATCTGGACGGTCAGGCATTTTATAAAAATTTTCTTTCAACAGAAAGAAAAAACCGGGTGCAGTTACATGGTTGACCAGGGGAGAATTAATAAAAACAAGGAGTTATTATAAATGAGAGATGAATTGAAAAATCTTTAATACAAAATTTCATTATCTTAATATCCAATATCCTAATATTTCATTCTTCACTTTTTAAAAGCGGCTTTCCCCTTTGTCAATAAATAAAATGAATCTGCAATAATCAGCAGTAACATAATGCTGTGATAAAGATCATTTGTTTTGGTTCGTGGTCCTGCACCAACAGCCAATGAAATCATGCCAAGTATAATACCGCTGATAGCGAATGCATGGGCAAAAAACGTTGCTCTCCATGCTGATTTGCTGTTAGTGAAAATGCAAAATGCACTGTTGATAAAAAATAATGCACAAAGTCCCTCTACAATTGCAGCTGGTATAATTTTAGGTTCCGCAATTCCTAATGAGAGCGTTAGTTGTAAATGTGACAATGCAGCAATAATAAATGTAACCGTAGCAAACACGACAAATGTGCTGATGATGATTCTTGCTCCATTAGAATTATTTTGAAATTGATTAGGCATAGCAGACTTATTTATTGATTTATTTTGAACAATTTGTCACACAAACATGAATTACAATGAAAGCATTTTTTCCACATTTGGTTTGTAGCTTTCACTCAATGGCAATTCAATTTTATCAATACAGATAAGGTCACGTTTAATAGCAGTTACTTTATCGGCAGAAACAATATAAGATTTGTGTGCGCGCACAAAGCGATGACCTGAAAGTTTTTCTTCCATTGCTTTCATGCTCATTTTTGTAATGACAGGTCTTGATGAAGAGTTAAGAAATATTTTTATATAATCTTTCATCCCTTCTATATAGAGAATTTCGGAGATGACCACTTTAACAAGATTGTATTCTACATACACAAAAAAATAATCTGGCGGATTTTCTTTTTCTGTTGGTTTTTGCTGAAGATTATACAGCTCCTGCGCTTTATTGCAGGCTTTTAAAAAACGCTCAAACGAAACAGGCTTCAATAAATAATCAACAGCATTCACGTTAAAACCTTCAACGGCATATTGCTTGTATGCTGTTACAAAAATTATCATCGGAGGATTGTGGAGCGATTCAATAAATTGTAAACCATTCAACCCCGGCATTTGTATATCGAGAAAGATCAGATCAATTTTTTCTTTCTGCAAAATATCCGCTGCTTCCATTGCATTTTTGCAGCTTTTTACCAAATGCAGAAAAGGAACCTTCTTAATATTATCAACAAGAAGATCAAGCACAAGCTTTTCATCATCTACAGCAATACAGTTCAGCATGATAATTCAAGATTTAATTCTGCTTTAAAAATTGTGCCATCATCTTTCAAATTAAGTTTATATTTTCCGGGATATAACAGGTTAAGCCTGTTTTTTACATTGCTTAATCCAATACCGGAATTTTTATCTTTTGAAAAATTTTGTTTGTTATAATTATTAATCACACTAAAAAATAAATGTCGTTCTTTCACTTCTAAATATATTTTTATAAAAGGATCTTTCACCAAACCAATGCCATGCTTGAAAGCATTTTCAACAAAAGGAAACAAGAGCATTGGCTCAATAGAACAATCAGGATTTTCATTTTTTAAATCGAGCTGTACATTTACATCATCTCCAAAACGTAATTGTTGTAATTCGATATAGTCTTTAAGACAATCTATTTCTTTTTTTATAGAGAATTTTTCTTCATCAGATTCATAAAGCATGTATCGCAATAAATCAGATAGCTTTATCAAGGAAGGTTCAAGCAGATCAGATTTTTGTCTTGCCAGTGAAACCATATTTGTCATCATGTTGAAAAGAAAATGAGGACTTACCTGTGAGCGAAGAAACTTCAATTCGGAGGAGAGCCTTTCTGCCTGTTTTTCTTTTTGTTCCTTTTCACGACGTATATTGTCAATCACCCTTCGATAAACAATACTAATGATAAAAACGACGATAGAAGGTCCAAAGATAAATCCATAGATTGACCGGTCTTGCAGAACTTCTGAAAACCATACGGATAAGATAAAAAACTTTAACTGATTAGAAACCATTATCATTGCTGCACTGCATAATACGTATAGCCACCAGGTGCGTTTATTCATCAGCCTGGGATATAAAAAGAAAGCATTTGAATAAAAAATAATTGCGTGTATAATACCTGAGATAGTAAAAAAAGGACCCGGTATTGCACCTACTTTATATTGATGATTTTCTGAAGGAAGCAAATACGGTAAGGACAATACAGCGCTCCATACAAGTATATGAAGCCATAATGTTATTTGCTTTGAAGTGAATTTTATCGCCACTGTGAATTTTGAGTAGTAAAATTATTCACTTAACAGATAGCGCAGGGAATTGAGTAGATAAGATGGTTTTTTTATCGACATCGGGAGTGTTTGGCGACACATCTGAAACAAAAAATTTAGCTTTCCATTTGGGGTAAATTTAATAGTTTATATTTCTGTTCACCAATGAACTAACGGTACAAGGGAGTGACCTACAAAGTTTCGCGGCAAGCACAGGGACGATGCCACGAAGCGATGAACCGGAAACAGAAATAAAAATTAACAATAATAATCTGTCACAAAGTTTTTTGATTGGTTATATATAAGCGTGATCAATAAATGAAAAATAATATAGAAAGCAGCCGGATATTTGAATTAAAATAAACCGGCTTGCTCAATTGCCGAATCATTGAAAGAGAATAATTTACCTGTGCCTGGTTGACGGTTCAACGTCATCGGAATTATTTTGGGACTACGTAAAGCTGGAATAAATATCAATGGTTGATTTTACCACATTATCCAATCGTAATCATCAAACTCATTATCTTTCCTGGAACTAATCAATAACAGAGTTGTTACTACCGCTGCTACAAATACTAATAATCCAATTGTTGTGTTTCTTGATGTCATAGGTTATATGTTTTGAAAATTTCTGAATGCCAATATAATTATTAAATGCCCGTACTGCATTTCTATTTAGAATAAAAGTAAATAAAAAAAGAACTCTCTTTTGTAAGCAATAAATAAAATAAACAATTTCTTTACTAACAACTAATAACATTTTATTCTGTGTCCTTATATTTTATGTTCTTACAATTTACTAAAGTTTTAATTGACGCCATAAAAGTATACCAATAATTTCCCGGTTAAATGATAAACCTTATCTTTAAAATTTAATGATTTAATAAAGAAAAAATTTTGTCTTCCGGAATTTTAACCTGAATTACAATTACGTTTTTTTATAAGGATCTTTTGATGTTTCAACACACGTCTTATTTGTCTGCGCATATTAAATAAGCGGCCGGCCATTGCACCCGCAGCCAGAGAGAGGCTGAAAGCCGTAAGCTCATGCCCGTAAAACCAATGAGCAAGCCATTTATGACGAAAGATAGTATAAGCAATATATACTATAAGCAGTATAATACCAATACGATCCATTCTTGCAATCACCAAAGAACTTTCTTCTTCCCAAAAGATCTTTTTTCTTCTTGAAAACACTACACCGGTTAATATACTAATTGAAAAAGCGCCTGTTGCTTTGGCTATAGGTATATACTCATTGATCATCTCATAAATTATAGCAATAAGCATTAGTATAAATACAATAAAGAAAATGCGTAAACGGATAATAAGTTTACGCTCTACAAATTGCCTTGCGTGTTTATTTTTTCTTGATGTTAAAATCATTAAAAAACCACACACAATTCATGTGCCGTCTTCATATTCGGGGTTAAGGTTTAAGGTCATGACAGTGGGTTTAATTAACAGTTTATTGTTATAGGTGCCGGCAATATCTTTTACTGAGGAACAAACCCATCCATAAACAAATGACAATAATTAATGTTGTATTATTTCTGCAGCATCTGCATCAAGATAAATTTTTAAATTTTGATGATTGCGCAATAAACTTGCAGGCACTTCTTCGGTAATATCACCTTCAATTACTTTTTTTACAATAGCCGCTTTTCGTTTGCCGCTTACCAAAAGAAAAATATGTTTTGATTCAAGAAGTGTAGCTATACCTAATGTAATTCCCTGTGAAAGGTGTTGCTGCTTTTTAAAATATTTTTGCCCCACCTGTTGTGTTATGGGATCAAGCGTTGCAACATGTGAACGCAAGGAAGGTGAAGTACTGGGTTCATTCATTCCCACATGACCATTCATACCAAGTCCTAAAACAGCGACGTCAATACCTCCATGTTTGTGAATAAAATTTTCAATGCGAGCACATTCATTATTTAAATCTTTTGCTCTCCCATCAAAAAAACAAATTTTGTCACCTGCTATTTTAAGTGGATAAAACAATTGATCATTCAAAGAATGCCTACAACTTCCCTCATCAGTTTCGTTCATGCCGACCCACTCATCCAGGCCAACGAATAACCAATTTGAGCTGTCAAACCTTTGCTGCCGATGAAGATGAACCAATTCTTTGTACAAACCAACAGGAGTATCACCTGAAGCAGTGCAAAACAAAGGCTTATCAGATAATTGGATTGTTTCAATTAAATCATACGCAGCTTGCCTTGACATATCCTCATATGTATCCTGAATAATTATTTTCATCGTTGCTGCTTGTAATTGCTCAAAGGTATTTCTTTCTATGATCTATGTGAAACTGGAAACTTATTTTACCACTCAAAAAAGTAATTTAAAAAAATGATTACTGCTCTCATACTGTTCCTTAACTTTATTCGTTACATACCTTTATTACAATTATTACAATGAACCAACCTCAACATTCTTCTAACGTTGCTCAAGCCGATAAAGCCATTGCTGAACCTCGTCCTGCAACAACGCCATTTGCCGGCCCGCAACGACTTTATTCACTTGATGCCCTTCGTGGATTCGATATGTTTTGGATCATGGGTGCCGAGGAAATTGTTCATGGTCTTGCCAAAACAACAGGCTCATCATTTTGGGGCGGCTTTTCAAACCAGCTTACGCATCCCGCATGGAATGGTTTTCATTTTTATGATTTAATATTTCCGTTATTCCTTTTTATTGCTGGTGTTGCTACGCCTTATTCCGTGGGACGGGAATTAGAAAAAGGCAAGAGCAGGCAACAATTATTATTTCGTGTGATCAAGAGAGGATTGTTGCTCGTGCTGTTGGGCATTATTTACAACAACGGTCTTGAATTGCGACCTCTTTCTGAAATTCGTTTTGGCAGTGTATTGGGAAGAATCGGGCTTGCTTATATGTTTGCCAATATTATTTATTTATACTCAAAGCAGTTCGGACAAATCATCTGGTTCTGGGCATTGCTTATTGGTTATTGGCTGCTTTTAAAATTCAACGCTGCTCCCGGTTTTCCAAAAGGCGATCTTACGATGGAAGGAAATTTCGCTTCATACATTGATCGGCTCGTAATTCCCGGCAAACTTTATTTGGGCATTCATGATCCGGAAGGTTTAATGTCCACGATACCCGCTATCGGAACAGGATTACTGGGAATTTTGGCGGGAACTTTACTAAAAAATAGCCATGTAAGACCACAAATAAAAGCTTTACGATTAGCCATTATGGGTGTTATTTTTTTAGCACTCGCACAATTATGGAATCTTGATTTTCCTATAAATAAAAATCTTTGGACAAGCTCATTCGTGTTGCATGTTGGTGGTATAAGCCTGCTTCTGTTGTCACTGTTTTATTATATAATAGACGTGCTGGGGTATAAGAAATGGTCATTCTTCTTCAGAGTCATTGGTATGAATTCTATTCTCATTTATATGTCAGGACGATTTATTAATTGGGAGTACACTACCAATGGATTTTTTCAATGGCTCGGTCAACTGGTTGGCAATCCTTTCAATGTTGTTATTATGGCAATTTGCTATGTGATGATTAAATGGCTCTTTTTATATTTTATGTATAAGAAGAAAGTATTTTTACGCGTGTAAGTATACGAGGAGTTCTAAAGAATTTTCGCTTACTGAGGACTTCTGCTAAAGTATGCACAAAGATAAACAAAGCCTATAATTCAGGAGCAACACACAAACCTAACAACTCCGCTTTTGCAACGACATGCTCTTTCATCTTTTCTTCTACTTCTTCTCTTTCTGTTTGGGCAGGCAAATTAAGTTTTGTATCAAGTGCATATAATCTAAACCAGTAATGGTGCGTGCCTTTGAAATATTTTGGACAAGGACCTTCATAACCAAAACTGTGATTATTTGCCAACCCTTCTGTAGCGCCGTCGGGTATTGTTGCTTCAATTATTTCTGTTACAGACGAAGGAATATCAAACAGCAGCCAATGCGTCCATGGTTTTGGCGTTGCATCAACGTCTTCAAATATCAATACCAAACTCTTTGTATTCTGTGAAACTTCTTCAAATTGTAAAGGAGGATTAACATTCTTATCAAGACAGGTAAACATTTGCGGTATATGTTCACCATGACGAAATAAAGGACTGGTGAGTTTCATAAGTATAATCTATTTATAAACCTATATGAAAAATATACTACGCTTTTTTTGCAGTAACCATAATGCATAATTTTTCAAAATTCAACGCCTCATAAGTATGGATAATTAAATCTGCCTGGTGCAGCATTTCTGCTGAGTGCGTAGTGGTAATAGCGATGCATTTCATGCCTGCATTCTTTGCAGCTTTTACACCATTTACCGCATCTTCAATTACAAGACATTGATCAGGTTGCAACTCTAATTTTTCTGCCGCTGTTAAAAAAATATCAGGCGATGGTTTGCTTTTACTTACTTCTTCACCAGTAACGATCACTTTAAAATAGGGCAGTAAACCTGTAAGCTTTAAAACCATTTTCATTTTCTCACGGCGCGAACTGGTAGCTAGGGCTATCTTCAGATCATATTGCCCAAGTTGCTCCAAAAGCTTAACTGCAAAAGGAACCGGCTGAATTCCATTGCTTGAAATGATCTCAGTAAAGTATCTTAGTTTTTTTGCCAAAGCAACCTTTGTTTCTTCCTCATTCAGTAAAAGCCGCGATTGAACTACCACTGCACTTTTAGCACCCAGCAAAGGAAAATAATCCTCATAAGAAAGTGGTTTTTGATAGTCAGCAAAAAGCCGTTTCCATGCGAGGTAATCACCTTCTGTACTTTCAATCAATGTTCCGTCCATGTCAAATATCACCCCTTTAAAAGGAAGTGAAACCGGTAAATCTATAGTATGTTCAGCGTAAACTTCTTTCATAATATTCATCAATAAGAAAAGGTGTTGATATTTATCTACACTTGTAGATTTTTGTCATGCCTCACTTCTACACTTTCTGTTGGCACTTTAAAAATTTTGCAAGTACAGCGCATATAAAGGCATGGGGATAATTACTATTACAGAAAATCAATATAAATAATTATACCAGTTCTCTTTTGTTTGATAAAAAGTAGTTTTATTGAAAGGGCATGATTTTTTCTTTTTACAGTTTTGCATCAAAGAAAAATTATCAGGTAAGTTACCTATTTTAAAAAATGATTCATTCATCAAAAGTAGAAGGTGTACAAAAAATTGCTGTATTAAGAGCAGGTGCTTTAGGTGATTTTATTGTAACGCTTCCTGCTTTAAAAGCTATACGTTCTGCTTATCCTGATGCAGAAATTATTTTACTTGGAACATCCTGGCACAAAAAATTTTTATTAAAAACCAGGACGCCTGTAGATCGTGTAATCGTAGTGCCTGTAAAAAAAGGAATACGAGACGAGACAGAGGAAACAGAAAACGCAGTGTCATCAGAAACTTTTTTTGAAACTGTTCAGCAGGAACAATTTGATATTGCCATCAGTTTTCAGGGCAATGGCGTATCAGCGAATCCTTTTATCAAACGTTTACATGCAAAGCTCACTGTTGGTCTTGTATCAGAACATGCAGAAGGGTTAGATAGGTGTTTGAACTTTTATTATTATCAAAGTGAAGTTATCCGTTACCTCGAAGTAGCAAAACTTATTGGTGCTGACTCAATGGATCTTGAGCCGGAGATCAATGTATTAAAACAGGATGAGCAGGAGATAGAAGGCTTTATGCAATTGCTTGATAAACCTTTTGTTGTTTTGCAACCATGTGCTGCTGATATACGCCGCATGTGGCCTTTGGAAAATTACCATGCATTGGCAAATGCATTGAAACAAAAAAATATTGAAGTTGTATTTGCAGGATCACAGGAAGATAAAACTATTGTTGACAATATTATTGCATCAATGAAATATGAAGCTATTAATAGTTGCGGGCTTGGTTTAGGAGGATTAACTGCCTTGCTTTCAAAAGCTGCGTTGGTGATTGGTGCGGATACAGGTCCATTGCATTTGGCAAGAGCTGTGAATACACCGACAGTTGGCATTTATTGGGCGCCTAACTTAATCAACTGGGGACCGGTAACAAGAAGTATTCATCATCCTGTTGTTTCATGGAATATGGCGTGTCCATTTTGTGGTATTGTTCCAAATGATCCCTATCCTTTTGAACCAGGCACTAATTGTGATCATGCAATTTCATTTGTGCGGGATATCACTGTACAACAGGTATTGGATGCAGCAGAGAATTTATTGGAATCTATTTTCAAAAAGAAATCGGAATTAGAATCGGTATCCGGAATGCTGAATAAAGAATAAAACGTAAAAGTGAGTGACACAACGGAAGCTCAACAGTAATTCTGGCGCAGGTAAAAAAATAATAATACTGGATATCGTCATAAACAATTTCATTCAATGAACGAACGACCACTGCGAATTTTAACCTGGCATATACATGGCAGCTACCTCTATTATTTGACGCAAACGCCTTGTATATTTTACGTGCCTTGCAAGAATAATAACGAGGAAGGATATGGTGGATGCACATCCGGTTTTCCCTGGACTGAAAATATAGTAAACGTGGCTGCTGAAGACGTGAAGGATATTGAGTTTGATTGCATTTTATTTCAGTCAAAAAAAGCATATCTCGAAGATCAATATGAACTTTTTTCGGAAACACAAAGTGCATTGCCGAAAATTTACCTCGAACATGATCCGCCAAGAGAAGTGCCGACAAATACAAAACATATTGTTGATGACCCGGATATTTTATTGGTGCATGTAACACACTTTAACGATCTGATGTGGGATAGTAACCAAACACCCACTAAAGTAATTGAACATGGAGTAATGGTTGATCCAACAGTAAAATATACGGGTGAGTTTGAAAAGGGAATCGTTGTGATCAATGGAATTGTAAAAAGAGGAAGAAGATTAGGGCTTGATATTTTTAAAAAAGTGCGGAAAGAAATTCCCCTGGATATTGTTGGTATGCAGTCAGAAGAAGCAGGTGGGTTGGGTGAAATTAATAATCGTGAGCTTGCTGCTTTTACGGCAAAGTACAGGTTCTTTTTTAACCCTATACGATATACAAGTCTTGGACTTTCTGTGTGTGAAGCAATGATGACAGGGCAGCCAATTGTTGGATTGGCAACAACTGAAATGGCTGTTACTGTGAAAAACGACTATGCAGGATATGTTCACACTGATATTAATTTTTTGATTGGAAAAATGGCAATGCTTTTAGAAAATCCTGAGAAGGCAAAACAATTGGGACAAGGTGCGCAGCAAACTGCTAATGAAAAATTCAACATTGAACGATTTAAAAAAGACTGGTTACAAACATTTGAGATGGTAGTAAATAAAACTGCTTTGCCAACCATTCAATAAATGCTTTATAAAAAGAAATAATCAATATTTTTTAAAAATAAAAAAGCAATACCATGAGCCATGTAACTGATAAGGTAATACTGGTAACCGGCGGAGGACAGGGATTAGGCGCAGCAATTTGTAAAACACTTGCAGAAGATGGAGCCATCGTGATTCCTGTTGATGTAAAAGCTGATAAGCTGGAAAAAATTGTTGCCGATATAACAGAAGAAGGTGGAAAAGCAGAAGGATTTATTATGAATGTTGCGGATGAAAAAAATGTACAGGAAGTGATTCGGCAGGTTATTGATAAGCATGGTAAAATAGATGCAGTGATCAATAATGCGGGAGTGGATTACACAAAATCAGTTGAAGAATTTCAATATGAAGAATGGAAGCGTGTTATTGATATAAATTTATGCGGCCCATTCAATGTGTCAAAAACAGTGTACACACACATGAGAGAAAACGGCAGTGGTCATATCGTGAACATTGCTTCCACCGCTTCAAAAAGAGCGTGGCCCAATGCTTCGGCTTATCATGCAAGTAAATGGGGACTGCTGGGTTTTAGTCATGCACTTCATGCGGAAGCAAGAAAAGATAATATTAAAGTAACTGCGCTTGTAGCAGGCGGTATGCAAACACCATTTTTATTGGATCGTTTTCCTGATATTGATCCCAATGTTTTACAGGATCCGAAGAATGTTGCTGAAACAGTTAAATATATTCTTTGCCAGCCAAAAGAAACTGTAATACCCGAAGTGATGGTAATACCCATGAGAGAAACGTCATGGCCATAGAAAAAGTTGTTATACTCAAAAACAAATCAGGGGAATCAAAAAATTTGCATCACATAAAATGATTTCTCTTTTGTTTCATTAAAAGACATACACTTGTTTTTGAGCTATTCGCGTTTCAGAGGTCGGATGTAAATTCATTTTAATTTAAATGCATTTATAATTCCTTTAGTTCTCTCTTTAAATTTTCTCTTGCCTGTTTTTCAAACTGATTATAAAACTCATCGGTTTTAAAAATTCTGTTCATTTCAAGAAAATGCATCAAAACTTTCTTTCGTCCCTCATTATACAAAAGATCAGGATAAACAGCATATTCTTTTCTTAGCTGATGAGTATAATTTTCATACATGTTCCAGGTTTGTCCTAAAATCGAGAGGTCTGCATCGGTAAATAAATTTGTATCGTAGTCATTAGTATCTTCATGAGTTTTTGTGGCCAATATCTGCTCTTCACACTTGTTGATTTTATCAACCGAAACACCAATCGAATTCAATCTTTTTTCTGCAAGCGATGCACTTTGTTCTTCATTATTATTTTGTAAAACATTATAAACTATATCGTGATAAAAAACAGAAAATAAAATGATATCCCAATCAATGACACGTTCTTTAAAGTTTGCTAATTGCTGAATAAGATAATCAAGATGAGATACTGTATGATAATATCTTTTATTGTTTGAATAGCTCGTTTCAATTTCGTTCCATAACTTTTCTACTAAAGAATGATCACTTGTGTGGCTTGAAAATAATTGTTTGAAAATATCTTTGATTATCATTCATACTAAATATAACTCATTGATAAAAAAACTGTGAGGTTTCTGAGACTCGGCAGGTTTTGAATAATTATACTTCAGGGAAAAGCTTTTTGCTGCTCAATGTTCTTTTAGTACAAGAGTGCGACGCAAGGAACGATGCTATAAATACAAAAGCAGGGTACAAAAAAATTACTTCAATACTTCCTGAAGCTTTTGTTCAAGCGCTGGTCCTCTTAAAGATTCGGCAATAATCTTCCCTGAAGGATCAATCAAAATATTGTAAGGTATACCCTGGAATTTATATGTTGTTACTGCTGCACTTTCCCAATATTTTAAATCACTCATGTGCGTCCATGTAAGGCCATCAGCTTTGATTGCCTGTACCCATGAATCTTTATTTTGGTCAAGTGATACACCAAGTACAGTAAAATTTTTATCCTTGAACTTATTGTAAGCATCAACAACATTTGGATTTTCCGCACGGCAAGGACGGCACCAGCTTGCCCAGAAATCTACTAACACATATTTCCCTTTAAAATCGCTGATACTGACTGGCTTGCCATCCACATCGTTCATGGTAAGATTGGGCGCCTGCTGATTTACCCATGAAGTGGATTCCTGCGTATTGGCCGCATTTGCTTTTGCAATTAAACTTTTAAAAACAGCAAGACCGCTATGTTCTTTAAACCTGTCTGATGCCTGCCTTGCAAGAGTATCAAGTTCATTCATGCTCATTGCATTTTTTGACGCAACAACATTAAGCGCATAAAATACCGCCGCAGGACTATTTGATTTTTGTATATAGTCTTTCATAAAAGCAGTAAGGGCCTGCAATACCTGTTGTCCTTTGCTTTGCAATACAACGATAGAACTATCATTTGGATTACGTGTATATAAAGAATCTATGTGCGCATACATAACACCAAGTACTGAGTCTTTTGCACGAAAGTTGTTTAAAAAATCATAGAGGCTTTTGGTTGCATCGCTGTTCGAGATGTAAGGTGAGCGCAAATTTTTGTTGAGGTCAGTGCTGATGCGTATATCATTGTTGTCATTGATAAATATAAAAACAGGTTTATGATCAAGCGTAAGCAGGTAAAGACTTTGTTCCTTTGCAACTGCTTTAAGTTTATAACTGCCATCCTGTGTAAGTTTGGCTGAATCAACAACTTTTGGAGGTGTGTTATCATAATTCACCTGTTCCAAAAAAACATTTTGCGAAGGAGCATGTTCAATCTTTCCACTCACTGTAAAATTATTAGGGTCACCACTTGCATTGCATGATGTTATTACCACTGCAGCCAACAGCACAAAAGAAAATATTTGTTTCATGTTATTAATTTAAATTAATGTAATCAGAACAATCATTTTAATCAGGGAAATCATTGATTAAGTTTTTGTTCCAGTAATTCAGTTACAATTTTTGGATCAGCTTTGCCTTTACTTAATTTTTTTACTTCTCCAACAAATAAACCAATCAATCCTTTTTTTCCTTTTTTATATTCTATTATTTTGTCAGGCATTTTATTAAGCGCAGTATTTACCCAACTTTCCAGTTCAACACTATCACTTATTTGTAAAACATTTAATTCTGTCGCAAGTTGAAAGGCATTTTTATTTTTTAAATTTATTAATGCAGGCATCAATCGTGCAGACGCCACAGAAAAATTCACCTTATCCTGTTCCACTAATTTTAACAAATCCGCCAATTGCTCAGGCTGTAAAGAAAATTCATTTAGTGCAATCCTGTTTTCATTTAGATATTGTTTAACAGGCCCGTTCATCCAGTTGGCGGCGGCTTTATAACTATTTGTATGCTGAATCAAGGCTTCATAGTAATCGGCAATATCTTTTTCCAAACATAATTGAGCAGCATCATATTCACTCAGTCCAAATTCATGCTGGTATTTATGCATTAAAACATTTGGTAATTCGGGTAAACTATTTTGTATTGATTTTATAAATGATTCTGATAAACTGAACGGCGGAAGGTCCGGCTCTGCAAAATAGCGATAGTCATTTGCTTCCTCTTTATCCCGAATGGCAAAAGTAGTGTCATTATTTGCATCAAAACTTCTTGTTTGCTGGGTAATGGTTGCGCCGCTTTCAAGAATTTTTATCATGCGCTCAATTTCAAATTCTATTGCCCTTCTCACATTGCGGATAGAATTTAAATTTTTCACTTCTACCTTTGTTCCCAGCTTTATTTCACCTTTTAAACGAACAGAAATATTTGCATCGCAGCGTAAACTTCCTTCTTCCATATTGCCGTCACAAATGCCAAGCCATCGCACAAGTCTTCGTATTTCAGTGATATATTGATAAGCTTCTTCTGCGCTGTGCAAATCTGGTTCAGTAACAATTTCAATTAATGGAGTGCCGGCACGATTGTAATCAACACAGGTATAATCTTCATCAATATCATGGATGCTCTTGCCGGCATCTTCTTCAAGATGAATGCGGTTTAGCCGCACACTGCGGGTGTCTTCATGCGCCGCATTCTGTAAATTTTTTTTGATTGTTACATATCCACCTTTACAAATTGGTGTCGTATGTTGTGATACCTGGTAACCCTTAGGCAAATCAGGATAAAAATAATTTTTGCGTGCAAAATAATTATCGCGTTCAATTTCACAATTGCAGGCAAGTCCCATCTTAATCGCGTACTCAACAGCTTTCTTATTTGTCTTCAGTAATGTGCCCGGATGACCAAGCGTAATTGGGCTTACATGTGTGTTAGGTTCTGCACCAAATTCAATGCTGTCGCCACAAAATAATTTGCTTTGGGTTGATAATTGCCCATGCACTTCCAAACCAATCACAGCCTCGTATTTATCAAAAGGAATATTCATAAAACTGCTGCAAAAATAGCTCTCGGGCTGTTATATTAGTTTTATTTTTTGTGAACGGACAGCCTGATTATTATTTAGCTTTTGCCGTGGCCTTGTCTCATCCTGACACTTGGGGGCACTTTTAGATTCTGAACTTTATTCAGCAAAAAGAAGCTTACGAATTTAAGGTTGACAACCTTTTGAAAGATTGTCAACCCTTTAATATTTGTTATAAAAAACTTAATGCTTTATCAATTCAACTCATCAATATAAACCATCGTATCATTATAGAACAGCCACTGTTCGAAAGTGAACATCATTCTAAAAGTCATTTTTGATAACCTTCTTGTTTTCAAATAATTGTCTTTTGGCATTTGCATTGGAATCAATAAGCAGCAAACAACATTTTTAAAAAAAAACAACTAAAATTTTTTTATGAAAACACTATTTATTGCATTAACAATGTTAGCTATGGTTTCAACAAAAAATACCTATGCCAACGAAGAAAAAATCTCTGCATTTATTTTACAATCCTTCAACAACTCTTTTGATAATGCAAAAAATGTAACATGGTCAAAGGTGAAAGATTTATATAAGGCAGAATTTGTTTTAAATGATCAAACACTTTCTGTATGGTATAGTCCGGAAGGCGATTTGATTGCTTTATCAAGAAAGATGAACCCTGAGCAATTACCCCTTTCATTACAAACTTCTCTCCAAAAGAGAGCCGAAGGGTATACTATTACTGAACTATTTGAAATAGATAATGATGCAGGAACATCTTACTATGCCGCCCTTGAAAACAATAGTAAAAAAATAATTCTGGAATCAATATCAGTTGGAGGATGGAGTATTTATCAAAAAAGTAAAAAATAAGGGAATGCTCATTTAAGCCCTGGTTGAAAGGTCAGGGCTTGTTCTGTTTTTATAAATGTGAGACTTATAAACTTATTATCTTCTTTAAATCTTCTTCACTCACTGTAAGCAAACCAACAGCAGGTAAACGTTTTGTTAGTTCTCTCCAGTTCTTATCCTGTGAAAATATTTTCTTTAGCATGGGGATTGCTTCATCAACTTTTTTATTGTTGGCTAAAGTGATGGCTGTCCAGTATTGCATTTCAAGATTGGAAGGAAACATTTTCATCGCCGCATGATATTCATTCATCGCTGTTTTCATATCATTTTTTTCTGTGGCAAGATCACCATTGTTCATGTGCTGGTAAGCAATCCACAGATTATATAATCTTCTTAATTCTTTTAATGGTTGCAGATTATCATCAACACGAACATCAACTGTTTTATCATTCCAGGGTTGATTATTTCGCGTGCCCGGCACAACGATTAATGCAGCAGCCTGCATCCCACGAATGTCACCGCCTGTATTTTGTGCCGCATCAAGCGCTGCCAGAACTCTTTCTGCCAAAGGTTTTCCGGAAGATGCCAGAAATGCGGCAGCCATACTTTCACAAACTTTGTTGCCGAGCATCATATTACTTTGCACACTAAAATTATCGCCCTGTATATCCGATGCATATTGAATACAATTTTTTCCGGTATGTGCAGCAACGTTCCCTTTGCTGTCAATAATAGCCACTTGTCTTACTTCTCTTCCCGGATCGGCTTTTAATAAACTATCCAATGCCTGTTGTGCCGTAAAACCTTGTTTTATTAAAGCAAGTCCTTTTGGTCCATAAGATTTATCTACAAAAGATTGTGTGGCCACTACGCCCACTCCTGCTTCACCCCAGGGAACTGCTGTGCCTACGCTAAACCAGTGGCTTTGAACGCCTGCTGCCATTTCTCCTGTTACACTGTCTCTTGCAACAATAGAAAATGTATGTACCAATGGTTGATTTGATTTGAAAATTTGCGCTTGAGATATAATAAATGTTTGAGAGATGAAAGAAATTAAAAATAGTTTTTTCATAATTAAAACTTTTCATGAAATTAAGGCTAATCCCGAAGTTTCCGGACAGGGAATGCTAATGTGCTAATTTGAAAAATGTACTAATTTGAAAACGTGGAAATGTGAAAATGAAAGCAGGAAGTTTGCATGTTTTACACAACAAACATTTTTGCGGAGCCATGCTGATAAATATTCCAAATATACAAGTGTGCGACGCAACAAAAGTCCAATACCTGTACCTCTGCCAGGTTCAAAAAAATTCTAAAAATCTCTTTAACCAAATTTTTTATTTTCTTACATAATCACGAGGTATTTTTTTCGTTCTTACAGAAATCTTTTTTCCATTGCTTTGAAAAACTCTACTCCTGCTGGTTTTGTTTAACTCAAAAAAAAATTTATTCTTCTATGAAAAAGCTGCCATGCATTGCCGGCTTTATCCTGCTGTTTATTGTTATTACATCCTTTCACGGAAAAAGATTTTCGCAATCCTCCTACTATATTATTATTGATAAAAGCAAATATGAATTGAGCGTGATTGACGGAGAGGGCTGGCTTGTAACTTACCCCGTAGTATTTGGCAGCAGCGATCTTGGCGATAAGATGATGGCAGGTGACCGGAAAACACCGGAAGGTCTTTATACCCTTGTGGGTAAACGTGTTCATGAAAAATGGGACAGATATCTGACCATTAATTATCCCACTCAACAGGATTATCAAAAATTTATTTACAGGAAGCAACATGGATTAATTCCTCAGAACGCTCATATAGGCGGCGGCATCGGTATTCATGGCGTATGGCCTCACGAAGATTATGCCGTTGATCAATATCAAAACTGGACTGAGGGCTGTATCAGCATGAAGAATGAAGATGTGGAAGAATTATATAATCTTGTGCCAATAGGAACAAAAGTTTATATAAGAAAATAACGGTAATCGGAATACTAATTGAATGATGTTTTTAAGCAGTGTAATTACTGCTTTATTTATTTAAAAATGTTGTTACACTCTGCATCCATTTTTCATGTGCGTGTATGCACAGGCTTTCGTGTCCTACATTATCATACTCAACAAGTGCTTTTTGCGCAGAACCAAGATTGGCATAAACAGCATCTGTTTCTTTCTCTCTAACACGTGGATCTTTTTTACCCCATTGCAGCAATACCGGGCAGGTAATTTTCTTTGCATACTCTTCAGGTTTATTTGTAAATAACCAGGTACCCATTTCGGTTCCACCCCAGAAGGTAAGCAGCGCACCGAATGGTTCATCCGGTAAATTCATTATTCTTACACGTCCTTCCACTGCATCGAGCATAGTCGCAAAAGGCATTTCAAGTATTACTTTTGACGGCTCCACAGACGCATAATCATTTATTGTTTTTGTAATGGCTACAGCACCCATTGATGCGCCCCACAACACAATATTTTTATCACCTGTTGCCGCAACATAATCATAAGCCGCCTTCACATCTTTTGCTTCAAAATAACCAACACTGCAAAGATTGCCTTCACTTTTGCCATGCGCACGAAAATCTACCATTACTAAGTTCCATCCCATTTTATAAAACGCTTCTGCTTCTTTAATTATATCACTGCGGTTGGCAGCATACCCATGAAACATAATGATCGTTCCTTTTATATTCATCGCTTCAGTAACCGGATGCTTTGCTTTCCATGCTGCCAGTTTTAAACCATCTTCTGTGTGAATGATAATATTGGTATGCGGTACTTTTAAAGAATCAACCACTTTGCATTTTTGATACTGCTTACCAAACAACACAATACCAGCTTTTTCAAAAAAGCCCATCTGCTGCGGATTTTCAAGCGGTGCATTATCATAAAAATGAGCAAAATGATATGCCTGGAAAGCACAGATAACATTAAGAAAAATAAATAAAAAAAGCAGCAGGTAACCAAGGCGTTTCAGAAACTTTTTCATGTAAAGGGTTTATAATTAAAGTTAAGCTATTCTTATGGAGTATGATAACATTCATCTGTATTGTAAACTTCTGCGGCTAATTAAATATTGTGTTATGTTTTACTTTTTGCAATCTCTGTTATCGCTTTTACCAGTGTATCAAGATCATTTAAAGTTGTATACACATGTGGTGTTACCCGCACGCAACTTATATTTTCCCACACTATACCTACTGTATGTATTTTATATTTACCGAATAGCTGGCTATCAAAATCCACCGGAACCATTCCGTCAATACTAACACCGCATATTGCGCAAGAATACTTTGATTTAAGAGATGTATGTAATTGTACACCTTTAATATCTTTTACTTTTTCAGCCCAATAATTTTTTAAATAGCGGATTCGTTCCTCTTTTCTTTTTGATCCGATCGCATTATGAAAATTCACTGCTTCTCCAATTCCCTGTTCAATCGGGAAACTGCGTGTGCCAAGCGTTTCAAACTTTCTTATATCGTTACTGCGGGGTTTATCATTGCACAGCAACGGCCATATTTTTTCAATTTTTTCTTTTTTGATCCAGAGCATGCCGCTGCCAATAGGAGCACTTAAAAATTTATGAAGGCTCGTTCCAAAATAATCGCATTCAAGATCCGGTATTTTAAAGTCGAGTAAGCCAAATGCATG
>WNGE01000506.1_pt1 | contig 50647 bp, 44 predicted proteins | sample 5400651 | NCBI WGS metagenome assembly WNGE01 (sample SAMN13153370, study PRJNA577476) | soil metagenome | isolation source: 60 cm soil or saprolite under grassland replicate 2 | place: USA:California | collected 2016-06-15 | reverse complement strand
AGCGCGGGGTGGGCTCAGCGCGGGGTGGGCTCAGCGCGGGGTGGGCTCAGCGCCGGCGGCGGGGTGGTCCGGGCAGGGGGATCCCGCCGGGGCCGGTGGGCTGCACCTTTCCCGGCTTTCCGGAGCTCAGGTAGACGATGACCTTCTGACCGGGCAGGCCGCGTCCGGACGGCGACTGCTCGGCGATCCGGTCCGGCGGGAGCCCGGACTCCTTGCGCTCCGGTGAGACCTCGATCGAAAAGCCGAAGCTGGCCAGGATCTGGGCGGCCGTGTTGATGTCCTGCCCGACCACGGACGGCACCGGGACGCTGTTGCCGTTCACCACGGCCGGGTCCTCGGGCGGGAACTGCCACCGCGGCCGGGCCAGCAGCCAGGTGCTCAGCGCGTCCCGCCAGATGGTCGACGAGAACGCACCGAAGACCTCGGTCCCGTCCGGCGGGTAGCCGGGCACGTCCCGCAGCGGGGAGCTGGAGTTGTCCGGGTCGAAGGTGGCCACGGATGCGGTGATGTCCGGCGTGTAGCCGATGAACCAGGCCGAGCTGTTCTTGCCGCTGGTCCCGGTGCTCGCGGTGCCGGTCTTCCCGGCAACGTCGCTGCCGCCGGCCGCGTAGTAGTCGGTGAACCGGCGGTTCGCGGTGCCGGCGAAGCCCGGCTTGGTGTCCTTCACCAGCACCTGGCTGATGGTCCGGGCAATACCGGGGTCGACCTGCTGGGTGCACGGCCGCTCGGGGAGCGCGATCCCCTTCCCGTCCGGCCCGACGATCCGCTCCACCGGGGTCGGCGGGCAGTACTTGCCGTCGTTCGCGATGGTCGCGTACGCCGAGGCCAGCTCGAGCGGGCTGGTCGCCTGCGGACCGAGCGTGAACGAGTACTGCTGGCCGTTGATGATCTTCTCGGCGTACGGCTTGAGCGAGTTCATCCCCATGTTGAGGGCGTCCCGCACCGGCATCGACAGGTCGCAGTCGAACTGCTGGTCCAGCAGCGCGACGAAGAACGTGTTCACCGAGGCGTACGTGGCCTCGTCCAGGTTGTAGGCCTTCGTCGGGTAGTGACCGGCGTTGACGACGGACTTCTTGCCTTGTGCCTCGGTGCAGTTCTTCGGCGTGTACTCGTTCGTGTTGTTGATGGTGAACGCTTCCAGCGGGATCTTCCGCTGCAGCGCGGCGACCAGGGTGAACAGCTTGTACGTCGACCCGGCGCCGGCCGTCGCCTCGACGCCGAGCGCGTTCGAGGTGATCTGCAGGTTGCCCTTCTTGACCCCGTAGTGCTTGCTGACCCCCATCGCCCTGACCTTGCCGGTCTTGTTGTCCAGCACGTCCATGACCGAGGTGGCGTGCAGGTTCGCCGGCATGTCATGGAAGACCGCGGCCTGCACCCGCTGCTGCAGGTCGGGGTCCAGGGTGGTGATGATCTTGAATCCGCCTGCCTCCAGGCGCTGCTGGGGGTAGCCGATCTTGCCGAGGTACGCCTTCACGTAGTCGCAGAAGAACCCGACGTTCGAGATGCCCGGGTTCGCGTTCGCGCAGTCCTTGACGGTCGACCGGCGCGGCTTGACCCGCACTGGCACCGCCTTCGCCTGCACGGCCTGCTTCGCGGTGATGTAGCCGAGGCTCTGCATCTCGTCCAGCACAGTGTTGCGCCGGGTCACGGACAGCTTCAGGTTCAGGTGCGGGTCGTACTTGGACGGGCTCTGCACGATCCCGGCCAGCAGCGCCGACTCCTGCAGGCTGAGCGCCGAGGCGGGCTTGCCGAAGTACGTCTTCGCCGCGGTCTGGATGCCGTACGCCCCGGAGCCGAAGTAGGCGATGTTGAGATAGCGCTCGAGTATCTGGTTCTTGCTGAGGTGCCGCTCGAGGTTCAGCGCGCACTTCGCCTCGATCAGCTTGCGCGCGGTGGTCTGGGCGATCGCCGCCTTCTGCTCGGCCAGCGTGGTCGCCGAGTAGAGCCGGACCTGCTTGATGTACTGCTGGGTGAGCGTCGAGCCGCCCTGTACCACCCCGCCGTTGCGGCTGTTCTCGATCAGCGCCCGGATCGTGCCCTGGACGTCGACGCCGTGGTGCTCGTAGAAGCGCCGGTCCTCGATCGCGACCACCGCCTTCTGGGCGACCAGCGCGATCTTGGAGAGCGGGACGATCTCCCGGTTCTGCGAGTAGAGCCGGGCGATCTGGGTCCTTCCGTCCGCGGCGTAGACGATCGAGGCCTGGGCGGGCGTCCCGGGTGTCACGTCGCAGGGCTGGTCGTCGAAGGCCTGCACGCTGTTCCGCGCGGCGATGCCGAGGCCCCCCACGAACGGCAGCAGCAGGCCGGCTACCAGCAGCCCGGCGACGGCAACCGCCAGGGTGAGCTTGACCACGCCGAACGACTTGGCCGCAGCGTTGGGGGCGGGCATGGGGGTGAGCCTACGATGCAGGTCCGACAAGCGCCCCATACGGTCCGCCGCCGCCGGTACCGTTCACCCATATGGCCGCTGGTGGGCTCCGCCACTGTCGCGCCTGGTGGGCGGCGCCGGATGTAGTCAGGGCGGGCTACACCTAATGATGCGATTGGGTCTGTTGCACTGGCTGTCCGTTTTCCTACGGTGTGGCGCGGCGCTGTCGGTGGGGGGGCGCCGCAGGCAAGGGGACACCTGACATGGCTGACAGGACAGCTGAGTGGGCAAGTCGGGCGGCGTGCCGCTCGACCGATCCGGATCTACTGTTCGTGCAGGGGGCCGCGCAGAACCGCGCGAAGCTGGTCTGCATGGGCTGCCCGGTCCGGACCGAGTGCCTAGCGGACGCACTCGACAACCGCGTCGAGTTCGGCGTCTGGGGGGGCATGACGGAGCGGGAGCGTCGGGCACTGCTGCGCCGACGCCCGGACGTCATCTCGTGGCGTTCGCTGCTCGAGGCGGCGCGCCAGGAGCACGCGGCGGCTGCGGCGGTCTGAGCCGACCGCGCCGAGGCGACCAACCGGCCGCATGCAGGGGGGCATGCGACCGGGTGGGCGGCGCGGCGAGGTGCACCCAAGCGCTCCGGCCGCATGCCGGGGGCGTGTGACCCGGGTGCTGGCGCGGCGAGGTGCACCCAAACACGGCCAGACGAATGCTGGGTTCGGCCGGCGCAGCGTGGCGACGGCCGGGTTCGGCGCGGCGCCGATCAGTCCTGTCCGGAGAGCGCGGCGCCGATCAGTCCTGTCCGGCGAGCGCGGCGCCGATCAGTTCTGTCCGGAGAGCGCGGCGCCGATCAGTCCTGTCCGGAGAGCGCGGCGCCGACGGTGCGCAGCCCGTCCAGGTCGTGCACGTCCACGGCCAGCGCCGGCACCTCGACGAGCGGCACGTCCGGGTGTGCGCTGACGAACCGGTCCCGCATCCGGGAGTCCCGTGTGGACAGGATCGCCCGCTCTGCGTGCAGCCGCAGCGCGGCCGCTGCCAGCGGGTGGTCGCCCCGCTCGTCCAGAGCCTGGGCCGCCACCCTGGCCCGTTCCGCGGACAGCCCGGGTGCCAGGCTGGAACGCACCCGGTTCAGCACCAGCCCGGACAGCGGCATGTCCTCTTCGGACAGTCGTTCGACGAAGTAGGAAGCCTCCCGCAGCGCATCTGGCTCGGGCGCGGCCACGACCAGGAACGCGGTGCCCGGTGTCTTGAGCAGCCGGTAGGTGTGCTGGGCGCGCTCCCGGAACCCGCCGAACATGGTCTCCAGCGCCCCGACGAACGCGGACAGGTCGCGCAGCGCCTCGGTGCCCAGGATCCGGGTCAGCACCCGGGTGAACAGCGAGAACGACGCGCTGACCACCTTGAAGTAGGCTCGCCCGCCGGCCCGAGCCGGAGCCAGCAGCAGCCGCAGCATCCGCCCGTCCAGAAACCGGCCCAGCCGCTGCGGCGCGTCCAGGAAGTCCAAAGCGGACCGGGACGGCGGAGTGTCTACCACGATCAGGTCCCACTCGTCCCGAGCCCGCAACTGGCCGAGCTTCTCCATCGCCATGTACTCCTGGGTGCCCGAGAAGGAGGAGGACAGCGACTGGTAGAACGGGTTCGCGAAGATCTGGTCGGCCCGCTCCGGGGTGGCGTGCGCGGCGACGATCTCGTCGAACGTCCGCTTCATGTCGAGCATCATCGCGTGCAGCTCGCCGCCCTTTGCGGTGTCCACACCGGACACCTGACGCGGGTTGTTGTCCAGCTCCCGCAGCCCCATCGACTGGGCCAACCGGCGGGCCGGGTCGATGGTGAGCACCACCGCGGTACGCCCCTGCTCGGCGGCGCGCAGCCCGAGCGCCGCGGCCGCGGTGGTCTTGCCGACTCCGCCGCTGCCGCAGCACACCACGATCCGGGTGGTCGAGTCCAGCAGCAACGCGTCGATGTCCAAATGCGACGCTCTCCGACGCTCGGTCATGGCGCGCTCCGCACGCCGTACTCCAGCAGTCGGTTGGCCAGCTCGTACAGGCCACCCAGGTCGATCGGGTCGGCCAGGAACGGCAGCTCGTAGCTGGGCAGGCCGAGCCCGGCCACCACCTCGCGGTTGCGGTCCTCCAGCGCCCACCGCTCGGCGTACTCGATCGCCTCCTGGGCCAGCGGCGCGGCCAGGGCGGCGTTCAAGCCGGCCGCGGACAGGCCCGCGGCGAGGGCCGGCCGATCGAGGTCCCCGGCCGCGGCGTCGACCAGCAGCGGCTCCGGCAGCAGCGCCGGCCGGGTCATGTTGACGATCACGGCGCCGATCGGAAGGCCGGTCCGGCGCAGCTCGGCCACCGCGTCCGCGGTCTCCTGCACCGGCATCTCCTCCAGCAGGGTCACCAGGTGCACCGCCGTCTGCGACGACCGCAGCACCGCCATCACCCCGTCGCTCTGCGAACGCACCGGGCCCACCCGGGCCAGCCCGGCGACCTCGGCGGTGACGTTCAGGAAGCGGGCTATCCGGCCGGTCGGCGGCGCGTCCAGCACCACCGCGTCGTACACCCGGTGCCCGTGCTCGGTCCTCGTCACCGCCTCCTTGACCTTGCCGGTGAGCAGCACGTCCCGCATGCCGGGCGCGATCGTGGTGGCGAAGTCGACCGCGCCCATCCGGCGCAGCACTCGCCCGGCCCGGCGCAGGTTGTAGAACGACTCCAGGTAGTCCAGCAGCGCCTCCTCGACGTCGACGGCCAGCGCCCGCACCTCTCCGCCGCCGGGTGCGACCGCGATCCGGCGCTCCTGGTAGGGCAGCGGCGGCGTGTCGAACAGCTGCGCGATCCCCTGTCGCTCCTCGACCTCGACCAGCAGCGTGCGCCCGCCACCGGCGGCCAGCGCGAGCGCGAGCGCGGCGGCCACCGTCGTCTTGCCGGTGCCACCCTTGCCGGTCACCACGTGCAGCCTGGCCTGCGGCCACTGGTCCCGTGCGGACCTCCCACCGGCCCTCACCGACCGCGCGCGCACGCTCATCCCGCCAGCGTATGTCTCGCCCCAGCCACGGCGGCGCGGGCGCCCGGCCGGTCGGGCTGCGCGGTTCGCACGCCGGTACGGTGCGGGCATGCAGAAGTGGGAGTACGCGACGGTGCCGCTGCTGGTGCACGCGACCAAGCAGATCCTGGACAACTGGGGCCAGGACGGGTGGGAGCTGGTCGTGGTCGTGCCCGGGCCGAGCCAAGAGCAACTCGTGGCCTACCTGAAGCGCCCGATCGGAGAGCGGGGATGACCGCCGGCGGGACCCGGGTCTCCGACCGGCTGGCCGAGCTCGGCATCACGCTGCCGCCGGTGGCCGCCCCGGTGGCCGCGTACCTACCCGCGGTGCGCACCGGCGACCTGGTCTACACCTCCGGTCAGCTTCCCACCGTGGCCGGCGAGATGGCCGCGACCGGCCGCGTCGGCGCCGAAGTGTCCACCGAGGACGCGGTGGCCGCCGCCCGCGCCTGCGCGCTCAACGCGCTGGCCGCGGTGGACGCGCTGGTCGGGCTGGACGCGGTGCGCCGGGTGGTGAAGGTGCTCGGCTTCGTGGCGAGCGCGCCGGGGTTCACCGACCAGCCGGTGGTGGTGAACGGGGCCAGCGAGCTGCTCGGCGACGTCTTCGGTCCGGCCGGCCAGCACGCCCGGTCCGCGGTGGGGGTGGCCGAGCTGCCCAAGGGCGCTCCGGTCGAGGTGGAGCTGATCGTCGAGGTCGGTTAGCGGATGGGTGGAACGCCCGGGTCACCGGCACGACCGCGGGATGCGGCCACCGTCCTGCTGCTGCGCGACACCGCGCGCGGCATCGAGGTGTTCCTGCTCCGCCGGATCCGGGCGATGGCGTTCGCCGCCGGGATGACGGTCTTTCCCGGCGGAACGGTCGAGGAGCGGGACGCCGACGCCGCGCTCGGCTGGGCCGGGCCGCCGCCCATGGCCTGGACCGGCGCGCTGTCGGCCGACGAGCGGCTGGCTCGGGCGCTGGTGTGTGCGGCGGTGCGGGAGACGTTCGAGGAGTCCGGGGTGCTGCTGGCCGGGCCGGCCGACGACCCCGGGGGCCGCGGGGTGTCGACCGCGGCCGGGGTGCCGGGCCCCGGCTGGGGGGGCGACCGGGCGGCGGTCGAGGCCGGCCGGCTGTCGCTGGCCGGGTTGCTGGCCCGGCGCGGCCTCGTGCTGCGCGCCGACCTGCTCCGTCCCTGGGCGCACTGGATCACCCCCGAGGCCGAGCCGCGCCGGTACGACACCCGCTTCCTGGTCGCTGCGCTCCCGCCTGGACAGTCCACCCAGGACACGGCGAGCGAGGCGGAGACAGTGGAGTGGATGCGGCCGTCCGACGCGCTGGACGAGCTGGCGGCCGGTCGGCGGGCGATGCTCCCGCCGACCATGGTGACCCTGGGCGAGATCGCCGGGTACCGCACGGTCGCCGAGGTGCTCGCCGCAGCGTCGGACCGGACGATCACCCCGATCATGCCCAGGCTGGTCGGCCGGAATCACGACCGGCTGCGGCTGGCCCTGCCGGACGGCCGGCAGTTCTCCGTACCGCTGGCCGCCCAGGTGCAGCCGGCCGACCACGACATCGACCGGGAGGACACCGCTCCAGGCGCGAACCTCCCGCTCGGCGAGGCTCGCCCGCCGGAGGCGGCGCCGGTGTCGGGCGTGGACGTGCCGCCCGGCGTGATCGACCCATCGGGGCCGGCTCGCCGGCCGGGGGCGGCGCCCGCGCCGGGTGCGGCTGGCCCGTTGGATGCGGCTGGCCCGCCGGAGGCGGCGTCCCTGCCGAACGCTGCCGGCGCGCGGGGAGCCGTATCTCCGTTGGACGGTGGCGGGTGACGGCCGGACCGCCGTCGGGGCATCCGGCATATGGCGTCCTGCGGCAGGTCACCGGGTACGCGAGCGTGCTGCTCGCCCGCAATCCTTCGCCGATGACCCTGGACGGCACGAACACGTGGCTGCTGCGGATGCCCGGCGAACCGCGCTGCGTGGTGGTGGATCCGGGGCCGGCCGACGAGGCGCACCTGGCTGCGGTGGCCGAGGCCGGGCCGGTCGCGACGATCCTGCTCACCCACGGTCACCCGGACCACAGCGCCGGGGCTCGGCGGCTGCACGAGCTGACCGGGGCGCCGGTGCGGGCGCTGGACCCGGCGCACCGGTACGACGGCGAGGGGATCGGCGAGGGCGACCTGGTCGCCGCGGCCGGCGTGGAGGTGCGGGTGCTGGCCACCCCCGGGCACACCGCCGACTCGGTGTCGTTCGCGGCCGGGCCGGCCGGCGAGCCACCGCGCGGCGTGCTCACCGGCGACACTGTGCTCGGGCGCGGCACCACGGTGGTCGCGCATCCGGACGGGCGGCTGGCCGACTACCTCGACTCGTTGCGCCGGCTGCGCGACCTCGGCGCGCGGACCGTGCTGCCCGGGCACGGGCCCGAGCTGCCCGATCTCGCCGCAGCCGCGGAGGCGTACCTGGCCCACCGCGCCGAGCGGCTGGACCAGGTGCGCGCGGCGCTGGACCAGCTCGGCGCCGACGCCGCTCCGGGCGACGTGGTCCGGATCGTGTACGCGGACGTGGACCGGGTCCTCTGGCCGGCGGCCGAGCTCTCGGTCCGGGCCCAGCTCGACTACCTGCGCGGGCGGTGACGGCCGCGGCGCCCGGTCAGCGGGCCCGGCGGGCCAGCCGGTCCCGGTCCAGGATCAGCACCGACTTGCCCTCCAGCCGTACCCAGCCGCGGTGCGCGAAGTCGGCGAGCGCCTTGTTCACCGTCTCCCGGGAGGCGCCGACGAGCTGGGCCAGCTCCTCCTGGGTCAGGTCGTGGGTGACCCGCAGGTGCCCGCCCTCCATCGAGCCGAACTGCCTGGACAGCTCGAGCAACTGCTTGGCCACCCGGCCCGGCACGTCGGTGAAGATCAGGTCGGCGAGCATGTTGTTGGTGCGCCGCAGCCGGCGGGCGAGCACCCGCAGCAGTTGCTCGGCGATCTGTGGTCGGTTCGCGATCCAGGTGCGCAGCGCCTGCTTGGACATCCGGGCCAGCCGCGCGTCCGTGACCGCGACCGCGGTCGCCGTCCGCGGCCCGGGGTCGAACAGGGACAGCTCGCCGAACTCGTCGGACGGTCCCATGATCGCCACCAGGCTCTCCCGGCCGTCGGCGGTGCGGCGACCGAGCTTGATCTTCCCGGCCAGCACGATGTAGAGGCTGTCGCCCTGCTCGCCCTCGTGGAAGATGACCGACCCTCTCGGCACCTGGAGGTACTCGAACTGCGCCGCGAGCGCGGTCGCGTCTTCCGGGGTGACACCCTGCAGCAGGCCGGCCTTGGCCAGCACCTCGTCCACGTGCACCCCTCCCCTCGCCCCCCGCACTCCCCGTGCCAAGGCCCGATGATCGCTGGTGCAGCGCATCAGAGTCCAGCGAAACGGGTGCCGGCGACTGTTCATGCCTGGCCCGACTGATCGGCGGTGGGCGCGTTACTGGGTCAGCGACTGGTGCTGGGGACGGCGGGAGCCGGGGACGGCGACGGTCGGTACCAGGCCGGGTTGGTCGTCGGTAGGTGCGCTACCGCGAGGGGCCCCGTGCCGGGACGGCGGGAGCCGTGGACGGCGACGGTCGGCGCCAGGCCGGGCTGGTCGTCGGTAGGCGTGTTACCGGGTCAGCGACCGGTGCTGAGGACGGCGGGAGCCGGGGGACGTCTACGGCCGGTATCCGCTCGCCGCCCGCGGCGCGGCGTGCCGGCCCCGGCGGGCCGGTCGGGGGATCAGCCGGGACAACCGGCGGCGGCTCCAGAAGCTTTCGAGCGCCGCCGGGAAACCCTCCCGCACGAACGTGTCGATCTCCTCCGGTCGCGCCTCGTGGAGGAACTCCTCGACCTGGTCCTCCACGGCGTACTCGCGTAGCGGACTCTCCACGCGTTCCATCAGCAACATGAACGCGAGCAGGACGAAGGGGAAGAAGACCACGAGCAGTCCGACCATAGTCCCGCCATCGTCTCCCATCACGTAGCGTCGCCTACCCAAGGGTGGCGAGTGTTACGCCAACCGTTACCGATGGGACGCCCGACGCGCCGGGACAGAACCGCACCGTAGGCTTGCCATCGTGGCAGGGCGGGCGGCGCAGGCGCGCCGGTTCGAACAGGAGACCGGGCTAGGCCTCACCCGGCGAGCCAGGCGGATGAACCGCGAGTTGGCCGAGCTGTACCCCGACGCGCACATCGAGCTCGACTTCACCACCCCGCTCGAGCTGTCCGTCGCGACCATCCTGTCCGCGCAGTGCACGGACAAGCGGGTGAACGAGGTGACGCCGGCGGTATTCGCGAAGTACCGCAGCGCCGCCGACTACGCCTCCGCGGACCGAGCCGAGCTGGAGGAGATGATCAGGCCGACCGGGTTCTTCCGGAACAAGACGACCTCGCTGATCGGGCTCGGGCGGGCGCTGGTGGAGCGCTACGACGGCGAGGTGCCGCGGCGGATGGAGGACCTGGTCTCGCTGCCGGGGATCGGCCGGAAGACCGCGAACGTCATCCTCGGCAACGCGTTCGGCCTGCCCGGGCTCACCGTGGACACCCACTTCGGCCGGCTGGTCCGGCGCTGGCGGTGGACCAACGAGACCGACCCGGTCAAGGTCGAGGCCGCGGTCGCCCGGCTCATCCCGCGCCGGGAGTGGACGATCCTGTCCCATCGGGTCATCTGGCATGGCCGGCGGGTCTGCCATTCCCGGCGGCCGGCCTGCGGCGCCTGCGTGCTGGCCCGCGACTGCCCGTCCTACGGCGAGGGCCCGGTCGACCCCGTCACTGCCGGCAAGCTCGTGAAGACCCCCGAGCAGGTAGCGGAGTCCCTGTGACCGCCGACAGCCCGACCGGGAGGCGGGTGGGGTGCTGACCGGGCGGGTCGCCGCACTGCCGCTCGTGCTCGGACTGCTGGTCGGCGGCCTGGCCGGGTGCTCCGCGCCCGGGCGCGCGGCGACGTCGCCGGCCGCGACTGCACGTCCGGGACTTGCCGCGACGGCCGCGCTGGCGCCCTGCCCGGCGCCAGGCGGACCGGCGGCCGGCGGCGACCCGCTGCTGCCCGACCTCACCCTGCCGTGCCTGGGCACCGGGCCCGCGGTCGCGCTCCGCCGGCTCACCGGCGTACCGACCGTGATCAACCTGTGGGCCAGCTGGTGCGGCCCGTGCCGGGCGGAGCTGCCCGCGTTCGAGCGGCTCCACGCGGCCGCCGGTGGCCGGCTGCGGGTGCTCGGAGTCGCCAGCGAGGACCCGCCCGCCCGGGCGGCCGCGTTCGCCGCCGACGCCGGCGTGCACTTCCCCAGCGTGGTGGACGACACCGGCCAACTGCTGCGTGGGCTGGGCCGCGCGAACATGCCGACGTCGGTGTTCGTGGACGCCCGCGGCCGGGTGTCCGAGGTCTACACCGGCGTCCCGTTCACCGTCGCCACCCTGCGCCAGCGGGTGCTCGACCGGTTGGGCGTCCATGTCGGTTGAGCCACCCGGGACGCGGCCACCGGAGTGGCTGCAGCCGCTGGTCGACGCCGCCGTCCTGGCCCGGTCCTCGGACCTGGGCCGGTGGGCGGCGGTGCCGCCGGACGGCGCCCGGTCCGCCGCGGTGCTCGTGCTGTTCGCCCGGGGCAGCGTCGGGCCGGACCTGCTGCTCATCGAGCGATCCGAGGCGCTGCGCAACCACGCCGGCCAGCCCGCGTTCCCGGGCGGCGCGGCGGACCCCACCGACGGCGGGCCGACCGGCACCGCGCTGCGCGAGGCCGCCGAGGAGGTCGGGTTGGACCCGTCCGGGGTGACGGTGGTCGCGCTGCTGCCCGAGATGTACCTGCCGCCGACCGGGTTCGTGGTCACTCCGGTGATCGGCTGGTGGCACGCGCCCTCGGCGGTCGGGGTGGCCGACCCGGTCGAGGTGGCCCGGGTCGAGCGGGTCCCGGTGGCCGAGCTGGCCGACCCGGCGAACCGGTTCCGGGTCTCGCACCCGTCCGGCTTCGTCGGCCCGGCCTTCGCGGTGCGCGGCATGACGGTATGGGGGTTCACCGCCGGGCTGATCGACTGGCTGCTCATGCTCGGTGGCTGGGCGCTGCCGTGGAACGCCGACGACATCCGCCAGCTGCCGCGGCGCGCCGTCGAGCTGGCCAGCCGCGGCCGGGCGGCCCGGGACGCGCAGCCGCCGGTCGAGCGGCCGGCACCGGCCGACGACACGGTGGCGCCGTACGAGCCGGTCACCCCGTACCAGCCGATTACCCCGTACGACCCGGGGAGCCGCGGATGAGCAAGCCCACCGCCCTGCTTGGCGCCCTCCTGCTCGGCTGCGCGCTGCTCGCCGGTTGCGGCAGCAGCGAGCTGAAGCGGCCGCCGCCGCGAGGACCGACCGAGACCACGGTGCGTCCCGGGCCGGATGGCGTGCAGCGGGTCGAGGTCGACGTGGGCGACGACTACCGGTTCACCCCGTCCACCATCGACGTGCAGGTCGGCCGGATCCGGCTCAGCCTGCATCACGTCGGGCAGGGCGCGCCGCATACCCTCTACGGCGCCGGCGTGCCCGGCATGCGGGTCGGGCTGGTCCGGCCGGGCGAGACCCAGACCGTGCAGTTCACCGCCTCGCAGCCCGGCCGCTTCAGGTTCGTCTGTACCATCCACGAGGCGCAGGGCCAGACCGGCACGCTGGTCGTGACGCCACACTGACCCGCCGGACCCGACCGGTCCGGATCGAAGCCGGAAGAGGGGCGGGAGCGGGCCGGCGATGAACGTCCTCGACCTGGTCATCGTGTTGATCGCCGCCGGGTTCGCGGTCAGCGGCTTCCGGCAGGGGTTCATCACCGCGCTGCTGTCGTTCATCGGCTTCTTCGGCGCGGCGGCGATCGGCGCGCAGATCGCCGAGCCGGTGGCCAGCCGGCTGGCCCGCCAGTCGAACAGCCGGGTCGCCCTCGCCGTCGCCGTCGTACTGGTCTGCGCGCTCGCCGGCCAGGTGGTGGCCGTCTGGCTGGGCGGCGAGCTCCGGCAGCGGATCACCTGGCAACCGGCGCAGACGGTGGACTCGGTGCTCGGCGCGGTGGTCTCGGTGGTCGCCGTCCTCCTGGTGGCCTGGATGGTGGCCACCCCGCTGGCCTCCTCGCCGTACCCGAAGCTGTCCTCGGCGGTGCGCCGCAGCGAGGTGATCAGGGTCGTCAACTCGGCGGTGCCGTCGCCGGTCCGCGACCTGTACAAGTCGCTGCGGGACATCGTCCGGCGGTACGACTTCCCGGACGTCTTCGGCCCGTTCGTGCCGACTCAGGTGCGCCAGGTGCCCGCACCCGATCCGCGGCTGGCGAACAGCCGCGCGGTGACTGCCGACCAGGGGTCGGTGCTCAAGATCACCGGGGTGGCGCCGTCCTGCTCGCGCCGGATCGAGGGCTCCGGGTTCGTCTACGCCCCGGAGCGGGTGATGACGAACGCGCACGTGGTCGCGGGGGTGACCAGGCCGCAGGTCGAGGTGGACCGGCAGGAGCGGGACGCGACCGTGGTGCTGTTCGACCCGGAGCGGGACGTGGCGGTGCTGCGGGTGCCCGGTCTGTCCAGGCGGCCGCTGCAGTTCTCGCCGCGCGAGGCGAGCAGCGGCGACGACGCGATCATCGTCGGCTACCCCGAGGACGGGCCGTTCTTCGTCGGAGCGGCACGCATCCGGGACCGGATCAACGTGCGCGGCCCGGACATCTACAACGACCGCTCGGTGACCAGGGAGGCGTACACGATCCGCGGGTCGGTGCGCAGCGGGAACTCCGGCGGACCGCTGCTCGCCCCGGACGGCACGGTGTACGGGGTGATCTTCGCGGCCGCGGTGGACCAGCCGGACACCGGTTTCGCGCTGACCGCCGGCGAGGTCGGCACCGATGCCGCGCGCGGGCAGACCGCCACCGCCGACGTGCCTACCGGAGACTGCGCCTGAGCCTGGCAACCCCGGCGTCACGGTGCCCCCGGGCGGCCACCCCGCTCCGCGGCACCCTCCGCCCGGCGCCCGTGGGTGCCGGCGCCCGTCACCCGGAATCGCCCAGCCGGGGCGGCGCGCCTACCCAGCCCGCTTCGCACCAGGCGACCAGCGCGGCGACTGGGATGTGGTGGGGCGGATCGGCGCGGTAGCGGCGGAGCCGGTCGGCGCCGCGGCGCAACAATCGCGCGGCTCCGACGGCGTTGCCGCGCTGCGCGTGGGTGATCCCGACACAGACCTGGGCCAGCCCCTGCCACAGGTCGCGCTCCTCGGCCGGCGCCGCCTTCCAGACCGCCTCGAGCACCTCGTGCGCGGCGAACGCCCGCCCGGCGTCCAGCAGCGACTGAGCGAGCGCCAGCGCCTCGGCCGGCGGCAGCGGCTCCTCGGGCACCGGCTCCACCCCGCGGGCGTCCCCGTACGGCAGCGGCCTGCCGAGGCGGTCCCGGGGACGCGCCTGCCGGGGCCGGCCTAGCCGGTCCCGGTCCCGTCGCGCGTCCTCGCCACTAGTCACGGCCCGCTCCTCGGCAGGTCCAGCCGTCGTCCCGCCGGCCAGACCGTCCTCCTCGGTCCTTGCTGCCAGGCCCCGGGCTCGGTCACTCGTCCTTGGCCCAGCGCACCAGCTCGCCGGTCACCAGGTCGGGCACCTCCTGGTGGACGAAGTGGCCGACCCCGTCCAGCAGCCGCCATTCGTAGGCGGCCGCGACGTACCGCCCGGACCCCTGCGCGGTCCGCGGCAGCAGGCAGGTGTCCAGCTGGCCGTGCAGCTGCAGGGTCGGCGCGGTCACCGGCTCGGCCAGCAGCCGGGCGAACCGCAGCCCGTCCGGCCGCGGGAGCGACCGCACCGCCCACCGGTAGTACTCCAGCGCGCAGTGCGCCGCGGCCGGGATCCGGATCGCCTGCCGGCACCGGCCGACCGTCTCGACGAAGTCGTCGGTATGCTGCCACCGCGGGCCGGCCCAGCTGCCGAACAGCCGGGCGACGTACTCCGCCTCGTCCCGGATGAGCAGCGTCTCGGCATACCGCGGGGTCTGGAACGCCAGCAGGTACCGGCTGGCCCGCAGCTGGCCGCGCGGATCCTGCAGCAGCGCGGACCGCATCCGCAGCGGGTGCGGCGCGGCCAGTACCGCGAGCCGGCGCACCACCCGCGGGTGCAGGGTGCCGACGGTCCAGGCCAGCACCCCGCCCCAGTCGTGGCCGACGATCATGGCGTCGCGCTCGCCGAGCGCCCGGACCAGCCCGGCGATGTCACCGGCGAGCGTGTACCCGTCGTACCCGCGGGGGGGCTTGTCGCTGGCCCCGTAGCCGCGCAGGTCCGGCGCCACCACCCGGTAGCCCGCCTCGGCCAGGCCGACGAGCTGGTGCCGCCAGGACCACCAGAACTCGGGGAACCCGTGCAGCAGCAGCACCAGCGGACCGGTGCCGAGCTCGGCGACGTGCAGCCGCACGCCGTTCGCGCTGACGTTGCGATGCGTCCAGGGACCGTCGACGAGCACGACCGACGGGTCGGGTGCGATGGTCACAGGGGTCAGTGTCCACCGTCGCTCGGCGCCTTGGCCGTCGGGTGCCGGGCCCAGCGCGCCGTGTCCTTGACCGTCTCCAGGGTCCGTTCCGGCCGACGGAGCCGGCGCACCGCCCGCCGGCCGAGCACCGCGAGCAGCACGGCGAGCAGCGCGAAGACGCCCCACACGATCAGGTACGACGACCATCGGGGCAGGCCGACCGCGACCAGCACCTCGGCAAGCGTCACGAACAGGAACGGCAGCGACAGCAAGGCCACGACGACGGCCGCCCCGAACAGGGCGGCCCCGATGCCACCTCGCCTGACGGTCTCGCCGAGCTCGGCCTTGGCGAGCTCGATCTCCGCCCGGACCAGTGCGGAGACCTGTTCGGAGGCGTCCCGCACCAACTCCCCGACGGACGGCGGAACGGGTCCGGATGGGTTCGATTCGTCGGCTGCCACGTGCGGATCATTCCCCGGGTCGGTATCGGTGGTCCAGCGGACACCCCGCCCGGCTGGGTCAGCCGCAGTCGGTCAGCTGGTCGAGGGATCCTCGCCAGCGATAGGTGTAACCGGTCCAGAGCAGCCGGAGGGTGATCACCGGCCGGTGCGCGAGTGGGAGGCCGCGCTGTTGCCGGACGATCGCGGTGGCCGACCGCCACGACTCGCCGGCACCGGGCTCGAGCCGGATCGCGTGCGCATCCGGATCGCGGCAGAACCGGTTGAGGATCAGCTTGACCGCGATGCGGACCGCCGCCTCGCTCGGCGCAGGCGCGAACAGCGGGATCTCGCCACCGATCGTCTGCCCGTCCTCGCCGATCAGCGAAGGTGCCGGGATCGGGGTGCGGCCGGGCAACATGTCGAACGGCGCCGTCGGGACCGTCGCCAGCGGCGACCCCGCGGTTCGGCTCGTCGAGCCGCCCGCGGCCGCCGGCCTGGCCTGCGGCGCGCTGGTCCGCAGGGCGACCAGGGCCAGCACTGCTGCCGTGGCGGCCAGCGCGGCGGTGGCGACCCGCCGGCGGCGCGGGTCGGCGAGCGCTTGCAGGCGGGTGAGGCGACCGACCAGGCGGCGCGCCACCAGCACGAACCGCGCCGGCCGGCGGGACTCCAGCCGGTCCGGCCCGGACCCGATGACGTCCTCGCCCACGCCGCGACCTCCGCACCGCGAGGGTACGTCGCGCGGGGGACAGCAGGCGGCCGGAAGCGCGCCGGACGGAGCCGCCCGCTGCGGACGGTCCGGCAGCCCCACCCGGCCGCCGGCAGCGGGGCTTGCCTCGCCGCCGGTCCTGGGTTTGACGCTACGGGCGGGCGCCGACGAGCTGGCCGAGCGCCTCGCCCTGGAAGTCCCCGATCTGGCGCTGCAGCTGTATCGCCTCGGTGCTGTCCGCGTACCGGCTGCGCCGCAACGCCTCCCGCATGTCCCCCAGCCGCTGGGTGAACGTGGCCAGCCGCTGCTGGGAGGGCAGCGCCAGCACCGGGGCGAGCTTCTCGGTGGCGCCGGCCAGCTCGCCGCCCTGCAGGTGGGCGGTGGCCGCGTCGATCAGCGCGAGCGTCTCGGCGCCGTAGAAGCGCTCGCCGGGCGCGCCGGCCTCGTACAGCGACACGGCCTGCTCCGCCTGGCGCAGCGCGTCCTCGGGTTCCTGCAGGTACAGGTGGGTGGTGCCGGCGAGGTAGCACTGCTGCGCGAGGCTGAACCCATACAGGCCGCCGACCTCGTCCTCCCCGGCGTGCTCGCGCTTCTCGGCGACGTTGGCCAGCGCGCTGTGCGCGTCGTCGGCCTTGCCGAGCCTGGCCCAGGCCCGGGCGGCGAGGCTGGCCAGCAGCACCGGCGCGGTGTCCGGGCTGCGGAACTGCAGGCCGTGCTCGGCGAGCTGGGCGGACTCCCGGATCCGGCCGTCCCAGTAGGCGAGCTTGCTCTGGGTGCCGCGGATCCAGGCCCGCAGGCCCTCGTGGTCGGCCAGCTCGGCGCACAGCCAGCCGGTGCGGGCCTGCGTCTCGGCCTCCATGTGCCGCCCCAGGTCGCTGGACATCCAGGCCAGCAGCCCGCAGATGCGACCGGCGATGAGGTAGAGCTGGCGAGCCTGGTTCGGGTACTGGCGCCCCTCCAGCAGCGCGAACGCCCGGTTGCGAACGCGCAGTGCGGTGAGCACGACGGGTAGTGGCGGCGAACTCAGGTACGTCCTAGCGATGCTGCGGATGTCGTGCTCGAACTGTTCCAGGGCGGTGGGGCCGACATTCGTTGCCTCAGCCCACTCGCCGAACTCGGCGGACTGGCCGGCGGCAGCAGCCATGATCATTTCCTCCTGCTCGGGCGGGCTCCCCGTGTAGTGGTCGAGGAGTTCGTCGCGTCGGCGCTGGCGCAGCGCGGTGCTGCCCGGCGCGGACATCAGCGTGTCGTTGTCTGCGATCGCGAGGCTCGCGGCGGCCCGCCCCGAGAGCACGCTCTGCACGAGCCGTGCCGTGGTCACGGGGACCGAGCGTGTCGCCGCGGTCGCAGGGGTCGCCGCGGTGGCCAGGGAATGCCGGACCGCGGTCTCCACCGCGGCGGCTTGCCGGGCGGCAGCCCGGAGCGCCGAGATCGGCCGGGTCGCCGTGGTCGGTGCCGAGGTCACCAGTCCCGCCGACTGGGGGCCGGCGGTCTGCAGGGCCGCTGTCTGCAGGCCGGCCGGCTCCGCGGCCATCGCGTCCACCACCGCCTGCTCCAGGGCGGCTGTGTCCGGGGGTGCTGGGTCTACCGACGCTGCCCCCCGAGCCGCCGTGTCGAGGGCCGATGCTGCCGCCTGCAGCCGCGCGGACCCGTGGGCCGCCGGTGCCGGTGCCGGTGCTGATGCCGCTGGTGCCGCGGTCTGCTCGGCCGCCGGCTGGAAGGCCGCCGTGTCCAGCCCCGTCGTCCCGCGGCTCGCGGTCGCGGGAGCCGCGGTCGCGGCAGCCGCCGCCTCCAGGGCCGCAGTCTCGGAGGCCGCAGTCTGCCGGGCCTGGGTCCCCAGGGCCGCGTTCTTCAGGGCCGCCGTCTCCGCGGCCGCCGTGCGGAAGTTCGCCGTCCTCGAGCCGGCGGTCCCGAAGCCGGCGGTCCCGGAGTTCGCTGTCCCCGAGTCGGCCGCCCCCGAGTCGGCCGCCCCCGAGTCGGCCGCCCCCAAGGCGGCCGTCTCCGAGGTCGCCGTCTCCGAGGTCGCCGTCTCCGACCTCGCCGTCCCCAGGCCGGCCGTCTCGATGGCCGTCATCAGGTCCGAGGTCGCTCGTTCTGTGGTCTGCACGGCAGCGTTCTCATGCGCCGCCGGTTCGGCGGACGCCGCCACCAAGACCGACGTCGATGGTGCCGCGGTCGGTATTGGCGTGGTCTGCCGACCCGCCGCTTCCAGGCCAGTCTCCAGGCCGGCCGCACCCTGCATCGCTGCGGTGTCCAGCGCTGCGGTGTCCAGCGCTGCGGTGTCCAGCGCTGCGGTGTCCAGCGCCGCGGACTGCAGCGCCGCGGACTGCAGCGCCGCGGACTGCAGCGCCGCGGATTCCAGCGCCGCCGCCAAGGCTGACGTCGCCGATGCCGCGTTCTCCTGCGCCGTCTCGAGGGCTGCCGCCAGGACCGAGATCGCTGGCGCCGCACCCTGCATGGCCGCGGTCTCTAGCGCCGCGGACTCCAGGGCCGCCGCGGCCAGCGCCGAGGTCGCCGGCGCGGCGGTCTGCACAGCCGCCGCCTCCAGGGCCGCATAGTCCAGGACCGCCTGGATCGCCCGAGCGCCGAGCGAACCTGCCGACTGCTGCCATGCCGAGCGCACCGGTGAGGGGTGCCCGGAAGCGGGCTGCCCATGTGTGGCCTGCACCGGCGTGCCCGATGCGGACACTGGCGGCGCCGCTGCACGGGCCTGCTGCGCAGCGCCCGCCCCGACCCCGTCGGCCGTGGCGCCGCCGGGCGCCCCGCCCACCACATCGCCGGGCCCCCCATCGGCCGTGGCGCCGCCGGGCGCCCCGCCGACCACGCCGCCCGCTGCGCCGCCCGCTGCGCCGGCAGCCGTCATCGGTGCCTGTCCTGCCTCGCCGTCGGCTGGTTGCCCTGCCGAGTCGAGCAGCGGCGACTCGACGAAGGCCGTGCCGAGGAACTCCGGCTGCACCGACCGGCTCGGCGCCCCGGCCGCGGAGAACATCCGCGCCGAGGCCGACCGACCGCCGGCTGGCGGCAGGGCGACGGTCACCGCGGGCGGCGAACCGCCGGCCACCGCGCCGCCGGCGCCGTTGACCATCGCCGCGAAGACGGTGCGGTCTTGGTCCGGGAAGTGCCGGTAGTCCTCGTAGTCGAGCAGCCTGTCCACGGTCGTACCGAAGACGGCGCCGAGGACAGCGATGACATAGGCCGACGGCCGGCGGCCGCCATGTGGCCACCGTTCGTATTCGCCTATCCGGGTGCCGATCATCGGCGACTGTGCGGCTCGTTCACTGCCCAGCCGCTCGGCGACCTCGGTGAACCTGGCCGCGACCTCGTCCTGGCTCCAGCCGTGGGCGTGGCGGTAGGCCTCCCTGGGCCGAAAAGCCCAGCGACGCTCCATCTCTTGGGCGATAAGATCATGCGAGCAGCCGGCGATGAGCATCTCGTGACGGAGGGTGTCGCGTTCCGACTTGGCCCCCGTCTTCATGGTGCGTGGCAACGACGCCTCCCCGTGTCGACAACACCCGCCGTTCGTCCCCAGAGTCTGCGCCGTTGCTGTACGGATTGCTGTCGGACGACCCAGTGTGCACGTGCGATTTTGCGAAGCGAACGAATCTGAAACCACAGGCTGGTGGATACGGCGGCGCTACCAGGGTGAACGCGCAGGTCAGCCAAGCACAAGGGGGTGTGGAGAAGCCAACCGTGCCAGATCGTGCTGGGCTGGTCGCGGGCCTGCCAGGCTATCCCTGCAAAACAACGGGGACTAGGCCATTCGGCGGGCAGGACCGCCCGCCAGATGGCGGCTCGATGAGAGCCTTACGGGGAGGCGTACACACGTGGTGCAGCCACGGCACATGGAGCCGAGGTTCGATAGTGACGGGGCCGGCGCGATGCGCCGAGGACCGATTCTGCTGGCCGGACGGATCGCCGGCACGTTACGTCTAGTAGTCGATGTCTGGCGTTGGCCGGTGGTGCCTGGTGCGTACGTCACCCGCACCGGCACCTGCTCGTGCGGGGACCGGCGCTGCCCCGAGCCTGGCAGTCATCCAGTGGACCCAGTCTCCTGGCTGGCCGCGAGCTCGGACCCCGAACGGGTGCACGGCTGGTGGCTGGCCACCCCGCTGGCGTCCATCGTGATGCCGATCGGCTGGCACGCGGACGTCCTCGACGTACCGGAGCGCGGCGGGCTGGCCGCCTTGGCCCGGCTGGAAATGATGGGCTACGACCCGTCGCCGGTGGTGGCCACCGCCTCCGGACGGGTGCTGTTCTTCGTTGCGGCCAGCGCCCGGCGGCCCGCTGATGTGAGTCATGCGGAGCCTGCGGGCGTGCCGCACCCCGAGACCTCGCTCTGGCTCGGCGGAGATGCCTCCGGCGCTCCGGACATCGTCGTCCGGCGTCGGGGGACGGTGATGCTGCCGCCGCTGGGGCCGGAATCGCCGGGGGTGACCAGGTGGGTCGAGCCGCTGCATCCCGAGCGGCGGCCGCTGCCGCGCGTGGAGGACATGCTCGGGCCGGTGTTGCACGCCTGCCGGGAGGCGGCCGTGCGTCGGTCGCGCCGGTCCGGCCGACTTGCTGCCGCAGTCGCCGCCCGTACGGCCGCGCTCGCCGGCGGCACCGTTCCGGTGCCGAGCGGTGTCCTCACCGGCCGTACCGACTCGGCGAGCGAGTCGGTGCTGTCCACCCGGCGCGCACCCGGTCGCGCGCCGGGCACCCCCGGCCCGTCGGGCGGTACCGCCGCACCCCCGGGCGGTACCGCCTGCTCGGGCGCCCCGGCCGCAGGTCCAGTAGGCGCCCCATCGGCAGGCACCAGTCCCGCGGGCACCCCGTCGCCGGGCACCCCGTCGCCGGGCACCCCGTCGCCGGGCACCCCGTCGCCGGGCACCCCGTCGCCGGGCACCCTGTCAGCAGGCTTCCGGAGGGCGGGCCCCCGGTCGGCAGGCGCCCCGACGCCGGGCACGCCGTCACCCGGCTCGCTGTCGGCGGGCGTCCGGTCGGCAGGCTCCCCGCCGGCAGGCCGTCGGTCGGCTGGAACCTCGTCGGCTGGCTTCCGGCCGGCGGGCCTCCGGTCGGCAGGCACCGGGTCGGCAGGCACCGGGTCGGCAGGCACCCCCTCGCGGGCAAGGCCGGCCGCCCCCGTCGGCAAGGCCGCGGCACCTCCTGCGGCCGTGGCGACGGGCGCGCCGGCAGGCGCTTCGTCCCGGGCGATGTCGGCCACGCTCCGCGGCGCAGCGCCCGCTCTGCCCGCCACCTACTCACGACCCGGTGCCTCCGGATCCGCCGCCGCCCGTAGGGTGGGCCGCGGCTCCATCTCGCCCGCCCGCGAGGGTGCGGCGTCCGAGTCCGCGGTCGCAGCGGCGGCTGCGACCGCGCCGGCCAACCTCCGCGGGTCGGCGCGGGGAACTGGGTTGGAGACGGTGTCGGACTCGGTGGCCGCCGCCGGCCTCGCGCCGGTCCGCGCGGGAGCGGCCGCCTCCGAGTCCGCGCCTCGGGATGGGGTGGCACCGGCCTCCCGCACGGACGCCATCCCACCAGCAGCCGCGGTGCCCGGGTCGGCCTCCGCGCTGAGATCTGCGCCGGCGTCTGGGTCAGCGCCGGTGCCCGGGTCCGCGGCTGCATCCGGGTCCGCAACGGCTCGGCCGGTCCGCACAGCCCCCTCCGGCAACGGCGCCGGCGCGGCTCGTGCGGGACGGCCGCGTACCGCCGCCGGTCGCGTCCGCCGGTCGGGGCCGGCCGGTCTCCGAGGCCGGAGCGCCGCCGTCAACCCTCGGCTCCTGGAGCCCGGCCGGGCCCGCTCCGAGGCGCCGGCTCCGCCAGCGCCGCGGTGATCGACCTTCCCCGATACGCCTCTTAACCGTCCGCGTCGTCCGGCCTTCGGCCTGCCGTGACGTGGATGCCAGAGCTGGCCGGACCGCCGTACCCTCCCGCGCGGGCACCCCTCTCGCCCTGCGTGGATCGAGCACCCACCCAGGGACGGCGGTCCGGTCATCAGACGCAGGGCCGCCGTTGGCGTTCCGGTGCACTCGCGGGGTGCGCACATGGGAGAAGCGCGGGCGGCGGCCCTGCCGCCATGTCTTGACCGTGCCGAGCCGCGGATGGGCCGCCGGCGCACCGGACCGTGCCGGATGGCTAGCCTGCCGTACGTGCCCGGCACAGCAGGACCCCGCGACGGGCGTGCCGCCGATCCGCTGGCACCACTGCTGGACCTGCCGGGTGTCGGCGAGGCGGTGGCCTCGGCCCGGGAGTCAATCGAGCCACTGCGCTCCCATCCGCTGCTCCGCCGGCAGAGTGCGCCGGTCACCACCGAGTCCGCGATCCGTGGCGCCCGCGCATCGGCCGCGCTGGACGGCGTCGAGGTGCCGCTCGCTGATCTTCGGGCAAGCGAGGTCGCCGATCCTGTCGTGCAGGGTGCGTTGCGGGTCTGCCTCGCCGCCGGCCAGCTCGTCGAGACGTGGCGGCGGGCGCCGCTGCAGGCGCTGGCCAGACTGCATCTGCTGGCCGCCGCCGGCCTGGTCCCGGAGGACCGGCTGGGCCGCCCCACCGTGGCCGGCTCGGGATCGGGAGATGTCGACGTGTCGGCCAGGCTGGAGCGGCTGGCCGCGCTCGTGGCGGGTGGTTCGCGGGCCGCGGGCCCGGTGCTTGTCGCGGTCGTGCACGGGGAGCTGCTCGCGCTGCGACCGTTCGGGTCGGCGGACGGTGTCGTTGCCCGGGCGGCAGCCCGGCTCACCCTGGTCAGTCGCGGCGTGGACCCGACGATGGCGAGCGTTCCCGAGGTCGGTCACCTGGAGCTGCGGGCGGAGTACCGGTCGGCGCTCGCGTCGTATGCGGGCGGAACGCCGGACGGCGTCGCCCTCTGGTTGCGGCACTGCTGCTCGGCTCTCGTGCTTGGCGCGCAGGAGGGTCTGGCCATCTGCGAGGCGGTGCTGCGTGGCTGAGCGTCGCGCCGGAACGGAGGGAGGCCCAGCATGCGAACGGCGCCCCAGCGAGGGAGCGCCGTCGCCCACAGACGCCCCGGGTTACCAAGCGTGCACCTTTACTCGACGGGTACTGACCCTGGGATCAGTCCCGACGTGCCTCCCGCGGCTGGTCGCGCGTGGGTGCCCGGTGTCCGTGTGCGGATTCCGGGGGAGGGGAACTCGTCCACCTGCGGCCCGTTGTCCGTGCCACCTTTTGTACGCCGATCCGCCCGCCGGGGGAAGACCTCGCAGCAGGATTAGGTGGCGCCGATCGCCGGGCCACGTTGTGCCGCCCGCGAGTCCAGGGTGGCCGCCGGGGTCGGCTGCGCCTCGGGCGACGCCGCTGCTCACCGGCGCGGACGACGCACCGGGCCGGCAGGCTCGCGGTCCGACTGGTCGGCCCATGTGCTGTCTGCGTCCGCCGCTCGATCACGCGCCGGGGCGGGCCGTCCGCCAGCGCCGCCGCGCGGCATACCAGGCCAGGCCGGCGGCCGCCGCGCCGACGCCGACCGCGGTCCCGGCCACCATCGTGCGCGACGGGGAACGCAACCCGGCGAACCGGCTGCGCATCGAGACCGGCCGATCGAACCTCAGCACGGTCCAGCCGCGTTGCAGGGCGAGCCGGCGGAGCGTGCGGTCCGGGTTGACCGCGACCGGGTGGCCAACGGCCTCCAGCAGCGGCAGGTCAGTGGCGGAGTCGCTGTACGCGTAGCACGCCGCCAGGTCGTACCCCTCCGTCTCGGCCAGTTCACGGACCGCTGCCGCCTTGTTCGGACCGTAGGCGTAGAAGGCGATCTCCCCGGTGTACCGGCCGTCGGCGATCACCATCCTGGTCGCGACGATGCGGTCTGCACCGACCAGCTCGCCGATCGGCCCCACCACCTCCTCCCCGCTGCTGGAGACGATGACGACATCCCGTCCCGCCGCCCGATGCTCCTCGATCAGCGACGCCGCCTCGTCGTAGATCAGTGGGTCGACGACGTCGTGCAACGCCTCCCTGACCACGTCGCGGACCTGGCTCACCTCCCAACCCGCGGCCAATGCGGCGACGTAGTCGCGCATCCGGTCCATCTGCTCCTGGTCCGCACCGGCGACGAGGTAAACCAGCTGGGCGTAGGACGCGCGCAGGACCGCCCGACGCCCGATCAGGCCGCCGTGGAAGAACGGACGTCCGAACGCAAGCGTGCTCGACTTCGCGATGATCGTCTTGTCCAGATCGAAGAACGCCGCCGCCCGGGCTTTACCACCAGGCGCCGACCCGAGCCCCTTCTCCTCGGGCGCAGCGCCTGCCTGTTCGCCGTCTGCGTCCTGCGTGCCGCCTGACTGGGCCGATCCGACGATGGCCAGCGCATCCCCCGCTTGCTGCACTTCTCACCCTCCCTGCGCCCTTGCCACCCGCGTGGCCCGCGCACCGCGCTGCCCGACGCCCACCGGACGTACCCCTACGAGCGATGCGCACGTACGCGCCGCACGGCTGACCGCGGTCAGACTCCCTCCGGCGACCCCGCCCCGTCAGGGTACGAGCGGGACAAGAGGATCTCTCGAAATCACGCGGACGGCCCTGTTTACTGGAGGGTGGGATCGGGTACACATCACCAACGGTGAGGAGACTGACCTCGCCCAAGGACGTCCGGCTCAACCCCCCGGAGCCGGGCTTCGACGGCCCCCGCTATCCCCCCAGGCGGGGGCCGTCCTCTTTCTCCCGTTCATGACCGTTAGGTCCACTTCGGCCGTTCTCGACGGTCCACCTCCCTTCCGTCATCGGTTTGGCGCCCAGGCAGGACGCCATCATCGACAGCCATGGCGGGCTTCCGCAAATGACTGTCCACAGGGTGGGTCTTTATCCACAGATTGGTCTCGATGGCTTCTGTCCAGGTCTGTCGAGGCCGTTGAGTGGTGTCGGAAGCAATCCAGACCAGTGGAGGCATTCGTGACCGGACCGCGCCCGCTTCTGGTGGCCAACGACCCCGACCTCCTGGACGACGTTCTTCGTGCGGCTGCATTAGCCGAGACCGAGCTCGACGTGGCCGTCGACCTCGTGGCAGCCCGACCTCAGTGGGCCAGCGCCCCACTCGTTCTGCTCGATGCAACGTTGGCGGCCGACGCCGTGCAGCCGTCGCTGCCGCGCCGTCGCCGGCTGGTGGTGATCTGTCGCGGGACGCCGGAGGCCCAGGTCTGGCGGGACGCCAGCGGCATCGGTGCCGAGTTGGTGCTAGCCCTGCCTGCGGCCGAGCGGACCTTGGTCGAGCGGCTCGCGGCGTCGAACGCGACGGCCGCGTCGCGGGCTCGGATCGTCGGAGTGATCGGCGGGTGTGGCGGGGCCGGCGCCACCGTGCTTGCCGCGAGTCTCGCGCTGGCCGCCGCGCGTCGCCCGCCCGGCGCGATCCTGATAGATCTCGACCCGTTCGGGGGCGGCCTCGACCTTGCGCTCGACTTGGAGGATCGCGCGGGGCTGCCATGGCCCGATCTGGCGACCGTCGGCAGCCGGCTGTCGCCGAGCGCGCTGCACGCCGCCCTGCCCAGCATCCGCGGCCTGGCGGTGCTGTCATGTGGTCGCAGCGATCAGCCCGATCTACGGCCAGAATCGGTGCACGCGGTGTTGACCGCCGCCTCTCGGTCCGTCGGTTTCGTCGTGCTGGATCTGCCCAGACCGCTGTCGCCGGGTGGGTCGGCCGGCCTGGACCTCGCGGACGACGTCGTCGTCCTCGTGCCGGCGGAGGTGCGGGCGATCGCGGCGGCTCGCCGGGTCGTGGCCACGCTGCGTCCGGCGGTGGAGCGCATCTGGGCGGTGGTGCGCGTCACCGCCGCGCTGTCCCCGCGCAGGGTGGCCGAGGCTCTCGCGCTGCCGCTGGCTGGCGAGGTGCGCGTCGAGCGGCGGCTCCGCGCGACGATCGACAGCGGTCGGCCGTCACTGGTCGGCAGACGGGGACCGCTGGGCCCGCTGTGCGATCGGTTGCTGGACGGATGGACGGGCGAGGGCCGGACCTGGAACGGGGTGGCGGCGTGACCGTCGACGTGGTCGACCGGGTCCGGCGGCGGATCGTGGACGCCGGCGGCTCGCTGAGTCGCGCGGATGTCGCCGCGGCGGTGCGGACCGAGGCCGGCTCCGTCGTCGCCCCGGACCAAGTGCTGGATCTCCTTCGGTTCACCGAGTCGGAGTTGGCCGGCGCCGGTCTGTTGGAGCCGCTGCTCCAGGATCAACGCACCACCGACATCCTGGTCAACGGTCCTGCCGACGTGTGGATCGACCGCGGGTCAGGCCTCGAGCGCGCGCCGGTCCGGTTCCCGGACGAAGAAGCGGTTCGCCGGCTGGCCCAGCGCCTCGCCGCGGCTGCTGGGCGAAGGCTCGACGACGCCAGGCCATGGGTCGACGGCACCCTGCCGGACGGCACGCGACTGCATGCAATCCTGCCGCCCCTGGCACTGCACGGGACGTGCCTTTCGCTCCGGTCGCTCCGGTCGCGCGCCTTCTCCATCGCCGACCTGGTGTCCTCGGGCACACTCACGGTGGAGGCCGCTCGACTCGTGGAAGCGGTCGTCCGCTGCCGGCTGGCGTTCCTGCTGACTGGCGGCACCGGAAGCGGGAAGACCACGCTGCTATCGACGCTGCTCGGGCTGGTCGAGCCTGCCGAGCGGCTGCTGCTGGTCGAGGACGTCCCTGAGCTCTGGCCTGATCATCGGCACGTGGTCCGGCTGACAGCCCGCGCCTCGAACGTCGAGGGTGCCGGTGAGGTGACGTTGCGCGACCTGGTTCGGCAGTCGTTGCGGATGCGACCGGACCGGCTGGTGGTTGGCGAGGCGCGTGGCGCTGAGGTGATCGAGTTGCTGACCGCGTTCAATACCGGCCACGAGGGCGGCGCGAGCACCGTGCATGCCAACAGCGCGGTGGAGCTGCCTGCGCGGCTCGAAGCCCTCGGTGCGCTCGGCGGGCTGGAACGGCGGGCGTTGCACAGCCTGCTGGCAGCATCGGTTCAGGTCGCGCTCCACCTGCGACGGTCGAGGGACGGGCTCCGCACGCTGGCCGAGATAGGGCTGCTCCGCCGCGATGGCGACGAGGTGTCCGTCGTGCCGGCCTGGCGCCGCGATGGCGGGCCGGCCGCGGCCTGGAGCGAGTTCCGTGCCCTGCTTGCGGCGCGCGGCGCACGCGGAGTGGGCGTTGGGGCCGCCACCGACACCGAGCACGGCTCGGTGGCTACGCGCGCAACGGCCTGGAGCCGGCCGTGACCGGCGTGGCGATTCTGGTCGTCGCGGCGGCGGTCATGCTGGCTGCGCCAGTCCCGTCCTACGCGTGCCTCCGACTGCGCCGGCTCGGGCCAGAAGGTCGCGTCGGTCTTCCGCAACCGGCTGGGCTCGGGTCGAGGTTGGCCGACCGTCCACTGGTGACGGTGGCAGTCTCCGCCGGGCTCGTCGCCATCATCGGCATCGGCGTGGCCGCGGACTCGGGTGGGGTGTCTGCGCTCGTCGTGCCGGCGGTGGCGGCCGCATCAATCGGCGCCGTGGCCGGTTGGCTGTTGAGCACCGCGGCAGGGGCCCGACGGGAGCGGCGCCTGCTCTCCTCGCTCGGCACGGCCGTTGCCGCGTTGTCGGCGGAGCTACGCGCGGGGCAGCCCGAGCCGGCCGCCTTTCGTGCGGCGGCAGCGACGGTCGAGCCCGAGCTCGCGGTGCTGCTGGCGCGTGCAGCCGACGTCGCTGCCGATGCTGGCGATGTCGCCTCGGCGCTTCGCACGGCAGACGACCAACCGATCCTCCCGGGGGCGGTGCGATCCAGCATGCGGCGAGTCGCGGCGGCCTGGGCGGTGAGCAGAGACTGCGGCGCGTCGGTCGGGTCGGTGCTCGACCATGTCGAGGACGACCTGAGGGCCCATCGCCGGCGAAGCCAGCACATCGAAGCCCAGCTCGCTGGCCCGCGTGCGACGGCCGCCCTGCTGTCGCTGTTGCCGTTGCTCGGCGTCGCTCTCGGCGGCGCCGTCGGTGCTCGTCCGGTCGCGGTGCTGTTCGGCACACCGGCCGGTGAGCTGGCGCTGCTGGTCGGCGTCGCCTTCGGGATAGCCGGTGTCCTATGGACGGCGCGGATCGTACGAGCTGCTGGCAGGAGCCCATGACGACACATCCGCTCATCGTCGCCCTGATACTCGCGGCGCTAGGTGTGGGCCTGCTCGGTCCACGTAGGACCGGACGCCGTTCCTCCGGCCACCGGACCCGCAGCGAGCTGCCGTCTGACTCACCGAGCGCCGGAACGGGGAAGGCCGGGCCGAGGCAGCCGCGGTCGGGGAGCACCGACTCAGGTCAGGACGTGGTTCCGGCAGGCTTCGCGTCGGCCGGCGCTCGAATCGGCTCGGCGTTGGTCACCTGGCTCGCGACCGCGCTCTTGCTCGGCGGCTGGCCCGGCATCGCGCTCGGCGCTGCCGCTGGCCTCGGCGTCGAACGGGCTGTCCGCCGGCTGGAGCCGGCCAGTTTGGCCCGCCGCCGGGCTCGTCGAGCCGCCGAGCTGCCGATCGTGCTGGACCTGCTGGCCGTGTGCCTTCGCACGGGCACGCCGCTCGTGACGTCCTTCGAGGTCGTTGCGTCGGCATTGCCGGGCGCACTGGCCGATGACCTCAGGGTGGTGGCTGCCTTGCAGCGCCTCGGCGCGACTGCTACCGCCGCCTGGGCCGACCATGCCGCCGATCCAGTGCTCCGTCCGGTAGCCGAGGCGGTCGCTCGATCCGCGGAGAGCGGTAGCCGCTTGGCCGACTCGTTCGAGCGGCTAGCCGCGGACTGCCGCGGCGACCTTGCCATCGACGGCGAGATGCGGGCGCGGCGGGCCGGCGTGCTGGCCATGGCTCCGCTGGGTCTGTGCTTCCTGCCATCGTTCGTCTGTCTGGGTGTCGTGCCGCTCGTACTGTCCATCACGGCCGCGGTGCTCGGGTCAGTCCGGTAGAGCCGGTCGATCTCCCAGCGCGTACTAACACAATTCTGCAGTGCTGTCACCTGCTCATCCACAGTAGACAGCGCTGTCCACAGATCTGCCGCATCCATGGTTTCTCGCTCCGGCGCGCCCGAAGGTGGTGCAGAGGACGCCGCGGCTGGCGCGGCGCCTACAAGGCGAGGAGGCCAGACATGCGCAGTTTTCTCCGCCGGCTGCGGGACGACAGCGGGATGGCGACCGCTGAGTACGCGGTGGGCACGATCGCGGCGGTCGCCTTCGCGGCCGTTCTCTACAAGGTCGTCACCAGCGGCAGCGTGCTGAACGCACTCGGCAGGATCATCCGTGCGGCCCTGCAGGTCCACTTATGAGGGGGCGGTGGCGGCAGGCAGATGGGGGGATGGTGACCGCCGAGATCGCGGTCGCGTTGCCGGCTCTGCTGATCCTGGTCATGGCTTCAGTCACCGCCGTCGCGGTGCTCACCGCCCAACTGCGGTGCTTCGATGCCGCGCGAGAGGGCGCCCGTGCTGCCGCCCGCGGCGAGCCACCGGCCGCGACCCGCGACATCGCGAGCCGGGCTGCCCCGCGACACGCCGAGGTGATCGTGACGGCCGCCGGGGATCGGGTGTCGGTGGCCGTCACGACGACCGTCCGACTCCTGTCAGTGCGCGGTCCGTCCATCACGGTCCAAGGCCGCGCGGTCACGGCGGCCGAGCCGGGAGTGACAGGAGGCGGACCATGACCCGGGAACGCGGCAGCGGCACCGTCTGGGTGCTGGCGTTGGGCATAGTGGTCGCGGTCGCTGCGGCGGCCGGCGGTGCATTGAGCCTCGCGGTGACCGCTCGTCATCGAGCCGAGGCTGCTGCCGACCTGGCAGCCCTGGCGGCCGCCGGCGCCTGGATCTACGGGCAGGATCGTGCGTGCGCGACCGCCGCGGGGATCGCCCGGCTGAACGGTTCTGACGTCGTGCGCTGCCGGCTCGCGGGCGACGTCGCGGAGGTCGAGGTAAGGCGGCCCCTACGAGTGGGAGGCATGCAGCGCTGGACGGCTGTGGCGACGGCGCGTGCCGGACCGGCGAGGCCGATCGCTCTGCCGTCAGCAGGCGTAGCCTGCCTGCCAACCGTGACCTGCTCAGCGTCGTTCCGGCCGGTCGTCATGCGCAACGTGCGCGTGGCTGGCAGTCGTCGGGGTCTCCGGCTGGCGACCGCCGATCAGCGGCCTGCGTCGCTGGTGGTTCGCTCACGAGGAGCGCCCGCCGGCTGGTCGACGTTCTCGGCCGACCGTTCGGTCGCGTCGGCCGGCCGGCCGGCGGTGTCGACCGGGGCGTCCTCGGATCGGCTTGCGGGCTCCTCCGTGCTGGCAGTCGGACCTGCAGCCGGCGTCCCGGCCGGGGCCCTCCGCCTCCTCCAGGCGCCCGGTGCCCGGGCCTGGCCGCCCGCCGGAGCGCCCGATCCGACCTGCTGCGTGAGCCGCTGGTTCTCCCGCCGCAGCACCCTGCGTTCCTGCTGCAGTCGGCGTCCCCGGCGAGCCCCTGCCATCAGCAGGAACAGCCCGGCCACGCCGACAAGCGTGGTCAACATCCCGGCGACGAAGACCGCGCCCACCGAGATGTTGGAGATCGTCGTCCCCCACAGGTCAGTCTCGATGGCACCCGTGTTGCTCGTCACGACCGCCGCGGTCAACACGCCGGCGGCAACGAGCAGGATCAGACCGAGCACCGCCACGGTCATCAGCCCCTTTCGAATTGGGAGCGACCTCCCACGTGTCACATACCCCGCGGCGGCTGCGGACATGCGAAAGCGATGCGACCCGCATCTGGCGGGCGGCTCCGGTTGGTCGCGGGCGGGCGTCACCCGTGCAGCGCGGCGAGGACGACGTCGAGCAGGCGCACCGCGCCCGCCTTGTCGAGCGGTTCGTTCCCGTTGCCGCACTTGGGCGACTGGATGCACGACGGGCAGCCCGATTCGCACTCGCAGGCGGCGACCGCGGCGCGGGTTGCCTGCAACCAGGCCTCGACTCGGTCGTATCCGCGCGACGCGAAGCCCGCCCCGCCCGGATGGCCGTCGTAGACGAACACGGTGACACGCCCAGTGTCCTCGTGCAGAGCCGTCGACACTCCGCCGATGTCCCAACGGTCGCAGGTGGCGAAGAGGGGAAGGAGACCGATCGCGGCATGCTCTGCAGCGTGGGCCGCCCCGGGCACATCCACGATGTCGAGGCCCGCCCTCGCGAGTGCCGAATCGGGCAACGAATACCAGACTGCCCGAGTCCGTAACTGACGGGCGGGGAGGTCGAGCGGTGTCTCGTCCAGCACCTCGCCGGTCGCGATCCTGCGGCGGAGATAGGAGATCACCTGGTTGGTGACGTCAACAGTGCCGAACTGGAAGGAGACGTCGCCGACCTTGCGCTCGCGCAGCGTCGAGACGATCCGGATGTCGGTGGTGTCGCGTGCGGTGGTGGTCCAGGCTGGGTCCTCGGCGTGTACGAGCGCCACCGCTTCCGCCAGGTCGAGCCGCTCGACGACGTGGGAGCTGCCCTGGTGCAGGTAGACCGCGCCCGGGTGGACGGTGCTGTGCGCGGCCCAGGCGTCGACCGTGCCCAGCATTCGGCCGGTCTCGGCCTCGACCACCCTGATGGGCTCCCCGCCGGTGCCCCGAATGTCGACATCGGGCCGGCCGCGGCCGGTCCAGTACCAGCCAGTGGGTCGGTGCCGGAGCTGTCCCCGGCGGACCAGATCGGGCAGCAGCTCCCGAGCGACGTCGCCGAACAGGTCCAGGTCACTGTCCGTCAGCGGCGGCTGCTCGGCGGCCGCGCAACACAGCTGTGGGCCGAGCACGTACGGGTTGTCCGGATCCAGCACCGTGGCTTCCACCGGCCGGCCGAAGAGCGCCTCCGGATGATGCATGAGGTATGTGTCGAGCGGATCGTCGCGCGCAACCAGCACGGCAAGGGCGTCCTGGCGGTCCCGGCCGGCGCGTCCGGCCTGCTGCCAGAGAGAGGCCAGCGTGCCGGGGAAACCGGCCAGCACAACGGCGTCCAGGCCCGAGATGTCGACACCCAGCTCGAGGGCGTTTGTAGCAGCCACGCCAAGCAGCTCGCCGCTGGCTAGAGCGGCTTCCAGCGCTCGGCGCTCCTCGGGCAGGTAGCCGCCTCGGTAGGCCGCGATCCGGGCGGTCAGCTCCGGTGCCGCCGCCGCGAGGTGCCGGCGCGCGCTGAGTGCCACGAGCTCGGCGCCCCGGCGTGACCTGACGAAGGCCAGCGTCCTGGCGCCCTCGATGACCAGGTCGGCGAGCAGCTTCGCCGCCGCCGAGCCTGCGCTGCGCCGGACCGGGGCCCCATGCTCTCCGCTCAGCCCGGTCAGCGGCGGCTCCCAGAGCGCGAAGGCGATAGCGCCATGCGGAGAGGCGTCATCGGTGACCTCGACCACCTGGACGCCGGTCAGCCGCGACGTCGACCACGCCGCGTCGGCGACCGTCGCCGACGCCAGCACGAAGGTCGGCGACGCTCCGTAGCTGGCGCATACGCGCCGGAGCCGACGCAGGACGTGTGCGACGTGGGATCCGAAGACGCCGCGGTAGCCATGGCACTCGTCAACCACCACGTACCGCAGTCTTCGGAAGAACGACGACCACCTCGCGTGGGTTGGCAGCAGCCCACGGTGGAGCATGTCGGGATTCGTCAGGACCAGGCGAGCCTGCGTGCGCACCCAGTCGCGTTCATCGAACGGTGTGTCCCCGTCGAAGGCCGCAGCCCGGACCGACGGGAGCACCAGGGAGCGCAGCGAGCGAAGTTGATCTGCGGCGAGCGCCTTGGTGGGGGCCAGGTACAGCGCGGTCGCCCTTTCGTCGGCGAGCAAGGTCGACAACACCGGCAGCTGATACCCCAGCGACTTCCCCGACGCTGTGCCGGTTGACAGCACCACCGACCGGCCGGCGAAGGCGTGCTCGGCGGCCTCCGTCTGATGCCGCCAGGGGCGGGCGATCCCCCTCGCAGCCAGCCGGTCGACCAGCAGCGGCGGCACCCAGTCCGGCCAGTCCGCGGTGCGGCCTGGTCGCGCCGGCACGTCCTCGACGTGGGTCAGCGAGCTGGCGTCGCCGGCAACTACCCTCGTCAAGAGACGGTGGCCGAGCCGACCGCCTCCAGTTGCCAACCCGCTGCGACCCACGCCGCTCACTCTCGCACGCCGAGATTTGGTTAGATCTGTGCAGCGGAGGAACGCTCGGACGGCGACGATCATGTCGGGACTACGCGGAGGAATGCGGTGGACCTCAGCTTGAACACCCGAACGCAGGGCACACACACCGTGCTCGAGGTCTCCGGAGAGGTCGACGTCTACACGGCGCCTGCCCTGCGCGACCGCATCACGGATCTGCTCGACGCAGGTCAGCACCTGCTGGTGGTCGACCTCGGCAACGTCGAGTTCCTCGACTCCACCGGGTTGGGGGTGCTGGTAGCCGGGCTCAACCGGGCCCGCGAGGTGGGTGGCAGCCTCGCGCTGGTCTGCCCGCAGGAGCGCGTGCTCAAGCTGTTCCGGATCACGGGGCTGGACGAGGTCTTCGCCGTGCACAACACGGTGGACGAGGCGCTCGCGAGCCCGACGACCGGCTGACCTGCGGTGTCGCACCCAGGCTCCGAGGCGACTGTCACCCTGCGGCTGCCGCCGAGCGCCGCACATGTGCGTACGGCTCGCCTCGTGGCCGCCGCTATGGCGCGGCGCAGCGGGGTGGGTGAGGAGCTTCTCGACGAGGTGCGCCTCGCGGTCGGTGAGGCGTGCGCCCGGGCGGTGCGTCGGCACGCCCGGCACGGGCTCAAGGCCCCGGTGACGGTCGAGTTCGTGGACCGCGACAAGTTCGCCGTCACCGTGATAGATCTGGCGCCGGTTGCCGGCCAGCTGTCGGACGAGACCGAGGACGGCGCGTCCGCCGTGAAACCCGAGGACGTCATCCGGGCGGACTTCGAGGGCTGGACGGACCCGACCGCCGAAGCGCTCGGGCTTGCCCTGCTCGGGGCAGTGGTGCACGAGCTCGAGGTCGTGGAACTGCCCGAGGGGCAGGGCACTCGCCTGACGATGCGCTGGCCCGCGGGGCGCTGATCAGCCAGGCCTGGACCGGTGCTCCTCGCGCGTAGGGTCGCGGATCGCGCCGGCCCCGGGCGCGCGCGTAGGGCGTGACCTGGCCGCACAGCCGCGACCGCGACAGCGCGGACCAGGGTCCGGGGCGGCGCGCGAGGTCCATACTCTGCCGGATCGACCGGGTGGCGCGGGGTGCCGGGAGCGACCCGGGAGGCACCGGACCGGCAGGAGCCGGGGCTTCGATCCGGGCGTGACATGAGTCGCGGTTGATAGACCCGGTGTTGGGGCGGCGCCCAGCACTCACGTAAACTCCCGGCGATCTGGGCGGACCTGCGGGACGACCGCCTCCGCGCTGGATGCGACCAGCTCCACCCGCCGCCAGGCGTCCTGCGGCTGTTCGCCACCGCCGTCGTACAGGAGGACGCATGCCCCGGCTTTCCTTCGCGGAGGCACCGAGGATCGCCGGCTTCGGCGACTACTTCACCGTGGTCGTCATCCTGGTGATCGCACTCGGCGCGCTGGTATTTGCCTACTTCCTGGTCAAGGAAGTCATGGCCGCTCCGCAGGGCACCGCGAACATGCAGAACATCTCGCGTGCCGTCCAGGAGGGTGCAGCAGCTTATCTGAACCGACAGTTCAAGACTATAAGCGGATTCGTCGCGATCGTCTTCTTCCTCCTCCTGTTGTTGCCGGTCAACGAGGGCGGCGCAGCGGTGCGCATCGGCCGCTCGTTGTTCTTCGTGGTTGGTGCCTCGTTCTCGGCGCTGGTTGGGTACATCGGCATGACCCTGGCCACCCGCGCCAACGTCCGAGTCGCCGCGGCGGCCCAACAATCGGGTCGCCGGATCGCCATGCGTATCGCGTTCCGCACCGGCGGCGTCTGCGGGATGGTCACTGTCGGCCTCGGGCTCCTCGGCGCATCGCTGGTGCTGCTCGCCTACAACGAGAATGCACCGACGGTGCTCGAAGGGTTCGGCTTCGGCGGCGCACTGCTGGCCATGTTCATGCGTGTCGGCGGCGGCATCTTCACAAAGGCCGCGGACGTGGGTGCCGACCTCGTCGGCAAGGTCGAGCAGTCCATTCCGGAGGACGACCCGCGCAACGCCGCCACCATCGCCGACAACGTGGGCGACAACGTCGGTGACTGTGCAGGGATGGCAGCCGACCTGTTCGAGTCGTACGCCGTCACGCTGGTGGCCGCGCTCATCCTCGGCAAGGCCGCGTTCGGCTCCCCAGGCCTGGTCTTTCCGCTGGTCGTGCCCGCGATCGGCGTGGTTACCGCCGTGATCGGAATCTTCCTGACCGAGCCACGGGAGTCGGACCGAAGCGGCCTGGCCACGATCAACCGCGGCTTTTTCGCCTCCGCCGCGATCTCCGCACTGCTCGTCATTGTCGCCGCGTTCGTCTTCCTGCCTGGCAAGATCCGCGAACTCGACGGCGTCGCCGGCGACGTTGCCGGTGAGGTTGGAAACCGCGACCCGCGGCTCATCGCCATCGGCGCGGTCCTGATCGGCTTGGTCCTGGCCACCTGCATCCAACTGCTCACCGGCTACTTCACCGAGACGAACCGGCGTCCGGTCCGGGACATCGGCCGGAGTTCTCTCACCGGCCCGGCCACCGTCATCCTGGCCGGCTTCTCGGTCGGCCTCGAATCGGCGGTCTACTCCGCGCTGCTGATCAGCGCAGCGGTGTATGGCGCCTTCCTGTTGGGCGGCGGGTCCATCGTCGTCTCGCTGTTCGCGGTCGCTCTGGCGGGCACCGGCCTGCTCACGACGGTCGGGGTCATCGTGTCGATGGACACGTTCGGGCCGGTCAGCGACAACGCGCAGGGGATCGCCGAGATGTCGGGCGACATCGGTGCAGAGGGCGCCCGGGTGCTGACCGACCTGGACGCGGTCGGCAACACCACCAAGGCGATCACCAAGGGCATCGCCATCGCGACCGCGGTGCTCGCCGCGACGGCCCTCTTCGGGTCGTTTACCGACGCCGTGCGCGGAGCAGTCACGAAGGCCGGTGGCGCGAGTGCACTTGCCGGCCGCAACGCATTCGACGTGTTCCAGTACGCCGGCGTGCTGAACGTTGCCGACCCGCACAACCTGGTCGGCCTGATCATTGGCGCCTCGGTCGTCTTCTTTTTCTCCGGTCTGGCCATCAGTGCCGTGTCTCGTGCGGCCGGGCGGGTGGTGTTCGAGGTGCGCGAACAGTTCCGGACGAAGCCCGGGATCATGGACCGCACCGAGCGCCCGGACTATGGCCGGGTGGTGGACATCTGCACCCGGGACTCGCTGCGCGAGCTCGCCACCCCTGGCCTGCTGGCCGTGCTCGCGCCGATGGCGGTCGGCTTCGGGCTCGGTGCCGGAGCTCTGGGCAGCTACCTCGCCGGGGCCATCGCGGCCGGCGTCCTGATGGCCGTGTTGCTGGCGAACTCCGGTGGCGCGTGGGACAACGCGAAGAAGCTTGTCGAGGACGGTGCGTACGGTGGCAAGGGCAGTGAGCCGCATGCAGCGACCGTGATCGGAGACACGGTCGGCGACCCGTTCAAGGACACCGCAGGCCCCGCGCTGAACCCGTTGATCAAGGTCATGAACCTGGTCTCGCTGCTGATCGCTCCGGCCGTGGTGCAGCTCAGCATCGGCTCGAGCGCGAACACGGGTTTCCGCGTGATCATCGCCCTGCTTGCGGTCGCGGTGATCGTCGCCGCCGTGTTCGTCTCGAAGCGTCGGTCGGTCGTGATCGGCGCAGAGCCGGCGACCAGGGAGGTCTGAGCCCGCTCCTCGCCGGCCCGATGACCGAGCGAGGCTCGCCGGGCGCTCGGCGGACCGGCCGCCGTCATGGTGCCTGTCGTGCGCCCCAGCCCTGTCCTCGCCGGGTGCGCCGCGCTGGCCGTCGTGCTGGCGACCGGATGCGGGACGCGCAACGGCGGCGACGTCAAGCCGGACGGCGACGCGCAGGCGGTGTGCTCGACCCTGCTGGCCTGGAGGCAACGCGTCCCGGCCGACAGCGTTCGGTTGTCGGCCGAGCTCCAGGCCGGGTCGCTGGACGCGCAGCCGGTCAAGGACCGGTACACCGCGTTCTTCCAGGCCGTGGTCGGCCGCACGGACACCATGCTGACCGGGATCGACAAGGCCGGCGCGCCGAAGGTGGACAACGGCGCGGCGTATGCGCGTGAGCTGCGAGCCGCGCTCACCGAGGCTCGGTCCAGGCTGGCCGATGCCCGAGCCCGGCTCAGCGCGCTGCCGGCCGGGGACCTCCGCTCGTACGCCGCTGGCGCCGCGACGATCCGAGACCAGCTCGGACCGGTCTTCACCGACATCGGCACGGCTCTTGACCGGCTCGGCCGAAGCTACCCCGACAAGGCTCTGAACGGCGCTTTCGACCGGCAGCAGGAGTGCACGAGGCTGGGTTGATCGCGGGCGGACGCACGGCCGGGCCTGCGCCGGCTGCGGCCTGACCAGATTCGCGTCGGCCTCGGCGCGCCGTGACGACCAAGACGCCCGCCGACTGCCCTCGTACGTCCTACCCTGCCCCTTGTGTCCTGGCAGCTGTCCTTTCTCACCGCGGGCGCTGGCCCGCCGGCTGTCGCGGATCTGGAGGGTCTCCTGCTGGGGATGGGCCAAGTCGTGCGGCTTGGCGGCACCGCCCGGGTCTCCGTCCTGGTCGACGAGGCCTGGCGGGTCGACGCGATCCTCGCCGCGTACGGCGAGCTGGGTCTGCGGGCCGAGACAGTGTCCACGCTGGAGCAGCTGACCGCTGTCCGGACCGCGTTCGCCCGCACTCTGCTGCCGCTCGCCGAGCGGTGGGCCCGTGGCGCGGTCAAGGCGGTGCCGCCCCGGTGGGCACTCGATGGCCCACGGCTGAGGCTGTGGACCATCGCCGCCGGACGGCTCGACGACCGCGGGTACCTGCTCCGGCTCGCCCCGCACGACAGCACCGTGTGGGAGCCCGCCGGTGCGGCGTTGGCCGCGGTCGGCCTGCCGGCAAGCTTTGTCGGCCCCCGCGCCGACGGCCCCGCGTACCGCGTGGTCGGGCGACGCAGACTGGCGCGTCTTCGCGAGTATGTCGGCGAGCCGCCACCTGGGGCCCCGGGCGGCCGCTGGCCCGACTGAGGTGGAGGCGGGGCGGGCGGGAGGCCTATGCCGGCTCCACCCGCCGCCACCTCGACGGCGCAAGATCGCCAACCTGATCGCGTGCCACATGTCCGGCACGGTCGCAGGCGAGAGACTGGCCGGACAGGCCGTGCGAGCAATCTGTGGACAAAGGTCTTGCCTGTGGACAGCGAGTGGCGAATGTCAGATCCGGTGTCTACCGTCGCCGCCATGTCGATGGGAGTCGTCACATCCTGGGCCGATCGAGCCGACCGGGCATATCGCGTGCTCATCGGCCGGTTCTGGGATGGCCGGCGCCGCCTGTTCCGACCGAGTGACCGTCGTCGCGTCCTGGCAGCGCAGTGGCACTACTGGTGGCAGGCGCATGCGCTGGACGCCTGTGTCGACGCCGTGGCGCGGACGGGGTCAGCCGAGGCCTGCCGGCGTGTCTCCGATCTCGTGGCCGGTGTCCAGCGACGCAACGGCGGGCGGATCGAGAACGACTACTACGACGACATGGCGTGGATGGGCCTGGCATTGCTCCGCGCCGAGCAGTTGGGGCTGGCCGACGCAGCCGGCCTGGTCAGGCGGCTGTGGGTGGCGATCCGGGCGGGCTGGGACCCGCGGCACGGGGGGATCGTCTGGCGGCGGGGGGACACGTACACCAACACTCCAGCGAATGCGCCGGCCGCGATCCTGGCCGCCCGGCTGCACCGGTACGGAGGCTCGGACGAGGACCTGACGTGGGCCCGCCGGATCGTCGACTGGCTGCACGAGACGCTGGTCGATGCGCAGACCGGCATCGTCTGGGACGGTGTGCACCCGGAGACCGGAGAGCGGCCGAGTCCCGAGCTGTACACCTACAACCAGGGAACGGTCGTCGGCGCCGACGTCGAGCTCTTCCGGTGCACCGGCGACGGCGGCCACCTTCGGCGGGCGGAGCGCACCGCGACGGCGGCGCTCACCCGACTGGCTGAACCGGTGACCGGCTTGCTGCCGGCCGAGGGCGACGGCGACGGGGGGCTGTTCAAGGGCATACTCGCCCGCTACCTCGGCGATCTCGTCACGACAGCCCCGCCCGGGTCGGCCGATTCGGCGAGTCGTCGGGTGCTCGCCACGCTGCGTCGAAACGGCGTCGCTGTTGCCCAGGCCGCCCCCGGAGGTACCGTCGGACCGGACTGGGCGCGGCCGGAGGCCGGGTCGGGGAGCCTGTCCACACATCTGTCGGCGGTTCTCCTGCTCGAGTCTCTGGCACGCGTCGACACGCTGCTGCCCGAGGAGATCTCCCTGCCCCCTCCGACTGACTGAGTTCGAGCCGACGGCCGCCGTCCGGGCGGCACGAGGTGAGGCTCCCGCCGGGTTTGACAGAGTGCGCAGGCAACACCGCACACTGCGCGCGACCGCCGAACGACTCATCGCACCGTCTCATGTCTGGAGCATCGTGGCCACGACCGACACCGACGCACCCGCGACCCGGTCCCGCCGGGGGCGGGGGCGCTCCGCCGGGTCCGACGGGCAGCGGCTCGTCATCGTCGAGTCGCCGGCCAAGGCTCGCACGATCTCGGGCTACCTCGGCCCTGGGTTCGTGGTCGAATCGAGCATCGGACACATCCGGGACCTGCCGCGCAACGCCGCCGACGTACCGGCCAAGTACAAGGGAGAGCCCTGGGCGCGGCTCGGCGTCGATGTCGACAACGGGTTCGTCCCGCTGTATGTGGTCAGCCCGGATCGCCGGCAGCAGGTCACCAAGCTTCGGGACCTGCTCAAGGGCGCCAGCGAGTTGTACCTGGCGACGGACGAGGATCGCGAAGGCGAAGCGATAGCCTGGCACCTCGTCGAGACCCTGAAGCCGAAGGTCCCCATCAAGCGGATGGTGTTCCACGAGATCACTCCGCAGGCGATCCGCCGGGCAGTGGACAACCCGCGCGACATCGACGAGCACCTGGTCGACGCCCAGGAGACCCGGCGCATCCTGGACCGGCTGTACGGCTACGAGGTCAGCCCGGTGCTGTGGAAGAAGGTGATGCCGAAGCTGTCGGCCGGCCGGGTGCAGTCGGTTGCCACCCGGATCGTGGTCGAACGCGAGCGGGCCAGGATGCGCTTCCGCAGCGCCAGCTACTGGGACATCGAGGGCACCTTCTCCGTGCAGGTGCAACCGACCCGGGAGCGCGCCGGCCGCCAGCAGGCGGACGCGGAGGCCGAGCCGTCCAGCTTCACGGCGACGCTGGTCGCGCTCGACGGGGACCGGGTCGCCACCGGACGGGACTTCGACCCGGACACCGGCCGGCCCCGCGGCGACGTCGTCCACCTCGACGAGGCGGGCGCCCGCGGGCTCGCCGCGCGGCTCATCGACGCCCAGTTCGCCGTCGCCCGGGTCGACGAGAAGCCCTACCGTCGGCGGCCGTACCCGCCGTTCATGACCAGCACGCTGCAGCAGGAGGCCGGCCGCAAGTTGCGCTTCCCCGCAGACCGGACGATGCGGGTCGCGCAGCGGCTGTACGAGAACGGCTACATCACCTATATGCGGACCGACTCCACCAACCTCTCGGATGCGGCACTCAGCGCGGCCCGACAGCAGGCGCGGGAGCTGTACGGCGACGCCTTCGTACCGCCGGAGCCGCGGAGATATGTCAAGAAGGTGAAGAACGCCCAGGAGGCGCACGAGGCGATCCGGCCGGCCGGGGACACCTTCCGCACGCCGGGGCAAGTGGCGGGGCAGCTTTCCACCGACGAGTACCGCCTGTACGAGCTCATCTGGCAGCGCACGCTCGCGTCCCAGATGGCCGACGCCGTGGGCACCAGCGTGACGGTTCGGCTCGCCGGCACCAGCACGACCGGCGAGCGGGCCGAGTTCGCCACATCGGGCCGGACGATCACATTCCCCGGCTTCCTTCGCGCGTACGTCGAGGGGAGCGACGACGACGCCGAGCAGGACGATGCGGAGAAGCGGCTGCCTCGGCTGGAGCGCGGCCAGCCGGTCGACGCAGACGAGTTGGAGCCGCAGGGCCACACCACCAACCCGCCGCCGCGCTACACCGAGGCCAGCCTCGTCAAGGCGCTGGAGGAGCTCGGGATCGGCCGGCCGTCGACCTACGCCTCGATCCTGCAGACGATCCAGGACCGCGGGTACATCTGGAAGAAGGGCAGCGCGCTGGTTCCGTCCTGGGTCGCGTTCGCCGTGGTCGGCCTGCTCGAGCAGTACTTCGGGCGGTTGGTCGACTACGGCTTCACCGCCTCGGTGGAGCAGGACCTGGACGACATCGCGGGCGGCGAGGCGAAGTCGGTCGACTGGCTGACCAGGTTCTACTTTGGATCCGACCGGGGGCACGAGGGAGGTATCGCCCGGGCCGGAGGTCTCAAGCGGCTCGTCGCCGAACGGCTGGGCGACATCGATGCCCGTGGCATCAACTCGATCGGGCTGTTCGACGGGGTCGTCGTGCGGGTCGGCCGGTACGGGCCCTATCTGGAGCGGTCCGGCGACGGCGCCCGCGCCAGCCTGCCCGAGGACCTGCCTCCGGACGAGCTGACACCGCAGAAGGTGGATGAGCTGTTCACCGCGCCCAGCGGTGACCGTGTGCTCGGCACCGACCCGGAGACCGGGCTCGAGGTGGTCGCTCGCGCGGGGCGGTACGGGCCGTATGTCGCATCGGGCGATCGGACGGCGAGCCTCTTCTCCTCGATGTCCCTGGACACGGTGCAGATCGAGGAAGCGCTCCGGCTGCTGCAGCTGCCCCGCTCGCTGGGCAAGGCCCCGGACGGGGAGGAGGTCACGGCGCAGAACGGTCGGTACGGGGCGTACGTGAAGAAGGGCAAAGAGTCCCGCTCGCTGGACAGCGAGGAGCAGCTCTTCACGGTCACCCTCGACCAGGCACTGGCGCTGCTCGCTCAGCCGAAGCGGCGAGGGCAGCGGACGGCCAGCTCGGTCACGCCGCTGCGCGAGCTCGGCGCGGAGCCCGAGACCGGCAAGCCGATCGTTCTCCGGGAAGGCCGGTTCGGGCCGTACGTCACGGATGGTGAGACGAACGCCAGCCTGCGGAAGGGAGACTCGGTAGAGGACGTCACCCTGGAGCGCGCAACGGAGCTCCTAGCGGACCGCCGCGCCCGTGGCCCGGCGAAGAAGGCGCCGGCCCGGAAGGCAACCAAGCGACCGGCGAAGAAGAGCTGAGCCGGTCGGGTCGGACGCCGCCCCGACCCCGCTCTGCGCCCGGCAGGCCGGAGGTGGCGCCAACCGCTCGGTCGAGCCGGCGAGTCGCGGTCAGCCGAGGCGGCCGGCGCCAGGGAGGTGGTGGGTCGATCCTCAGCTCGCGCCAGGGACAGTGACGGGCTGAGCTGTGATCGGCTCAGGCCTTGGAGAGCCAGCCGAGGAGGCGAGCCGCGCAGAGCGCCCGTCAGCCGAGGCGGCTGGCAGCCCGCGACGCGGCGGGTCAGCCAGACGGCTCGAGCAGCTCCAGCCGGTTGCCGACCGGGTCGGCCAGGTAGCAGCGGCGGTGACGGGGAGCGCGTCGTCCCAGGTCACCGGGTGGCCGGCGGCCATCAGCCGGCCGGCCAGGGCGTCCAGCTCGGAGACCAGCAGGCCCGGATGCGCCTTGCGGGCCGGGCGGAAGTCGGCCTCGATGCCGAGGTGCAGCTCGACCTCCCCGGAGCCGAACCACACCCCGCCGTGGCGGGCCAACTCGGCCGGCTTGGCAAGCTCCGCCATCCCCAGGACGCCGGAGTAGAACTCGCGCAGCGCGGCCTCGGAGCCGGCCGGCGCGGCGAGCTGCACGTGATGCAGCGCGCGGATCGCGCCGCCGCCGGTCATCCCGACCTCCGCGCCACAGCGAAGATCCGTCGGAACGGCAGGACCGTGCCGTACGGCCCGGCCGGGTACACCGAGCGCAGCCGCTCCCCGTACTCGGTCAGGAAATCCGCCTCGGCCGCGGAATCACCGGACAGCGCGGCCAGCACCGGACGCAGCGCGCTGCCGCGCACCCAGTCCAGGACCGGGTCCGCGCCCGGCAGCACATGCAGGTAGGTGGTCTCCCACACGTCGGCGACGCAGCCGGCCTCCGCGAGCAGGTCGAGGTACCCGGCCGGCTCCAGGACCGGTCGGTCGCGTCGGCCCACCGCGCCCAGCCGGGCCCGCCACCGCGGCGACTCGCACAGCGCGGCGAGCTCCAGGTGGCTCGGCGAGTCGAAGTTGCCCGGCACCTGAAACGCCAGCCAGCCGGCCGGCGCCAGCGCCTCCACCAGCCGGCCGATCAGCCCCGGATGGTCGGGCACCCAGTGCAGCGCCGCGCTCGACACCAGCACGTCCACCGGCCGCTCGGGTCGCCACTGCGTGATGTCGCCCAGCCCGAACGACAGCCGGCCCGGCACGGCCCGCCGCCTGGCCTCCGCCAGCATGGCCGAAGAGGAGTCCACTCCGGACACACGAGCAGCGGGCCACCGCTCGAGCAGGGTGGCGGTCAGCGCACCGTCGCCGCAGCCGAGGTCCACCACGTACCGTGGCTTGTGTCCCCGGACCCTGGCCAGCAAGTCGAAGAACGCCCTCGACCGCTCGTCGCCGAACACCCCGTACTGCACCGGATCCCACATGGCGCCGACGGCTCCTCTCTCGACATCGAGACCATAACTCTCGACATCGAGATATTCGAGGCCGGTACCCTGACCAAGGTGCAGGACGAGGTGGAGCGGCTGGTCGCGGCCTGGCGCCGGGAGCGGCCCGATCTCGACGTCGAGCCGCTCGCCGTGCTCAGCCGGGTCCGCCGGCTGGCTCGGCACCTGGACCTGGCCAGGCGGGCTGCGTTCGGGCAGCACGGGCTGGAGGCGTTCGAGTTCGATGTGCTCGCCGCGCTCCGCCGCGCCGGTCGACCGTACGAGCTGTCGCCGGGGGAGCTGCTCGTGCAGACGTTGGTCGCCTCCGGCACCATGACCAACCGGCTGGATCGGCTGGAGCACCGCGGCCTGGTCCGGCGGCGCCCGGACCCGGCCGACGGGCGAGGTGTCCGGGTGCGACTGACCGCCCGCGGCCGGGCCAAGGTGGATGCGGTGATGGGCGATCTGCTCGAGCGGGAGCGCGACCTGTTGGCCCGACTCGACCGACGGCAGCAGAGGACCCTGGCCGGGCTGTTGCGGACCGTCCTCGTGCCGTTCGACACGCCGGAGCAGTCCGGCCCGACCTGAGACTTGCGACCCCGTCCGGCCGGCCGAGGGCCTCGGAACGGCGCCGCCGCCCAGGTCAGCCGCGCTATCCGGGTGCAGCCGGCGCTCGCGCCCGGCAACCCACCGACGGGCACCGTTCGGACTTGCGTCGGGTCCTGTCGATACAGTGGCCGGGTACCGCCGCAGCTCTCCGACCGGCAGCTGGGGGTCTCGATCAGCTCCGACAATGCCGCCGATGGCGCCGTACGACCGGACCCGCCCGCGCGGTCGGCGGACGGTGAGTCGGTGCTCCGGTGACCGTCGACACGCCGATCCTCGTCTCGCCCGCGAGCAACCTGCGCGGGGTCCTGCGCGGCCGCGACTTCCGTCGGCTGTGGCTGGTCATGACCTTCTCCAGCTTCGGCGACTGGCTCGGGCTGCTGGCCACCACGGCACTGGCGGCCGACCTGGCCGGCAGCTACCAGGGCGCCAACTTCGCGCTCGGCGGGGTGCTCGTCGTCCGGCTGCTGCCGGCCATCGTCTTCGGGCCACTGGCCGGCGCCTTCGCCGACCGGTTCGACCGGCGACGCACAATGGTGGTGTCGGACGTCGTCCGATTCTTGTTATTTGCCTCTATACCGCTGGTTGGCCGGCTGTGGTGGCTACTGGCCGCCTCGTTCCTGATCGAGTGCGTGAGTCTGTTCTGGATCCCGGCAAAGGACGCCTCGGTCCCGAACCTGGTCCGCCGCGACCAACTCGAGTCGGCGAACCAGCTCAGCCTGGTCACGACGTACGGCATCACGCCGGTGGCGGCGGCCGGCGTGTTCTCCCTGCTCGCACTCGTCAGCCGGGTGCTCGCCGAGTCGGTGTCGTTCTTCCGCACGAACCAGGTCGACCTCGCGCTGTACATCAACGCGCTCACCTTCCTCGTCTCCGCGCTGACCGTGCTGCGCATCCGGCGGATCAGTCGCGGCGGCTGGCGGCCGACCGACGGGAACGCGCAGCCCGGGTTGCTCCGGTTGCTGCGGGACGGCTGGGCGTTCGTCAGCGGCACGCCGCTGGTCCGTGGGCTGGTGATCGGCATTCTCGGCGCCTTCTCGGCCAGCGGCGCGGTGATCGGCACCGGCAAGACGTACGCGGCAAGCATCGGCGGCGGCGACGCGACGTACGGCATCCTGTTCGGCGCCGTGTTCATCGGCCTCGGACTCGGCATGGTGCTCGGTCCGCGGGTCGCGCGGGACCTGTCCCGCCGTCGTCTCTTCGGGCTGTCGATCATGTGCGCCGGCGCCTGCCTGGTGGTCGTCGCCTTCATGCCGCACCTAGTGCTGAGCACCATCGGCGTGATCGGCGTCGGGTTCGGCGGCGGCGTGGCCTACCTGTCCGGAGCCACGCTGCTCGGCGCCGAGGTGGCCGACGAGGTCCGCGGCCGGACGTTCGCGTTCGTCCAGTCGCTGGTCCGCGTCGACCTGATCCTCACCCTGGCCGCGGTGCCGTTCCTGGTCGGCGTCGTCCGCCAGCGCGAGATCAAACTGGGCGCTGTCGAGTTCACTGTGGACGGCACTCGGATCCTGCTGGCCTGCGCCGGGCTGCTGGCCCTCGCCGGCGGCATCGTGGCTTACCGGCAGATGGACGACCGGCGCGGCATCCCGATGGTCGCTGACGTGGTCACCGCCGTCCGCGGCGACACCACGGCCAGACGCCGGTTGGCCCGCGGCGGCATGCTGATCGCGTTCGAGGGCGGCGAGGGGGCAGGCAAATCGACCCAGGTCGATCGGCTCGCCCAGTGGCTGACCGAGCGCGGAGTATCGGTCACCGTGACGCACGAGCCGGGGGCGACCGAGTTCGGCAACCGGCTGCGACGAATCCTGCTCGAGTCCCCGGACGGAGCGCTGACGCCCCGGGCCGAGGCGCTGCTGTTCGCCGCCGACCGCGCGCAGCACGTCGACGCGGTGATCCGGCCGGGGCTCGACCGGGGCGACGTGGTGATCACCGATCGGTACGTCGACTCGTCGCTGGCCTACCAGGGGGCCGGACGGGCGCTGCCCGTCGAGGACGTGCGGCGGCTGTCGCGCTGGGCCACCGACGGTCTGGTCCCCGACCTCACCGTCCTGCTGGATGTCGAACCGGAGGTCGGCCTCAAGCGGGTGCTCGGGCGGGCTGTCGACGGCGGGCTTCCGGTGGCCGGCGGGCGGGACCGGCTGGAGCGGGAGTCGGTGGAGTTCCACAGTCGGGTCCGCCAGGCCTTCCGCTCGTTGGCCGACGCCGCCCCGGACCGTTACCTGGTCGTCGACGGGTCACGGCACCCGGAGACCGTCGCGGCGATCGTGCGTACCGCGGTCGGCAAGCGCCTCGTCGCCCACCGCACCGATCGCAGCCGCCGGCGCAGACGCGGCCGCGGCCGGCCCGCGTTCGTCCGCCGGCTCCGCCCGCACCGGCGGGACCGGCGGATCCGCCCCCACCCGATGGAACCGGACGGGCCGACCGGTGGCGCTGTCTCCGACGCGCGCGGGCCGGGGCGCGGCCGGGCGGCCGACCACCCGGCCGGCCGGTTGCCGGTTGCCGCCGGGAGTGACGCCGGCAGCCCGTCCACCGAGCCCCTCGTCGCCGGTCCGGGCGAGCCGGCCACCGACGACGGCGAGACCTCCGTCCCGCGGGCGACCACGTGACCGTCTGGGACGAGGTCGTCGGCCAGCCGGATGCGGTCGAGGTGCTCCGCGCCGCGGCACGGGCCGCAGTTGAGATCGTGGCCGGCCGCCCCGTGGCGCCGGGCGCGATGACCCATGCCTGGCTGTTCACCGGGCCACCGGGTTCCGGCCGGTCGGTCGCGGCTCGCGCGTTCGCCGCCGCTCTGCAGTGCGAGCGAGACGGCACCGGCTGCGGCGAGTGTGCCGGCTGCCACACGGTCCGGGCCGGGACGCATGCGGACGTGCGGATGGTGGTGCCGGAGGGGTTGTCGATCGCCGTGCAGGAGATGCGGGCCATCGTGGTCACCGCGGCCCGGCTGCCGATCGGTGGCCGCTGGCAGGTGGTGGTCATCGAGGACGCCGACCGGCTCACCGAGGCGGCCTCGAACGCCCTGCTCAAGGCGGTGGAGGAGCCCCCAGCGCGGACGGTCTTCCTGCTCTGCGCCCCGTCCACCCATCCCGACGACGTCGCCGTGACGATCCGGTCCCGCTGCCGGGGGGTCGCCCTGCGCACGCCGTCGGCCGAGGCGGTCGCCGACGTGCTGGTCCGGCGGGACGCGGTCGACCCGGCCGACGCGGCCTGGGCCGCGCAGGCCGCGCAAGGGCACGTCGGCCGGGCGCGCCGGCTGGCCCGGGACGGGCAGGCCAGGGCCCGGCGCCGGGCGGTGCTGTCGGTACCTGCCTCGCTCACCAGCCTCGGCGCCTGCTTCACGGCGGCCGACCAGTTGGTCCGCGCGGCGGAGGAGGAGGCTGCAACGCTGTCCGCCGAGCTGGACGGACCGGAGACCGAGGCGCTGGAGCGTTCGCTGGGCGCCGGTGGGACCGGCCGGGGAGTGGCCGCGTCGGTCCGCGGTTCCGCCGGCGCGCTCCGTGACCTCCAGCGGCGGCAGAAGTCCCGGGCCACCCGCGTCCAGCGTGACGCGCTGGACCGGGCGCTGGTCGACCTCGCCGCGTTCTACCGGGACGTGCTGCTGGTCGGAGCCGGTGCGGACGTGCGGCTGGCGCATCCGGAGGCGGCCGAGGACGTCCGACGGCTGGCCGGAGCGCTCACCCCGGAGGGCGCGCTGACCCGGCTGGACGCCGTGCTGGAGTGCCGGGAGGCGCTCGAGTTGAACGTCAAGCCCCGGATCGCGGTGGAGGCGATGGCCGTCGCGCTGCGGCTGCCCTGAGCCATCTGCTCCATACGGCGGGCCGCGATCGGCCGAGCCTCGTACTCTCAGTGCCATGGGGATGATGTGCGCGGTCAGCTTCGAGCGGTACGCCCGGCTGTACTACCTCGACCCCGGCCAGTATTCGCCGCGGGTCGGCGACCGCGTGCTGGTCCCCACCGACGACGGCCCCGAGGTCGCCGAGTGCATCTGGGCGCCGCAGTGGGTGGACGAGGACACCAGCGGGTTCCCGACCCTGGCCGGGCTGGCCGGCCCCGATGACCTCGACCGCGACGCGCACATCCGGCGCCGGAAGGCGGACGCCCGGGTCGCGGCGAAGCGGCTGATCCGCGAGCACGGGTTGCCGATGAAGCTGGTCGCGGTGGACCACGTCCCGACCGCGAACCGCACCACCATCTACTTCAGCGCCCCGCACCGGGTGGACTTCCGCGCCCTGGTCCGCGACCTCGGCGCCACCCTCAAGTGCCGGGTCGAGCTGCGCCAACTCTCCCCCCGGGACGAGGCCCGAGTGCAGGGCGGCATCGGCTCCTGCGGCCGCGACCTGTGCTGCGCGACGTTCCTCAAGGACTTCGAGCCGGTGTCGATCCGAATGGCCAAGGACCAGGACCTGCCGCTCAACCCGCTGCGCATCTCCGGCGCCTGCGGCCGGCTGCTGTGCTGCCTGAAGTACGAGCACCCGCTGTACGTGAAGGCACACGCGACTATGCCGGCGCGCGGCTCGGCGGTCGAGACCGCCGAGGGCCCTGGCAAGGTGATCGACTACAACGTCCCCAGCGACACCGTGAAGGTGCGCCTCACCGAGAGCGGCCGCACCTGCTCCTGCTCGCGCGCCTCGGTCTGCGGGTCCCGCCAGGCGTACGAGGAGCGCTACGGCGACGGTCAGCCACCGGCCGACGCCCCGCCCGACCCGGCCGCCCCAGCCGGCGAGATCTGACCTCCCGCTACACTGTCCGGGCTGGCGCGCACCACCGCGCCACGCCGCCTTAGCTCAGTCGGCAGAGCGGCTCACTCGTAATGAGCAGGTCGTCGGTTCGATTCCGACAGGCGGCTCCACAGGCCAGTGATATGTGCACGCCCGTTCTGTGGTGGCGTTGGCCCTGCCCGGGGTTGTCATGCTGGGCGTTGTGTGGCATACTTATGGCATAGCTCCCCGCCGTCCTCCGGGACTGGCGGGGCTTTAACTTGTTTGAAGGGTACGATGAGTGATCTCCGTACGGTAGTTGTCATTGACTATCAGAATGTTCATCTCACCGGTCACGGGCTCTTTCCGAGTAGCCGGGACGGCGCTAAACACGTTGCACTCATCGATCCTTTGCTGTACGCGAATCAATTGATTCAGGCCCGCAATCGTGTCCAGTATGTCGGCTATGACAGTGCTGTGTTGTCACGCGTGATGGTCTATCGTGGCCTGCCATCGGCGGATCATGACGCGAAGTCATACGCGCGAAATCTCGCACAGCAGGCGCATTGGGAGCGCGATCGGCGAGTCAAGGTGACCCATCGGCCCCTGAAGTATTCGTACCAGCGAGACTCCACCGGCCACCTCCTGACCGGTCCGGACGGCAGACGGATCGTAGTGGGCAAGGAGGAGAAGGGCGTGGACGTACTGTGCGCGCTCGCCCTCGTACGCGAAGCGGCGTATCCCGGCGTCGATCTTGTAGTGCTCGCCTCTAGCGACAGTGATCTTGAGCCTGCCCTCGACGAAGCGCTGCGACTTGGGTCCGCCAAGGTCGAGACCGTCAGCTGGTACGACCCGTCTCAACCCGGCCGGTGTCCTCAGTTGCGACCCACGGACCGTGCGCGCAGGCTGTGGAACACGCGGATGGGCGAGGACGAGTTCCAGCGATCGAGAGACCGTACGGACTACACCTGACCGGCCAGTCCGATGAACGGATAATTTGAGCGGCCTCGCTCGCCACCAAGCTGCGTCTTCGCACGTCTGTACACCGTTCGTCCCCAGATCGCTCGTAATGAGCAGGTCGTCGGTTCGATTCCGACAGGCGGCTCCACGTTTCCCTTCGCGGTGGCTGGCTTCTCCAGCCGCGCCAGCAGCCGCTCGATCGGCTCCTTGATCTCCTTCCGGAGCTGCTCGGGTCCGCGTTCCGGCCTTTCCACCACGTGGTACACCAGCTCGTGCCTGGTCCGTCGATGTCGGGAGTTGGCTGTCCACGATCACCGACGTGATCAGCCCGGTCGCGGTCAGCCCGGCGTCCGGCGCTCGGCGGTGTGGACGATCATCATGCCGCTGCGCAGCGGCCGGCTCGGGGACCAGATCCGCGGGCCAACCTGAGATTGGCCAGCAGCACTCGGCGCAGCGCCTCGACGAGCAGCCGGACGCTCCCGGCAAGCCGGACCGGGTCAAGCAGCCACCGCGACCACCGCGCCGGGAACCTGCTGCTCCAATGTCAGCGTCCAGGTCAGCACGACCCAGACCAGATAGGCCCACATCGCCGGGGTCGGCACGCGCCGCACGACAACCTGATCTGTCCGCGAGCGACACTCCCAAGCACCGCGGTCGGCTCCGTCGACCGTGCAACACCGCGTCCGGCTGGCGCCGGGATGGCTGGCTAGCCTGGATTCCCACGTTGGGAGGGTCGGTTAACACCGCGGTCGCGGGGTGGTCAGCCGAATGAGAGGTGTAGGCGCCGCCCGCCCCACCAGGGGACTGGGATGTCGGTGTCGGCGAAGCCGGCGGCGAGC
>WNGE01001431.1_pt1 | contig 50747 bp, 42 predicted proteins | sample 5400651 | NCBI WGS metagenome assembly WNGE01 (sample SAMN13153370, study PRJNA577476) | soil metagenome | isolation source: 60 cm soil or saprolite under grassland replicate 2 | place: USA:California | collected 2016-06-15 | reverse complement strand
GGCACCGCGTTAGCTCGGGTGCCCTGTCCCGGACGGGGATCACGACGGTGACCTCGTCGATCGCAGGACCACCCCCTGGATCGGGATGGGCCATGCCGAGGTCGAGAAGTCGGCGGGCGAGGGCCTGCGCCGCTGGCCTGTCCGGTACGGGCGTACCGTCCCACCACCCGCTGACCATTGCCGCGGCGGCCGGGCTGAGCCGCAGCAACCGGTAAGGGGAGCCGCCGAGGATCACCGTCCCACCTCGCATTGTGGCCAGCCCTGGGTCGGGGCGCAGCCTCATCCCGGCAGGCACAGGCGGCGGCGCAGGCGCGGACGGCAGCGCAGACGCGGAGGGCAGCGCAGACGCGGACGGCTCGCCGTCGGTTCCCGCGGCCCTTCGAGGCTCGCTCACGGCCCTGCCTCTATTGCGTCACTCATCACTTCAACCAGAGGATGCACCGTCATGCAGTTCATGAAATGCCCTCCGAGACCCGAGAATATCGAGCTGCTTGATATCGGCGATCCTTATGATCTTGCCTGCTCTGCCGAGAGCAGCGGGTCAACGTGTGAGCTGGTGATGCTAAGACGGCGGCGAAACTCGTATCCAACTCGTCTCGGGAAGCTGGTCAGGTGGTTCATCCGTGACCCATGAATACTCTAGCGCCGATATCTTTCCACCAACGACCCATAGCAGCAGCTCGCCGAGATAGGAACCCTCGCGGTCTATCACTTGTGCGGTTACGGGGGCCAGACCATCAGGTATCGAAGCTCGCGGAGAACCTGCGGGCACGAAAACGTCTATGCTGGGCGACCCAGCTGGCTCCCAATTATTGATGACCCTCGCATGAACGATCTGTGCACGCAACTCCGCTGCTCCAGGGAAAGGCGCGGAAAGCATATGGAGGAGTACGTTCCTCTCTGCGTCGGTCAGCGGTCTGTCTGGTCCGTTAGTCACTTATACGCTCCCGGGTTCATGGACCCACGCCGGGGAAGGCATCCGCTATGAACGCGGTGCCAATTTTTGGGATCCCGTTGACCATAGCACCTCGAATGGTTACCTCCGCGCCATCGATTATTCGCGTGACAACAAACGGCCCAGATTCTGGCAGATCTTGCCCAGCGCCAAGACTGTTGACCATAAGTTCCATGGCTTGTGAACGTCCACCGGCAGCCTGGATAAGATCGGCGAACCCATGCTTGGCAGGATCGAGTATGTGAGCCAGCTTCGGCTCAGTATTTGCGTAGTCATACGCTTCCTGAAGCGCCTTCGGGCTAAGCCCGGACTCTCCTTCGCCCTCCGCGTCGGCCATCGCCTTGTCGAGCGAGCCCTCCAGGTCGCCCTGAACCTGCGTGGTCTCCGCTTCCGCGGTCTCGACGGCAGGCGCGTCGTCCGCGGCGGCCTCAACGGTCGCGACCAGGTCGCCGCCCACGGTGGCACCAACCTCCGACTCCACGGTCGCGGCCGTGTCCGCAGCCACGTCACCGACGATTGCCTCGACCTCCGCCGCATCCGCCAGCCCTGCCGCCTCGTCAGATCCGCCGCCAGTAAATACAGTGCCGAGGACGCCGAGGACGGTTGTTACGCCGACGGCTATGCCGGCGCCGAGCACCTTGCCCTTGACGCTACTGCGCTTGCTGTCAATGGCGTCCGCGTATTTGTTGCACGCGTCGCCGAGGGACTGACAGATCTGATGTGTGCCAGCGAGCACGGTCTGGTTGTTACCCGGTGAATACACCTGCGACCAGAAATCGTTGATGGCCCGCGCGGTGTCATCGTTGGCTTCTAAGGCGATGAGCGCTGACTGCGCGTTTAGGCTGATGGTCTCGACGGAACCGGCGGCGTTATGCCATGCCGTGGCGGCGGCGCGCACCTTGTCGGTGTGCGCGTTGGGCCAGAACCTCGAGAGTGGGCCCGGTAGGAACCACACGGTCTCACCCGGCCCGATGGGGGACGATACGTCGGCCATCCCGATGTCGGCGAACACCGGCTCCTGAGGAAACGTGGACAGGGGTTCGTTCTTCTTAGCCGCGGAATGGTGATCGGCGATGACGAAATTGTTGGCCGTCTGCGTCAGACCGGTTGAGATGCCGCCGAGGGTTACTGCCGAGGACCGCAGGGCCTTCCACGCCGCCCGCACGGCGGGCGCATAACTGGAGTTGAAACTCTTGGCAGGATCGTCGTCTCCTGCCATGCCCGCGTTGCCATCCAGGTTCGTCTGTAATGTCTCCCACGCGTTGAACAGGTCGTTCTGGGCGGTGTAGAAGGCCTTCGCCGCACTCGCGATGTCCTTCGGGGTGACAATGATCTTCCCTCTGCCTCCACCGGGTTCGGGAATCGGGGCCATCCTAGGCGCCCTTCCACATTCCCAGGTTGGTCGAACGGGCGCTGTGATAGTTCAGCCGCGCAGTACGGATGACGCCCTGCAGCCAGGCCAGCTTCTTGACCATGTCGCCGGCCGCCGTCCGCCACTGTGCATAAGCCGCCTGATATGCCGCCTTCGCTTCACCGGTCCACTCGCCGACGCTAGCTCCCAGCTCCGCCTCCAACCGGTCAAGCTCGGCCTCTAAGGCACTCAGAACACGCCGGAAATCGTCTTCCGCCGACACGAGAACCGGCAGGTCGACATAGATGCCGCCGTTGATCGTGACCTCCATTCAGCGACCGCGGAGTCCGCAATCACCGCTGCTTCGCAGTACCGGCGCCGGTGGGCTCGAGACCTGCGGCCAGAACGTCCAGCGCGGCGTCGATTATCTCAGGAAGGTTGTCGCCCGCGCCGGTCTCGCGCCATGTTTCGAATGCCGCCCACATCACGCCTATGACGGCTTTTGCACAGGCGCGAGCGTAGACGCCGCCACGCATACCGGTGCGCTCGGCGACCGCCGCCCGCACGGTGTCCTCCCAGGAGCGGTAGCGCAGCGCTGCGTGCGCCTGCAGGGACGGCACGGTCGCGATCAGCCGTATCCGCAGGGCGAGGGAAGCACGCTCCGATGGCTCGTACCTGCTCGTGACATGGAATGCCCGGCGCATCATCTCGACGGGCGGGAGCCTTGCGGCTTGTGCCGCGCTGAGTTCCGCGGCAAGCGCGCGCAACCGCTCATCCAACGCGCCGAACACGATGTCGTTCTTCGAAGGGAAGTAGCGGAAGATGGTTCGCCGCGCAACACCAGACGCCGCCGCCAGATCGTCGACCGTTGTCTCGTCGAAGCCGCCCTCTGCGAACAGGCGAAGCGCCGCGTCCTCCAACCGCTTGCGGGTGAGCTGCTTGCGCTGCGGCCAGCCAACAGCAGGCGCTACGTCTCTGGTCTCCATGGTCGCCCCAGTAGCAGAGGATGGCACTCGGTGCCACAATATGAAAGCATATTTTGACATCCAGCGCCCGCACCGACTCCAAGGAGACTCCACATGGCAGAGATGGCAGAGATGGCAGAGATGGCAGAGCGCGCACCCGTCCACGAGGCCAGCCCTGCCGCCGACGACGCCGGGGACGCCGGGGACGCCGGGGACGCCGGGGACGCCGGGGACGCCGGGGACGCCGAGGAAAGCATGGAGCCAGAGGTTCTCCTCCTCGAGGAGATCTCAATCGACGGCATGTGCGGCGTCTACTGATCGGGTCCCAATGCCATTCGACGCCCGCCAGGCCTACGAGAAGCACCCACAGGTGGCCATACGGCCGGAGGAGTTCGGCGGCCTCGCCTACCACTACGGCAACCGGCGTCTCGTATTTCTCAAGACCATAACGCTCGCCGAGCTTGTCAAGGCCCTCGCCGACTTCCCAAGCGCCGCTGACGCCCTGGCCGCGCACGTACCCGCCACCAGCAGGGAAACCTACGCTAAGGCGCTCAGCGGGCTCCTGGCCTCCGGAGTGATCCGGGCATGCTCACCATCTCACCCTGGATCCCGAACGGCTGCCGCGGCGCGGTCCACTCACGCACAGCGCCGCGATCCTCGCCAGGCCTCCACCCGCCGGTCGTCGCTGACCGGCCAGCTTTCCCACGGCCTCGCCGCGCCGATCTGCCTCACCTGGGAGCTCACCTACGGCTGCAACCTGGCGTGTGTTCACTGCCTCAGCTCGTCCGGCCGCCGCGACCCACGCGAACTGACCACGGGCGAGGCCCGGCGCGTCATCGATGACCTGCACGACCTGCAGGTGTTCTATGTCAATATCGGTGGCGGCGAGCCGATGATCCGCCCTGACTTCTTCGACCTCATTGGCCATGCGACGAAGCGTGGTGTCGGCGTGAAGTTCTCCACGAACGGCACGATGCTGACGCCTCCCGCCGCGAGGCGGCTCGCGGCCATGGACTACGTCGACGTGCAGGTCAGCATCGACGGTGCCGACGCGGCCACCAACGACCCGGTCCGTGGCACGGGTTCCTACGCGGCGGCGAGGCGGGCGATGGACAACCTCGCCGCGGCCGGGTTCGGGCAATTCAAGATCTCCGTGGTGATCACCCGGCACAACGTCGGCCAGCTCGACGACCTCGAGCGGCTCGCCGACTCCTACGGCGCGCGGTTGCGCCTCACCCGGCTGCGGCCATCGGGGCGGGGCGCCGATACCTGGGCGGAGCTTCACCCGGATCAACAGCAGCAGCGCGCTCTCTACCGATGGCTGCTCGACCGGCCCGGTGTTCTCACCGGGGACTCCTTCTTCCACCTGTCCGCGCTGGGTGAGCCCTTGCCCGGTCTGAACCTGTGTGGGGCAGGGCGGGTCGTTTGCTTGATCGACCCGGTCGGCGACGTGTACGCCTGCCCCTTCGTGCTGCACGAGCAGTTCCACGCCGGTTCCCTACGAGACGGCGGCTTTGCGAAGGTCTGGCGCGAGTCCCCGCTGTTCAAGGGCTTGCGTGAGCCGGGCACGGCCGGAGCCTGCTCCTCCTGTGGCAGTTACGATGCCTGCCGCGGCGGCTGCATGGCGAGCAAGTTTTTCACCGGCCTGCCGCTGGACGGCCCCGATCCTGAGTGCGTGTACGGGCATGGCGAAACGGCCCTGGAGGCACTCCGCCTGGAGCCGGTGGTCGCACCGCACCCAGGGCCCGGTCACTCGAAACATCGATCCCGGCGGGAGCCGGTATTCGTGACGCTCGGACGGCGCGCGTGAGGCTGCTGCAGCCCATTCCGCTCGGCCAGGTCGCGGCACCAAACCGGCTGATGTTCGGTCCCCATGTAACGAACTTGGGCAACGGCCGCGAGCTGTCGCACCGGCACGTCGCCTACTACACGCGGCGCGCGGCCGGCGGCGCGGGCATCGTCGTGACGGAAACCGCGTCGGTGCACGACGGCGATTGGCCGTATGAACGTGCGCCACTCGCCGCGAGCTGCCGGGCCGGGTGGGAGGCGGTCGCCGCCGCCTGCCGACCGTATGGAACCCTCGCGCTCGCCTCCATCGGCCACGTCGGCGGGCAAGGCAACTCGGCGTACAGCCAGCGCGAGCTGTGGGCGCCGTCGGGGGTGCCCGAGGTCGACACCCGCGAGATGCCCAAGGTGATGGAGGCCTCCGACGTTGCCGCGGTAGTGGACGGTTTCGCATGGGCAGCGCGGATCGCGACGACGGCGGGCCTTGCGGGCGTCGAGATCAATGCAGGCCAGCACAGCCTGGTGCGGCAGTTCATGTCTGGTCTGACCAATAACCGCTCGGACGGTTACGGCAGCGACCGGCTGCGGTTCGCGCGCGAGGTAATCGCCGCGGTGCGAGGTGAACTGCGCGGTGGCATCCTTGGGCTCCGCCTGTGCTGTGACGAACTCGCGCCATGGGCAGGGATTACACCGGAGCGATCGGAAGAGATCGCCACCGAGCTCGCACCATTGATCGACTACCTGACCGTCGTGCGCGGCTCCATCTATTCGGTGGCCGCCACGCGGCCGGACTCCCATACCGAGCCAGGATTCAATCTGCCACTCGCCGCCTCAATCCGCGAGGCTGTCCGCGGCCGTGTTCCCGTGTTCGCGCAGGGCTCCATCGTCGACGCGGCAATGGCAGAACTGGCGCTCGTCTCTGGCGACTGCGACGGCGTCGAGATGACGCGGGCGCAGATCGCCGATGCGGAGCTCGGGCGCAAGATCGCTTCAGACACGCCGCCACGGCCCTGCATCCTGTGCAACCAGGCCTGCCAGGTGCTCGATAGCCGCAACCCCATCGTGAGCTGCGTGGCCGATCCCCGCTCAGGCCACGAGTTGGAGGACGAGCCGGTCGACCACGGCGAATCGGAGCGAACGATCGGCACGGAAGAACTGGATGTGCCGAATATTCGGGGCAGAATATCCCCACGCCCAGAGGGTGGGCGTGAGCAGGCCAGCAACGCTGAACCGAATATTCGGCAACGAATATCTAGAACCGAGCAAGTGGCTCCGAACCGCCACGGAGAGCCCGAGGGCGGCGGAAACACTCAGCCAAATATTCGGCAACGAATACTTGGAACCAAGCAAACTGCTCCGCATCGCCACGAAGGACCTGAGCACGACAAAAACGCCCAGCCACCCCCGCACGACGACAGAAACGACCAAGAATGCGGCAAAAGAACTGAGTCAAATATTCGGCAAGAAGTATTCGGGACCGACCAAGACGCTCCGCACCACCACCACCACCACCACCGCGGCGAGCCCGAGGGTGGCGGAAACACTCAGCCAAATATTCGGCAACGAATAGTTGCAACCGAACATGCAGCGGCGCACCACCACGAAGGACCTAAGCACGACAAAAACGCGGAACCGAATATTCGATCTCGAATATTCGGCGACCTCGCTGGACATTCGGCGGTCCAGCCGGGCCGCCCCGCCCGCCGACTGAACCTGCTTGTCATCGGCGGTGGACCGGCTGGGCTGGAGGCCGCCCGGGTGGCTGCGGTCCGGGGTCACCGCGTCGTACTCGCCGAGGCTACCGGGAGCCTGGGCGGCCAGGTCGAAACCGCTGCGACCGCGCCCACCCGGAAGAGCCTGGTCGCGCTCACCGGGTGGCTGGCCGCCGAATGCCGACGCCTCGGCGTGGAGATCAAGCTCGGATACCGCGTCACCGTCCAACAGGCGGCCACCCACCCTGGCCCGGTGGTCGTGGCCACGGGCAGCCGCGACGGCGATCCTTCCTATGAGATCGCGGACGGTGGCCGCGTGGTCTGGGCGCAGGCGTTTCTCGCCGGTATCACCGCGGGATTGCCCGAGGGACATGTCCTCGTGTGGGACCCGATCGGCGGTCCCATCGGCGTGTCGGTCGCCGAACTGCTCGCGGAGCGCGGCCCCACTACGCTCGCGTTCCCGGACCAGATTCCTGGGCAGCAGCTAGCGCTGTCTGGCGATTTGGTCGATGCGAACACGCGACTGCAATCGGCCGGTGTGGAACTCGCCCGCCGCTGCGTGCTACGCCGCGTGCGCGCGGGATGCGCGGAAGTGGAGGACATCTTCGGCGCCGGCACCCGCGATCTGCCTGCCGCCCTGGTGATCGATGCGGGGCCCCGCCTGCCGGCGCCGTTGTGCGGCGCCGGTCCCGGTGTCGTGGTGGCCGGGGATGCGCAGGCCCCTCGAACCATCTACCAGGCAATTCTCGAGGGCCGACGCGCCGTGCTCGAACTCGAAGGCGCCAACCCGCCGACCTCCGCAGATCCGCTGGCGGTGCGGGCCGCGGCAGCCGTTAAGGATCAATCTTGATGCCAGCGGTGCGATAGCGATGAGCTCCCCGGGTTACCGTCACCTGTTCAAGCCGCTGCGGCTCGGACCGGTGGTCGTCCGCAACCGGATCGTGTTCTGCGCGCATCTGACCAACTACGCATCCGGCGGCATGCCCACCCCGCAGCACGCTGCCTACTACGCGGCCCGGGCCAGGGGCGGGGCCGGGCTGATCATTACGGAGGAGCATTCCACCCACCCCACGGACTGGCCGTACGAGAAGCTGATCCATGGGTTCGATCCGCGCGTCGTCCCGGGCTACCGGCGCATCACCGAGGCGGTCCACCGGCACGGGACACCAGTTTTCGCGCAGCTCAATCACAATGGCGGCCAAGCGAGCGGCATGTACTCGCGGCTCCCGGTCTGGGCGCCCTCGCCAGTGCCTGACCCGATGTTCCGTGAGGTGCCAAAGGCGGTCACGGTCGCAGAAATCGCCGAGATCATCGATGGCTACGCGACCGTCGCTGGTCATTGCCGGCAGGGCGGTTTCGACGGTGTCGAACTCCAGTGCTCGCACTCTTCGATCGTCCGGGGCTTTCTCTCCGCGGCCACGAATCTGCGCACCGACTCCTACGGAGGGACACTGGCTCGCCGGGCCCGCCTCTTGCTCGAGATCCTCAGCGCGGTGCGGGAAGCGATCGGCCCCGGCATGGCGCTCGGGGTACGGCTGTGTGGTGACGAGCTTGCCGAGCGCGGCATCACCCTTGATCAGGCGGTCGAGGTCGCCACGATGATCGAGGAACGCGGCCACGCCGATTACATCAACACCTCGATCGGCGTCGCCACCTCCAGCCTCTACATGATCGAGGCGTCGATGACAGTGCCGCCGGGCTATGCGCTGTTCATTCCCTCCGCGATCCGAAAGGCCGTGCGGCTGCCGGTGGTCGGCGTCGGGCGCTTCAAGGATCCGCTGCAGGCTGACCGGGCGCTCACTGACGGCCATGCCGATCTTATCGGTGTCGTGCGCGGGCAGATCGCGGATCCCGATTTTGCCGCAAAGGCCCGTGCCGGGCACGCCGACGACATAAGGCTCTGCTTGTCCTGCAACCAGGAATGCGTGGGCCGTATGGGCCTGAACCGCTGGCTTGGCTGTATCGAGAACCCGCGCGCCGGGCGAGAGGCGTTTCGGGCCGCGGGCCCCGCAGCAGCGCCGTGCCGGGTGATCATAGCGGGCGGCGGGCCCGGCGGGCTCCAAGCGGCCATAAGCGCCGCACGGCGGGGCCACAACGTCGCTGTCTTCGAGCGGGACGACGATGTCGGCGGGCAGGTCCGCGTCGCCGCACGCGCGCCAGGGCGGGCAGAGTTCGGCGACCTGATCCGTAACCAGCTCGCGGAGTGCCGCCGTGCCGGCATAGCGATCAAGACAGGCACGCTGGTGGACGTCGATCTGGTGACTGCGGAGCGGCCAGCCGTGGTCGTGGTCGCCACCGGAGCGTTGCCCGCCCGCCCGTACTGGGTGCCGGTGCACCCCCCTGCGGGTGCGCCCTCGATCTGTGACGTCGCCGACGTGCTGAACGGCACCGCGCACCCGCAAGGTAACGTCCTTGTCATCGATGACCTTGGCTTTCATCAGGCGACGAGCACGGCGGAACTGCTGGCCGACCGCGGGTGCCAGGTCGAGGTAATGACCGCCGGCATGGTGATCGGCCAGGATCTGGACGTCACTCTCGACATGGAGACATGGTGGCTGCGAGCCGTGGCCAAGGGCATCGTGACCGCCACCGACACGATGGTCACCGGAGTCGTGGCGGGCGGTGTGACCACGCAGCACCTCGCGACAGGTGCGGCAGGCGAGCGGGGTGTTGACTGGGTGGTGCTTGCGGTGCAGCGTGCGCCGGCCGACGAACTGTACTACGCGCTCAGGTCGCTTTCCGCGGGGCCCGCAGGGCCCGGGGTCCCCACGGGCCCCGCGCGGGCCGCGCGGCCCGCGCGGCCCGCGGTGTACCGGGTCGGTGATTGCCTCGCGCCACGCCGGGCCCATGCCGCGGTCATCGACGGCGACCGGATTGGCGGGCTGCTGTGATCGCCCTCGTTCCGGTACGCGATGGCAGGCTGCCGCTCGGTGGCGACGAGACCGTCGCGGAATGCGGCGGGAACGTGCTGCTCATCGGCTCAGGTACCAGCGATGCCGCGGCACAGCTGCGCGTGGCCACGACGCGAATCCGCGGCGCTGAGGTAGGGGCTTATGCACCGGGCACCTGGGCCGCAGCACTGGCCGGCGAGCTAGCCACCGATGCCCCCGATGGCGACGTGGTCGTCCTGCCCGCGTCCCCCGACGGCCGCGACCTCGCGCCCCGCCTCGCCGCCGCCCTGCGGCGGCCGCTGTGGGCGGGTGCCGTCGCGGTTGGCCCGCGCCGGGTCACGGTGGCCAGGTGGGGTGGGCAGGCTCTGGTCGAGGCCAGTATCGAGCTGCCGTACGTTGCCACGCTGCTTCCCGGCGTGGCGGGCATAGAGCCATCGGTGGCAGGTTCCCCGCCGAACGGGCTGGAGCGGCTCGAGCTGACGATTCAGCCCGGTCACGACGCCGAGATCGCCGGGCTCGACCCGCCGACCGCGGAAACAGTCGACCTCAGCGAGGCACCCAGGGTGTTTGCCGGGGGCGCCGGGCTCCAGCGCGCCGCAGAGTTCGGCCTGCTCTTTGAGGTGGCAGGCCGGGTGGGCGCGTCTCTCGGCGCAACGCGGGTCGCGGTTGACGCCGCCTGGGTGCCGTCCTCCCGCCAGATTGGCACCACCGGGCTCACCATCGCCCCCTGCCTCTACGTCGCATTCGGTATCTCCGGTGCTGTGCAGCACATCGCCGGCCTGGGCGCACCCGAGCATGTGGTCGCCGTGAACACCGACCCAAGCTGCCCGATGATGGCGATGGCAGACCTCGCGGTGGTCGCGGACGCTCCTGCGGTGCTGCACGAACTCGCCCGGCTGCTCGATGTGCCAATCCCAGCGGAAGAAGGGGCCCATGCCTGAACGCTTCGACGTGGTCGTGGTCGGCGCGGGACCAGCAGGCGCCGCGGCAGCTCTCACCCTTGCCCGGGCCGGCAAGAAGGTATGCCTGCTCGAACGAGGCCCGTTTGCGGGCTCGAAGAACATGTACGGCGGCGTGATCTACGGCAGGACCCTCGACACCCTCGTTCCGGGCTGGTGGGAACGGGTGCCGGTGCAGCGCTGGATTACTCGCCGTGAGACCCGGGTGATGACGCAGACCCAATCACTGTCCATCGGCTTCTCCTGCGGGGCCTGGGGCCAGCCGCCATACAACGGGATGACGGCGTTCCGCGCGGATTTCGACCGCTGGCTCGCCGATGAGGCGGTCGCGGCCGGTGCGGTCCTCGTCACCTCGACTGTGGCCACCGGCCTGCTGCGAGCAGACGGCGGAGCGGTAACCGGCGTTTCGACCGACCGGCCGGATGGCGACATCAAGGCCAAGGTCGTCATCGCATGCGACGGGGTGAACTCATTCCTCGCCAAACAAGCCGGGCTCCACCCGCCGGACGACCCGGCCCACATCACCCTCGGTGTCAAGGAAGTGCTATCCCTTCCGCGGGCGGAGATCGAGCGACGGTTCAACGTCACGGGCGATGAGGGAGTCGACATCGAAGCACTCGGCGTCACCGGCGAAATACCGGGCGGCGGCTTCATCTACACCAACCTCGACACGATCGCGATCGGCGTCGTGATCCAGCTGACTGGGCTGGCGAAGGCAAAGACGCGGCCGGAGGAGGTGATTGCCGGGTTCAAACGGCATCCGGCGATCGCGCCCCTGGTGGCCGGGGCCGAGCTAAAGGAATACTCCGCGCACCTTGTTCCGGAGGGCGGCTACGACCGCATGCCACGGCTGGCGTGCCACGGGATGCTGGTCGCCGGCGACGCGGCTGGCATGACGCTGGCCACCGGGCTCTGGCTCGAAGGTGTCAACTTCGCGATCGGCAGTGGCGCGGCCGCCGGCGTGACGGCGAGCGACGCGCTCGACCGTGGCGACGTCTCAGTGCGCGGCCTTGGCGGTTACCGGCGGCGGCTGGAGCAGACCTTCGTTTTGAAGAACCACAAGAAGCTGCGCCGCGTCCCCACGCTCCTGCTGAGCGACCGGGTCCAGAACCGGTACCCATCGATGCTCTGCGATATGACGGAAGGGATCTTCACCGTCACCGACCCCGCGCCGAAAAAGGGTGTGCGCCGAATCGCTCTCGCCGCACGCCAGCGCCACGGGGTACGCCTGGCCGACCTGGCCAGGGACGGCTGGACAGCGCTAAGGAGTTTCGGTTGAGCGAGCTCGACGTCTGGCCGGAGGTCAGCTTCGAAACACGCATGGCGACCGTCGAGTTCGACGTCGCAGAAAAGCCGCACATCGTCGTCGATTCCGATGTCTGCCGGAGCTGCACGACGCGAGCGTGCGTGACCGCTTGCCCGGCGGGGCTGTTCGTGCCCACCGCCGACGGCGGGATTCTGTTCAACTATGAGCAGTGCTTCGAGTGCGGCACCTGCTACCTGGTGTGCAACAACGAAGGCGCGATCTCGTGGAGCTATCCCGAGGGCGGGCACGGCGTCGTCATGAGGTATGCGTGAGTCCGCGGATCGGTGTGGCGCTCAAGCTCACGCCGCGCCGTATCGATGTTGACCCGCTGACCGGCTCGCTTGTGCCGGACCGCGCTCCGGCCGCCGCCTCAGCCGCGGGCCTGGCCGCCCTGGAGATCGCGCTCCAGCTCCGTGCGGCCTGGCGGACGACGGTGACCGTGGCGACCATGGGACCGGACGCGGCCGAACCGATGCTCCGGGATGCGCTCGCACGAGGCGCCGACCTGGCGGTCCGGGTTCCGGTAGCGCAGGATCAAAGATGCGGAGCGCCGGGGCTTCCCTCGGCCATCGCCGCCACCGCTAGCGCGCTCGCGGCCGCGCTCGCCGACTGCCCGGTCGTGTTGTGCGGGGACGGCGGCCGCGATGGTACGGGTGCGGTCCCTGCGCTGCTTGCGGCTCACCACGGCAGGGCTCAGGCGCTCGGGCTTATCCGGGCAGAAGCCGGCGAGCCCGGTGTCATACACGCCGAACGCAGGCTTGACCAGGGATGGCGCGAAAGGCTGCGCGTGCACGCGCCGATGGTGATCTCTGTCGAAAGCGCCGTTGCGCGGCCCCGCCGGGCCGCGCTGGCCGACGTGCTGGCCACAAGGGATGGGGAGGTCACGGTGTCGCACGCCGCGCGCGCCTCGGCGGTGGCCGGCGCTGGCTGTGAGCTCGGATCGGTGGCCGTGGCGGCGTACCGCCCGCGCGCCCGGGCGCTGCCGGCACCTGCTGGTGAATCGCCGCTTGCGCGGGTGCGGAGCCTCATGGGCAGTGCCGCCGACCATAGGCAGCCGCCGCGGCAGGTCCACGACGAGCCTGCCGAAGCCGCCCGGCAGATCCTGGAACAGCTCCGAAGCTGGGGATATTTGTGAGCACGCCATCCCTAGCGGAGCTGCGCTGGCCCGATGTCGACCGCGGCCCGCGGCTGTTGCTCGTCGTGCCATTGGGGTCGCTGGAGCAGCACGGGCCGCACCTGCCACTCGACACCGACACGCGGATCGCCGTAGCCGTGGCACGCCGCTGCTGCGCGGGCCGTTCGGGTCTCGCGCTCGCGCCCGCCATCACGATCGGCGCGAGCGGCGAGCACGCCGACTTTCCCGGCACGTTGTCGATCGGGACCAGCGCCCTCGCGACCTGCCTCGTCGAGCTGGGTCGGCATTCGAGCCTGCACTGGCCTGCGATGCTGTTCGTGAACGGGCACGGTGGAAACGGCGAGGCGATCGCGGCAGCCACCGCCGGGTTGCGCCACGAGGGCCGCCCCTGCGAAGCCTGGCACGCTAACCTGCCGGGCGGCGACGCTCACGCGGGGCGCTCGGAGACCTCGATCATGCTTAACCTGGCCCCGTGGACGGTCGACATGGATGCGGCCGCGGCCGGCAACCGCGGGCCTCTTGATGAGCTGATGCCGATGCTGCGCGCCCGGGGTGTCCGGGCCGTCAGCCCGAACGGCGTGCTCGGCGATCCGTCGGGCGCATCCGCCCGTGAAGGCAAGCGCCTGCTGGCCGACCTGGCCACGGGCCTCAACCAGACCCTCGACAGGCTGCTTGCTGAGGTCAGGACCCGATGACACGAGACGGCGAGAAAGCGAGGCTCACGTGACGCAGCGGCTGGCCGTGGTCACCGGAGCCGCGCGCGGCATCGGGGCGGCATCGGCACGCCGGCTCGCGCATGACGGCTGGTCGCTGTTGCTCGTCGATGCCTGTGCCTCACAGCCGCCCGTCGACTACCCAATGCCGACACAGCGTGACCTCGCTGGCGTGGCGCGCGAATGTAAGGCCGCGGGAGCACCGGAGGCGACCACGCTCATCGCCGATGTCGGTGCCGGATCGCTGCGCGATCGTGTCCGTGACGCGCTCGGCGGGCGGACCCCGTCGGCGGTCGTGGCCGCCGCGGGAGTGATTCAGGGGCACCTCGCCTGGGCGGTGCCGGACGACTCCTTCGACCTGCAACTGCGAGTGAACCTCTTTGGCGTTCGCTACCTGGCCGAGGCCTGCGTTCCCGCGATGATTGAGGCCGGTGCGGGGCGATTCGTCGCCGTGGCCTCCGCCGCCGCGCTGAAGGCCATGCCGAAGCTGGCCGCCTACTCGGCCGCCAAAGGCGCGGTGCTGTGTTACGTCCGCGCGCTCGCGGCGGATCTCGCGGGGACAGGGGTGACCGCGAACACCGTATGCCCGGGCTCGACGCGCGGGGAGATGCTGGCCGCGAGCGCCGCCGTGTACGGCCTCGCCGATCAGGAAGCCTTCGCGGCACAGGCGATGCTCAGGAGGCTGCTCGAGCCTGCTGAGGTAGCCTCCGCCGTCGCCTGGCTGTGCGGGCCTGACGCCGCCGGGCTGACCGGAGCCGCCGTGCCGGTCGACGCCGGCCTCAGCGCGTAAAGGGCCCTGGCTCGCGTTTTAACTCTGGACCGGACCATCCCGCAGGCCGGACACCGCGGGCCAGTATTGATCGCTGGCCTACTAACCCGAAGTTACGGACTAATCCGGAACCCCACACGCTGGCGTGGCCCACCAACCGAAACCCACGCGGCGGTCGATACTGGACCATGCGAATTCCCGCCAAGCGTCCATGATCCACTACGTCGGAGACCTTTCAGCTGTACGCGCTGAAAAGTCTCCGACAAAAGGGATCAAACGCGGCGGAGCCCCGGCCGATGACTGTAGCCAGTTCGGTCAGGGGCGACACGGCCCGTTGGAGCGGTCGGACACCTTCCGGTCACCGGGGACGTGGCGGCGCCATGAGCTCCACTCGCGGGCGTGGCCACTCGCGGGCGTGGCCGGGCGCGGCGGTGGCTGGGCGCGGGAGTGGCCGGGCGCGGCGGTGGCCGGGCGCGGGAGTGGCCGGGCGCGGGGGTGGCCGGGCGCGGGGGTAGCCGGGCCGACGCAGGTGCAGGCCGGACGGCGAGGTGACCCAATCGCGCACCATCGCCGATCACCGACCTGGGTCGGCTCACCGCGACTCGGGGAGGAGCGCGGTGATCATAAAGTCGGCGACGAACCCGGCGAACCGCGGCATGGACCAGCCGCACTGCAGGACGAGGAGCTCGTAGATCTCGACTGAGCTGCAGGTCCACAAGACGTCGGCCGGCCTCAGCCGGCGTGACGTCCTTGCGCAGATAGCCGCGCTCCGCCCCCAGCGACCAGGCTGCGCGACGTCCTGAGCCCGCGCGGCAGCGCGAAAACCTGATCACACCAGCGCGGCGAGGAGCGGATCAAGGGTGGAGGCGTCGTCATCGGCCGCCCGGAGCACCACGCCATCCACAAGTCCCCGGGCTTCACGTGCGACAGTGGCCGCAAAGGTCAGGCCGACCATCCGCGCCGCTCCTCGCCCGGCGCGATCCATGGCGCGCAGGATGTCGGCCGGTATGTTGACCTCCGGCACCTCGTGCACCAGGTAGTCGGCCTCCTCAAAGCTGCGCAGCGGCGCGATCGAGGCCAGGATGGGAACGTTGTCCCCCGCCAGCGCATCGACAACGTGACGCAGCGAGTCGACCTCGTAGACCGGCCGGGTGACGAGAAACTGTGCGCCTGCCCGCACCTTGATCCGGGCTCGCGCGACCTCAGCGTCGATGTCGACCGCGCCAAGGTTGATCCGCGCCCCGATGCGGAAAGACGTCGTGGTGGTCAGCGCGAGGCCACCCCAGTCACGGCCCTCGTTCAGCCCAGCCAGCAGCGAAATCAGCCCGAGGGAGTCCACCTCCCACACGCCGTCCACGGCAGGGTAGTCGCCGAGAACTGGCGGATTGCCCGTCTCGCACAGCACGCTGCGGATGCCAAGAGCATGCGCGCCGAGAAGGTCCGCCTGGAGCGTCATAATCGTTTTGTCCCACGTCGTCACCGCCACGAGGGTCTCCACCCCGGCGTGATCTTGCAGGTGGAGCGCCATGCTGAGCGAATCGAGGTGGGCGCGCGCGCTCTGCTGCGCCGTGACGGCGAACAAACCAACACCCCTGGCATGCAGAGCGGTCACCACGCCCGTCGCCTCGTCGAGTACCCCACCCGGCGGCGGGGAGATCTCGGATCCAACGATGAAGCTGCGGCTGGCCAACCGGTCGGCGAAGCTCCCGCCCGGCTGGCCGAGGGGGACTTCCTGCTTGGCTGTCCCGGTACTGGCGCCACCAGAGTCCCGCCCAGGCCGAGTCTCTCGCGATGGCGGGGCGACGGTGCGCGCAGCCGTTCGGGCTAGGTCAGCGAGTCCCGCCGCCGCGATGCCGATGTGGGTCGGTGTGGTACCGCAACAGCCGCCGACGACCGACACCCCGGCTTCAGCGAACCGGCGAAGGTAGCGGGCGAAATAGGTGCCGTCGATGTTGAATTCGAAGCGCCGGTGCCCAACCCGGTGCGGTTGTCCAGCATTGGGCTGGGCGCTCACTGGAAGCGAGGTATAGCGAAGGAGATCCTCCACGACGGCAAGCATCCGTTGCGGGCCGATCGTGCAGTTCGTCCCGAGCATCGCGACCGGCAGGCTGCTGAGCACCGAAGCGACCTCGTGCGGGGTCTCGCCCCCCAGCGTGCGCCCGTCGTCAGCAAACGTGGCCTGGGCGATAACGGGAACATCGGAGATCTCGCTCGCCACGGCCACCGCCTCCGCGAGCTCGTCGAGATAGCCGAAGGTTTCCAGGATGAGGACGTCCACGCCTGCCGCGACAAGGGCTTCGATCTGCTCCCTGATCACCTCGATCCGCTCGGCCGCGCCCACCGTCCGCCGCTGCAGCGCCGTAACGGCGGGGGACACCGAACCCGCGACGAAGACCTCGCGATCGCTCTGCTCGGTGACCTCGCGGGCGAGGCGGACCGCTGCGCGGTTGATTTCGTCGACCTTGTCGGGAAAGCCGTGGTCGCCGAGCCACAACCGGTTGGCCCCGAACGTGTTGGTCTGGATGATGTCCGCGCCAGCGCTTAGATAGCTCTCGTGGATGGTGGCGACCAACTTGGGGTCGGAGAGGCTGAGCTCGGGAAGCGCCCGGTCGAGCGCGCTTCCCGCGGAATGCAGCATCGTGCCCATGGCGCCGTCGCAGATGAGAACTCGCCGCCCGACGGCATCAGCGAATCCGGTCACGGCTTATCCCCTAGGACGTCCAGGATCTCCAGCGCCACCTGAATGGTCAGACGGTCGCGGTAATTGTCCAAGTGCAACCCGGTGATCTCCTCGATCCGCTTGACCCGGTACGCGACCGTATTGGGATGCACATGCAGAACCCGTGCGGCGCGCTGCGGGCTGTTGTTCTCACGGAAGTAGCAGGCAAGCGTCGTCAGGTATTCGGATTTGCGCTCACGCTCATGCCGGCTCAGCTTGCCGAGCACATCCGTCGCGAAGGACCGCAGTTCTGACAGGTCAGGCACCTGCAGAAGCAGCCGGTGGATGCCAAGGTCTTCGAAGGCGGTGACAACGCCAGCCCGGCCAAGGCGGCGGAGCGCCTCGATGGTGCGATGGGCCTCTTCATATGAGCGGGCGATCTTCCGCGGCGCGCGGCAAATCCCGCCAATGCCGATGATCACCTTCGTGTCGGGGAAGAGCTCGGTCAGCCGGGTGACGCAGGTCAGGCCGAGCTGGCGCGGCTGCACACCAGCCGAGGCGTCCGCCACGGCCACGACGAGCACCACCTCTGTCTCCCGCGCCGAGATGATCACGTCTGGCGCTCGGGTCGTGAAGAAGTGCTCGACGGCGTCGCGTACCCGTTGGCGCAGCGCATCGGCGCCCTGCGCCACGGCACGCGAGGCCGGGACATCGAACGTGACCACCACGACGACGTGCTCGCGCTCGGCATCGTAACCGAGGTGCGCGGCCCACCGGCCCGTCTCACCATCATCGCGGCCACGCCCGAGTAGCAGTCCTTCCACGAGATCGTCTCGCACCCGCCGCGCCGCCGCGGCGACGACGCGTTCACGGCCGAGAATCACGCCGCAGATGGTCGCCGCGTGTTCGGTGACGAGCAGGCTCATGTCCTCCCCGACGCTCTTCTCCAGCGGATCCAGCGTGATCAGATGCGCGGGAACCTCGTCGCCGACGAGGATGGGCGCGACAATCGTCGCTGGCATGCCGTTGACGCTCGGCAGCCGGAGCGCCCGGTGACCCTGCCGTGACGCCCGCAGCACCTGGCCAAGGCGGGGATGAACAAGGTGGTCGCGTACCGCCTCGGCGGCCTTGTCGGCCGCAGCCCCTGGTGACGCGGCGGCCATTACCTCCATGACCTGGCTCACCACGGCCACGGTCGCCGCCGTCCGCTCGGCAAGCAACTGGGTCACACGGGCCAAGTCCGCGTCTTGCAGCGCGAGACCGGAAAGGTGGCGGTATACGGTGACGAGTTCACGGAGTATGGAGTTCTCCCGGCCGAGGTCCCGCGAGCCCCCTACGTTGAGGGCACGCGCCGGAGCCTGAAGCCTGTCTGCCACGATCTTTCATACTATGACCAACGGGCACGCAGAACATTGTGACATGCCACAAAAAGTCGGTAAACTAGCATCTAGACCGCATGAAAGCCTCATCAACCCCGGCCGGGCGCGCCGGACTGATTGTGCCAGACCACAGGAACCAGGCCCGCCGCTTGGGGTGTCTGTCGTTGCCGCGGCTCCAGCGGCCGTGGAACAGTCCGAAAGGATGGGAATCAAAGGAGCCGCGATGGGGACCCCGTCACCCTGCCCTTACTGCAGTGCGCCCCGGCGCGCAGGTGGCGGCGGTCGGCACGACGCCGTCGCGGATGCCCTGCAAGACCTCAACCGGCAAGTTGCGCTGATCCGCAAGATGGCCGAGGAGTCGTCGCGCCAGGAACGCGAAATCCGCCGCCAGGCGGCCTATCTCGGCGGCTTTCTCCCGCGCGAGCGCCTCGCAGAGCCCCCTTACCTGTTGGGGTCCGTCAGTTCAACGCGTGCAGTTCTCCCCATCCCGGCTGATCGCTGCCAGATTTCGCCGGTGAGCCGTCCGGAGTCAAGACTGGCCGGAGGCCACCCCGCAGGGGCGTGGTCTTGACACCGGTGGCGGCCGGCGCACGATAGGCGGCCGGCACGGGATGGGGCGCGGATCAGGTCATGGGTTCCTCCTGGTGGGGCCTAGGGATTGGCGGGTGCGGGGTGGGGCGGGCGCCCAGCCTTACCTCTGGTCCGCGGAACCGCATTGGCTGGTTCCGGCGACATGATGATCGATGGGGTGGTCCCACGCGGTGTGGCCGCGCCAGTCTTTATAGGCCGCCCGTTCGTGTGAGCACGGGACGGCGGGCAGGGGCCCGGAAGGACGTCGGCCACGGGGGGTGGCCACGGTGCATCGGCTGTGTGAGGGGCCGCCGCGTCCAGCCCGCATCAGCTCCCCGGGTCAGGCCGTTACCGGCGCGTAGGCCTGGTCGCCGAGGCGGCGCAGGATGTGGTGGGCGCGGCGGATCAGCTTGCGGGCCACGGAGATCGCCGCCCGGTTGTTGTCGATGCGCGCGGCGACATCGGCGTAGTACCGGTGGTCCGGGGATGCCTGACGGGAGCCCTGGTGGCCGGCCTCGAACAGGGCCCACCGCAGCAGCGGCGGGCCCTGATGGGACAGGTGCCCCGGGGCCCGCTTGCCGTCGGAGGAGTAAACGGTCACATCCAGGCCGGAGTGCCGCACAGCCTGGGCGGAGGAGGAGAACCGGCGGGTGTCGCCAAGGAACGCCCAGATGACCGCCGCGACCAGCCACCCGGCCCCGTACAGCTCCCGGGCCAGCGCCTTGCACCCGGGCTGGCGGCGGGCGAACGCGACGATCTGCGCGTGCACCGGAACCAGCTCGGCCTCCAGCCGGTCCAACATCCGCACCGCCACCTGAACGGCCTGCGCGCCCGCCGGGGACAGCCCCATCGCGATGCCCTGCGCGGCCAGCCGGGCGCGGATCTGCGGATCCGACAGCTGCCCGGCCAGGCTGGGCGCGCCCAGGTGGAACAAGGTGGCGTGAATCCGCTGCGCCCAGGCGACATGCTCCTGGCGCAGGTCCGCGTACAGCTGCAGCAGCGCCCGCAGCTCGCAGACGTGCTCCGGCGGAACCCACGAGCACGGCACCCGGCCCTCGGCCACCAGCACCCGCAGGTGCCGGGCGTCGGTCTTGTCGGTCTTGGCGCGGCGCTTGGGCCCGCGCCGCTCCGCGGTCTCGGCCGGCTCGGCCAGCAGCACGGTGATCCCGGCCCGCTGCAGCTCCTCGACCACGAACCGCCACCCCGTGCAGCCCTCCACCGCGAACGTGACATCCTCCACCCCAGCGAACCGCTCCAGCCACTGCCGCAGCGTCTCCCGGCAGGCCGGGGCGATCCGGCCCCGCCGCACCTGCCCGGTGACCGTGTCCACATAGTCGAAGGTGACCTGTCGACGATGGATGTCGAACCCTCCTACGATGGCCATATCGGGACCTCCTCACGCTCCTGACTTATACCGACGCATTTAGCGCTTTTTGCTCGAGTACCGGGACATATACGCCGACGGCCGTCTTCTTGCCTCGGCTTGTGCCGACGCGATTACCGTGGCCAACCCGGCCACGGAGGAGATCGTCGGCACCGCTCCCGCGGCGGTGGAAAAGGATGTCGAGATCGCCGTCCGCGCGGCCAGGCACGCATTCGACACGGGCACCTGGTCCGGTGCCGACCCCGCGGACCGGGCCAACTCGCTGGAGCGTCTGGCGGCAGCGCTCGATGACCGCGCGGAGGACATCGCCCGCCTCGTCACGGCAGAGATGGGGATGCCGATCACGTTCTCGCGCTTCCACAACGGGGAGATTCCGGGTCTCATCCTCCGCTATTACGCCGGCCTTGCGCGCCGCCTGGAACCTGAGGAGATCCGCGCGGCCATCACGTTCGCCGGTCGCACGGTGGTCCGGCATGAGCCGATAGGCGTCGCCGCGGTAATCGCTGCGTGGAACTACCCGATGGCACTCGCGTTCGCGCAACTCGCGCCCGCCCTGGCCGCTGGGTGTACGACGGTGCTCCAGCCAGCATCCGAGACCTCGCTCAGCGCGTATATCCTCGCCGAGGCGTGCGAAGCGACGGACCTCCCTCCCGGCGTCTTCAACCTCGTGACCGGCACAGATGAGGTCACGGAGATGCTCGCCCGGCACGCAAGCGTGGACAAGCTCGCCTTCGTGGGAGCAACCTCCGCCGGCCGGAGGATCGCCGCCTTGTGCGGCGAGATGCTCAAGCCAGCCAACCTCGAACTCGGCGGTAAGTCCGCGGCGATCGTGCTTGAAGACGCCGACCTCAGCGCGACGGCCGCCGCCCTTGGCGTCCTGTGCTTCGGCAATTCGGGGCAGGCTTGTTTCGCCATGTCCCGCGTGCTCGCCCCGCGGTCACGTTACCAGGAGGTCGTTGACGGGCTGATAGCGCAGGCGTCGGCCATGGTCATCGGCGATCCAATGGCGCCGGAGACGACGATGGGGCCGCTGGTCAGCCCGCGGCACCGGGCGAGCGTCGAGTCCTACGTGGCGAGCGGAATCGCCGACGGCGCCCGCGTTGCCGCCGGTGGCCGTCGCCCAGCCGCGCCGGTCCGCGGCTACTACTACGAGCCGACCGTGTTCGCCGAGGCGACGAGCACGATGACGATCGCACGGGATGAGATCTTTGGCCCGGTCGTGACGGTGATCCCGTACAGAGACGAACCGGAAGCGGTCGCCGTAGCCAACGACTCCGAGTACGGGCTGGCGGGAAGCGTGTGGACGTCGGACCCTGATCACGGACTGGAGATCGCGCGAAAGCTCCACGTTGGGACGTTCGGCGTCAACCTGTACATACCGGATCTTGGGTCACCCTGGGGCGGCTTCAAGTCGAGTGGCCAGGGGACCGCGTACGGCCCGGAGGGCCTTTCCGCCTACCTCAAGCCGAAGTCAGTGTTCTTCCCCGCGCCCCGTTAAGCCGAATTTAGCGCCGGCCCCAGGACACTAATCCGGACTAATTCAGCCGCTGCAGTATCCGATCAGCGATGTCGCCCCCGGAAACCTCGTACCGTGCCCGCAGCGCCGCCGCGACCTGCGTTGCGCGCACGGCCGGCCAGTCGGTGGGCAGGTGTTCAAGCGGCAGCCGCGGATCGGCCCGCACGAGCATCAGCCACTCGGTGAGCATCAGGAGCTGGCGGGCCAGGTCGTCCGCTGCCTCGGGCACCGGAAACGCATGGTCCCAGCGGCCGAGGAACTGGTGATAACGCCCGGACAGGTCGTCGAGGTCCCAGGTTGCGCGGATCATCTCGGCGATCTCGGCGGGGGGCACCGCGCGGGCGCTGAACACCCTTATGTGCGAGCCCACCTTCAGGTCGGCGAGCACCGACGCCACGTCGATCTGGCCCGGCGCCAGCCAGAGACCCTTCTGCAGCATGCCGAAGCCGAGCCAGGAAAGGCGCGCGCGCAACTGATGACGATCCGCCCGACGGCTCTCCGGCAGCGAGAATCCAAGCAGTGTCCACGACCCATCCCATACCGGCTCGACCGGCGCTTCGATGCGGCGAGCGCCCTCGTCCAGAATCTGCTCCGCGCGGGGCGTCAGCGTGAGATAGACCCGCTTGCCCCTGCGGATCCGCTGCAACAGACCGCGTGTCACCATCCTGCTCATCGCGGTTCGCGCCGCGTGCTCTGATGTTCCCACCCGGCCAAGCACGCTGACAACGCTGCCTGAGAGCACCGGTGCCTGCTGCCCGCGCAGGTAGTTGCCGCAGAAAGTGAGCAGGAGCGGCTGGGCATGGGCGCCCCGCCCGGCAGAGGCGGTGAGCGCCGTGGTCACCGGTTGCACCGTCCGGGGTCTAGACCCAGGAGCGCGGCGGCGTTGTCCTTGAGAATGCCGGCCTTGACCTCGTCGCGGATCCCGATCTTCTCGAGATCCGTCAGCCACCGTTCCGGAGTGATCATCGGGAAGTCCGTCCCGAACAGCATCTTGTGCTTGAGCAACGTGTTCGCGTACTGGATGAGCAGCGGCGGAAAGTATTTGGGCGACCATCCCGACAGGTCGATGAAGACCCCCGGCTTGTGCAGGGCGATCGAGATCGCCTCCTCCTGCCACGGGAAGGAGGGGTGAGCCATGATGATCGGCAAGCCAGGAAAGTCGGCCGCCACGTCGTCGAGATACAAGGGATTCGCGTACTTGAGCCGTATTCCACCGCCGCCGGGTGTGCCAGCGCCGACTCCCGTCTGACCGGTGTGGAACAAAGCAGGCAGCCCAGCCGCCTCGATCACCTCGTAGAGCGGGTACACCGCGCGGTCGTTCGGGTAGAAACGCTGTGCACTGGGGTGGAACTTGAACCCGCGCATGCCGAACTCGTCGATCAGGGTACGAGCCTGCCGTACTGCCGCCTGGCCCCGTGCCGGGTCGAGGCTGGCGAATGGGATGATCACGTCGGCGTTGCGGGCGGCGAGTTCTGCTACCTCCTCGTTGCCCGGCGACGGGTCCTGACCGCTCACGCTCACCAGGTCGAGCGTGAAGGTCACGGCCGCCATGTTCCGCTCACGGTAATACGCGGCCAGCTCATCGACGTTGTACGCCTTGACGTCACCGGACCTGAAGTACGAGGCCATCGCCGCCAGGTTCTCGCCGCTTGTGACGAGCGGCTTGACCGACCCATGCACGTGCGTATGCACGTCGATGGCCGTCACCCGCTCCAGATCGATCACGACGCCGCCTTCGCCGGGTAATGTGCGCCGCCAAGTTACGCAGGGCCCAACATTAGGCGCACGCACGCCGACCGTCAACGAAGTGACGACCATGGGGTGTCCCCCGCACGGCTCCGCACCCGCGCGGTGACTCGCGCCGACGCCAGCCGTTAGGAAGAATGATCCCGAACGGCTCCCGCTTGGTGTCGCAAACCTGACTGGACCCGCGCCTGCTGAGCCCGAAATGTCAGATCCACCTGTGATACTGAGTTTGTGCTGCAGATGCCGCAGGGACGTCTGGTCGGCAGGGCCGGTGAGCTCCGCCGTCTTCTTGGTTTGCTCGACGATGCTGCCGCCGGGCGGCCCGTCGTCGCCCTGATCAGCGGGGACGCTGGGGTCGGAAAGACCAGGCTCGTCGCCGAGCTGGCCACCCGCGCCAGCGAACGGGGATTCACGGTGCTCTCTGGCCGTTGCGCCCAACTGGGCGACAGCGTGCCGTATCTGCCCCTCGCCGACGCACTGCGGGATGCCGCGACCGGTTGCCCATCGGACCGGCTGCGCGACGCGCTGGCGGCGCGGCCCGTCCTCGGTCGCCTGCTACCGGACCTCGGCAACGGTCGCCCAGCCGACCGCGACGAGTCTGGTCTAGCGCAACAGGAGTTGTTCGGCGCGGTCCTCGGCCTGCTCGCCGAACTGGCCGAGGAGACCCCGGTCCTGCTGGTCCTCGAGGACCTGCACTGGGCGGACCGGTCCACTCGCGACCTTGTGACGTTCCTCAGCCGGGTGTTGCACCGCGAGCGGATGACCGTCGCCGCCACCTACCGGACAGACGATCTGTACCGGCGCCACCCGCTCCGGCCTGTTATCGCCGAGCTTTCGCGGCTGCCCAGCGTAACGACCGTCGAACTCGGGCCGCTCGACAGCACGGCGATGGCAGAGCACCTGACGGCACTAGCCGCCAGCCCGCTCGCGGCGGCCGCCCTGGACACCATCATCATGCGGGCCGAGGGGAACGCCTACTACGCCGAGGAACTGCTCGCCGCCTCGTCCGCCGGCGGCGAACTGCCCGCAGGGCTCGCCGGGCTGCTCCTGGCCAGGGTGGAGCGGCTCTCTGCAACGGCGCAGCAGGTGTTGCGGGCCGCGGCGGTGACCGGCCCGCGGGTGGATGACGAACTCGTCCGCGCGGCGTCGGGCCTCCCCGCGCCTGAATATGAAGCCGCGGTCAGGGAGGCGGTCGCGCACCAGGTGCTGGTCCCCGACGGAGCGGCCGGGTACTCGTTCCGGCACGCCCTGCTGCGCGAGGCCGTTTATGCTGACCTGCTGCCTGGTGAGCGCACCCGGTTGCACGCCAGGCTCGCCGAGCTGCTCGCCGACCAAGACCGGTTCGGTGACGTGCCGGGCTTGGCGGCCGAACTCGCCCACCATTGCCTGGCGAGCCACGACATCCCTGGCGCCTTCGCCGCGTCCGTGCGGGCGGGAAGGGAAGCCGACCGGCTGGCCGCACCGGCCGAGGCGCATCGTCATTTTGATCAGGCACTCTCGCTGTGGGACCGGGTGACCCAGCCAGAGGCGCTGGCCGACATGGAGCGCCCCAAGCTCGCCTTCCTGTCCGCGAATGCCGCAGCGGCCAGCGGTGACATCCGCCGCGCCGTGCACCAGCTGCGGCGGCTCCGCACCTTTCTCGCGGAGAACGCGGGTGATCCGAAGCTGGCCAGCAGGACCTCCGAACGGCTCGGCTACTTTCTGCTCGAGACCGAGGAGTCCGCCGGGGCGGCTGAGGCCGCCTACACGGCAATAGAGGCTCTGCCGGAGCAACCGCCCACGTGGGAACGCGCCCGCGCGCTCGGCACCTATGCGCAGGCGTTGCTGTACCGAGACGCCGGGTCGGAGGAGCAGGCGCGGGACTTCGCGGAACAAGCGCGCGCCGCTGCCCGAGCCGCCAATGCCCCCTGGGTGGAAGCCGATGCCCTGGTAACGCTGGGCGTAATGAGCGAGCGCGGCGGCCGCATCAAGGAGGCCATCGAGCTGTTCACGGCCGCACACGATCAAGCCAGGCAGGCCACGGTTCTCGGGGTCGAGCTCCGGGCGGCGTTCCAGCTGGCGCGGGCGCGGCTGGAGCGCGGCGATCTCGACGACGCGAGCGCCACCGCCCATCAGGGCCTGCGCCGGGCCAACGAGCGCGGGCTCGGCATGGCCCCTTATGGCCTGGACCTGCAGTACCTGCACTACCTGGCGCACTACTTCGACGGGGACTGGGATCACGCGGCGGAGCTCGCCGCGGGTTTCGTGACCCGTGTTACCAGCATGGCCGAGGCTCGCCTGTCGGCGATGGCGCTGTTCATCGACGTCGCACGCGGAAACGACGTCGCGGTCACCGAGCGGCGTGCCTGGCTGGAACCGTTCTGGGCCGAAGAACGGTTCACCGAGTACCTCACGCGGAGCCTGCTCGCCGAACACGCGTACTGGCTGGGCGATGCCGCTACTGCTGTGGCCGAGGCCAGGGCGAGCATTGAACCGGTGGCGACCGGCAAGACCGGGTACGGCCCACAAGTCATCCGGGTGGCCGCCGTCGCACTGGCCGCGCTCGGTGATCGCGCTCGCCTGGCCCGGGCGGCTGGCGACGAGGAGGCGGCGCACGCGGCAGTGGATGCAGCCCGCGAGATGCTGGAGACCGCTCGCGAAGGCGCGGCTTTCCGCCGCAGGCCGAAGTTCGTGCTCGGGGTCGATGGCCGCGGATGGCTGGCCCGTGCCGAGGCGGAGTGGCTTCGCGCGAAGGGCGACAACGATCCGCACGCCTGGCAGACCGTGGTGGAGGCGTTTGGGCCCGGCTTTGTGTACGAGACCGCTCGCTCACGCTGGCGGCTCGCGGAGGCGCTGGCGGAGGCCGGCCGACGCGACGAGGCGCAGCACGAATGGCGGCTCGCCGCCGACGTCACCGACCGGCTCAGGGCTGCTCCCCTGCACGCAGCGCTGCATGACCTCGCCCGCCGGGCCAGGCTCAGCGACGATGAGGCGCCGGAAGCTGGCACACTCACCGGGCTGACCGAGCGGGAGCTTCAGGTGCTGCAACTGGTGGCGGAGGGGCGGAGCAACCGGGAGATCGCGTCCACGCTGTTCATCTCGCCCAAGACAGCCAGCGTGCACGTCTCGAACATCCTGGCCAAGCTCGGCGCCGCGAGCCGGACGGAGGCCGCCGCCATCGCGCACAGGAAAGGCCTCGGGCAGCCGGTACCGGGCGCTTAGCAGAAGGCGATGCGTGTACCTGGCGAGTTACCCAGCGCAATGCGGGTAGCGTAGCGCCGTGGAGTACCTGATCGCGCTCGTGGCTGCGGTCCTGCTTGGAACCGGCTTTGTGCTGCAGCAACGTGCGGCCGAACGAGCGCCTAAGGCCCACTTTCTGCATTTGAGCCTGCTGGCCGACCTGCTGCGCAAGCCCTGGTGGCTGCTCGGCGTGGCCACCATGGTGGCAGGGCAGCTGAGTTCGGCATGGGTGATTGGTCACCTCGAGCTTTCGCTTGCCGAACCCCTGCTCGCATCGAACCTGATCTTCGCTCTCATTCTCGCGATCCCGTTGTCCGGGCAGCGTGTCAACAAGGCCGAGATGATCGGCGCCCTCATTCTCAGCGGCGGCGTTGCCGCCTTGTCGCTGTCGCGGTCCACCAAGGCGTCGTCGGTGTCGTTCGGGTCGTTCGCCTACTGGCCCACCGCGGCCGCCATTGGTCTTGTCGCATACGGCCTGGTCCAGGTGGGACGCCGCCGCCCCGATGGACAACGTGCCACCCTCACCGGGATGGGCGCCGGTCTGATCTTCGGGATCTCGGACGCATTGACCCGGCGCACCGTGCAGATTCTCGATAGCCATCCCGTCCTGGTGCTGTTCACCGGCTGGCCCGCTTACTGCCTGGTAGCAACGGGCTTCGTCGGCATGTTGGTGATGCAGAGCTCGTTCAACGCGGGACCGCTGCATGCGTCACTGCCGGCCATCACCGCGGCCGAGCCCGTGTCCGGAATCTTGCTCGGCGTCGTGGTCTTCGGCGACACCGTGTCCATTTCGCCCGCGATGCTCGCCCTGCGGTCCGCCGGCATCGTCGCACTGGTCGCCGGTGTCATCATGGTGGCCCGCGCCCCGGCGCTTTCCAGCCTCCGCAAGGTGCCCCCGGTGCCCAGGGCACTCGCACCCCGCCGACGTGGCGACGCCCGGGCGTCCGGCGCCACTACCGGGTCAAGGCCGGCTGCCGAGCGTCCCCGGTCGTGATAGAGGCGCTCCAGCCCGGCATGATCTAGCCACCCCTAAAGGGTGCATGCCGCGCGTGACACGTGCTCGAGGTGGCCTGCCCCGCGCCACCACCACCGGGCGTCAACTGCTCGCGCATGGGCATTTCTTCTTGCCTGGTGAGCCGCGTGAAGGTGGCGAACAGGGAGGTCAAGTGCGAATCGTGCCCGGCAAGCCCGTCTTCGATCTCCATCAAGGATCCGTTGCTGGCTTGCTGGCAAACCCATCGCACTCTCCGCAGGTCCGTTCATTGCTCGGTAATGTGCCGCGACGCCTTTGCCGCATAGCGCGAAAGATCCCCTGCCTCCCGGCCGACCCTCTCTTACCCCTGCCACGTGCGCGAAACCGACTCCGTTCGCTTTGACGGCCGCTGATTAATCCCGAACGGCTGCCGCTGCATGCGCCGGTTTCGACCGGGATCTCCCGGATAAAGGCAGGTCGTGCGCTTAGCTGGTGCTGGCCCGTGGGAACGATCCCCCGGACCCCGCGTGAACGACGCCGGTCGCCGGGACCGTCCGGCCGTGGGCAGGCTCTGGCGGGCATTGGCCTTCGTGGTAGTCGCCCTGCGGTTCCCTATCCTGCTCGCGTGGGTGGCTGCCGCCGCGGCCGCCACGGTATTTCTGCCGGGAATGGCGTCCTCCGGGGCGCTCGGGAACCTGATCCCCAAGCACTCCCCAGGTTTACGGGCAGAATACGACGCCACCAGGCTGTTTGGCGTGCCGCTGACCTCCCAGGTCGACGTGGTACAGCGCGACCCCCACAAGTTCCCGATACAGGCACAGATCCGTGCGGCTCGCCGGGCGGCCGCCGTCGATCAGGGGAAGGTACACGGGATCCTCGGGCTCGCCGGAGCGCTGCCCGTGGCGAATACAGCGGGGATATTCCCCGGATCGCGGGAACGCTCCACCACAATCGTCACGTTTCTGTTCTTCCGGTCGGGGACGTCGATCGAAGCGCAGGCGGCTGGCGGGCGAGCCTACGCCCGCCGGTACCTGAACGCCCCGCAGGACCACCTGGTCGGCGTGACCGGCGCGGCCGCGGCCCGGGACGCCCAGGGAACCATCATCCTGCGCCATCTGCGGTGGGTTGAACTGGCAACGCTACTGGCGATCGGGCTCATCGTCGGCCTGCACTTCCGGTCGGTCGGCGCTCCGCTCGCCACGCTCTCATGCGCGGGCATCGCCTACCTGGTGGCCGTTCGCGTGGTCGCGTGGGCCGGGCAGCGAACCGGTGTGACCCTCCCACCTGACCTGGAACCGGTGCTCGTGGTTCTCCTGCTGGGCGTGACCACTGACTACTCGGTGTTCTTCCTGGCCGGGATGCGCACCCGCCTCGCGGAGGGGGTCCGGCGCATGCCGGCGGCTCGCCGCACTACGGCCGAGTTCATGCCGATCATCCTCGCGGCCGGCCTGGTCGTGGCGGCGGGTACCGCCTCCTTGGCCGCAGCCCGGCTGGAGGCGCTCCGCGCGTTCGGTCCCGGACTGGCGCTCACTGTGCTGACGGCCATGGTGGTGGCCGTCACGCTGACCCCCGCGCTGATCTCCATCTTCGGCCGCATACTCTTCCTTCCCGGGCACGGGCCAGCGGCAGCACGGACCTGGCGAGAGAGGGCCGCCAGGTTGGCCACGGCTCGCCCGGTGGCGCTGCTGATCGCGGCGGCCTGCGTGGTTGGCCTGCTCGTCGCGGCCCTCAGCCTGGGTGAGATGCGCCTCGGATTCCCCCTCGTCCGGTCCTTGCCGGCCACATCCGCGCCGGCTCGCGCGCAAGCTGCCGCGTCGAAGGGCTTCGTGCCAGGAATATTGTCTCCGACCGAGATCCTCGTGCTCGGCTCCGGCGTGGCCGCGCAGCGGCCCGCGCTCGACCGCCTGCAGCACACGCTCGCGACCAGGCCCGGAGTGGCCGGCGTGGTTGGACCGACAGATCTTCCCCGGGCGAGGTCCCTGCACCTGATGCTGGCCGCATCGGGCCATGCGGCGCGCTACGGCTTGATCGAGCGCACTGATCCACTCGGCGCGACGGCGATCGCCCGGGTCCGGGCGCTCAGGAAAGACCTGCCGTCCATGGCCAGTTCCGCTGGGCTTACCGGCGTCCGTTTCGAAGTTGGCGGCGAGACAGCAATTAGCGGGGAGGCGATCGACGCGGCCCAGGCGGACCTCGGGCGCATCGCGCTCGCTGTCGCGCTGGTAACCATGATCCTGCTGGCCGTGTTTCTGCGTGCCCTGCTCGCCCCCTTGTACCTACTGGCGGCGAGCGCAGGCGCCCTGTTGGCCGCTCTCGGCCTGACCGTGTTGATCTTCCAGACGTTCTTCAGGTACGACAGCCTCGTCTACTATGTGCCGTTCGCCGTCGCCGTGCTCCTCGTCTCGCTTGGCTCCGACTACAACGTTTTCGTGGTGGGCCGGATCTGGGAAGAAGCGCGCCGCCGACCGTTGCGGGAGGCTGTGGCCACCGCCGCGCCCCGCGCCTCCCGGGCCATCGCAACGGCCGGCCTGGCGCTGGCGGCGAGCTTCGCCGTGCTGGCGCTGGTGCCTCTTGACCAGTTCCGTGAGATCGCTGCCGCGATGGCGATCGGGATCATCATCGACACGTTCGCCGTCCGGTCGCTGCTCGTGCCCGCGCTCGTGGTGCTATTCGGCCACGCGGGCAGGTGGCCTGGCGGCCGCCGAAAGATTCGTGACCCGCAGAGCGCCTCCACCGGTCGCCCCTGACCCGCAGAGCGCCTCCACGGGTCGCCCGTGACCCGCAGAGCGCCTCCACGGGTCACTGTTCCGGCTACCTAGCCGGCCGAGCGGCTCATGGCGACTGCCGCGCGTAGGCGGCCGCCACCTCGGCCGCCAACCCCGCGTTGTCGGCGATGAGCTGCCGGTTGACCTCGATGCTGCGTCCGTCACTGAGCTCATGGACGAGCGCAAGCACCGCTGGCGTTACATCTTTGCCGGTCACGCCTTGGCGGCGCACTCGCTCCACCGCCTCGGCCAGCAGCGGCTCAATCTCCAGCCCACACGCAGGCGGTTGCGCCAGTAGCAGGCCGGACGACGGGGCAAGCTCCCAGTGGACGGCCGCGACGTCGGCCGCTTCCCCGGCGGTGGCCACCACCGCGGAGACGGGAGGGCCGCCCGTGCCGCTGTAAAAGAGCGGCAGGGTCGCGGTCCGCCATCCCAGCACCGGCACACCGAGGGTTTCCAGCAGCTCGGCGGTCGCATCAACATCGAGAATCGACTTCGCCCCCGAGGCCACCACCATCACCGGCGTTCGTGCGATCTGCGGCAGGTCACCAGAAATGTCCAGGTTTTTGGCAAAGCCGCGGTGCACCCCACCAATTCCGCCGGTGGCCATGAACCTAATGCCTGCAAGGCGGCACCCCGCGAGCGTTCCCCCAACCGTGGTCGCCCCGAGCGCGCGCTGGACCACGCACGCGGCGAGGTCACGCGCCCCGACCTTGCGGGCCGACGAGCCAGCGGCGGCGAACCGTTCAAGCTCTTGGCGGCCAAGTCCCACCCGGACGGCGCCATCGACGACTCCGACGGTCGCCGGCGTGGCGCCAGCGGACCGCACCCGCTCCTGCGCCGCAATGGCCGCGTCGAGCCCTCGTCCGCCGGAGAACCCATGAGCGACCAGCGTCGTCTCCAGCGCCACGACGGGCCGCCCGAGCCGGAGCGCTGCGGCGACCTCGCTGGCTACCTCGGTTGGCAGGCTCACGGCATGGCACCCAGCCTCGCCACGGCCCGGGCCGCTGCCTGCAGGCCCAGGCTGACGCCGCCCAGCAGGTAACCGGCGGCAAACGCGTCGCCCGCGCCCGTCGAGTCGACGGCGTGTGTTGACAGCGCCGCATGCAGTGTCCCGCCAGCGCGAACGCCGCGCGCGCCCAGCTTGACGACAAGCTCGGCGCCTGGCACGTCTCCGACCAGTTCGGATTCGGCTTCGTTGCCGAACACCACATCTGGTCCCAGGCGGGTCAGCAGTTCACGAAACCGGCCGATGCCATACCCGCGCAGCGCGGCTGTCGACGAGAGATCAACGCTCACCCGCGGGACCCACTCCGCGGCAGCGAGCGCGGCACCGCGGACGGGCATCGCTACCAGGCTGTAGGCGGGCAGGTGGAGCCAGGAACACGCATCGAACCACCGGCTTTGCAGCTGCGCCGCGTCGAGTTGCGGGCCGACGCCACGGTCGGTCAGCATGGACCGCGAACCGCCGTGGTCTGATAGCGACACAACGATCCCCGTCTGTCCGTCGATCACGGGCCCGGCAACGTCGACCCCGCGGTGAGCGAGTTCGCCTGCCACGAGTTTGGCCACCGGATCGGTGCCCCGAGCCGCAATCAGCCGCGCCCTGCCACCGAGGGCGACGACCCAGGCCGCGACGTTCGCCGCCTGCCCGCCGGCGCCCGCAAAAGTCCGTGCCCGCGTGTCCGTCTCCGGGACGAGCGGTTCGCATGGGCAGACGACGACGTCGAGATTCGCGTCGCCGAGGACGCATATGACGTCGCCCGCGGTTGGGTCGCTCCCATCCGCGGCAGAGGACGCTCGGGCTCTCATCGAGGCCGAGCCTACGGGTCCGCCGGCCAGGTTCCTAACAAGGGCAAGCGCGCGCAAAGACGGCCACGGGCGTTAGTTATGTTGCTGATGGGGGGTACAAAACGAATGGATCCAGCGAAACCTTCCGGGCTGTTGTGGATCGAGAGGCGTAACGGTGCGGAGACCGGCGTCAGCTAGCCGACCTGCTAGCGCACGAAGCACCACCTTTTCGCTGGCTCCGGATGATCTGTTCCGCCCGCGCCGGCGACACGGCCACTGCCGCGGGATGCTCCGCTCGCTCCGCCGAGTGCTCGCCGTCGCCGTGGTGCTCGTCATTCTCGGCATGATCAACTTCGGCGCGCTGCTTTTCGTCACGCCGGCCGTCGGGAGCGCGCACAAGCTGGTCGAGGCGCAAGACCGCGCGCACCATGCCGCCTACCCGGGCCCGCCGGTACCCTCACGTTTCGCGGCCGCCCTGATCGCCACCGAGGATCACAGGTTCTACTCCGAGCCAGGCATCGACCCGTTCGCGCTCGGGCGTGTGGGCTTGGCCAGGCTGACCGGGGGTGGCGATCAGGGCGGCGCCACGATTTCCCAGCAACTGGCCAAGTTGCTGTACACGCCGACGAACTCGGGGTTTGACGCGAAGGTCGAACAGGTCGTGCTGGCCGTCAAGCTCAACGCCACCTATCGCAAGGCACAGATCATCCAGATGTACGCCGACGTGGCGTACTTCGGTCATGGCTTCTACGGTCTCGCCGCCGCGAGCTGCGGATACTACGGCGAGACGCCAGCCACGCTGTCCTGGGCGCAGGCCGCTATGCTTGCCGGACTCGTGCGAGCGCCGTCCGCGGATGACCCGTTAACGCATCCGGCCCGGGCCCGGGCGCGTGAAGCGCACGTGCTCGGCAGGCTCGTAGCGACGCACAAGCTCACCAGCGCGGAGGCAGCCTCCGCACTCGGGGAGCCGCCGCTACGGCTCGTCGCCAGGGCCGGGCGCAGCTGCGGGAATTCTCGCTGAGCCTCAGCGAGAAACGAGAAACCTGTGCGGCGCCAATCATCAGGATGTCGCGGCGTTTCGGCTCGCATCGCGGCGGCGAAGGTCAGAGCATGGCTGTGGCCGGGGGGTAACTAGTGCTGACAGAGCATACGACGGGCGGGTATCACAAGGTCGCCGGGCAGGTCAAGGCCCGCGCGCCCGGCTTCGATGGCCTGCGCGCGCTTGCGGTCCTCACGGTTTTGGCCTTCCATGAGCAGTTCCCGGCGCTGCCCGGCGGCTTCCTCGGCGTCGATGTGTTCTTCGTGCTGAGCGGCTACCTGATAACCGACCTCCTGGTGGCTCAGTGGGAACACTCAGGGCGGCTGAACCTGCGCAGCTTCTGGGTCCGGCGGGCGCGGCGTTTGTTCCCGGCCCTGGCCGTCGTCCTCATCACCGTAACCGCCGCGGCGGCCGTGATCGAACCGGACCAGCTTGCTCAGCTCAGGCCCGGGTTGATCGCAGCCGTCACGTACTCGAGCAACTGGTGGCAGGCGCTGCACCACCAGTCGTACTTCGCGGTCTTTGGCCCGCCGCCGCTCCTGCAGCACCTCTGGTCACTTGCCATCGAGGAACAGTTCTACCTGGTCTGGCCACTCGTCCTGGCCCTGGTGCTTGGGGTGTTGCACCCCAGGCGGGTCCGGGCGGCCGTCGCGTGGCTCGCGGCGGTCGCATCCGCGGTCATGATGGCGGCCGTCTACACCCCCGGCGCGGACCCCTCCCGCGTCTACTACGGAACCGATACTCATGCGACCGCGCTGCTCATCGGCTCCGCGCTGGCGCTGACGTGGCCGCTCAGCCAACTGGTCACGGCGTCCCCGGAAAGGGCCAGGCGCCTCGATTTCATGGGCGTGATCGGCGTCGCGGTCCTGGCCTGGGGAGTGGGTCATTTTTCCGGCGCCGACTCCGCGCTGTACCCGGTGGGCCTCGTGATCGCCGCGGTGGCAACGGCGGGGATCCTGCTGGCCGCGGGGACCGCGGGAACGATCGGCGGCATGCTGAGCTGGCCGCCACTACGCTGGCTTGGCGTACGGTCATATGGCATCTACCTGTGGCATTGGCCAGTGATCGCGCTTGGCACCGCAGTCGTCGGCACCGGGCGGCGCAATGAATTGATCTGGATCATCGAGACCGCTGCGGCAATCGGGCTCGCGGCTATCTGCTGGCGGTGGATCGAGGCACCTATCCTGCGGGACGGCTTCCGGGCCACCGTGCGTGGCCGATACCGAGCGTTGGCCGGGTCGCTGTCTGCCGCCCGCCGGTCCCCGTTGCGCGCCATGCCCGCACTCGCGCTAGTTGCCGCGCTCACCGTCGCCTGCACCGTGGGATACCGGGTACTGCGCGCACCTTCGTCGTCCGGCCTCCAACAGCAGATCGCGCAGGGTGCCAAGGTCAGCGCGGCCACGCGCGCAGGCGCTGGCGGTTATGCTCAGGCGCCGCTCGCGTCAGCGGCGCCCTCTCCCGGTCACGCGGCCTCACCGCTGCGGGGTGGCCATACCAACGAACGAGAGATTTCCGGCGCGCGGGTCACCGCGGTCGGCGACTCCGTCATGCTCGCGGCGGCACCCGAGCTGAGGAAGGCGCTGCACGGCATCTACATCGATGCGAGCGTGAGCCGCCAGATGAGCGCTGGGCTACAGACCATAACAAGCCTGGCCCGCCAAGGGCTGCTGCGGCAGGTCGTGGTGGTCGGTCTGGGCACCAACGGGCCCGTGACCAGTCAGCAGATCCACGCGCTGCTCGCCGACGTCGGGTCACACCGAAAGCTGGTGCTGGTCAACACCTTCGAGCCCCGCTCCTGGGAGGGCGAGGTCAATCAAACGCTGGACGCCACGGTCCGGGCTCACCCGGACGTCGTGCTCGCCAACTGGCGGAAGGCCATCGAGAACCGCCCCGGCCTGCTATGGGGAGACCATGTGCATCCGCGCCCGCCCGGTGCACGGCTCTACGCGCACGTCGTGGCGGCAGCCGTCCGTCGAGGTCAGTGACACGCAGCGGCAGCCGTTCGGGATAATTATGGGCGGGGGATTCCTGGGGTTGTGCCCCCGGGCCAGCACCTAACGGCGGCCGCGGGCGGGACACTGCACGTATGCAACAGCCTGAGACCGTGGAGCTCGCCGACGGCATCTATGCCTACATCCAGCCCGACGGAAGCTGGTACATCAACAACACCGGGTTCCTGGCCGGCAGCCGGGGAATCGTCAGCATCGACTCGTGCTCCACCGAGCGGCGGACGCGCGCGTACCTCGATGCCATCTCCGCGGTGAGCCGTCAGCCGGTTCGCACCCTGGTCAACACCCACCACCACGGCGACCACACCTACGGCAACTGCCTGGTCCCCGGCGCGACGATCGTGGGCCACAGACGCTGCAGGGACGAGGTGCTCGCGAGCGGCCCACCAGCCAACCTCGGCATCTTCACTGACGTCGAGTGGGGCAACCTCGAGGTGGCGCCGCCGTTTCTCACCTATGACCGTGACATCACGCTGTGGGTCGACGACCTGCGCTGCGAGGTTCGCTATGTGGGGACCCCGGCGCACACCACGAACGACTCGATCATCCACATCCCGGACCGTTCCTTGCTCTTCGTCGGGGACCTGCTCTTCAATGGCGGTACGCCGTTCATGCTGACGGGCTCGATCAGCGGTGCTATTGAGGTGCTCGAACGGGTCGTTCGGCCGCTTGGAGCTCGCACGATCGTTGCGGGCCACGGTCCCATCTGCGGGCCCGAGCTGATCGACGATGTCATCGGCTATCTGCGTTTCGTGCAGGAGGTCGCCGCGGGCGGCAGGGACGCCGGGCTAACTCCGCTTGAGGCCGCGCGTGAAACGGATCTGGGGGTTTACGCCGCCCTGCTCAATGCCGAACGTATCGTGGGGAATCTGCACCGCGCCTACGCCGACCTCGACGGCGGTGAGCGCGGCGCGCCCATCGACCTGATCGCCGCGATGGGAGACATGATGGCCTACAACGGGGGTCGGCCGCTCAGCTGCTACGCGTGACGCACCGGAGGCAAGCCACATGCGCTGGTCCACCTACGTATCCCCCGCTGACAAAGCGGAACACGTTGGGCTATTCGAGGACGGAGAAATCCGCGGGCTGCGCGAGGCCCGGGAGCTCATCTCGCTGCTCGGTGACGACGGAGCGCGGATGGCGTCGGCTCGCGACGAGGCCAGGCACGATCCACTCGAAGTCCTGCCCGCATCCAGCGTGCGGCTCCTGGCCCCAATTCCCGTTCCGCCGTCGATTCGCGACTTCATGGCCTTCGAAGAGCATGTGCGTACGAGCAGCCGCGCGCTCGGCCGCGATGTCAATCCCGTATGGTACGAGATCCCGCTCTTCTACTTCACCAACCCGGCCGCCGTGCGTGGCCCGGACGAGGACGTGCCCATCGCGCCCGGATCCGAACGCTTCGACTACGAACTCGAGATCTGCGCCGTGGTGGGACAGGGGGGTGCGGACCTTGATCCCGCCGAGGCAGAAACCCACATTGCCGGATACATGGTGATGTGCGACTGGAGCGCACGCGACCTCCAGCAACGCGAGATGGAAGGCCAACTCGGGCCGGCCAAGGGCAAGGACACGGCCACGAGTTTCAGCGCCGCCATGGTCACCCCCGACGAACTGGAGCATCTGCGGGCGGGCAACGCCTACGCCCTGGAGATGACGGCATCGGTCAACGGCAAGCTGTACTCGCGGGGGAACTTCTCAACGATCCACTGGCGGTTTGGCCAACTGCTCGCCTACGCCTCCCGCGGAACGGTTTTGCGGCCAGGCGACGTCATAGCCAGCGGCACCGTGGGCACCGGCTGCATTCTTGAACTCTCCCGCGTGCACGGCAGCGAGGCGTACCCGTGGCTGCGGCCTGGGGACAGGGTCCGCCTCGAAGTCGGCCACCTAGGGGTGATCGAGTCGAGGATCGTGCCCGGCCCCGCGGTGGTGCCGCTGCGCTGACGGCGCCACCAGGCCTCACACATCGCCCCAACGCAGGGCCAGCATGCCGTCTGGCCCGAGCTCAAACCACGAGCCAAACTGCCGGCTGGCCGCCCCGAGCACCGTTTTCAGCCACTCCGCATCCTGCGCCAGCGCCCGCTGCAGCCGCATCTGTCTCGCCTGCATCGGCGCCATCCGCAGCGCTGCCAGTGTGCCCGTGCCCGGCTGCACTGACGCGAAGTAGAGCAGGCGCAAGTCGTCGCGGTATCCCTCGTAGCCTGTGATGCCCTCGTAGTCGTCGATGCAGTCGCCGCACCCGTAGAGAACCAGCTTGCCCCGGTACACCTCCACCGGCCGTGGATGGTGTGAGGAGTGACCGTGCACGACATCCACTCCACCCTCGATCAGCTGGTGGGCGAAGCGGACCTGATCCACGTCCACGCCGTAGCCCCAGTTGGATCCCCAGTGGATCGAGACGACCACGACGTCACCGGTTCGCTTCGCCGCCGCCAACCGGCCAAGGAGATCGTCGGCCGTGGCGGCGGACAGATCGGGCAGGAAGTCGATGCCTGGCCGGTCGGAGGTGGCGGCCCAGTCTGCGGGGACTCCGCTTTCTGCCGTGGCACAGGAGAGGACGAGAACGCGCCCGCCGTCCGAGATCGGGACCGCTACCGGCCGCCGGGCCTCGCCGGCGTCCCGGCCAGCTCCAGCCGCGGCAAGCCCCGCCCCGGACAGGGTGTTCAGCGTGTCCTCAAGCCCACGGGGGCCGAAGTCCAGCATGTGGTTGTTCGCCAGCGCGCACACGTCCGGCCCCGCCACCGTCACGCACGCGATATTGGCCGGGTTCATTCGGTAGTGCACCGACTTGCCGGGCGCGAAACTGCTGTTGCGGGTGACGGTCGTCTCCAGGTTGATCACTCGGACGTCGGGCGCGACATGGGACAGTACCGTCAGCGCATCGCCCCACGGCCAGGCGAAGCCGACCGGCCGCTTGATCTGGCCATTCATGCGCTCCGCCAAATGGACATACGCCCGCGCGTCGCTGGTATATCCCTCGCGCAGTTCCGGATCGCCAGGGTGCGGGAGAATCTGGTCGACCCCCCGGCCCGGCATGACGTCGCCGCACAGGAACAGGGTCAACAGGCCATCGCCCATGTCTTCTACACTGCCTGTACTACTCGGCCAGGCCGCGGATACCAGGTTCGGCTACTCTGCGGGGCCGAGGCGGCCCGCGGCTGGCGGCTGTCAGCCCTGCTTCTTGACCCAGCGGTCGCCCTTCTTTTCGAACTTGTGCTTGAGCGCGGCGTACGCGACCCGGTGCGCCCGCTGGCCTTCACCGTAGGTTTCTGCGGCGCTGTCGTGCGCCTTGGCGAAGGTCTGCTGGGCTTCCTTGGACGAGCGCTGCAGCGTGCTGGGAAGCTCCGTCGCCCGCGCGTTGCCGCTCTTTGCGGTCTTAGGCATGCTTCCTCCCTTGTCATTCGCATCGACAACGGATCGCTATCCACGTAGCGCCCGCACAAACCCATTGGTCACAAGCGGTCAGCGTATTCGCCAGTCCTCGCCCGCGGCCGTGCTGCAATCCCAGATCACCAGCTTGGTGCCGTTCTGGGTGTTGTCGCCAGGGTCATCGAGGCATCTGCCCGACCGCGGGTTCTGCAGTGTGCCGTCAGCCCGGGGCTTCCACTGCTGGTTGGCTCCGCCGTTGCACGTCCACAGCTCGACCGGTGTACCCGCGGCGGTGCTGTAGCCCCTTACTTCCAGGCACGTGCCGAACACCCGCACGGTGCCATCCGGTTGGACGGTCCAGCGCTGGTTTGTGTTGCCGTTGCACGACCAGACGTCCACCGCAGTGCCGTTGGCGGTGTTCGACCCCGGGTCGTCCAGGCACAAGGGGGCGATCCGCGACACGAAAGGCCCGGCCGGCGTCGTCCACCGCTGGTTGGTGCCCGCGCCGCAGGACCAGATGTCGAGCTTGGTGCCGTTGGCCGTCCGGTAGCCGGGATCGTCCAGGCACTTGCCCGACGCGAGGTTCACCAGGTGGGCGTCCAGGCCGATCCGCCACTGCTGCGCGCCGCTGCCGTCGCAGGTGTAAAGCACCACCGCCATGCCATCGGCGGTTCCCCCGTTGGCGACGTCCAGGCACTTGCCGTAGATGCGCACGGTGCGGTCCTGCGCCATGGTCCAGTTCTGGTTCCCGCCGCCGTTGCACGACCACAGGTCCACCTGGGTCCCGTCAGCGGTGCGGTAGCCGGGATCGTCCATGCATTTGCCGCCGTAGGCCGAAACCACGCGGCCGGTCGGCCCCGTGTTGGGCGCCGCCGACACCGTCCAGGTGAACGATGTCGTGCCCGTGGCGCCAAGGTCGCCGGTGGCGGTGACCGTCACCTGAGAGGTGCCTGGTGTGGTGAGCCAGCCCGAGATCAGCCCGGTGTCGCTGTTGATCGACAGGCCCGCCGGCAGGCCTGTCGCGCTATAGGAGAGCTTCTGCCCCCATGCAGCGGCGAGCGAATGAGCATGCAACCACACCGGGGCACCTACGGCGCCGGTCTGGTCGCCAGTGACCGTTCCGTTGAAATAGCTCTTGTCCACATCCTGGCTTGAGATGCCCGGCACCGCCCCGGTGCTGGTGTACTGCCAGAACGTCCAGGAGGACCAGCCAGCTGGCAACGGTGGACTCGCTGTTCCGTAGGCCGCTACCCACAGCTTTTCTGCCGAGAACGAAGTGCTGCTACCGGTGCACGTATTCCACCAGTCGGCATTGCTGTAGATCATCGGCAACTGCCCGATCTTTGCCTTGATCTCGTTGCTGAACGCTGTGATCCAGGACACCATCTGCGACGGCGTCAGGTCGTAGCACTTCTGGCCGTACGGGTTGTACTCGATGTCAAGCAGAACCGGAAGGTTGTTGCCGCTGGTCGGATAGCTTCCATTGATGGCGGTAAGGAAGTGATCGGCTTGCTCAGTGCCACTTGTCACTGCGGTGCCGCCGGTCGGAATGTCAGGGAGGCCGAATTCGTAGGCCGTTACGTACAGGCCAGCCTGGCCGGCGGCGGTTATGTCGCCGCTGTAGTAGGGGTTGATGTATTTGTAACCCTCCGTCGCCTTGACCGCCACGAACTTGTAGCCCGCGCCCGCGACCTGGGCCCAGTCAATGGCCGCGCCGTTCGGGTGCTGGTAGGAAGCCACGTCTATGCCTTGTGCGCCCGATGTGACGGTGGCAGCGGGCTTCATCCCGTCGGCGAGCTTGCGCAACAGTTGCGGGCTGTGCGTCATCGCGGCATTGGAACCGGGACTTAGCGGGCTCGACGACACCGCGGCGGACAGTGCGGCGCCGTGCTGAGATCGCGACACCAAACCCGTCGCGACCGATACCGCGGCCCCAACAACAGCGACCGCGGCCAGCGCGGCTGCCCGCCGGGCAGAGATCACACGCACGTGCGCTCCTCAGCCTCAGAGTTACTCGGTTGCGGCCCCGGGCAGCCGACAGCCCAAGACCAAGGACTCGCAGGCACGCCGCCAAGCGGACATGGTAGGGAAGCCCGGCATCGAACGCGCGGCAAAGTGTGAAATCCGCGCGTGCGCCAGACATTCCGGGGGGCCGTGGATGTCGAGGGACGTACTGAGAAGTCTCCGACGTAACGGATCACGGCTTCTGGGGGGTGGCCGGCACGCGTGCCGGATGGAGCGCGCGCCTCCTCAGCACGTAATAGATCACCCAAGCGACGGCGAACCCGACGTAGAAGGCCAGGTCAGCGCCGTCCAGGGCGCTGGCAACCGGCCCTTCCACGATCGAGGTGTTCATGAAGGGCACCATGGCACCGAAGGAGACGACGAAGGCGATAAGCGCTGGCCAGCCGCTGGACAGGTTACGGAATACCAGTGCATTCCGCAGAAACCCGGGCGTATAGGCGCCGTTCGCGTAGTGCCAGTCGATCATCACGATGGCGCAGAACGGTGCGATCCAGTAGCCGATGAACAGCAAGACGTTCTGGAATTTTCCCGACGTGTCGCCCGCGTGCATCCACAAGATCGCGGCGAACGCCAGGACCGCCACGACGGCGGCGATCACCGGCCGTCGAAGCCGGGCACCCAGCGCCTGGAACGCGAGTGAGCCGGTGTAGTCGTTCATCGAGTTCGACGCGATCGACCCGAACACGATCGCGATCAGCGCCAGGACGCCGAGCACGCCGCCGCCCATGAGCGTGCGCACGCCCGCGGCGGTCTGGTCCTGCAGCACGCTGGCGCCTGCCAGCCCGATCGTCTCGACCCACACGTAGGAGGCCGTCAAGCCTGCCATCGTGAGCCAAAAAATCGCTGGTCTGGACGCCGAGGGCTTCATGTACCGGCTGTAGTCCGACGCATACGTCGCCCATGAGATCCCCGCGCTGAGGGTAATCGTCACCATCAGCACGAACGCTCCGGCGAGAGCCCCACCGTGGACGGTGTCGCGTGGCAGCACGACGTGGTGCTGGAAGATGCGCACGGTGAGGAACAGGAAGAGCACGATCAGAACCGCTGATCCCCACGCCTGCAGCCGATGGACGAACTCGTATCCGTAGACACTGATGATGCCCTCCACCGCCAGGACTATCGCGGCGCCCAACCAGAACGGGACGTGAAAAAGTAGCTGGGCCGCTTCGCCGCCGAAGAATCCGACCAGGGCATCCCACGCGATCGACGACAACCACTGCACCGTACCCGGCAACAGGATGGACTTGCCGAACGGCATCCGGGCGAGTGGCACCTGCGCGGTGCCAGTCCTTGGACCCCAGGTACAGAGGAAGGCCACGGGCAAGGAACCGATCACGGTTCCGGCCACGATGGCAATCAGGCCGAGCTGGAAGCCTAGGCCAAGCACCACGGCGAGCGTTCCGGTAAAGACGCCGGACAACGCCATGTTCGGCGTGAACCACACCGTGAACATCCGGTGCACCCCGCCATATCGCGAATCCGGGGGGACCGGTGCCATGCCATGGCTTTCCAGCGCGAGGTCACCGACGCGGGTGGGCCGCACGCCCTCGAATACGGCCAGCTCGTCCAGGGTGTCCGACATGGGCCCATTCTTCTCTCTGCTGTTGCCCACGGCGCGCGCTAACGCCAACCAGCGCGGCCACAGCGGCCCGCCTCATACACGGCGGCCTGGCACCTGAACACCCCACTGGGCCAAGACGGCGCGGGCCACGTCCACCATCGCCTCCATCCTGGACGCCACGATCGGGCTGAGGCTCCAGCGCTTCGTGACGGACTCAGGCACGACGCCGACGAGCGCGACCTGCGCCGGCGCACAGCCCGCTAGTTCCGCCGCGGACAGCGCGTCCACCAGGCCGATGTCGTACGGCGTGGCGCGTACGCCGTGGCCACGGCGTACGTCGCCGTCACCGATCACGACCACATCGCCCGGCGCCCCCTCGCCCGGCGACACCGCGTCGAGCACGAGCACCGCCTGCCGCCCCGCGATGTAGGGCATGAGCATGAGCTTGACGGTTCCGCCGTCAAGCACGTCAACGCCCGGCATGGGCGAGGCCGCCAGGCAACGGGCCGCCACCACACCAGCACCGTCGTCGCCCAGCAGTTCGTTGCCAATGCCCAGCACGAGTACTGGGGCGGCTCCGGGGGTCACAGGCATCCCTAGGTTTGGCTGAACTGAACCGGATGCGGTCCTGCCCCCGATCCGGCCCGCAGCGTCGTGAGGCCAACGTACTTGCGCATCAAATGACCATCAAGGGTTACGGCGTTGTGCTTGATGGACTTCGCGGCCAGACTGTGCGCATGAGACGACCCTACGAGCTCGTCACAGATGCGCGCCGGGAGTGACCGCGATGTGTCTCGGTGTTCCCGGGCGCGTCGTGGAGACGGCTGACGTGGCCGGCCTGCTGACCGGCAAGGTGGACTTCGCGGGTGTGTCGCGGCAGGTCTGCCTGGCATACGTGCCGGAGGCACGGATCGGTGACTACGTCCTCGTCCACGTGGGTTTTGCCCTCAGTCTCATCGACGAAGCCGAGGCCAACCGAACGCTCGAGCTGCTGCGCTCCATCCCTGGCGCGCTCGAGCAGGAGCTGTCCGGCGACGACACCGCGCAGGCTCAGCCACGGCGAGGGTAGGCATCGGATGGTGCTCAGCCGCTCGCCGTACGCTCCCGTAGCGACGTGACGCACCAGCGCAGCCGTTCAAGGAGACTTATTCCGAACGGCTGCCGCGTCGTGTCACCCTTGCAAATCGGCGGCGACGGCCGCGTGGCGAGCCAGGATGCCCTCGACCCCGGCAACGGTCAGTGCGCCGTCCCGCACGATCGCCCGGCCTGCCACCACCGTGTGCCGCGCGGCGGTCGGCCCGCAGCGCAGCCAGGCCTCCACCGGATCGGTCAGGGCGCCCGCGAAGGCGATGCCTTCTTGCGGCCAGCACACAAGATCCCCAACCGCGCCCACGGTGAGTTCGCCAATCTCGCCCGCCCGGCCGAGGCAGGCGGCGCTGTCCCGGGTCGCCATGCCGAGCACGTCCCGTGCCGTCATGCCGGCCGGCCCGCGCCGCTGCCGGCCGAGCAGCAGCGCCGCGCGGGCCTCGGTCCACAGCGAAGCGCTGTCGGCCGAGGCCGAGCCGTCGCAGCCCAGGCCGACCGGGCTCCCCGCGGCGCGCAGTTCCCGTACCGGCGCGAAGCCGCCGCCGCCGATGAGCATGTTGGAACTCGGGCAGTGCGCGACCCCGACCCCGGCCGTGCCCAGCCGGGTGACCTCGGCACGATTGGGGTAGATGCAGTGCGCCACCCACGACCGCCCGGTGAGCCAGCCGACCTCTTCGAACTGCTCGACGGGCCGACGCCCGAACCGCTCTATGCAGTACGTGTCCTCGTCCGGGTCCTCCGCGAGGTGGGTATGCAGCCGCACGTCGAGCCGTTCGGCCAGCTCAGCAGTGCGTCTCATGAGCTGCGGGCTGACGCTGAACGGTGAGCAGGGCGCGAGGGCCACGCGGACCATGGCCCCCCATGACGGATCGTGGTGCGCCTTCACCAGCCGGTCACAGTCGGCGAGCACCGTGTCGTCGTCCTGCACCACCGAATCGGGCGGCAGCCCGCCGTCCTTAACTGACAACGTCATCGAACCGCGTGTCGGATGAAACCGCAGGCCCACGTGGCGGGCGGCGGCGATCTCGGCCGACCACAGATCACCGCCGCCGCGGGGCGCGATGTAGAGATGGTCGGTGGTCGTGGTGCAGCCGCCCAGGGCAAGCTCGGCGAGCCCCACCCAGGCCGAAAGGTACGCCGCTTCCTCGTCGACCGCCGACCATAGCGGGTAAAGGACGGTCAGCCACTCGAAAAGGCTGCCGTTGACGGCGGGCGCGTAGGACCTGGTGAGGTTCTGGTACAAGTGATGGTGGGTGTTGATCAAACCCGGCGTGACCAGGCAGCCGGCTGCGTCCAAGGTCTGTGCCGCGGGTGGCGCTACGTCGGTCGCGGCGCCTACCGCGCTCACCAGGCCACCTGTGATCGCCACCCAGCCGCCGGGCAGTTCACGGCGTGCCGGGTCGCAGGTCGCGACCAGTTTGGCGCCGGTCACCAGCAGGTCGGCCGCGCGGTCCTGCGGGGCCCTATTCATCGTGTCCCGACTCATCGTGGTCTCCCTAGCGGCGCCCCGCTCATCGTGTCTCCCAAGCGGCGCCCCACTCATGGTGTCCCCACTCATCGTGGTCTCCCTAGCGGCGCCCCACCGTCATCACTGTCCAGTCGTGATCCGGATCCGCCGACGGCACCTGGCTCCGCCGCACCGCACCCTCGATCAGTCCGTAGGGGCGGTCCGCCGCGTAAAACACCGTGCCCGGGTTGTCCAGGCCGAACGGAACGAGATCGACGAGGAAATGATGATTGTTCGGCAGCGAAAGCCGGACCTCGCACACCTCGGGGCGGGCCGCGAGAACGGCCTCCCCCATCGCGTACAAGGTCTGCTGGAGTGACAGGCTGTGGGTCGTGGCGAACGCCTCCACCAGCGCCGTGCGGGCTCCGAGGAATGACGCGTCCCAGTCAACGTCCAGGCTCGCCAAGCGCCAGCGAGCGCGCACGGCGGTAGCGAGGATCCGGTCCTCGGTAGGTGCCAGTGTGGTGTACTCATCCCGCAGGAACCCGTGGAACTCCGAGCCTGTGGACTTCAGCAGGACCAGATCGTCGATGCCGACGGCTACCTCGATGTGACGACCGGCGCCGCGATCGGGGCTGCTACCGGCGCTGCCACCAGCGCTGCCATCGGCGCGCGTGTGAACACTGGCGACCCGAATGCCGCCGAGCCGCTCGAAAGCGTGCGGATGAGGCGTGCCGCCCACGTCGATGCGGCGCCAGCCGTACTCCTCGATCCGCACCCGGGCCCGGTCTATGGGTCCAATGCCGGTGAAATGCCTGCCGAGGCGGCGGCCGAACTCCTCGATGGGCGCAACGCCGTGGCGCCTCGCGATGGCGTACACGGCGTTCTTCTGCGCGTCGGTCGTCAGCACATTCGTGTTGTCGCCTGTCAGATGCGTACCAGCCAGGTCGCCCGTGAGCGCGATGCTGAGGTTTAGGTCGGTGATCTCGTGCGTCGGCGTGCGCCTGTCCACGTGGAGCAGCCGCACCTCCGCCTTGCCATACTGGTTCGGCCCCAGCACGATGCCTGCTCCACACTCCATTCCCGCCCCTAGCTCTCTGTTCGAAGCTCCTCTTGTTCCTATGTTCCCTCTGGCGGCTAGCTCCCTCTGGCGCCTAGCTCCCTCTGGCGCCTAGCTCCCTCTGGCGCCTAGCTCCCTCTGGCGGCTAGCTCCCTTTGGCGCCTAGCTCCCTCTCGTTCCTAGCTCCTCTGGGCTAGCTTCCTCTGTAATGGGCTAGCTTCCTCTGTAAACGGAGTAGCTGAACGGCGTCAGCAGCAGTGGGACATGGTAATGCTCGCCGGGCGTTGCCACGAATACGACGGTCACCTCGGGAAAGAACGCGGTGCCATAGTGGGTCGCCAGGTAGTTGCGTACCGCGAAGATCAGCCGACAGGTAACTGGCTGATCGACGCCGGGACCGGGCAGGTCCGTGACTCGGCCGTCGGCGTCGGTAACCGATCCCCCAAGGCGCCGCCAGGCGTCGTTCGCCCAGGTGTCCAGGATGACAGGAACGTCGGCAGCCGGGCGGCCCCGCGCGGTGTCGAGGATGTGTGACGAGACGCCCGTCACGCGCCGACCAGCTTCCGCAGCCGAAAGGCATTGATCTTGCGAATCTCGCCCGCGGTCACCTCGCGCTCTGTGGCCGGCTCGTTGCCCATCCGGCGGCGAACTTCCGCGAGGATCTCCTCGAGCCCGCGTCCGGTGGCACAGATCAGGAAGACGTGCCCGAAACGGCGCTCGTAGGCAGCGTTCGCCTCGTGCAGCGCGCCAAGCGCCCAGGGGTCCGTGCCAACCCCGGACTGCTCCTGCCGCGACCACGCCGACGCGCCCATTCCCCGCTCGCCGATTCTCGGATGCCCGGCCAGCGCGGCTTCAAGGTCACCGGGCCCGCGGTCGTTCCACGCAGCGTCCGCGGCGGCGACGAGCTCGTCGGCCGTGCGGTATGGCCGACCGCCCGCGACCTGCTCCGCCCAGCCCGGAGCGGCGCAGCAGCCGAGCAGCGTCGCGACGGCGTCGGCATGCGGCAGCGCGTTGAGCCGGGCGAGCCCGACGCCAGTTGCGTTCTTGTCACTCAGGTTGCGCACGCCGCAAACACTAACGGAGATCCGGAGATCTGCAGCTGCCGGGACCGCGCCTCGTGAGCCCCGGCGGATAATTGTCCCAAACGGCTGCCGCAGCCTGTCGCGGTCACGCAGCCTGTCGCGGCCGGGCAGCGTATTGCGGTCGCCGCCCCTCGTGGCCGGGCAGTGCCTCGCGGCCGGGCAGTGCCTCGCGGCCGGGTTGGCTGTCGCGGCCGGGCAGCGCATCGCGGCCGGGTGGCGAGGATAGAGAGGATATGGCCGAGTACGAGCTCGCGATTCGTGCCCGCAGGGCAGTCACCCCGGACGGCGTGCGCCCCGTCACCGTGGCGGTTCGTGCTGGCCGCATCGCCGCGCTCGCCGGGTTCGCCGACACGCTGGATGCGGCACAGCTGGAAGAGCTGCCCAGCGAACAGATTCTGCTGCCCGGCCTTGTCGACACCCACGTCCACGTCAACGAACCGGGTCGCGCCGACTGGGAAGGCTTCGCCTCCGCGACCAGGGCAGCCGCCGCGGGCGGGGTCACGACCCTGATAGACATGCCGCTCAACTGTGTACCGTCCACGACCACGACCGGCGCGCTCCGGCTCAAGCAAGCCGCCGCGGGGCGGGCCGCCTGGGTGGACGTCGGGTTCTGGGGCGGCGCGGTCCCTGAAAACCTCGGAGCGCTGGCGGGACTGCATCAGGCGGGGGTCTTCGGCTTCAAGGCGTTTCTCACCGATTCGGGCGTACCGGAGTTTGGTTATCTCGACCGGCCACGGCTCGACGCCACGCTCGCCGAACTTGCCCGCCTCGACGCACTGCTGATCGTTCACGCCGAAGACCCAGAGGTCATCGCCGCCGCCCCGGATCCCGCGGGCCGGTCCTACGCGAGCTTCCTCAGGTCCCGGCCCGCCGCGGCGGAAGACGAGGCCATCGCCTACCTGCTCGATGCCGCAGGACGGCACCGCTCGCGAGTGCACATCCTGCACCTGGCGTCAGCGAGCGCGTTGCCGATAATTGCAGCGGCCCGGTCGGCCGGCGTGCAGGTCTCGGTGGAGACCTGTCCCCATTATCTGACGTTCTCCGCTGAGGAGGTGCCCGATGGAGCCACCGAGTACAAGTGCTGCCCGCCGATACGGGAAGCGGCGCACGGGGATGCGCTGTGGGGAGGGCTCGCGGACGGTCTCGTCGATGCGGTGGTGTCCGACCACTCACCGTGCCCGCCCGAATTGAAACAGCGGGGCACCGGCGACTTCGCGAACGCGTGGGGAGGGGTGTCATCGCTTCAGCTCGGCCTGCCCGCGGTTTGGACACAAGCGCGGCGGCGCGGTCACGACCTTGTCGATGTCGTGGCGTGGATGGCCACGAGACCGGCTCGGCTGGCAGGCGTGCCCCGCAAGGGGGCGATCGCAACGGGATACGACGCCGACCTCGTGGCGTTCGGCGACACGGCATCGTTCACCGTCGACCCCGCGCGGCTGCACCACAGGCACCCGGTCACGCCTTACGCTGGCCGCATGCTCACCGGTGTGGTGCACCGTACGTGGCTACGCGGTGAGCCGATCACCGATGCACCGGCCGGACGACTGCTGGTCAGGGAGCGGTCGTGACACCCTCTGGTGGCGGGGCCAGCAGCGGCGGCGCGACCGGCGGCAACACCGGCGCGACCAGCGGCGTGAACCTGGCCTCGCGCCGACTCGGGGCCAGCGTCATCGCCGCGAGCGACGAGTTCTTCGGGGAGAAGGAGGACCTGCTGCGCCCTACGGCGCCGGTGACACACCCCCATGCGTTCGGGCACAAAGGCCAGACTGTCGATGGCTGGGAGACCCGGCGTCGGCGCGGCACTGGCCACGACTTCGCATTGGTCCGGCTCGGCGCTGCAGGAGTGATCCACGGGGTCGTGGTCGACACCGCTCACTTCACCGGTAACTACCCAGCTGCGAGCTCGGTGCAGGCGTGTGCCGCCGACGGCTATCCCAGTCCTGAGGACCTGTGCGCAGCGAGCATGCCATGGGTGGAGATCGTGCCGCGCAGCCCGCTCGCCGGTGATACAGAAAACATCTTCGCCGTGCGCTACGACCGGTGGTTCACCCATGTGCGGCTCAACATCTATCCCGACGGCGGCGTGGCGAGGCTGCGGGTGCACGGCGAGGTGGTCCCAGATCCTCGGCTGCTCGATGGCGTTCCCTTGGATCTTGTTGCGCAGGAGAACGGCGGCACGGTCATCGATGCGAGTGATCGCTTCTACTCGGCACCTGAGAACGTGATTGCCCCCGGCCGGGCGGACAAGATGGGCGATGGCTGGGAGACCCGGCGGCGGCGGGATGTCGGCAACGACTGGGTGCTGTTCAAGCTCACCGCCGCCGGGCACATCCGGCAGGTTGTGATCGACACCTCGTATTTCATCGGCAACGCGCCCGCCGCGTGTGCCCTACGGGCCTGCGACGCGACCGTCTCGGTCCCGGACGTGACAATCGCCGGCCCAGGCCAGGCAACCGGGAACCCGGACATGACAGCCACCGGCCCAGGCCAGGCAGCCGGGAACCCGGACGTGGCGGTTACCGGTCCCGGGCCGACGATCGCGGGCCAGGACGCAGCGGAATGGTTCGACCTGCTGCCCCGCACCCGGCTACAGGCCGACACCCGGCACCGGTTTCGTATCGGAGCCGCAGCCGCCGCACGCCGGGCCACCCACGTTCTCTTGGAGATCTATCCCGACGGAGGGCTGGCTCGGCTCCAGCTTTTCGGTGAGTTCGATACTGACGGACGTGCCTGCGTCGGCGTGCGCTGGTTTGATCGGCTACCGGCGGATCACGCCATGGCCGTCCTGATCGGCGAGTGCGGGCTGGCCGAATCGCTCGCCGCCGCGTTGGCCGGCGGCCGCCCGTATAGAAAAGCCTCGCGCCTGGAGGCGCTGCTTGCCGACCGCGGGCTGCCTGGCGCGGACACCGAAGCAGCGGCCCGTGTGCGCTCCGTAATACTGGGCAGGTGGCTCGAGCCTTAGCGCTGTGATCGATCGCCGTTGCCAATTTCTTCTGCACCGGCTGAGTACCGCCCAAACCTAATCGCGACACGTGGGAATATCGGCTTTGGCGCGCACTTCGCGACGATTACAGGTTCGGTGGATGACCGCTGCTGCTCACAGCCATCTCCCGTAGCCCACCACGCCGAATGATGCAGCCGCTGCTGGGCGCGTCGGGTGCGCGACAAGAGGATTCGTGCCGACACCGAAAATATCTTGATGAACACTATGTGCGATTTAACCAGTATACGATAGACTATTCGGTGAGCGTAAACAACACGCACCCACCCCCCTCCTAAGGGAAGGATCGCCGCCCATGCCCGCCACCGCGCAGCCCGCGACCCCGCAGGCCGCCGCGCCGCCCGCCGCGACCCAGCCTGTCGTTGCAGAGCCCGCGGCCGGGCCGCGCAGCGGCGGCGGCGCAGGCACCGGGCAGGGCTTCTGGCTGTGCAGCGGGGACCAGCTTCCCGATCCGCTGTGGGCCGCGTTATCCGGGCAGATCCCCTGGGCCGACCCCAGCGATCTGGACGAACCCGGCGACCTGGACCA